>OLGB01001318.1_pt1 | contig 30502 bp, 30 predicted proteins | sample 1605691 | NCBI WGS metagenome assembly OLGB01 (sample SAMEA3888925, study PRJEB22519) | human gut metagenome | biome: human gut; feature: human-associated habitat; material: faeces | place: Denmark | collected 2010 | reverse complement strand
CGGACTGGGCGGCCTGGGCCGCCTGCGCTGCCAGGAGGGATTTCTGCTCGTCGGTGTAGTGCAGGGCATTCATGGCGTCCTTGTATTCAAACGGATTGCTCATATTCTGTTCCTCCCAGTAAAGTTTTCAGCTTGGCCCGGCCCCGGGCCAGGCGGGTGTGGACCGTGGCGGTGGGGACTCCCAGGATGGCGCCGATCTCTGCGGCCTGATATCCCTCGTAGTAAAAGAGGTAGATGACTGCCCGGTAGTGGGGCGGCAGGGTGTTGACCGCCGAGAGGACGGTGCCCTCCTCCGCCTCCGGCGCCGGGACCTCCAGCACCGCGTCCAGGCCGCAGGTGCGCCTGCGCCAGGGGCTTTTCAGGATGTCCTTGCAGGCGTTGGCCGCCATCCGCAGGACGTAGGCCCGCTCGTGCTGGGGGCTCTCGAATTCCCGGGGCTCCGTCAGCAGCTTGACGAACACCGTTTGGCACACGTCCTGGGCATCGTGGGTGTTTTTCAGGTAGGCGTAGCTGAGGCGGAGGATGGGGTCCGCGTAGGTTTCCGCCAGGCGCTGGGCCTGTTGTTGGGTTTGGTTCATGGTTTCAACTCCTTTGGAGCGCTCTCACCTTGGATACGATCCGGCGGAGAGAAAACTTTCACTGGGAGGGGGGACTTTTTTCGGAGGAACAATTTGGACAGCAAAAAGGAGCGGCGCCGCCGCTCCTTTTTCATGGGCTCACTCCATGGCGATCAGGGCGATCAGCTCCACCGGCTCATCGGTCCGGTTCTCCAGCCCGTGGGATTCGCCGTAGCCGGTGGCGCAGATGTCGCCGGCGCGGACCACGGATTCCACGCCGTTGTCGCTGAACACCGCTTCGCCCTTAATGATATAGTAGAACTCCGTCTCGTGGTCATGGGGGTGATAGCCGATGGAGCAGCCCGGGTCCACGGTGACGTGGGCGAACAGGCGGCCGTGGCCGTACAGGCCCTCCTTGTCGGTCAGGTCCTTCATGTGGATCAGGCCCTTGCCCTTCTGGACGCAGGCGTCCCGGCGGGGACAGTTTTCGCTGCGGGTGATCATAGCGCTCTCTCCTTTTTTCTCCGCCCCGCCGCCGGCCTTGCGCCGCCGGGGGCGGGGGTGGTAAACTGATGGTGTCATTGTATCAAAGGGGCGGGGGAATGTCCAGCCGGGAAAAATCCGCTTTTTTTCAGAAAAGGCTTGACTATCAAGCCACTTCACCCTTTACCATAGGCCCAAAGGAGATGACGGGATGACCAGTAAGGAAATCGAACTGCGCTCCGGCGTGCCCCGGGCCAACATCCGCTACTACGAGGCGGAGGGGCTGCTGAGTCCCCGGCGGGCGAAAAACGGCTACCGGGAATACAGCGAGAAAGACCTGGAGACGTTGGAGAAGATCAAGCTGCTGCGGCGGCTGGGGGTCAGCGTGGAGGAGCTGCGGAACCTGCGCCGGGGGACGGAGGCTCTCCCCGCCGTGCTGGACCGGTGTCTGGCGGAGCTGGAGGGCGAGCAGGCGTCGCTGGAGCGGGTGCGGCAGGTGTGCGGCGCGGTCCGCTCAGCGGGGGTCGGCTTCGACGCCCTGGACGCCGGGCGGTACCTCCGGGACCTGGACGCCCCGGCCCTGCCGGAGGAGAGCGGGGGGACCTGGTGGCGCCAGCCGGAGGCGCCGCCCCTGCCGGCGGCGGACACGCTGCCCACGGTGTGCAGCATCCCCCGGCGGCTGATTGCCCGGATGCTGGATCAGTTTTTCCTGGCCATGGTTCTGCTGACGGCGCTGTGTCTCCTGGGACAAAATCCGGCCCAGCTGAACGATCTGGCTGTGAACCTGGGGCTCGCGGTGCTGCTGGCGCTGGTGGAGCCGCTGCTGCTGCGCCTGTTTGGCACCACCCCGGGCAAGGCCCTCATGGGCCTGCATCTGGCCCGGAGCGACGGCGGGCGGCTGTCCTGGTCCGACGGCTTCACCCGCTACCTCATGATGCTCTGGTGCGGTCTGGGCTTCGGCCTCCCCATCTGGTCGCTGATCCAGATGTACCGGACGGTGCGGCGCTGCCTGGATGAGGAGCCCCAGCCCTGGGACGCGGACATCGCCTATACGGCCCGGCCCTTCCGGCTGCGGAACCTGGCGGCCACCGCCGCGGCGCTGGCCCTGGTCATCGGCGTGGGCGAGGCGGTCAACAGCGCCGCCCTGATGCCGCCCAACCGGGGGGACCTGACGGTGGCGGAATTTGCGGAGAACTTCAACCGCCAGGCGGCGTACCTGGGGATGGACTTCGGCGGGGAGCTGGACAGCCAGGGCGTTTTTCGGAAGCGACCGGAGGAGCCCAATGTGATCCGCGTTTCCGTCGGTCAGGAGATCCCCGGCGCGGACCAGTTCCGCTACACCGTGGAGGACGGGCGGCTCACCGCCGTGACGCTGTCCGGTGAAGTGCGGAACAGCTTTGACTGGTACAGCCTGCCGGAGTACCGCATGGCGGCGGTCCTGGCCGCCTTTGCCTGGGCCCGGGAGGACGCGCCCTTCTGGACCTCTGGAAAGAAGCGGCAGCTGGCGGTGTTTGATGAGCTGGACTGGGACCGGGGCTTCACCCTGCGCCAGGGCGATGTGACCATGACGCTGGAGACGGAGATGGACGGTTTTTCCGCAACGACAATGGGGATCGCTTTCCCCGACACCAAGGGCGGGGAGAACCATTTCGCCTTCACCTTCACCATGGCATTGGAGGAATGACGGGATGACCAGCAAGGAGATGGAGGTGCGCTCCGGTGTGCCCCGGGCCAACATCCGCTACTACGAGGCGGAGGGGCTGCTGAGTCCCCGGCGGGCGAAAAACGGCTACCGGGAATACAGCGAGAAAGACCTGGAGACGTTGGAGAAGATCAAGCTGCTGCGGCGGCTGGGGGTCAGCGTGGAGGAGCTGCGGAACCTGCGCCGGGGGACGGAGGCTCTCCCCGCCGTGCTGGACCGGTGTCTGGCGGAGCTGGAGGGCGAGCAGGCGTCGCTGGAGCGGGTGCGGCAGGTGTGCGGCGCGGTCCGCTCAGCGGGGGTCGGCTTCGACGCCCTGGACGCCGGGCGGTACCTCCGGGACCTGGACGCCCCGGCCCTGCCGGAGGAGAGCGGGGGGACCTGGTGGCGCCAGCCGGAGGCGCCGCCCCTGCCGGCGGCGGACACGCTGCCCACGGTCGGCAATCCGGTCCGGCGGCTGGTGGCTCGGTCCATTGACGAGGCGCTGTATCTGCTGGTGTTTCTGATCCCCCTGGCGCTGTCCTCCTACGGGCTGGACGCGGGCAGCGAATGGTTCGCGTTTTTGCTGTCCAAGCTGCTGGAACTGCTGGTGGAGCCGCTGCTGCTGCACCTGTTCGGCACCACCCCGGGCAAGGTCCTCATGGGCCTGCGGCTCAGCCGACCCGGCGGCGGGCGGCTGTCCGTGAAACAGGGGGCAGCCCGCCTGGCGGGGATCTATGGCTGTCAGATTCTGCTGGCCATTCCCGTGGTGGGCTGGTTCGTGCTGTACCGGTGCCTGATGCGGTGCGTGGAGGACGAGCCTCAGCCCTGGGACCGGGAGACCGCCTACCGCAGCGTCAGCGAGGCGTATCCCTGGTGGCTGGTGCTGCTGGGACTGGGCCTTGCGGGGCTCATCGCCTATATGGTGCGGTGGACCCAGGCGACTCTGCCGCCCAACCGGGGAGACCTGACGGTGGCGGAGTTCGCGGAGAACGTCAACCAGCAGAAGGCATATCTCGATGGCTATGTGGACGGCGCCATGGACACGGCGGGTCAGTGGGAGGGCTATCGGGACGCGCACCGCTTCTGGAAGCAGACGGAGTTTTCCTACCAGACGGAGGGAGACGTGGTGACGGCCGTGACGGTGCGGGCGGATGGGACGCTGGATATGAGCTATCCGCTGACGCTGCCCCAGTCGGCGCTGGCGGCGGCCATGGCCCTGGCCTGGGCGCAGGAGGACGCGCCCTTCTGGAAATCCAGCCGGGACCGGCGGCTGGAGGAGCTGGAGCGCATGGGCGTGGGAGACTGGACGATCCAGTGGGAGGGCCTGGAGATCACCTGTGACGCGGATATGCGCTGGGTGACCGGGTCCACCACCGAGGCCCTGTGGGGGACGGTGACCCTCACCCTGACGCTGGAGGAATAAACCGCCTTCCCCTGTTGTGGGAAGGCGGCGTTTGCGGAGCGAATGACGGATGAGGGGGCGTTTACCGGCGGGTTTCCGCAGGGCGGCACTTCATCAGGCTCGCTGCGCTCGCCGGCTTCCCCCCGGAGGGGGAAGCCTTGGGGCGGGCATCTGCGGCAGAAAAACCGGGAGGCCTTCACGGCCTCCCGGTCAGTCGTCCTGGGCGAACAGGGCGTTGTAATCCACGTGCAGGACCTCCGCCAGCTTGTCGATCTCATAAACGGAGGTGGCCCGATAGCCGATCTCAATCTGCCCCACCATGCTTTCCGTCAAGTCGCAGCCGACGGTTTGCAGCCGGGCGGCCAGCTCCTTCTGGGTCAGCCCCCGCAGCTCCCGGTAGTATTTCACTTTTTTGCCGATATTGCGGCTGAGAGGCGTACTCCGTTTCAAAATAACACTCCATATACATAATGAGATATCTTGATTTTATGTGCGGAGCGTGTTAATTTTATTATGTATATCTAATGATAAGAAAAATGGAGGCGACAACATGGATCTCGACAAAATTTACATTCGTCCCCAGCCGTACAGCAGGCCTCTGCGGGACATCGCCCGCATCCTGGAGGAGCGGACCAGCGACGCCGAGGCGCTGGAGCAGCTGCGGATCTTTTTGATCCGAAGCGGCATCCCGGTGAAGGAACCGCGCCGGTCGGACGGGGAATGATTGCAAAGAAACGATACAGGGTGTAAAATACACCCTGTATCGTTTTATTTGCGCCTGGAAATTTGTGCAAATGGGAAAATTTCGTTTGCTACCGAATTACCGCTTTACTTTGCTAATAAAATAAAGTAAAATGGACCCCATGAAAAAACGGGGCCGCAGGCCCCTTTGGGAGGACGCATCCATGGAACTGGATCTCAACATTCTCAAGCCCCAGGAGCGGGTGTCTTTGCAATTGCGGCTGCTGTACGAGCGCGCGGGCTTTTCCAAGTACCACATGGGCCGCTTCGAGGAGTACGGGCTCTATCAGGAGAACCGGCGCTTCCTCTCCAGCGAGCAGGTCATCACCTTCACGGATCTGGACGGGCGGCTGCTGGCCCTCAAGCCGGACGTGACACTCTCCATCGCCAAGAACGCCCAGGTGGAGAGCGGCGGCTGCGGACGCTACTATTATATGGAGAACGTCTACCGCCCCAGCCAGGAGAGCCACACCTTCCGGGAGATCAGCCAGATGGGCCTGGAGTGCATCGGCGCCGTGGACGACGGCGCCACCGCCCAGGCCGTGTCCCTGGCCCTGCGGAGCCTGGCCCTGACGGAGCGGGACTTCCTGCTGGAGATCAGCCACATGGGCTTTGTGACAGGCCTCTTTGACGCCGTGGGCGCCGGGGAGGCGGCGCGGCCGAAGCTGCTGACCTGTATCCGGGACAAGAACCGCCACGAGCTGCAAAAGGCCGCCGCCGCGGCGGGCCTCTCCCGCCAGGGCACCGACGCCCTGTGCCGCCTGGGCGAGCTGGCGGGACCCTGGGAGCAGGTACTCGCCGCCGCGGAGCCCCTGGCCCTCAACGCCGCCATGGGCGATGCCCTGACGGAGCTGCGGACGCTGTGTGAGGCCCTGGAGGGCACCGACGGCACCGCCAACGTGAAGCTGGACCTGTCTCTCGTCAACGACATGGAGTACTACAACGGCCTGGTCCTCCAGGGATATCTGGCGGGCCTGCCCCGGGCGGTGCTGCGGGGCGGCCGGTATGACCCTCTGGCGGAGCAGTTCCGGCCCGGCGCCCGGGCCATTGGCTTTGCGCTGTACTTAGACGAGCTGGACCGGCTGGCGGACGTCCCGGCGGAGGCGGACGGGAAGGTCATGCTGAACGTGGCCCTGCCCAAGGGCCGCCTGGGCGACAAGGTCTACGACCTGCTGGCAGGCGTGGGTTACGGCTGCCCGGAGAACTACAACGACACCCGCAAGCTGGTGGTGGAGAACCGGGAGGCCGGGATCCGCTATTTCCTGGTCAAGCCCAGCGACGTGGCCATCTATGTGGAGCACGGCGCCGCCGACATCGGCATCGTGGGCAAGGACATCCTGGCCGAGTCCGGGGCGGACGTGTATGAGCTGCTGGACACGGGCCTTGGCAAGTGCCGCATGTGCGTGGCCGGGCCCAAGGACTTTGCCGAGGATCAGAGCCGGGCGCTGCGGGTGGCTACCAAGTTTGTGAATATTGCAAAAGCCTACTACGCCGCCCAGGGCCGGGACATCGACATCATCAAGCTCAACGGCTCCATCGAGCTGGCCCCCATCCTGGGCCTCAGCGACGTGATCGTGGACATCGTGGAGACGGGCACCACCCTGAAGGAGAACGATTTGAAGGTGCTGACGGAGTTCATGCCCATCTCCGCCCGGTTCATCGCCAACCGGGCCAGCTACCAGTTCAAGCACCGGGAGATCGGCACGCTTCTGAAAAAACTCACGGAGGTGACGGACCAGTGATCCGGATCTTAGATTGGGAGACGATCCGGCCGGAGGAGATCCTCAACCGGGACATCCGGGCGGAGGCGGACGTGGGCGCCGCCGTGGACGCGGTGATCGCCGACGTGCGGAAAAACGGCGACGCGGCGCTGCTGCGGTACACGGAGCGGTTCGACGGCGTGTCCTTGACGGCCCTGGAGGTGACGGCGGCGGAGATGGACGCGGCCTGGGCCGCCCTGGACGAGGACTTCAAGACCACGCTGCAAATGGCGGCGGACAACATCCGCCGTTTCCACGAACGGCAGGTGCACAATGACTTTGTTCTCACCGACCGGCCCGGCATCGTCATGGGCCAGCGGTACACCCCTATCCGGCGGGTGGGCGTGTGCGTGCCCCGGAGCCCGGAGGCCTTCCCCTCCACCATTTTGATGAACGTGATCCCCGCCCGCATTGCTGGCGTGGAGGAGATCTTCGTGGTGACCCCGCCGGACCAGACCGGCGCCGTCAGCGCGGAGGCCCTGGCGGCGGCGAAGATCGCCGGGGCGGACCGGATCTTCAAGGTGGGCGGCGCCCAGGCGGTGGCGGCCCTGGCCTACGGCACGGAGACCATCCCGGCGGTGGACAAGGTGGTGGGTCCCGGCGGCATCTTCGTGGCCACCGCCAAGCGCAAGGTGTTCGGCCAGGTGGGCATCGACATGATCGCCGGGCCCAGCGAGATCCTGGTGCTCTCCGATGGCGGCAGCGACCCCGCCTGGGTGGCGGCGGACCTGCTGAGCCAGGCGGAGCACGACGTGTGCGCCTCCGCCGTGCTGGTGACGGACAGCCGCCCCCTGGCCCAGGCGGTGCAGCGGGAGCTGGAGGAGCAGCTCGCGGCCCTGCCCCGGCGGGACATCGCTGCAAAAGCGCTCAACGACAACGGCAAGATCATCGTGACCGCGGACCTCTCCGCGGCGGTGGAGGCGGTGAACCGCATCGCCCCGGAGCACCTGGAGCTGTGCGTGGCGGACCCCTTCGCCCTGCTGCCTCAAATTCGCAATGCCGGCAGCGTGTTCCTGGGCCGCAGTGCCCCGGAGGCCCTGGGCGACTACTTCGCCGGGCCCAACCACACCCTGCCCACCTCTGGCACCGCCCGGTTCTCCAGCCCCCTGGGGGTGGACGACTTCCGCAAGCGGTCCAGCTTCCTCTACTACACCCGGGAGGCCCTGGCGGAGGCCGCCCCCCGGATCGCCGAGTTCGCCCGCCGGGAGGGGCTGGAGGCCCACGCCCGGTCGGTATTGAGCCGCCGCCAGACCAAGGAGAAGGGAGAAACCGACTGATGAGCCGCTTTTTGTCCGCCGAGGCGGAGTGCCTCGCGCCCTATACCCCCGGGGAACAGCCCCGGGACCAGAAGTACGTGAAGCTCAACACCAACGAGAGCCCCTTCCCGCCCGCCCCCGGCGTTCTGGAGGCCGTCTCCCGGGGCGAGGTGAAGCGGCTGAACCTCTACTCCGACCCCACCTGCCAGGCCCTGAACGACGCCATCGCCCAGCGGTACGGCCTGCGCCGGGAGAATGTCCTCACCGGCAACGGCTCCGACGAGATCCTGGCCTTTGCCTTCCGGGCCTTCTGCGGGGCGGGAAAGCCCGTGGCCTACGCCGATATCACCTACGGCTTCTACAAGGCCCAGACGGCCCTGTTCGGCCTGGACAGCCGCATCGTCCCCCTGCGCCAGGATTTCTCCCTGGCGGTGGAGGACTACCTGGACTTCCCCGGCACCGTCGTCATCGCCAACCCCAACGCCCCCACCGGCATGGCCGTGGCGGTGTCCGACATTCGGAGATTGCTGAAGGCGGACAAAAATCGGGTGGTGATCGTGGACGAGGCCTATGTGGACTTCGGCGCCGAGAGCTGCGTGCCCCTGGTCCGTGAATACGACAACCTGCTGGTGACCCAGACCATGTCCAAGAGTCGGTCTCTCGCCGGCGGGCGGGTGGGCTTCGCCCTGGGCTGCGAGGCGCTGATCGCGGACCTGAACCGGGTGAAGTACAGCTTCAACCCCTATAACGTCAACCGCCTGTCCATCCTGGCCGGCACCGCCGCCATGGAGGACGGGGACTACTTCGCCCGCTGCTGCGCCGCCATTGAGGAGAACCGGGACTGGACGGTGCGGGCCCTGGAAAAACGGGGCTTCACCATCCTGCCCTCCCTGGCAAACTTCCTCTTCGCCAAAAGCGACCGTATCGGCGGCGAAGAGCTCTACCGGAGACTGAAGGCGGCGGGGGTCCTGGTGCGGTGGTTCGACAGCGACCGCATCCGGGACTACGTCCGCATCACCATCGGCTCGCGCCAGCAGATGGAGACGCTGGCGGAGCGGATCGACCGCCTGCTGGCGGAATAAGGAAGGAGGACGCGCCATGCGCACTGCTGACATTCAGCGCAACACCCAGGAGACCCGCATCCGCCTGAGCCTGTGCCTGGACGGCACCGGAAAGAGCGACATCGCCACCGGCGTGGGGTTCCTGGACCACATGCTGACCCTCTTCGCCCGCCACGGGGACTTCGACCTGACGGTCCGCTGCGACGGGGACACGGAGGTGGACGGCCACCACAGCGTGGAGGACATCGGCATCTGCCTGGGCAAGGCCTTCTCCCAGGCCCTGGGGGACAAGCGGGGCATCTGCCGCTACGGCCAGTTCCTGCTGCCCATGGACGAGACGCTGGTGCTGTGCGCCTGCGACCTCTCCGGCCGGGACTATCTGGGCTGGGCCGTGGAATTGCCCGCCGCCAGGGTGGGGGACTTTGACACGGAGCTGGCCAAGGAGTTCTGGCTGGCCTTCGTCCGCAGCTGCCCCGGCTCCGTCCACATCCGGCAGATGGCCGGGGAGAACACCCACCACATCCTGGAGGCGGTGTTCAAGGGCATGGGCCGGACGCTGAAGGCCGCCGTGGCCCTGGACGAAAAGCACCTGGGGGAGATCCCCAGCACCAAGGGCACGCTGTAAGGAGGGCTGACCATGATCGCCATTGTGGATTACGGCGTGGGCAACCTCTACTCCCTGGTCTCCAGCCTGCGGCATTTGGGACTGACCGCGGAGGTCACCGGCAAGGCGGAGGACCTGCGCGCCGCGGACCGGATCGTCCTGCCCGGCGTGGGCGCCTTCGGCGACGCCCGGGCCAAGCTGGATGCCACGGGGCTGGTGCCGGTGCTGCTGGAGGAGGCGGAGAAGAAGCCCTTCTTAGGTATCTGCCTGGGGATGCAGCTGCTCTTTGACCGGAGCTTTGAGTACGGGGAGCACCCGGGCCTGGGGCTGGTGCCCGGCGAGGTGGCGGACCTGCGGGAGGACCTTTCCGACAAGACGCTCAAGGTCCCCCACATGGGCTGGAACAGCCTGGAATTTCAAAAGAAGGACGATCCCCTGCTGCGGGATGTCAGCGACGGGGAGTACGTCTACTATGTCCACAGCTTCTACGCCCGCCGCTGCGCGGAGAGCACCGCGGCGGTGTCCCGGTACGGCAATGTGGCCGTCACCGGCGTGGTCCGCCGGGGGAATGTCTGGGGCACCCAGTTCCACCCGGAGAAGTCCGGGGACACGGGGCTGCGGATCCTGAAGGCCTTCGGTGAGCTGTGAGGGAGGGACCTATGAGACCCATGAGACGCAAGGACCGGGCCGTCACGGACCCGGCAAAGATCCGCGCCGTGCTGGCGGAGTGCCAGGTGTGCCGCCTGGGCCTGCGGGACGGGGATCGGGTGTATGTGGTGCCGCTGAACTTCGGCCTGGCGGAACGGGAGGGCAAGCAGTTCCTCTACTTCCACGGGGCGAAGGAGGGCCGCAAGGCGGACCTGATCCGGCAGGGCGGCTGTGCCTGCTTTGAGATGGACACCGGCTACCGCCTCCAGGGCGGGGAGCAGGCCTGCGACTACACCGCGGCCTTCCGCAGCATCATCGGGGAGGGGACCGTCGCCGAGGTGACGGACCCTGCCGAGAAGGAGACGGGGCTCAACGCCGTCATGCGCCAGTGTACCGGGCAGGACCGGTGGACCTACGGCCCGGCCATGCTGGATGCCGTGGGGATCTTCCGGCTGGAGGTGGAGAGCCTCACCTGCAAGGAACACCTGTGACGCCATTTGAGATGGGAGAGAACGCCTATGGATATTTTTCCCGCCATTGACCTGCGGGGCGGACAGGTGGTCCGCCTCTACCAGGGGGATTACGACAAGGAGACCGTCTACGCCGCGGACCCCTGCGCCGTGGCCCGGGACTTCCTGGCCGCCGGGGCGAAATGCCTCCACGTGGTGGACCTGGACGGCGCCCGGGACGGCACCCTGGCCAATTTTGACTCCATCGCCGCCATCGCCCGCCAGGGCGGGCTGTACATCGAGGTGGGCGGCGGCATCCGGGATGAGGACCGCATCCGCCGCTACCTGGACCTGGGGGTGGGCCGCTGCATCCTGGGCACCATCGCCGTGAAGGACTTCGCCTTCACGGAGCGCATGGCCAACAAGTATGGCGAGCGCATCGCCGTGGGCGTGGACGCCCGGGACGGCTACGTGGCCGTCAGCGGGTGGAAGGAGCTGTCCGCGGAAAAGGGCGTGGACTTCTGCCGCCGCCTCCGCTCCGCCGGGGTGAAGGCCGTCATCTACACCGACATCAGCCGGGACGGGGCCGAACAGGGGACGAACCTGGACCTCTACCGGGAACTTTCCAAAATCGAGGGCCTGGCCGTCACCGCCTCCGGCGGTGTCAGCAGCATCGAGGAGCTGCGGCAGCTGAAGGCCATCGGCACCCAGGCCGCCATTCTGGGCAAGGCCCTGTACACCGGGCGGCTGGATTTGAAAACCGTCATGAAGGAGGTGGGCTGATGCTGGCCAAGCGGATCATCCCCTGCCTGGACGTGAAGGACGGACGGGTGGTGAAGGGCGTCAATTTTGAGGGTTTGCGGGACATGGCGGACCCGGTGGACATGGCCCGGTTCTACAACGACTCCGGCGCCGACGAGCTGGTGTTCTACGACATCACCGCCTCCGCCGAGGGCCGCAAGCTCTTCACCGACATCCTCCGCCGGGTGGCGGCGGAGATCTTCATTCCGCTGACCGTGGGCGGCGGCATCCGCTCCGTGGAGGACTTCGACCGGGTGCTCAAGTGCGGCGCCGACAAGGTGTCCGTCAACTCCGGCGCCATCGCGGACCCCTCCATCATCGCCGCCGCCGCCAAGAAGTACGGCGACCAGTGCGTGGTCCTCAGCATGGACGTCAAGCGGGTGGACGGACAGTTCCGCCTCTTCGCCAAGGGCGGCCGGGAGGATACCGGCATCGACGCCCTGGACTGGGCGGTCCGGGGCGTGAACGACGGCGCCGGGGAGATCGTGCTGAACTCCATCGACACCGACGGCGTCAAGCAGGGCTTCGACCTGGAGATGCTGGACGCCCTGGCGGAGCGGGTGCACGTGCCCATCATCGCCAGCGGCGGCGCTGGGAATATGGAGCACTTCGCCCAGCTTTTCACCCACCTTGGAATCGACGCGGGCCTTGCGGCCTCCATCTTCCACACCGGAGAGGTGGACATCAAGGACCTCAAGCGATACCTCCGCGCCCGGGGCGTGGAGATGCGGATCTGAGTCTGCCCTGCTGCCGGCGGGCCGGGCGGGAGCGCGGGCTTCCCGCGGGTGGATCCGCCCCCATTTTCTTTTCGGCAAGACGAAAAGACTGCGCCCGCAGGCGCGTGCCGGAGGCCAACCGCCGTAGGCGGCTCTTAGGCCGGAGGCAAACGGCCGCGGCCGGTCAAAAGAAAAGATGCCGGCGGAAAAATCGCCCCTCCGGGGCTTATTTGCCGAAGCGCGGGGCCGTGCGAATCGGCTTGCGCTGAATCGACGGCCCCGTCGACCCTGCGCCTTGCCCCGGTGGTCGAAATACCTTGGAGCTGCATAGACTGTGCGGCGGAGGGACGGGGTGCTTTTCGGATCGGCCAGCGTCTCTTTCCGCTGCCGCTCACCTGGTGCTGGCGGAGCGCCCGGCGGCGGGCCGATATGGAATCAGCCCCTACGGCAGACCGGAAGCCCCGGCATCGCCGTACCCCCGTACCCGCCGGGGCAGCGCCTGGCGCAGCGGAAGGCGCGGAACGAGAAGCAGGGGATAAATGCGATTTTGCACCCCGTCTGCCCGCCGCAGTCGTTATGCGGGGCCGGGGCCCTTCGATCGCCGGAGAACGGCGCAGGGACGGCGGGACCATCGACGCCCGCCGCACCGCTTCGCACGACCCCCGTATTTGCCGGACCTTGCGCCGACGGCGCAAGGTTTGGCACTAAACGTTTTCTTTTCCACCGCTCCGGCGGCGACTTTTCTTTGACAAGACAAAGAAAAGTGGGGCCGGAATCCCCGGGAACCTCCCGGTATCCCCTCCCAGTGAGGAAACCTTTCAAAAAGGAGCGTATCCACCATGGAACTGAAATTTGACGAAAAGGGCCTGATCCCCGCCATCGTCCAGGACCACTACACCAAGGAGGTCCTGACCCTGGCCTACATGAACGCCGAGAGCCTGGCCATCACCATCGACGAGGGCCGCACCTGCTTCTGGAGCCGCAGCCGTCAGGAGCTCTGGCGCAAGGGCGAGACCAGCGGCAACGTGCAGCGGGTGGTGTCCATCACCGCCGACTGCGACGCCGACGCGTTGGTGGTGGAGGTGGTCAAGGCCGGTCCTGCCTGCCACACCGGCGCGGAGAGCTGCTTTTTCCAGCCGGTGTATCTGTCCGAGGAACTCAAGCAGTTCAGCTATGAGGGTCTCTACCACCTGATCGAGGGCCGCAAGACCGACCCCAAGGAGGGCAGCTACACCACCTACCTCTTCAACAAGGGCCTGGATAAGATCCTCAAGAAGGTGGGCGAGGAGTGCACCGAGGTCATCATCGGCGGCCGCAAGGAGGACAGGGAGGAGACCATCTACGAGATCGCGGACCTGACCTACCACGTCATGGTGCTGATGGTCCAAATGGGCATTTCCGTGGAGGACATCACCCGGGAGCTGGAAAAGCGCCATGTGGTGGACCACAAGGTCAAGCAGGAGCGGATGCAATGAGGATCTGCACCGTCCACACCCACTCCACCCTCTGCGACGGGAAGAACACCCTGGCGGAGATGGCCCGGGCGGCCTTTGAAGCCGGAGCGGTGACCTTCGGTGCTTCCGGCCACAGCCACACCGATATCCCCTGGGACCAGGGCAACGTGCTGCCGGAGGACCCGTCCGCCTACCGGGCGGAGGTGCTGCGGCTGCGGGAGGAATACCGGGGGCGGATGGAGGTACTGCCGGGCATCGAGCAGGACAGCCAGTCCTCCCAGCCGGTGCCGGACTGGGCGGCGTACTGGATCGGCTCCGTCCACAACCTGTACGATCCCCGGACCGGGCAGTACCACTGCGTGGACTGGGACGCGGACCATGTTGCGGCCTGCCTGCGGGAGATGTTCGGCGGGGACGCCCTGGCCATGGCGAGGGGGTATTTTGCCGACGTGGCCGCCATGGCGCGGCGCAGACCCACCATCCTGGGCCACATGGACCTGATCGTGAAGCTGAACCGGGACGGCCGCTTCTTCGACGAGGCGGACCCGGCCTACCGCGCCGCGGCGCTGGAGGCCCTCCACGCCGCGGACCCGGACGCCACGCTGCTGGAGATCAACACCGGCGCCATGGCCCGGGGCTACCGGGACACGCCCTATCCGGCGCTGTTCTTGCTGCGGGAGTGGCGGGCGATGGGCGGCCGGGTCATCCTCACCGCCGACGCCCACAGCGCCGCCGGGATCGTCCACGCCTACGATCAGGCGGCGGAGCTGGCCCGGACGGCCGGGTTCCGGGAGCACACCCTTCTGACCGTCCGGGGCCCCATGCCCGATTTCCTGTGAGAATATCCCCTGCGAAATCCATAAAAAAGGCGCGGCATCCGCCGCGCCTTTCAGTTTGTCTGACACTTGTGAAGCGTTGGTAAAGTTGCTAAAATAGACGGGAATTTACGAAATGAGGTGCGCCTATGTACCAAACGGTGATTTTCGATCTGGATGGAACGCTGCTGGACACCCTGGAGGACCTGGCGGACGCCGGCAACTGGGTCTGCCGCCGCAACGGCTGGCCGGAGCACTCCCTGGAGGAGTTCCGGGCCATGGTGGGCCACGGGATCCCCAATCTGGTGGAGCGGTTTTCCCCGGAGGGCTGCCGCAGCCCCCTGCTGATGGTGAACACCCTGGCGCAGTTTTCCCAGTACTACGGCGCCCATAATATGGACAAGACCCTGCCCTACGCGGGAATGGAGGAGTTGGCGGCGGAGCTGAAGAAACGCGGCGTGCAGATGGCGGTCTACTCCAACAAGGCCGACGACTTCAGCCGTCAGATCGTGGAGCACTTTTTCCCCGGCGTATTTTCCCTGGTGCGGGGAAAGGTCCGGGGCGTGCCGGTGAAGCCGGACCCCACCGGCGTGCGGCAGGTGCTGGCGGAGCTGAACGCTGACCCGGCCGCGACCCTTTTTGTGGGGGACAGCTCCGTGGACATGGAGACGGCCCACAACGCGGGCCTTCCCGCCTGCGGCGTCACCTGGGGCTTCCGATCCCGGGAGAGTCTGGAGGCCGCCGGCGCGGAGTTCCTGGCGGACACGCCGGAGCAGCTGGCCGCCGTGATCCTGGGCAAAGAGAAAACCTGAACAGCGGGATGCGGCCTGTACGCGCATCCGAAAAAACGGGAGCACCGGCTTATGCCGGGGCTCCCGTTTTGATGTAGACAGCAAAACCGGTCAGCTTACGCGACGGGAAGGAAGAGCGTTGCGAGAGGAACCCAGGAGGGTTCCTTTCGTTTTCAATCATGCGTTTTTAAAACCGCTTTGGGGTTTGAAAAATGTTTGCAGCCTGTTGAAAAAACTCTTTCGGCAGGCTGAATGGGGACCCCGGCTTATGCCGGAGTCCCCGTTTTTTCACGCCTCCAGGAACAGGCGCGGTTAAGCGGCGCCGGGTGTATGGGCGTTTTCGCCGTCCGTCAGGTCGCCGTCGGTGTCGTGGACGGAGCCGTTGCGCACCATCTGATCATAGCTGGCGCCGCTGTCCGTCAGATCGTCCACGCCTCGTTCCAGGTCATCTCCGAGGTCGTTCATGCCGTCCTCCAGATCACCCAGAACACCGTCATCGCCGGCATCCGTGGAATGGTCGTTCTCCATGCCGGTGCCGTCGTCCTGGTTGCGGTCAGAGCTGTCATCGCCCGTCAGAGCGCTGTCGTTCTGATCCGTCACCATGCCGTCGGTACCGTCTGTGGTCCCGGCGTCCTTGTCGTCTCCGCCGCAGCCGGCCAGGGTAACAGCCAGCAGACCGGAGACCAGCAAGAGCGCGAATTTTCTTTTCATTGTGCTCCTCCCTTGATGCGGGATGGTTGTGCGCGATACCCAGTGCCTATTGTCTCCGGCCGGCGTCGATTTATGGCTGGAAAGTTTCTCCGCAGCGGACAGAAAAATTATGGGTAATTTTTTAAAAAATGCTTGCAATTTGAAGAGAGATGTGTTATATCAATAATAGAAATCATTACTGATTAAGAAAGGGGTGCCCATGGCAGAACGACGCTTCTCCCATCAGCGGGAGCAGATCTACCAGGCAGTGTACGGCCGAAAGGACCACCCCACGGCGGAGATGGTCTACCAGCAGCTCAAACCCGAGATGCCCCGGCTGAGTCTGGGGACGGTATACCGCAACCTCCACCAGATGGCCCAGGAGGGCCGCCTGCGGGAGCTTCCGGGACCGGTGGTTCGATTTGACGGCGATACCACGCCGCACACCCATTTTCAGTGCGCCTGCTGCGGCCGGGTGACGGATATGGAGTCCGTCCCCTATGACAGCGCGCTGGATCAGGCCGCCGCCGAAAGCGGGTGGCAGGTAAATGGACATATTTTGGTATTCACCGGATGCTGCCCCGCCTGCGCGGCGCAGCGGGAACCGGCTTGAGTATACAAAGGAGATCAAGTATTCAACTTATTTTTTGAAAGGGGAACGTTATTATGGAACTGAAAGGCAGCAAGACCGAGGCCAATCTGTGGATCGCATTCGCGGGGGAGTCCCAGGCCCGCAATAAGTATGATTATTTTGCCAGCCAGGCCAAGAAAGAGGGCTACGAGCAGATCGCGGCCATCTTCCAGGAGACCGCTCTGAACGAGAAAGAGCACGCCAAGCTCTGGTTCAAGGCCCTGAGCGGCATCGGCAGCACCGAGGCCAACCTGGCTGCTGCCGCTGCCGGCGAGAACGAGGAGTGGACCAAGATGTACGCCGAGATGGCCAAGACCGCCGAGGAGGAGGGTTTCCTGGCCCTGGCCGCTCAGTTTGAGGGCGTTGCCAAGATCGAAAAGACCCATGAGGAGCGCTATCTGAAGCTGCTGGACAACCTGAAGAAGGGCGAGGTCTTCAAGAAGGGCGAGAAGGTCATGTGGTTCTGCCGCAACTGCGGCCATGTGGAGATCGCCGAGAGCGCGCCTGCCGTGTGCCCGGTGTGCAAGCATCCCCAGGCCTACTTCCAGATCAAGGCCCAGAACTATTGATCCGTACGGCTGCCGTGCAGCAAGAGAGCGGGACATCCGAAGGATGTCCCGCTCATTTTCGTTTTGTCGGACACCGGATGGAAAAAGTGATAAAAACCGGGTATAAAATCGCCCTGGAATGGTGCAAACTACCAAAAGACTGGGTTTCCAACAGTTGGTTTTTTTCAAATGTTTGTGAAAAACGCCGTTGACGCAACTGGCAAAAGCGGTTATGATGATAACAGGAAAATGACCTGCTATGCAATCGCACGCGAAACGAATTGGTATAGAAAAGGAGAGCTGTATCATGTATACACAGGAGATCACTGTTAACAACGAGGTGGGACTGCACGCCAGACCCGCTACCTTCTTCATCCAGAAAGCCAATGAGTTCAAGAGCGGCATCTGGGTCGAGAAAGAGGACCGCCGTGTCAATGCCAAGAGCCTGCTGGGCGTTCTGTCCCTGGGCATCGTGAAGGGCACCACCATCACCCTCATCGCCGACGGCGCTGATGAGAAGGAAGCTGTCAGCGCCCTGGTGGATCTGGTCAACGACAACTTCGGCGAGTAATCCTGTCCCTTGCGGAGCGCCGGCTCTGCTGAAAACGGAAGGATCGGAATGCAGCGGCTTCGCCTTGCGCGGAGCCGCGCTTTTTGTTACACTGACAATGCCGGCGGCCGCCGGAGAGGCTCAGAGAGAGGAGGATGCCCCATGACACGGGAGGAGCTGCGGGAGAAGGCCAACGACCTGCCCCTGACGCCGGGAGTCTATCTGATGATGGACAAGACCGGCAAGGTCATCTATGTAGGCAAGGCCAAGAAACTGAAAAACCGGGTCAGTCAGTATTTCCAGGACAGCGCGGGCCACACCGCCAAGACCCGGCAGATGGTGGCCCAGGTGGACCACTTCGACACCATCTTCGTCTCCAGTGAGTTCGAGGCGCTGGTGCTGGAGAACTCTCTCATCAAGCGCCACAGCCCCAAGTACAACATCCTCCTCAAGGACGACAAGGGCTATCCCTTTGTGCGGCTGTCCAAGGGGGAGTATCCCCGCTTTTCCATGGTCAACAAAATGGCTCAGGACGGGGCCCGGTACTTCGGCCCCTTCGGCGGCCGGTACGAGACCCGCCAGGCCCTGGACGCGGTGCTCTCCGCCCTGCGCCTGCCCACCTGCTCCCGGGTGTTCCCCCGGGACATCGGGGCGGAGCGGCCCTGCCTGAACTTCCACATGGGCCGGTGCGACGGCTTCTGCCGCCGGGAGATGACGGCGGAGACCTACCGGGCCCGGATCGAGCAGGCGGTGCAGCTGCTGGAGGGAAAGTCCAAGCAGCTGCTGCGGGAGATGACCGCCCAGATGGAGGCGGAGGCGGAGGCACTGCGCTTCGAGCAGGCAGCGGCTCTGCGGGACCGGATCAACGCCATCGGCGCCCTGGCCAAAAAGCAGACGGTGATCGCTGGCCTCTGCGCCGACACGGACATCTGGGGCATCTTCCGAGGCTCCGGCAAGTGCTGCTATGCCGTGCTCCACATGGAGGAGGGGAACCTGGCCGGCCGGGAGACGGAGCTGTTCACCGCCCCCATTGACGAGGACGAGGGGGAGATGCTCTCCGCCATCACCGCCCAGTACTATCTGCCCAGATCCATCCTGCCCCACGAGATCCTGCTGCCCGCCGAGACGGAGGGCCATTGCGAGGATCTCAGCCAGGTCCTCACCCGCCGGGCGGGGCGGAAGGTGTGGGTCCACGTGCCCTACCGGGGGGAGAAGGCGGACCTTTTGGAGATGGCCCACGACAACGCCGCCCGTGAGGCGGAGCGGGCCACCACCGACGCCGAGCGGGTGGCCCACACCCTGGAGCTGCTGCAGCGGATGCTGGACCTGTCCGCCCCGCCGGGGCGCATGGAGTCCTTTGATATCTCCAACACCGGAAAAAGCGACATCGTGGCCTCCATGGTGGTGTACAGCGGAACCCGCCCCCTGAAATCCGCCTACCGGCGCTTCCGCATCCAGTCCCTGGAGGGCCATCCGGACGACTACGCCTCCATGCAGGAGGTGCTGGCCCGGCGGCTCCAGCGGGCTGCCGACGGGGATGAGAAGTTCCTGCCCCTGCCGGACGTGTTTTTGATCGACGGCGGCCAGACCCACGCCGCCGCCGCCCGGGAGGTGGCGCAGCGGTTTGGAGTGGCCGTGCCCATCTTTGGCATGGTGAAGGACGACCGCCACCGGACCCGGGCCCTGGTGACCCCGGACGGCCGGGAGATCGGCATTGTGGCCAACCAGGCGGTGTTCTCCCTGATCGGCCAGATCCAGGAGGAGACCCACCGTTTTGCCATCACCTACCACCATGAGAGCCACAGCAAAAGCGCCACCCGCTCCGCTCTGGACGGCATCCCCGGCGTGGGGCCCAAGCGGCGGGAGGAGCTACGCAGGCACTTCGGCACCATCCGGGCCATCCGGGAGGCGGACGTGGAGACCCTGGCCGCTGTGGTGCCGCGGAGTGCCGCCGAGGCGGTATGGCAGCATTTTCACCAGAAAAATCCATGACAAAAGCAGGAAAAAACCGGCAAAGCCTTTGGGCTGAGCCGGTTTTTCTATTGTGAGATTTGCCAAAAACGGTTGGTTACAAAAATTATATTATTTTCAAATTGAAAAATAATAAGAAACCTGATACAAGCGGTGGAAATTGTGCAAGAAACAGTGCCCCATATCTTGTGCCCGGTTGGTTTGTAAGCGATTTGTGTAAATCGTATAGTCAAAATTTGTTGAAATTATACATAAACACCAGTATAATAAGATACAATAGGTAACATAACAATATTATGGAGAAATATGTGACCGGTTGGGAGGACGATGCCATGGGTTGGCCGCTGAGCCTCTGTGGCTTCGCGCTGTTTTTTCTCAGTGATTATAACGACTGGCGGTGGGGATACCGGGCTCTGCGATTCTGCTTTCCCAGCGGAGGATTGCTGCTGACGGCCGGGACCCTTTTGGACCTGCGGTGGGAGCAGTCGCTGGCTCGGGGCTGGTTCCGGGCCGCGGTGCTGCTTCTGGGCGTAATGTTTCTGGCGCTCTTGGTCTATACGCTGTTTTTTGCCCTGCCTGCGGCGGCATCCTACGCCCGCCCCGGAGAAAAGCGGCGGGCCTGCACTACGGGAGTGTACGCCCTGTGCCGGCATCCCGGCGTGCTGTGGTTTGCCGGCGTGTACGGATGCCTGTGGCTTGTCGCCGGGCTGCCGCTATGGGAGGCGGCACTGCTGTGCGGAGTGAATGTGGGGCTGGTGCTGTTTGAGGACCGGTGTGTGTTTCCGGCGCTGCTGGAGGGGTATGAGGCCTATCAGGCCGCCACGCCCTTTCTGCTGCCGGGCCGGCGGCGCAGGAGAAGCTGCCGGAAAAAGAGTTGAGGGGGATCGGGCCCGTGCGATTTGAGGACAAGCTGAAAAAGTGCAGCCATGAACAGCTGTGGCAGGAGTACTGCGGCTTCCTGGACATGAGCCTTGCCGACTATATGTATACCCAGCGCCGGCTGATGGAGGAGCAGATCGACCTCTGGAGCAAGAGCGGGCTGGGCCGCCAGATGCTGCGGGGCAAGACTCCCCGGACCATTGATGACCTGCGGACCATGCTGCCCCTGACCACCTATGCCAACTACGCCGACGTGCTGCTGGCCCGGCGGACGGATATGCTCTGCGGCGAGCCCGCCGTCTGGATCCAGACCACCTGGGAGGGCGGCCTCCGGCCGGTGAAGCTGGCGCCCTATACCCGCAGCATGCTGGATACTTACCGTCACAATCTGCTGGCCACCATGATGATGGCCACTGCCCGGAAAAAGGGCGACTTTGATCTCAAGCGCGGCGACCGGATTTTGTACGGCGGCGCGCCGCTTCCCTATGCCACGGGACTGATGCCCTCCCTTTTCGACGAGGACATCCGCTTCACCTGGCTGCCGGACTCCAACACCAATTCCGACCTGAGCTTCAGCCAGCGGATCAAGAAGGGCTTCGCCATGGCCATGAGCGGCGGGGTGGACTTCTTCTTCGGCATCGGCTCCGTGGCCAATTACATCACGGAGAGCTTCGGCAAAAGCAGCGGCGGCCACAGCGGAAAGGTAAAGGCCTCCCCGGGCAACGCCCTGCGGTATGTGCGGGCCAAGTACATCAGCCGCCGGGACGGGCGGCCTATCGTCCCGGGCGACGTGTTCCGGCTGAAGGCCTTCTTCTTTGCCGGGACCGACGCCAAGTGCTACAAGGACCGGTTGACCAGGGCGTGGGGCATTGCGCCGGTGGAACTGGCTGCCGGGACGGAGTCCACCTGTATCGGCGCTGAGAACTGGGAGCACCGGGGCATGGTATTCTTCCCGGATGCCTGCTTCTACGAGTTCATCCCGGAGGCCGAGTGCCGCCGGAACCTGACTGATCCGGACTACCAGCCCCGTACCTGCCTGATGGACGAGATCCAGGCGGGGGAGACCTATGAGCTGGTGATCTCCGTGCTCCACGGCGGTGCCTTCATGCGCTACCGCATCGGCGATATGTACCACTGCGTCAGCGCCGGCAGCGGCCAGCTGCCCCGGCTGACCTTCGTGGACCGGGTGCCGGATGTGATCGACATTGCCGGCTTCACCCGGATCACCCTCTCGTCCATGCAGGAGGTCATCCGCCTCAGCCGTCTGGACCTGGGGGACTGGGTGCTGAAAAAGGAGTTCAACGAAAACGACGACCCCTTCCTCCACATGTATCTGGAGATTCCGCCGGATACACAGTGCAGCGAGGTGACCGTCCGCACGGTGCTGGCGGAGCACCTGAGCTTGTACTTCAAGTATTTCGACAGCGATTACGGCGATCTGAAGAAGCTGCTGAACATGGAGCCTCTGGAGATCACCATTCTCAAATATGGTACCATCTCCGCCTATGAGGCCCATATCGGCCAGCGGATCCCGCGGATCAATCCCGGCATGCTGGACGTGATGGGGCTGCTGCGCCAGCAGGCCCAGCCGGAAGGGAGGCGGCTGCCGTGAGCAACATCCCCTTCCTGTATATCAACGTTTCGGTACTGTGCTGCTTCCTGCTGATGTTCGTCACCATCCTGGCGGTGAAGAAGACGCCGGAGATCTGGGCGTTTCTGGCGGTGCTGGTGGACGTGATCCTGTGGGCCGGCGGCTCCGTACTCATGCGGCTGCAGTTCTGGCCGGGGATGCGGTTTTGGTATGCGGTCTCCCTGGTGGCGCTGTTTATCATGGAGCTGCTGTTTTACATCTTCATCCATGTGTTCACCCGCCGCAAGGGCAAGCTCCTGCTGAGCGTGTTTGTCCTCTGGAATGCCGCGATCATCCCCGGCACCATCAGCGGCTTCTTCCTGGAAATGCCCAGACCCGTAAGCCTGGAAAACGGGGACACGGTGTTTCTGTACAGCCTGAACTGGCATATCATCATCCCCTGCATCATGTTCGTGTGCATCATCGCGGCCACGGTGGCGGCGCTGCTGCAGGCCATCCGGGAGCAGGGGGCCCATTCTCCCGGCATCCAGATGCTGGTGGCCAGCGGTCTGATAATGCTGGTGGGCAATCTGCTGCAGGTGAGTATTCCGGGGAATACGTTCCCCTTCGACATGCTCTCCGGCCTGGTGTTTGCCGCGCTGCTGATTTACACGCTGTACCGCCGCCGTCTGTTCCGAATGACCCTGGTGGTGTCGCGGAGCCTGCTGGCAGTGACCATGGCAGCGGTGTGCGTCACCTTTGCCGCCAACCTGATCGGTCCCATGTATGAATTCTCCCAGCAGCGGCTGGGACTGGATCAGGACTGGTCCATCACCACCGTGGCAGTCACCTTCGCCGGGGTGCTGGCCGTGGCCTATGTGCTGGTACGGCGGCTGCTGGACGCGGTGTTCATCCGGGAGGAGCAGCAGAACAAGCTGGTAAAAAAGTTCTCCGCCGAGGTCTCTCAGACTCTGAGTACGGCGGATATCATGGAAAAGCTGGGCGGCGTGATCGCCTGTGAGATCCCGGTGGAGCAGATCTACGTCTGCCTGCTGGAGGGGAACGCCTATCAGGCCCGGTATTGTTCCAGCCCCTTGGCGACGCTGTCCTTCTCCATCTCCAAGGACAGCCCCCAGATCGCCTATCTCCAGGAGGAGAGCTACCTGCTGCTCAATGAGTTTCGCAACACGCCCCGGTATCTGTCCGTATGGGAGACGGAGAAGGAGCTGTTCCGCCGTCTGAACATCGACTGCGTGGCCGCCATGCGCAGCGGCAGCGAGGTGGTGGGCCTGGTGATGCTCTCCGCCAAGACCCGGGACCACAGCTTCACGGCTGTGGAGGTAGGCTTTTTGGAGACGGTCAGTTCCATCGCCTCCATCGCGCTGAAAAACGCGTCGCTGTATGAGAAGATCTTCCGGGAGGCCCGCATCGACCCCCTGACCGGCATGTACAACTACCGCTACTTCGTGGAGCAGCTGGAGGAGCAGTTCCGCGCCTGCGGCAAGGAATGCCTGACGCTGATGTACATCGATGTGGACGACTTCAAGCTCTACAACCAGCTCTACGGCGTGGGCGAGGGCGACGCGGCCCTGTGCCGCATCAGCGAGGCCATCAGCCGCAGCGTGGGCGAGAGCGGCACCGTGTTCCGCACCAGCGGAAAGGTGTTTGCCGTGCTGCTGCAGCTGCAGGATACCCAGCGGGCCCGGAAGCTGGCCCGGGATATCCAGGAGCGGGTGGCGGACATCAACATGGTGCCGGAACGGCGCCGCTACAAGCCGCTGTCCGTCAGCGCGGGCATCTGCTCGGCGCCCTATGCCGCCTCCAGTGCCAAGGAGCTGATGGACAACGCCGACCTGGCGGTCTACAACGCCAAGCAGGGCGGCAAGGACCAGATCGTCATTTTCCGGGGCGCGTCGGACTTCGTGCCCCAGCAGCTGGCGGAGCGGACCGACGCCATCGTGGACCGCATCGAGCAGGGCGAGGGCGAATACCGCACCGCCATGTCCATGATCTCGGCCCTGACCGCCGCCATCGACGCCAAGGACCACTATACATACGCCCACAGCAAGAACGTGGCCCGATACGCCGCCACCCTGGCGGTGGCCGCCGGCCTCAACGACGATCAGGTCCGCACCATCTACGCCGCGGGTCTCCTCCACGACATCGGCAAGATCTCCGTGCCGGAGACCATCCTCAACAAGACCGGCAAGCTGGAGGCGGAGGAGTACCGGCAGATGAAGGACCACGTCAACAACTCCATCGAGATGATCCGCCACCTGCCGGAGATGGACTACCTGATCCCGGCGGTGCTGGGCCACCACGAGCGTTGGGACGGCAAGGGCTATCCCCGGGGCATCTCCGGGGAGGACATCCCGGTCTCCGCCCGGTGCCTGGCCCTGGCCGACGTGTTCGACGCCATGACCACGGACCGGCCCTACCGCAAGGGACTGCCCCTGGATTACGCCCTCAGCGAATTGCAGCGGGGCGCCGGGACCCAGTTCGACCCGGCCCTGACAGAGGTGTTCGTGCAGCTGATCCGCAGCCGCAGCATTCCGCTGTCCAATCCCTCCGCCCGCCGCTGAGCGGAACGAAATCAACACAGGCAACCGCCCGGCGTGAAGCGCAGCTTCACGCCGGGCGGATCTCGTTTTGGGCGCCGGATGCGGCCCTTCAAGCATCCGCTTCGGAGCGCGGCATGGAAAAACGCCCGGAGCCAGGGGCTCCGGGCGTGGGGGCTATGCGTATTTCTTGGGAAACATCCGCCCCAGAAAGGCACCGATCAGGACGCCGACCAGCATCCCGCCGCAGCACAGCAGGGCGAACAGCAGGAGAAAGCCCGTGGACTCCATGTCATAGAAATCCGTCACGACCGCCACAAGGCGGGCGGCGGTGGACAGGTCCGCCATCAAAAGGAGCACCAGTCCCAGGCATGCCGCCAGGACCAGGATCCATGCCCGGGGCCGCCGTCCCCGCCGGACCCAGTGGAAAAAGGGACCGGCCATCACCAGAGCCGGGATCCAGAAGAGGATCACGATGTACGAGATCGGGTGGAAGAGGCGCAGGCTGCCCAGCAGCGGTGCGGCGGCGAAAAAGGCGGCCGCCGCCGCTGCTGCCGTCAGCACCGACAAAATCAGATCTCTCCAGGACCAGGACCGCATACCATTCCCGTCCTTTCTCCCGAGCGGGGCTTTTTTTCATGGTAGCATGGCCGTCCGCACCTTGTCAAGGCGGCAGAAAGCCCCCGGCGGACTCGTCCGCCGGGGGCTGCCGGTCATGGGATATCCTTGTAGCGCAGGTGATAGTAACTCCACTGGCGCCACTGCTGGATCAGCTCCCGGATCTCCGCACCCGTGGCGCCGCTCTCCGGCGCCCACTGGTCCAGATCCCGGTCCTTGATGTAGGTGCCGTCCGGGATCATATAGGTCTTTTTCTGCACTACGGGCACGACCCGCCGCAGCTGGTTGAGGAAGTCGAACCAGGGACTCTCGCCGGCCCGGCCCGTCAGCTCCAGCACCGCCGCGCCCAGGAAGCTGGCGGACAGCCTCCCGTTCTCCGGCAGGTCCAGGTCCGCCGCAGCCTGGTCCCAGTCCAGAGCCTCCGCCGCCGCGTCGTTGGCCCAGATCACATAGGGTGTCTCATAGGAGCACAGGGGGTCCGTCCGGTCGTCCTCCGGCTGGGCCACCTCCAATCCCAGCTCCGCGTAGGCCAGCTGGTTGTCCCCCAGATAGGGCAGGTGGTCCCCCCAGAACACCAGCACCACCGGCTCGCCGGAGGCGGAGAAATGGTCCACCAGGCGGCCCAGCATGGCGTCGGCGTCCCGGGCGCCCTCGATGTAGACCTTCAGCAGCGTCTCCACCTCCTCGGAGACGGAGACCGTCAGAGGCACGTCGGGGTAGTCGTAGCCCTCGCCGTACTTGTCGGCGGTGTAGGACATGTGGTTCTGGATGGTGGTGGTGTAGTGGAACAGGGGCTCTCCGGCGTCCACGGCCTCCTGGAATTTCTCCTCGATCAGGCCCGCCATGTAGTCGTCGGTGACCCAGCGGCCCTTGTACTGAAGGTCCGTCATCTGGTCGGCAAACACCGTCTCCTCCGCGCCGAACCAGCGGTAGACGTTCTCCCGGTTGTAGAACCAGTCGTCGCCGGGGTGGAAGAAGGAGGTGGCGTAGCCGTCGTCGGCAAAGACCCGGAACAGACTGTCCAGGTTCCGGTTTACCACCCGGAAGGAGGAAGTGGTGGTGGCGGAGAGGGCGTTGGTCTGCATCCCCGTCAGCACGTCGAACTCCGTGTTGGCGGTGCCGCCGGCGAAGCCCGGCACCACCACGTGGCCGGTCAGGGCGTGGGGGTCGCTTTGCAGGGCGTGGAGGTTGGGCAGGGGGTCGGTCTCCTCCGTATAGGCGAACACGTCAGCGTCGGTCAGGTCGGAGAAGGCCTCGTTCATCACCATGATGACATTCACGTCCTTCCCCAGGCCGGTCTCGCCGCCCTCGTCCCAGGCCTCCGCCTCCGCGCGGCTGAAGCCCTCGGGCTTGTCCACGGCGTAGGTGGTGAACTGGTGGCAGAAGCAGTAGGGGAAGCCCAGCTCGTTGAATACCGAGGGGATGTAATAGGCGTTGGAGACCCGGAAGGAGTTGTACAGGCCGTCGGAGGCGTACACCGTCAAAATGAGGCCCGCCAGCACCGCGAAGCTGGCGGCGGCCCCCAGCGCCCGGCCCAGAGCGCCCCGGAGACGCCGCACCGGGAAGGGCTTGCCGCCCACTACCACGCCCAGGGCCGCCAGGGCCAGGGTGGTCAGGACCACCAGGGCGATGGCGCCCCAGGGGAAGCGGATCTCGTAGGTGCCCATGGCGCTGCCGACCTCTTTGAGCAGGGCGAAGTCCCGGGGGAACACCGGCTCGTCCCGGACCTCGATCTTGATGCGGTTGGCAATGGACAGCAGGCACACCACCAGGTTCACCAGGGCGGCGCCGAAAAAGACGTTGCGGAACAGGCAGGCGAACACCAGCACCAGCAGTCCGATGGGCATGGCGTTCAGCACGATCAGAAGGGGCTGGCCCCGGAATACCGCCAGCACGCTGCGCAGGGCGTTGGGCTGGCACCAGAGGGCCAGCAGGGTGATGCATCCGGACACCAGCACCGCCGCCAGCAGGGAACCCCACCAGGGCAGGCGGAATTTGGGGAAGTGATCTCGAATTTTCAAAGCCTTGGTCCTTTCCTGTTCAAATTGGTTCTGTTTGACGCAGTATTCCTCTATTATAAGGATTTGGCTGTGAAAAGCAAGCGGGAAGATGTGAACAAATATACGATCCGTATTTTTTGGGAGGAAAATACGGACCGTATCGAACGGAGGCGAAAAATGACGGCGGTCACGCCCCGTAGGGTGCCCGGCGGGCGGGGGCTGTGGTACAATGTCCCGGAGAACACGGAAAAGGAGCACGCCATGGACGCGAAAAAAACCGGAGAACTGATCGCCGCCCGCCGCCGGGAGCTGGGCCTCAGCCAGGAGGAGCTGGCGGCGCGGCTGCACGTGACGGACAAGGCTGTCAGCAAGTGGGAGACAGGCCGGGGGATGCCGGGCATCGAGTCCCTGGAGCCTCTGGCAGAGGCCCTGGGCCTCTCGGTCAGCGAGATCCTGGGCGGCCGGCGGCTGACGGCGGAGGAACTGCCGAAAGCGGCGGGGGGCCAGATCGTGGAGACCATGCAGGAGCGGCTGCGGCTTTTGCGGGGCGTCCTGGCCGCGCTGATCGTCATTGCCGCCCTGGCGGGGATGTATTTCGGATATCACTACTTCGGCTCGGCTCCGGAGACGGACCTGGAGGCCCTGGCAAAGAAGGCGGAGGAATATCTGGGTGCCCGGGACTCCGGCGCCGCCGTGGGGATCGCGGAGACGGAGCGGCGGGGGGATTACCTGGCCGCCCTGTGCACCGACGATCATGAGAACTGGTGCATGTGCGTCTATGACCGGGACAGCGTGTTCCCGGACCGCTGGCGGGCCGGGGGCGGAAAGCCCAGCCTGACCGCCGGGAAATTGGGCAGCTGGAACTTCGGCAATCCCCGGGAGGCGGTCATCATCCTCTGCGGCGGGGACCTGCCGGAGGAGGCGGCCTTCTATACCTTCCAAAACAGCGGCATCACCTACACCTGCCCCATTGAGAACCGGCAGGTGCTGGATGTGTTTTTGCTGCCGGACAACACGGACATCAGCTCCAACGGGATGGATCTGCTGGACGAAAACGGAGCGCCTCTGGAGGGAACTGCAGAGGCGCTCCCGTGAAAGAGGCCCCTGAACGAACGACAGCCCCTCCGCCCACGGGCGGAGGGGCTGTCCCTTTACACCAGCTGGTAGAAGAGCCCCTGGGTGGTGGAGTACCACACCAGTTTGCCGTGGGGCCTGCCCGGCAGCCGGGCGTGGATCTCCCACTCCGGGTACTGGCGCAGCACCAGCAGCTTCTCCCCGGTCACCAGGGCCAGGAAGGAGATGTAGTCGTCCTTCCGGGCGGGATGGTCGCTCTCCACGTACCAGTCCCCGTCGCTGTCCGTGACCCGCAGGGCCTGCTCCGGCGCGGCCTTTTGGGGCTCCAGCGCCTCCAGAGGACGGCCGCAGCAGGACACGGAGGACGGCCCCGTGCAGAAGGAGAGACTGCCGCAGACCGGGCAGACAAAAAAGCGTGTCTTGTTCATGTTTCCTCCTGAGAGTTGATTTTCCGCCAGCTCCCCGGCCAGCAGGGCGGACACATCCACCTGCAGGCAGGCGGAGAGGGCAGGCAGCAGGCTCACGTCGGGACAGCCCAGAGCCCGCTCCCACTTGCTGACGGTCTTGGGGCTCAGCCCCAGGGCCTCCGCCAGCTGCCCCTGGGTCAGGCCCCGCTCCCGCCGCAGACGGCAGATCAGGGCGCCGATCTTTGCATAGTCCATACGCTCACCTCTTCGTCAGGATAGCGGACGGCCCGCCGTCCGGCAACCGCCGCTCCGTAGACTTTTTGCAAAATTCCCCTCCGTTTGACAACGAAGGGGAATTTTTCGGCCGGATGTTACGATTTGTATTGCGGTTCGTCAGAAGGTGACGACCTCCTGGGCGGGCTTTTCCGCCGGGCCGATGGCCAGCACGTGCATGACGGGACCCCGGCCCTTGTAGGCCGCGTGTTTCTCCACGGCCATGCGGGCGGTGACCTCGATCCAGTCCCGGTTGTTGTACTGGCTGAGGCCCACGCCCTTGGCGATGAGGCCCATGAACTGGATGTCGTTTTCGCAGCAGGTCATCACGAAGCGGCCGGGACAGTGGATGCCCGGGTACTTCTTGGAGTGGCACATGATGAGCTTCATGTGGACGGTCTTGCCGGCGTACCGGTCCGGGTGGTCCATGACGTCCACGTACCACACGCCGAAGTCGTCGTCGGGGATGTCGATGATCTCCTGATTAAGGTCGAAGGGGCACTCGTCGCCGGTGAGGTAGTCCTCGCTGGTGCCGTCCTCCATCTCCAGATAGATGTCCGCCCGGCGGTTCACCATGCGGAGGTTCCGCTTGCGCAGAGCGTCCCGCAGCTCCGGCGTGCAGCGGTTGAACACCAGCATGTCCGCGTTGGTGATCTTCTCCATCATCAGCTGGCCCATGTTCTTGGCGTACATCTCGAAGGTGGGGGCGTGGACGAAGGTCATGATCTGGTAGAGGACCCAGTTGGCCGGCAGGACCTCTCTGTAAAGGCGTTCCATCTGCCACATGCCGTTGTACTCGATGAGCACCTGCTTGGGGTGGTACTGCTTCTCCAGCTCCTTGAGCCGGGAGCATTTCAGGTCCTCCTCGTCCTCAAAGGTGACGACCGTCACATTGTCCAGGGCGTTTTTCTCGTACTCCTCCTCGCCCTCCTCGCAGCAGAGCAGGAGCGTGGGCTCCTGGCGGGCGAAGCCGTCCTCCAGGATGCCGTTGATGAAATTGGTCTTGCCGGCGTCCAGGAAGCCGGCCACCAGATAAACAGGAATATCAGCCATGGTAAAGTGCGTTTCCTTTCCAAACTTACAAGCCGAAGAGCTGCGCCAGCTTGTCCTCTTTCAGCTCCGCGCCGATGACGCAGAGGCGTCCCGTGTAGTCGGGATGGCCGGGGCGGACCTGGTGCTCCTCGGGCACGAAGTCGAACTCGATCCACGCGCCGTTCTCGCCGGAGACGATGCCCTTGGCCCGGAGGATCTTGCCGTACTCGCCGGAGTCCAGGGCGGTCAGGATGCGCTCGATGTCGGCCCGGGCGAACACCTTGGGCGTCTCCTTGCCCCAGGAGGTGAACACCTCGTCGGCGTGATGATGGTGATGATGGTGGCAGGAGCAGCTGGGATCGTCGCACTCGTGGTCGTGGTCGTGATGGTGCTCGTGCTCGTCGTGGTCGTGATGGTGCTCGTGCTCGTCGTGGTCGTGATGGTGCTCGTGCTCGTCGTGGTCGTGATGGTGCTCGTGCTCG
>OLGB01001312.1_pt1 | contig 30576 bp, 25 predicted proteins | sample 1605691 | NCBI WGS metagenome assembly OLGB01 (sample SAMEA3888925, study PRJEB22519) | human gut metagenome | biome: human gut; feature: human-associated habitat; material: faeces | place: Denmark | collected 2010 | reverse complement strand
TTTTGCCATTTTGAAAAATGGCAAAAACGTATTAATCAGCGTTTCCTTAGTATTACACATTTTTCGCTGTAGATAAAATAATTTCCCCACCCGAGATTTTCAGCATAATATCATTGCCGCTTTCGTAAGCCTCAACCTTGCAGCTCTTTGCACAGGCGGCAAGCTGACTTGCGCAAACGATGAGAGCCTCGTTTTCGGCAAGAGTGCGCTTTATAACATTTCCGCGAACCTGCACGAAAACAGTTCCCGAGCCTGATACTTCGCAAAGCTCAAAACGCTTTTTGCCGAAAGTTTTGGACATAAACGATGTTAGCTTTGCACCGCCCAAAGCTGCAAGAAACGCACTCGGAACGAGCAGGAGAGATTTGCTGTCCGAAACATCGGCAGGATATATCGTGCAGGGGGAAGTATCGGGAATGAGCGTTATCTCCGCATTGTCGGCGCAGGAGGTGTATTTCCGCGAGAAAAGCCTGTCCTCGGACAGACCGTTTTTCAGCGCATCGATGATGTTGTCAGCCGAGCTTATCTCGCATATATTCTGCGAGAACCAGCCGTCCGAGCCGACTTTGGCACTGAGAAGTTCATTTTTATTGAGGAAAACTGTGAGGACAGGAGAATTATCTCCCTCGATCTTATAGTTCATTTAAGATTTTTCCTTTCAGCATAAATATAAAAAGAGCCGCCGAAAAAGCAGCTCTTTTAAAAAGCGAATTATGTACCTTAGTTCTTTGCACCGATAAGCGGCTGGAGCGAACCTGCGAGTGCTGTCAAAGGCATGGTCTGAAGCCAGATCTTGCCCGGACCAGTTACCTTTGTGTTGAAAAGTCCCTCGCCGCCGAAGAGTGCGTTTCCGATGCCGCCGGTGGACTGGATATCCATTGAGCAGGAAGAATCCATTGCAACAAGGTATCCTGTGTCGATGAGGAGCGACTGACCTGCTGCAAGCTCGTATTCAACAGCTGCACCGTCAACTTCGATGAAAACTGTGCCTGTACCCTCATACTTCTGCATGATGAAGCCTTCGCCGCCGAAGAAGCCTGCCCCAAGCTTTTTCTGGAAGAATACGCTTACATTGATGCCGAGTGTAGAAGCGAGGTAAGCGGATTTCTGTGCAACGACAGCCTTGCCCGGCTGAACTTCCATTGCGATGATGTTGCCCGGAACGGAAGCTGCGAGTGCGATCTCACCTGCGCCGCCCTCTGCGGTGTATTTGTTCTTGAAAAGTGCTTCGCCGCTGACAGCTCTGGAAAGAAGCTGACCCATACCACCTGTTTTGGTTTCCATTTTCATTGTTGGTGTCATCCAGGACATTGCGCCTTTCTGACATTCGATGCTCTCGCCGTTTTCGAGAGAAAATGTTACATAAGGAAATGGTGCTCCGTCGATCTTGTACTGCATTTTTCTTTCTCCTCCAATAATAAAATAATTTGAAATACTAATAGTAAATAAAGAGTATGATATCTTTTAAAAATCTGTTAAAAAGATATTGTAATTTTATTATACACATCATTAATTCAAATGTCAATACATTTTTGAATTTTTTTCGACAATTTTTTGTGTAAATATCCATAATTGCTTGGAAAACATTGATTTTTCCGCAGGAAAGTAGTATCATATAAATATGGATTTAAGGAAAAGGAAAGCTTTTGACAGTATATGTCGGAAACTTTCGATCAATAATTTATATTAGGAAAGGATAATAATTATGACATACGAACAGATCGTTGCAAAGGCAAAGGAAATTATGGCTGCAAAGTCCGCTGACGGCGTTAAGGATCATCTTGCTGCCGAAATACATATCACAGGCGAAGGTGAAGGCGCTTTCTACGTTGAAGTAAACGAGGGAAAGATCGCTGTTGAGCCTTATGAATACTATGACAGAGATTTCGTTCTCACAGCGACCGCTGACGACCTCCTCGCAGTTGTTGAGGGCAAGCTTGACGCTGTTCTCGCTTACACAACGGGCAAGATCAAGATCGACGGAAGCGTTGAAAAGGCTCTCGAATTTCAGAAAGTATGCAAGAGCAAGAAGGCTGCTCCAAAGGCAGCTGAAAAGCCGGCAGCTAAGCCTGCCGCACCTGCTTCCAAGCCTGCAGCAAGCAAAAGGGGCAAGAGAAAGTAAGATCTCTCTACGATAATTTTTTAACAAACGGGCAGCTTTGCACAATTTTCCGCAAAGCTGCTTTTTCATTATTTATATACTTTGCGTTATTAAATTCGACATAAAATTATGCTATTATTCTTTTTGTATAAAGCGCTGAAAAGCGTTGAAAAAATAATCGAAAGGACGATCTAAAAGTGGCAGACAAAAAGGGCTTTATTCAGGAATTCAAGGAGTTCATCAGCAGAGGAAACGTTGTTGACCTTGCAGTCGGCGTTATCGTCGGCGGAGCATTTACATCTATCGTAAATTCGCTCGTAAATGATATTTTCACCCCGATAATCGGTATGATACTTGCAGGCATCAACTTCAACGACCTCGGCATCACTATCCCTTGGGGAAACAGACCTTATATTAATATAGGTTCGTTTATTCAAGCAGTGATTTCATTCCTTATCACAGCGTTCTGCATTTTCATCATCGTTAAGTTCATAAATGCGTTCAAGAAAAAGGAAGAAGAAAAGCCTGCCGAACCGCCGAAAGCTCCCGAGCTGACCAAGGAAGAGGTCCTTCTCACCGAAATTCGCGATCTGCTCAAAGCACAGCAGGATAAGGAGTAACCATGACAGAGAAAAACAAAGCGCTGCTTATTGAAGTCATCGGTCAGGACGCGGTTATCGAGGGCATTGATTTTGACTTTGAAGCTTCTACATATCTCAATGTTTTCGGCGGAACAACGCTCACCGTCACCGAAGCGGAGCGTCTTGCCGCAAACTCGTTCAAGTTCGCAAACTGTGTTGTTACAGCCTGCACGGACGAGAAGATAGTCCGTCAGTACGATGAAAACGTGCTCGCTTCGATACTCATAAATCCCGATGATGATTCCAAGATCATTCACGGCAAGGCTCTCGTTTACCGCAAAAGGGCAGGGGAGAACATGGGCTACGAGCTTTTCACCGATGATGAAGTCACCGAGCTTATCGACCTTTGCGACAAAATGGTGCAGGACTTCATAAAGGAAACGGAAAATTCCAAAAAATAAGTCAAAGCAAACTTTTTGTCTTGCCTTTTTCGGACAAAATATCACACAAAAATCACATAAAAGGTCTTGACTTAAAACGACTAATATTGTATAATGTAACATGAAATAATAAGTATCGTTTTTTAAACGTGCTTATTAAATTATATTAGGAGGTCTATGTAAAATGTCAACAAAAGCCAATTACCCTATTAGCGAAATCGGCGCTGGAAAAGTCGGTTTCTCCAGAACTCGTTCTATCATCGAGGCTGCTTTCTATGGCAACAACGTAGTAAAAGTAAACACTCTTAAGGAGGCTTATAACCTCGCTAAGAATTCTCCGGGAACAATCGTTACCGATATGCCTGTTTACCGCGGCGAAGAATTCGGACTTGATTCCGATGCTAAGGTACTTCTCTTCAACGACGGTGCTGTTACAGGCCGTTACGCTGCTGCTCGCCGCATCAAGGGCGAACCGGGCGTTGACGAAGTTAAGCTCGACAAGGTAGTTATGGACGCTGTTTACAAGACACGTTTCAAGAAGCTCTATCATGCTACCTGCTTCGTTGGTCTTGATAAGGAATTCATCGCTAAGGCTCATCTCCTCATTCCTGAGGGTGAAGAGAACCTTCTCTACAACTGGATGCTCAACTTCCAGTATATGTCCGATGATTATGTAAAGATGTACAAGGCTTCCAAGCCTATCGGTGACGGCAAGGAACCTGATATCTACATCTTCTCCGATCCTCAGTGGAAGCCAACAGAGAGCCCTGACGTTGATTACAGCTGCCTCTCTGACCCTCTCACACTCTGCTACTTCGATACAAACCAGAACTGCGCTGCAATTCTCGGTATGAAGTACTTCGGTGAGCACAAGAAGGGCACACTTACAATGGCTTGGGCACTTGCTAACAGAAACGGCTATGCTTCCTGCCACGGCGGTCAGAAGGAATACACACTTGCTGACGGTTCTAAGTTTGTTGCTTCCGTTTATGGTCTTTCCGGCTCCGGTAAGTCCACTCTTACACACGCTAAGCACAACGGCAAGTATCCTGCAATCAAGGTTCTCCACGATGACGCATTCATCATCAACACTGATACATGTGCTTCTATCGCACTTGAACCTACTTACTTCGACAAGACAGCTGACTATCCTACAGGCTGCCCTGACAACAAGTACCTCCTCTCCTGCCAGAACTGCTCCGCTACAATGGACGAAGACGGCAAGATCCAGCTCGTAACAGAGGATATCAGAAACGGCAACGGACGTGCTATCAAGTCCAAGCTCTGGTCTCCTAACCGTGTTGACAAGATCGATTCTCCTGTTAACGCTATCTTCTGGATCATGAAGGATCCTACAATTCCTCCTGTTATCAAGCTCAAGGGTTCATCTCTTGCTGCTGTAATGGGTGCAACACTCGCTACAAAGACATCTACCGCTGAGCGTGTAAAGGCTGGTACAGACCTTAACGCACTCCGTATCGTTCCTTACGCTAACCCATTCAGAACATATCCTCTTGCTAACGACTATGAGAAGTTCAAGAAGCTCGTTGAAGAAAAGAACGTTGCTTGCTACATCATCAATACAGGCGACTTCATGGGCAAGAAGGTAAAGCCGGCTGATACTCTCGGAATCCTCGAGACGATCGTTGAAGGCAAGGCTAAGTTCGAGAAGTGGGGTCCTTTCGAGGATATGGAGATCATGCCTTGGGGCGACTTCGAAGTTAACCTCAACGACAAGGACTATGCTGAACAGCTCAAGAATGCTATGCAGAACCGTCTTAGCAGCGTTGAAAAGTTTGCAACAGACAAGGGCGGCTATGATAAGCTTCCTGACGATGCAGTTGCAGCTATCAAGAAGGTTGTTGACGAAGCAGCAGCACTCTAATTCGGAATTAAGAATTCGGAATTAATTTAAAAGCTAAAATGCCGTTTGCATCTGATAAGGTGTAAACGGCATTTTGTTATATATATATATATATATATAAATAAATCCCACAATTTGTTTTACAAACTGTGGGATTTTGATATAATTCCGAATTCCGCATTTATTGCTGTGAATTGTTTATAAGCCATTTCCCCTTGGATTTGGTCATAAACAGCGTTTTCTGCTCGGTTTCGTGGTCTTTTTCATTATAGACCGATACCTTTACATTGACATTGTAGCCGTTTTCTGTCTTTTCACGCGACACAAAATCGGCTGAAACCGTGAAATCCTCGCCCCACTCGGCAATATACTGCTCACGGAGAGAATCAAACTCTTTTTCGGAGATCGATTTTTCGCCGAAGCACTGCTGATATTCCTTATAAATGCCGTGGGAGAATGAAGAATACGCCTTGTCAATGGTTTTCATCTGTCCGCTTGTCGCAGACTTGATGATTATGAGGATCACAAGTGCTGCGACTGTCAGTGCACAGAAGATAATGCTGATTATTTTTGCTGTTGAATGTTTGCTCATCGGCAGTTACCCTTAGTCAAGGATAGCGCCCTTCGCAGCGGAAGAAACATTCTTTGCGTAACGCTTTAAGTAGCCCTTGAGTTCCTTGGTCTTAGGCTTGAACGAAGCCATACGTCTGTCGATCTCTTCCTGAGGAACGTTGAGGGTAAGTGTGCAGTTCGGGATATCGATAGTAATGGAGTCGCCGTTCTCAACGATACCGATGATGCCGCCCTCAGCTGCTTCGGGGGAAACGTGACCGATAGATGCGCCTCTCGATGCGCCGCTGAAACGTCCGTCTGTGATAAGAGCAACGGAAGAACCGAGTCCCATACCCTGAATTGCGGAGGTAGGATTGAGCATTTCTCTCATTCCGGGACCGCCCTTGGGACCTTCATAACGGATAACGACAACGTCGCCCTCAACGATCTTGCCGCCGAGAATTGCAGCCTGAGCATCTTCTTCGCAGTCATAAACCTTTGCAGGACCCGTGTGGGTGAGCATTTCGGGAACAACTGCGCTTCTCTTTACAACGCAGCCGTCAAGTGCAAGGTTGCCCTTAAGAACAGCGATGCCGCCCGTTGTGCTGTATGGATCGTCGATAGGACGAATAATGTTTGTGTCCTTGTTTACGCAGCCTGCGATGTTTTCGCCGACAGTCTTGCCCGTAACAGTCATAATATCAGTTGCAAGAAGACCCTTCTTATTGAGTTCGTTCATAACAGCGTAAACGCCGCCTGCTTCGTTGAGGTCTTCCATATAAGCATGACCTGCAGGTGCAAGGTGGCAAAGGTTAGGTGTCTTTGCGCTGATTCCGTTTGCAATGTCAAGGTCGAGCTTAACTCCACATTCGTGTGCAATTGCAGGGAGGTGGAGCATACTGTTTGTCGAGCAGCCGAGAGCCATATCAACAGTAACAGCGTTATGGAAAGCCTTTTCGGTCATAATGTCAAGCGGACGGATATTCTTTCTGTAAAGCTCCATTACCTGCATACCTGCCTGCTTTGCAAGGCGAAGTCTTGCGGAGTAAACAGCAGGGATAGTGCCGTTGCCCTTAAGACCCATGCCGAGCGCTTCGGTAAGGCAGTTCATAGAGTTTGCGGTGTACATACCCGAGCAGCTTCCGCAGGTCGGGCAAGCCTTGTTTTCGTATTCTTCAAATTCTTCTTCGGTGATCTTGCCTGCAGTGTATGCGCCAACGGCTTCAAACATACTTGAAAGTGATGTCTTGCTGCCCTTAACGTGTCCTGCGAGCATTGGGCCGCCCGAAACGAAGATAGTAGGTACATTTATTCTTGCTGCTGCCATAAGAAGTCCGGGGACATTCTTGTCGCAGTTAGGTATCATAACGAGAGCGTCAAAGTGATGAGCAAGAGCCATACATTCGGTCGAATCTGCGATAAGTCCTCTTGTTACGAGGGAGTATTTCATACCCTCGTGACCCATTGCGATGCCGTCGCATACTGCGATAGCAGGGAAAACGACAGGTGTGCCGCCTGCCATTGCAACGCCCATTTTAACGGCTTCAACGATCTTGTCGATGTTCATGTGACCCGGTACTATTTCATTGTAGGAAGAAACGATACCAACGAGCGGACGCTCCATTTCTTCCTTTGTAAATCCGAGTGCATTGAAAAGTGAACGCTGCGGAGCTTTGTCCGTTCCTTCACAGAAGAAGTTTTTGCAGTCATTGCATTCATTGTTGCAACCCATTTTTATATACTTCCTTTCGGTCGGAAGCGTTACGCGTTTCCGAAATATTTGCTGTAGTTTAAAATATATTGTTTTGCCAGTCGGTCGAATTTTGCCTGCTCGAAGCATCGGCGAAAGTCCTTGTCCTGCGAGGAAAAGCTTACATTTTCGCTGAATTCGAGGAAATCGACAAAACTTCGTCCCGAGGGGCGCTTGTCCGCACCGACTTTGACCGCCGAATCGACGATCTCCGCAAGCTTTTCATAGCCGACAGCGCGGAATCCGTTTGCCGCGATGCCGAGAAAATCGTTTGAGAGGTTGAAAACCGCCTCGGAGAAGCCGCTGTCTATGACCTGCTTTAAGGTTATCTCTGCGCAGTAGATGTTAAGGCAGGGCGTGGGCAGGCTGTTGAGCTTTTCGCCCATATCCGACCAGTCTTCCTTGAAGCTTGTTTCTATCCAAGCCGTAACTGCGCCGACTATCTCATTTTCGGGCATATCGGCAAGCTCACTCCGCTTCAAGTCCTTGTAGCGAAGCTGACCTTTCATAAAAGAATCGGCGTCCTTTATATCTGATGCGAAAAAATCAAATTTGCTCATATCATGAATTGCCGAGGAAAGCTGCACCGATGATGCCTGCATCGTTTCCGAGCTTTGCAACGGTTATCTCGGTGTTGCAGTCGAGCATTCTTGTGTAAACTTCCTTTTTAACGAGTTCTTTCATCGGAACGAGGAGAGGATCACCCTCGTTGCAAACGCCGCCGCCGATGCAGAGAATGTCAGGCTGGAAGATGTTGATAACGTTTGTGATACCTGCTGCGAGGTACTTTATGTACTTGTCAACGACAGCCTTGCCTGCTGCATCACCTGCGCGCATTGCGTTGAAAGCGTGACGTGCGGAAACCTTACCGTCCTGCTTTTCATATTCTGCGAGAATGCTTGATGTGTTTTCTGCGATAGCAGCCTTTGTCATATTGATAAGACCTGTTGCGGAGGAGTAAACTTCAAAGCAGCCCTTTCTTCCGCATGTACACTGAGGACCGTCAACGGAGATGACCATGTGTCCGATCTCTGTTCCTGCGAGGTTTCTTCCCGTGAAGATCTTGCCGTCGATGATAACGCCTGCGCCAACGCCCGTTCCGAGGGTGATGCAAACTGCATCGGTAGCGCCCTTTGCTGCACCTGCAACGAATTCGCCGTAAGCGGCAGCGTTTGCATCATTTGCAACGTAAACAGGCTTGTTGATGTGTTCCTGAATATACTTTCTTATAGGAACGTTGCTGAAACCGAGGTTGTTGGAGTAGGGGATAGTTCCGTTGACGTTGTCTGCAATGCCCGGAGTACCAATGCCTATCCACTCAACATCGTCAATGGAAAGACCTGCGTTCTGAGCAGCTTCGATGCTGACCTTAGCCATATCGTCTGCAATCTCCTTTGCAGGACGTGGGCAGTTGGTCTTGGTCGTAGCCTTTGAGATGATCTCGTAATTTTCGTTAACAACGCCTGCTTTGATATTTGTTCCGCCGAGGTCGATACCTATAAAGTATTTCATTTTTCAGTTCTCCTTTAATCGATTCTTGTAAGAATTGCCTGAGATTTTCCTTCGATGGTATATTTGCCGAGTCCTGCAGGGAGAAATGCTGTTTCGCCCTTTTTGAGTGTGATATCGCCGTGAGTTGACTTGAGTGTTACATCGCCCTCGAGAACGAGGATAGATTCAAACGATGTTTCGTCAGCATTGAATTCAGCGGATTTTTCGATATCGATCTTATAAACGGTGAAATATTCGCACTTGGAAAGAAGCTTCTTTGTGCAGCCGTTTTCGGTAACTGCTTCGGTAGCAGGATAAGGTTCGGCAGGGCAGAGATTTGTTACGTCGAGTGCCTTTTCAATGTGGAGAGGTCTTGTCTTTCCGTCTGCACCGACTCTTCCGTAGTCGTAAACACGGTATGTAGTATTGGAGTTCTGCTGAATTTCGGCAATGAGAATACCCTTGCCGATAGCGTGGAGAGTTCCCGAGCGGATAAAGAAAACATCGCCCTTTTTTACGGGAACGGAGTTGGTTATTTCAAGCAGAGTGTTATTCTTGATGCGCTCTGCGAATTCTTTCTTTGTAACGTTTCTCTTGAAGCCGTAAATAAGCTCTGCACCCTCGTCGCAGTCAACGATATACCACATTTCGGTCTTGCCGTATTCACCCTCAACACGCATAGCGTATTCGTTGTCGGGGTGGACCTGAACTGAGAGGTTGTCCTTTGCATCAATGAGCTTGATAAGAACGGGGAAGTTCTCGAAGCGTTCGCAGTTTTTGCCGAGGATCTTCTTGCCCTCTTTTTCAATATATGCAGCAAGCGTCATTCCCTTTGCTTCGCCGTTGTCGATGACCGAGTTGCCGTCCTTGTGGCAGGAAAGCTCCCAGCTCTCAGCGACCTTGTCGAAATCACAGTCCTTGCCGTAAACATCACGAAGTTTTGTGCCGCCCCAAAGGTAATCCTTGAAAGCAGGCTTTAATTTCAGCGGATACATTATAACATTCCTCCAAAAATAATTTATCAGTATAATTATACAACACTTTTGTCGTAAAGTCAACAAAAAGTATGATTTTGCACAGCTTGCGGGTGAAAAAACGGTCGTTTGGACAGTTATCTGTATACTATATGAATGTTAGTTGGGCTTAAATATATATTTTGCAGGATATATAATCTAAACTTGCAAATAAATATAAACTGCCTGTGAGCTGAAATACTTAAAATATGAAGCTGAAACATCTGATTATTTCATAAAACAAACATCTGAAGCTATAAAATAACAAATAATCAATTAAAATGCAGGAATAAATAATAAAAATTGCATAAATTTCAAAAAAGTGCTTGACAAACGTGTTTTTATGATATATAATAAGACCATAGAAAACAGCAAGGGCGCTGTGAACGGACTGCAAAGGCGGAGTTCAGTTCACAGCGCCCTTGCTGTTTTCGGAAAAGGGAGATCAAAGGAAATCAATATTTCCCGATAATGAAAGTGAAAGTGGAGGAATTATTATGGAAAGCACAAACATCTTGGAGATGGTCTCCGAGAATACCTCGTCGCTGGTATTCGGCGTCTGGTTTCTGATAGGCGCATCCCTCGTATTCTTTATGCAGGCAGGCTTCGCAATGGTCGAAACAGGCTTCACAAGAGCGAAGAACGCAGGCAACATCATTATGAAAAACCTTATGGACTTCTGTATCGGTACAGTAATGTTCATTCTCATCGGCTTTGGACTTCTCTTCGGGGAAGACTTGGTCGGACTTATCGGCAAGCCGGGTTTTGATATTCTGACTCAGTATGAAAGCTTCGACTGGTCAAGCTTCGTATTCAACCTTGTATTCTGCGCAACGGCTGCAACTATCGTTTCGGGCGCTATGGCAGAAAGAACAAAGTTCCTTTCCTACTGTGTATATTCGGGCGTTATCAGCGCACTTGTTTACCCGATCGAAGCACACTGGATCTGGGGCGGCGGCTGGCTCTCACAGATGGGTTTCCACGATTTCGCAGGTTCGACTTGTATCCACCTTGTAGGCGGTATCGCAGCATTCATCGGCGCAAAGATCCTTGGACCCCGTATTGGTAAGTTCAACACCGACAAGGACGGCAAGGTAACAAAGGTAAACGCTATCCCAGGTCACTCACTTACGATCGGCGCTCTCGGCGTATTTATCCTCTGGTTCGGCTGGTACGGCTTTAACGGTGCAGCAGCAACAAGCATCGATCAGCTCGGTTCTATCTTCCTCACAACAACAGTTGCTCCTGCAGTTGCAACAGTTACCTGCATGATCTTTACTTGGGTAAAATATGGCAAGCCTGATGTTTCTATGTGCCTTAACGCATCGCTCGCAGGTCTTGTAGGTATCACAGCTCCCTGTGACACAACTGACTGCATCGGTTCTATCGTAGTTGGCATTGTTTCCGGTCTTCTTGTAGTATTCGGTGTATGGCTTCTTGATTACAAGCTTCATATCGATGACCCTGTTGGTGCAGTAGCAGTTCACATGATGAACGGTATCTGGGGTACTATCGCAGTTGGTCTTTTCTCAAATCCAAAGGTTCCCGGCTATTCCCTCGTTGACCCTGACGGCAACACACTCGCAGGTCTTTTCTACGGCGGCGGCTTCAAGCTCCTCGGAATCCAGTTCGTTGGACTTTTCGCAGTAGCAGCTTGGGCAACAGTTACAATGATAATCACATTCTTCATCATCAAGAAAACTATCGGACTCCGTGCTTCCGTTGAGGAAGAAACAAGAGGTCTTGATATCACAGAACACGGTCTTGCTTCCGCTTATGCAGACTTTATGCCTGCTTCAAACTCCGTATTCACAGGCGCAGTTTCCGAAGAAGAACCTGCTTCAGCAGTTCCTGTTACTGTTGTTGACCGTCCTCATATCGAGCGCAGCGCAGACAGCAAGAACAAGTACACAAGAGTTTCCATTATATGCAAGCAGAACAAGTTTGAAACACTCAAAAATGCTCTCAGTGAGATCGGCGTAACGGGCTTCACAGTAACTCAGGTCCTCGGCTGCGGCACACAGAAGGGTGCAGGCGAAATGTACCGTGGTGTTCCCGTTGAAGCAACGCTTCTTCCAAAGGTAAAGGTCGAAGTCGTAGTTTCCAAAGTTCCCGTTGAAACAGTTGTTGAAACGGCTCGCAAGGCTCTTTACACGGGTCATATCGGTGACGGTAAGATCTTCGTTTACGATGTTGAGGACGTTATCAGAGTTCGTACAGGCGAAAGCGGTTATGACGCTCTTCAGGATTCCGAAGACTGAGGAAACAGTACATAATTTTAAAATTTTTCAATTATACACTCCTAAAGTATTATAAATGAACCAAGTGAAAACAGCAGCACCGCAGTTTTGGTCGGAAGATCAAAGCTGCGGTGCTGTTTATACTGATTTTTAAACTGAAAGTGTACAAAAAATCGGCACAAAAGCCCGTAGCTGTTTAACAGCTTTATATGGCTTTTGCGCCGATTTTTGTCTATACTTTGATTGAGAACCTGTCTTCATAAGCATATGCACACGTCTTTTCGGCAAATTTTGCTGCATACTGCGTTAAAAATCCTTGCCGTGTGAAATATCAATTCTTCTCGTAAATAAGTATCTCAAAAGCGATCTCGGTTTCAAGCTGTGAAAGAGCCTCAACTCGGCGGTGACCCTCTTCGCTCGTCTTATAATAGTAAGGCGTCATCGAGAAAAGATTTTGGATATCTTCGTTGTTGTCAAGCAGAATTTTCGAGCTGACGGGCAGCCTTTCAAGCAGGGTGAAGCCGTTCGGTTCGCTTTCCTTTGGTTCGTTTAAATAAGGGTCGTCATAGACAGCCGATTTGAGCTGCCAGAGGTGGCGTTCCGCAGGAATGACCATTATAAGAGTGCCGTTCGGTTTGAGCACACGCAGGAATTCCTCGCCGCACCAAGGCGCAAAAAGCGTTGTGAGCATATCGCACGAGCCGTTTTTTACGGGCAGATGAAATACGCTGCTGACCGAGAAAAGCACGTTTGAAACACCCTCGGCTTTTGCTCTCTTTGCGGCAGCGTCCGCTGCGGTTTTTGATATGTCCGTTCCCATAAAGAACATTTCGGGTGATTTCTTGGCGGCTGAAACGGTGTAGATACCCTCGCCGCAGCCTGCGTCAAGGACAACGCCGTTCGTTACGGAGTATTTTTTCACACATTCGGAAAAAGCGTTGATGAGAACGTCGTAATAGCCTTTGCTGAGGAAATTTTTGCGCGCGTTAACCATAAGCTTGTTGTCACCCGGGAGCTTTGTGTTCATCTGCTGAACGAGGAGCAGATTCACATAGCCGCTTCGGGCGCAGTCATAAACGTGGTTTGCCGTGCAGCGGAAGCTTCCGCCGTCACGGTGCAGAGGTTCGCCGCATTTCGGGCAGATATATGTGTGGAGTTCGTTCATTTTTCAGTGTTTTCCTTTCCGTTCTTCGTTTTTTATCGGCAGTGAAGCCGTAAATATGATCTTACTGCCGTTTTTGTATTCGGCGGAAATCTTTCCGCCGTGAGCTTCGGCAATGGCTTTTGCGGCGGAAAGACCGATGCCGCTGCCGCCGCTTTTCTGATTGTGTGCGCTGTCACCCCGGTAGAAACGTTCAAAAAGCTGCTCGGGTTTACATTCGGGCAGGTTCTCACATTTATTTTCCGTTGAAAGAACAGCATTTTTTCCGTTGCGGAAAAGTGAAACGGTTATCTCGCTCTCCGAAGCAGAATATTTTACTGCGTTGTCAAGCAATATTGAAACAAGCTGCGAAAAAGTATCACGGTTCACATCGGCAGAGATGCCGCTTTCGATGTTGGTTTCGATAAGTGCAGTTTTCTGTGCGGCTGATTCCATAAAATGCTCAGCCGTGCGTGAAACGATATCCGAGATATTTTCCTTTGAAACGGCAAGCCTGAAACCGCTTTCGTCCGCACGGGAAAGTATCAGCAGATTTTGCATGAGCTCATCGGACGAAAGATAGATACCCTGATTGAGCATAAGCTGTTCCATAAGTCGGTATTCAAGACGGGGTAGGGTGAACGACTGATTTCCGCAGGAAAGCTGCGACGACTGCATATTGAGCGAAAGGTTTCCGCAGGTGAGGATATCTGGTGTGAACTCCTCACGGCGGCGGAGCATCGCGCGGATCCGTGCAAGCAGCTCGCCCATTTCAAACGGCTTCGGGAGGTAATCGTCCGCGCCTGCATCAAGTCCCTCGATCTTGTCCTCAACCTGCGATTTTGCGGTAAGAAGAAGTATCGGCGTTCGGCAGCCTTTTTTTCTAAGCTCGCGCAAAACTTCGATGCCGCTCATTTCGGGCATCATTATATCGAGGATTATCCCGTCATAGTTGTCTGCGAGGGCATAGTCGAGTGCATCTTTTCCGTTGTAGACGGCATCGACAATGTATTTGTGATAGGTGAGTATATCGGTAACGGCTTCGGACATAGCCTGCTCGTCCTCGGCGTATAGAAGCTTCATTTTATCATCTCCCCAAAATGATTATAAGCGCATTTCCTTAATTATACCTTAAAATTGGGATTTTTTCAAGGTCTGCAAAGCAAAAAAGGGTATCGGAAGAATTTATCCGATACCCTTTAAAGATTTTTTTAATAATTTTCGTTTCTGACTTCAAAATAGGACTGTGGGTGATTGCATACGGGGCATACTGTCGGTGCGGAAGTGCCGATGACGATATGTCCGCAGTTGCGGCATTCCCATACTGTTACGCCGCTCTTTTCAAATACAGCTTTTTCCTCAACGTTTTTGAGGAGCGCTCTGTATCGTTCTTCATGAGCTTTTTCGATTGCTCCAACGCCTCTGAACTTTTCGGCGAGGTCGTGGAAACCCTCTTCGTCGGCTTCCTTAGCCATACGGTCGTACATATCGGTCCACTCGAAATTTTCGCCCTCTGCTGCGCTTTTGAGGTTCTCCTCGGTAGTGCCGAGTTCGCCGAGAGCCTTGAACCACATCTTAGCGTGTTCCTTTTCGTTGTCGGCTGTCTTTAAGAAAAGCGCTGCTATCTGCTCATAGCCTGCTTTCTTTGCAACAGATGCAAAGTATGTATATTTGTTTCTTGCCTGAGATTCGCCTGCGAATGCTTCACGGAGATTCTGCTCGGTCTTTGTGCCTGCGTATGGATTTTTTGTGCTCATAATATTTTCCTCCCATTATTGAGCAAAAGTTCGGAAAGCAAAACTCTTTCCGAACTTTTGAATTTCATATATTATAGCATTACGGGCAGGCGATGTCAATCGGTTTAAAAAATTTTACAGTTTTGAAACTCTTAACGCACGAATGGCATTGAGAACTGCGAGTATCATTACACCTACATCGGCAAAGATAGCGAGCCACATATTTGCGATACCGACAGCCGTAAGCGCAAGGCAGGCAAATTTTACAACGAGTGAGAAAATAATATTCTGATATACGATGCCGATGCATTTTCTCGAGATCTTGATAGCCTTTGCGATCTTTAGCGGATCATCGTCCATAAGTACGATGTCTGCGGCTTCGATAGCTGCGTCAGAACCCATTGCGCCCATTGCAATGCCGATATCTGCTCTCATAAGAACGGGAGCATCGTTGATGCCGTCACCGACAAATGCAAGCTTTTCCTTTTCGCCCTTTTGTTTGAGAAGCTCTTCGACCTTTGAAACCTTATCGGCAGGGAGAAGATCACTGTGGAATTCGTCAACGCCGAGCGATTTTGCAGCCTTTTCAGCAGCATTTTTGCGGTCGCCTGTGAGCATAATGGTTTTCTTTATGCCGAGCTTTTTAAGAGCGGCGATAGCCTCTGCGGAGTGTGGCTTTTCGCGGTCGGAAATAACGATATGACCTGCATATTTGTCATTTACCGCAACGTGGAGTATCGTTCCGACGCTGTGACAATCAATATATTCAATGCCAAGCTTTTTCATAAGCTTGATGTTGCCGACAGCTACTTTATCGCCGTCAACTACAGCTGTGATTCCGCAGCCGCTTATTTCTTCAATGTCGGCAACTCTGTTTCGGTCGATCTCTTTTCCGTAAGCTTTCTGGAGACTCTTACTGATAGGGTGCGAAGACGAACATTCAGCAAGTGCCGCATATTCGAGAAGCTTTGCTTTGTCGATAGTGTTATGGTGATAATCGGTTACTTCAAAAACGCCTTCTGTGAGAGTACCCGTTTTATCGAAGACGATATATTTCGTCTGAGAGAGTGCTTCAAGGTAGTTTGAACCCTTGATAAGAATACCTTCGCGGCTCGAACCGCCTATTCCTGCGAAGAAGCTCAAAGGAATACTGATAACGAGTGCGCACGGGCAGCTTACAACGAGGAATGTGAGCGCTCTGTAGAGCCATTCCGACCAGTTTGAGCCGCTGCCTGAGATAACTCCGATTATCGGAGGAATTACTGCGAGCGCAAGTGCGCCGAAGCATACCGCAGGAGTGTATATCTTTGCAAAACGGGAGATGAATTCTTCCGATCTTGACTTGTTGGAGCTTGAATTTTCCACAAGGTCAAGTATCTTTGAAACGGTGGATTCGCCGAATTCCTTGGTTGTCTGTATTTTCAGAACGCCCGAAAGGTTGATGCAGCCGCTTACTACCTCGTCGCCCTCGTGAACATCACGCGGAACGCTTTCGCCCGTGAGCGCGCTTGTGTTAAGACTGGAGCTGCCCTCGTGTACAACGCCGTCTATCGGGACCTTTTCACCCGGCTGAACAACGATGATGCTTCCTACAGCGACTTCATCGGGGGAAATCTGTTCAAGTTTGCCGTCCTGCTCGATATTCGCATAGTCGGGACGGATATCCATAAGCTCGGAAATGTTTTTGCGGCTCTTTCCAACGGCGATGCTCTGGAAAAGTTCGCCCGTCTGATAGAATACCATTACGGAGAGAGCCTCGGCATAGTCGCCGCTCTTGGTGTAGATAGCAAGTGCAAATGCACCGACTGTCGCGATCGCCATAAGGAAGTTTTCATCGAACGGTCTGCCGTTTTTTATTCCGAGAAAGGCTTTGCGCAGGATATCATATCCGATAAGTATGTATGCCGCGAAGTACAGCAGGAATCTGACAACGCCCTGAACGGGGAGAAAATGATATATGACCAGCAATGCTGCGCATACGATTATTCTGGCGAGCATTATCTTTTGTTTCTTTTTCATAGTAAGCTCCGCGATTCAGATCAAAGCGGAATACCTCCCTTTTTGATTATATTTCTATCTCGCAGTCGGGTTCAACCTTTTTGCAAGCTTTGAGTACAGCCTTCATAACGGTCTTGGGGTCACTGCTCTCAGCAAAATCAACGGTCATCTTCTGTGTCATAAAGTTAACTGCAGCCTTTGCAACGCCCTCTACTTTGTTTGCAGCGTCTTCCATAAGGTTTGCACAGTTTGCGCAGTCAACTTCGATCTCGTATGTTTTTTTCATAAAATCATATCCTTTCAAAATATTCTCTTAACGTTCGCTCGATTAAGTAATTGACGAATCGTTCTGTTTGTAGTATAATATATTCGGAAAGCATAGTCAACCGAAAAGGTGTGTTTATTACTTCTCGGGCGAAATTAATTTCCATTCGGAACAAAGAAAATGACGCTTTAATAAAAGGAGAAAAGCTTTATGTCGGAATTTGAACTGCCGCATTTTCACGATGAAAACGAATCTGCCGAAAGGCTGTGTTCGCATATCGGAGAAACTGAGGGTTTCAGCGAAGTTGCAGACGTTTTTTCGCAGCTTTCCGATATAACGAGAGTGAGGATATTCTGGCTTTTGTGCCACTGTGAAGAGTGCGTGATGAACATTTCGGCAATGGTCGGAATGTCAAGTCCTGCCGTTTCGCATCATCTGAAATGCCTGAAGCAGAGCGGACTGCTTGTCTGCCGCAGGAGCAACAAAGAGGTCTACTACAAGGCCGCAGATAGCGAAGAATGTCGGCTTTTACATATAATGATAGAAAAAATGCTCGAGATGAAGTGTCCCGATGAGCTGTCCGACGACGGCTGCGCGCACAACGAAGAGTGCGGAGGCTTCACCGAGGAGCAGGTCGAGATAGCACACAAGGTACACGAATATCTGACGGCGCACATAAACGAGCGCCACACGATCGAGTCGCTTTCACGCAAATTCCTTATCAATCAGACGACGCTGAAAAACGTGTTCCGTGCGGTTTACGGAAATTCGGTAGCTTCGCATATAAAGGAACACCGAATGGAAGAAGCGGCGAAGCTGCTTTCGGAGGGGAAGCTCTCAATTGCGGAGGTTTCAAGCCGTGTCGGTTACGAAAGTCAGAGCAAGTTTACGGCGGCATTCAAGGCAGCTTACGGTGTTTTGCCTACCGAATACAAGAACAAATGATGGGCTTTGTGCCAAACAAAAAGCATCTGAACAGGTCACTTTATCGTGCCTGTTCAGATGCTTTTATTATTTATTTGCAGCTTTTGCTTTTTTCTTCTTTCTTACCGCTCTTGCCGAGAAGATTATCACAAGGATTATGATAACGACTCCTGCAGCTGTTACTGCGATGAGGAAGATATTCAATGTTTTATATACCGCAAGTATTTCGGGTGAATCTCCGCTTGCTTCAAAGCAGAGGTAACTTCCGATATGACGTGTTTCTGCTTTTTCCCACTCGCCGCTGCTGTTCTTGACGTATATCTCGGGGTCACGCTTGCTTTCTGCGTTGACAAGGTAGCGGAGATTATGCGTTTCGCTGTTATCGTTCGGAACTGTGAGCGTCCAGCTTTCGCAAAGCTCGGTCTTATCCATAAGGAAGATGATCGGCGGAGTTTGGTTCACATACTCGTTCTGCCGGACGGGGAGTGTATCATCTTCGGTGAAGATGCCCTCTGCGAGCCAGATAGGTTTGCCGCCGTCACGGCAATCATCCGAGCGCACGTTTTTGATAACTGTGAAATATTCAGCTTCGATCTCCTTATCTATATGGAGATCTTCGAGTGAATCATAGTTCCACTTTGCGTAGCAGTTGTCCTTTGCGGGAATTGCGGGAAGTTCGCTTTCGTCAATGGTATCGCCGTAGGAGAATTCGATCTTATCTACAACGTTGTCATCTGCGATGAACTTCAATGTGAATGTGCGGAACTCCTCGGGGATATTTGGTATCGAGATGAGCTGCTGATAGGGGATAGGTTCTGCTGCTCCCTTATAGCTTGCGCCGTTAAGTCCGCTGAGTTCATCCGAAACGAAGTAGTTGCCCTCAAATTCGCCGTCTGTTGTTCCGCTTATAGCGCCGAAGTAGGACTGGCTGTCGGTGATATCAACGAGGGAATAGCAGTCCATAACTGTGTCTGCGCTTCCTGCGATGCCGCCGATGTAGTTTCTGCCCGAGAGCAGAGCCTTTGCATAGCAGCTGATGATCTTTGCGGAGGATTTGCCCGAGATGCCGCCTACATAGTCGCCGCTTTCAGAGGTGACTTTGCCGAATGCCGAGCAGTTTTTCACAACGCCGAGGCTCATTTGACCTGCGATGCCGCCTGCGCAGTTCTTCTTCGCGATAACTTCGCCGTAGTTGGTATTCTTAATAGCGGCAGCTTTTGTTTCAAGCTTCTGATTGAGCGGTGAATCGGTCTTGCTCGAAATATCGTCTTCGGGGTCGAAGTCATATTCGATAGCCATCTGACCTGCGATGCCGCCTATATTGAGGTCGCCGCTGATAGTGCCGTAGTTGGTGCATTTATAGACCTTGCCGTTTTTGATCTTGTCAGTATCGACATCGGAAGTATCCTTGATGTAGTCCTCCTCGTCGTCGATATCGAGCATATCTGTGATGATATCGCTGACAACGTAGGTCTGATCGTTGATCTTTACAAGGTTATCGGAAAGTGTAACGCCTGCATTTGAAGCCTGAACATTGAGCGTGTTCATGGCATCGATGAACGAAGTTAGCGAGGAGAAGAGGTTCTCCGTATCGTCCTTTATGCTGTCATCGGGAGTGCCTATCTCAACTGTTTCAACGCCGTTGAGAAAATCGAACAGTTCACTTGTCTGATTTGAGATATCGGTGAAGATATCAGTAGTGTTCGTGAATGCCGTGAAAGCGTCGGAGAAATGTCCGAACGAGGAGTTCACGTCCTTTCCGGTGTCAGCGGTGTTGTCGAGGATAGTCTTGATGCTGTCTGTAGATTCGTCCGTTCCGCTGATAGCTTCACTGAGAGCCTTGATGCCGTCCGAAGCACCGACCAAGCCGTCATAGATCTTGTCTGAATCAAGGTCAACACTGTCAATGATCTCCTGTACGCCCCACGAGATATCGCCGAGCGCATCTGATGCTTTTGCGATGCTGTCGGCAAGGTCGGATAATTCATTTGAGATATCCGGAGGAATATCACCGCCGCCCGAGAGAATATCGGAGATCGCTTTTATAGCGTCGGATATGCCCTTTGTTGCATCGGAAAGCTCTTCCAAGCCGTCTTCAACAAGTGTGAAGCCCATAGATATGCCCGTAGATCCGTCCGATGCAGAGTTATGGAGAGAATCGGCAACTGCTTTGAGGCCGTCGCCAATCTTTTTAGAAGCATCATTAGCTTTATCCGAGGCTTCCTTTATTGTATCGGAGAGCTTTTTCAGCCTATCGACGGAATCATCGGTGTATTTCTGCGTTCCCGAAAGTCCGTCAAAGGCTTCGGAAAGTCTGTCAGAGCCTGTGGAAAGGCTGTTTGTTGCATCAGGGATAAGTCCCGTTATTTTGTCAAGGCGTTCGATAGCATCGGAGATGACTGCGCTTGTGCGGTCGATTTCCGAGGTTACGTGATCGCCGTAATCGGTGAGTTTCTGTTGGATATTATCCGCGCTGTCTGTTGCGCTCTGCAAATAGCCGGAGGCGCTCTCAACAGTTGAATTTATGGCGAGTGAATCATCGTTTGTTTCGTTTATTGCTGTGTCGATGAGGTTTGTGAGCTTTTCAAGCTCGTCTTTCAGCTCTGTCATATTGTCAGGGTTGATGTTTACGACAAGGTAAGGTTCCATCTGACCTGCAATGCCGCCGATGTCCTTTCTGCCGTTGAGATGACCGTAGTTGTTGCAGTTCATGATAAGTCCTGAGCTTCTGCCTGCAATACCGCCGATGTTGTAGCCAACGTGGGGATAGCCGATGCTTCCGCTGTTTTCACAGCTGAATATCGTGCCCGTTGAATAGCCTGCGATGCCGCCCGTGTCGGTCGCAGATGAAGTTTCGTCCGATGACGATGACTTTTTAGTGTAGCTTTCAACGTCTGTAAGCGTTGAAAGGTCGATATCCTCAAGGCTGTGCTTCTTTTCCTCGTTCGTAGTGTTTACCGAGGCTGCATTTATGCTCTGAACGATATTGCCGCTGTTGTTTCCGACAACGCCGCCCGTGAATTTTTCGCCGTCAACAGTTCCTGCGGCTGTGCATTTGAGAACGGAGCCTGTCGAAGTGTTTTCGCCGACGATGCCGCCGACAGTATTGGTCGCAGCGACCTTTCCGCTGAATCTGCAGTTGTAGATAACGCCCTTATTTGTGCCTGCGATGCCGCCGATAGAGCTTTCACTGCCGGACGGACGGACGATGCCGACAACGTTAAGGTTTTTTACAGTAGCATTTTCGCTGATTATGCTGAAAAGTCCGCGTCCCGTTACGCCTGTGACGGAAACGCCCTTTATGCTGTGTCCCTGACCGTCGAATGTGCCGCTGAATATCGGGATAGAGGTGAAATCCTTGCCCGTGAGGATTATATCCGTGGTGAGGACGAATTCCTTGCCCTTTGACCAGCTGTCAAGGCGGCAAAGCTTGGAAAATTCGATAAGTTCATCTGCTGTGCTGATCTTGTATGTCTTGCTGCTTTCCGCCGCGCTCAAAGGAAGGGCAGCAATAGATGAAACAGCCAATGCAGCAGAGATGATGACCGAGAGAAAACGGCCTATTTTTCCTGTCTTTTTCATTTTAGCAGCTCTCCTTTCCGATATTGTCTTCCGCAAGTTTTTCTTCAAGTGCAAGCGCAGCCTGTTCATCGGCTTCGTTTCTTGCGCTGCCGGATATCACGCTGAGGTCGGCGTCACCGTCGATAGTACCCTTGAAGATACCGTTTACCGTACCGCTGATATTGCCGCGTACAAGACCGTCAACAATGATCTTTCCGCTCGAAGAGTAGCGTCTGAGCTTGGTCTTGACGGAGAACGAGGTCTTTTCGATAATGCCGCCGCCGAGAAGAAGTATCTGCGGAAGAACGAACATTACGATAATAAGGGAGATAACAGTACCTCTGCCGAGTGCCTGACCGATACCAACGATCGTAGCTTCGGAAGAAAGCTGACCGATAAGTCCGCCTGCGATAGCAAGAATACTGCCTGAGGTGATGATAGTCGGGAAGCTGAGGTTCATCGTCTGAATGATAGCATCGCGGTGGGACATCTTGTTTTTGAGTTCCATATATCTTCCCGAAATAACGATAGCGTAGTCGATGTTAGCACCCATCTGAATGGAGCTTACGATAAGGTACGCCATAAAGAAGATATCCTTATGTTCAACAGTCGGGAAAATGAAGTTGATCCAGATAACGCCCTGAATAACGAGTATAAGGAGAAGCGGCATACCGACCGATGTGAATGTAAAGAGAAGAACAACGAGAACGACAAGGATAGAAAGAACGCTTACGACAATGTTATCCGTCTGGAACGATGTGCAGAAGTCGTAGTTTGCGGTCGAGTCGCCGACGAGGTAAACGTCACCGTCCGGGTAATATTTCTTCGCGATAGCACGGACTTCGTCAATAGCGCTGAATGTCGAATCACCGCTCAGAGGAAGGTCGAAGTAAATGAGCATACGGGAGAAATTTTCGCCCTGAAGCTGAAGCTTTGCGTTGTTTATCTGAACATAAGCATCATTGAGCGTGTCGGTGAGGTCATCGTCGAGTGTAACGTAACCCTCGTCAATTTCTTTATGTACGAAGATGAACATATCCATAAGCGGAACGCTGTAGGAAGAAATGCCGCCGACTATCTTGCCGTAGTTTTCATCATCTGCGGCGTAAGCAGCGTAGGCAAGCTCTGCAACCTCGAAGTCAACATCGGAAAGCTCGGAGAACTGACGCGGTGTGAGCTTGTCGGTGAGCATATATCCATCGAGCGCTTCGGTGTTGGAAAGTCCGACCGCACTGTTTACATAATCCTTGGAGGTTATCTCGTTGAGGAGAGCTTTTTCGGTTTCGTAATCACCCGTTGGAACGATAAGAGCCATCATATTCTTCGTGCCGAAGTTTTCTTTTATAAGGTTATCGGTTTCCTGCGAAATGTTTGTGATAGGTGTTTCGATAGTGTCATAGCTGTAAACATACGGTGTTTTTGTGGAAAGATAACCAGCAACAGCAATTACGCCAACGAAGATGAACGGCACGATGCCTCTTGTTGCATAAGCAAACTTTCCGACAAAGTCTATCTTCGGGATAAAGCTCTTGTGGTGCGTCTTGTCGATAAGGTTTCCGAAAAGTACAAGTATGCCCGGCATAAGTGTGAATACGGAAAGCAGGCTCAAAAGGATGGCCTTGATAAGGTTTATACCCATATCAGGACCGATCTTGAACTGCATAAAGAGAAGTGCGGCAAGACCGCCGACGGTCGTCAGCGAGCTGGAGAAAATTTCGGGTATAGATTTTGAGAGCGCGGAGATAACGGCTTCGCGTATAGGAAGCGTTTCATGCTCCTCCTTGAATCGGTTGCAGAGAATGATAGCGTAGTCGATAGAAAGCGCAAGCTGGAGAACGATAGTTACCGAGTTTGAAACGAACGAGATCGTTCCGAGCAGGAAGTTCGTACCCATATTGATTATCGCTGAAGCGAGGAACGTTATGATAAGTACAGGCACTTCCGCATATGTCTGCGAGGTCGCAAAAAGCACAACGAGAACGACAATGCAGACAAGTACGATAACAACGTTCATTTCACTCGCGATAAGCTCGGAGCTTTGATCGCCCATTGAAGTCTGAACGTAAAGGTCATAGTCCGAAAGATTTTCTTTCAGTTCGTCGAGTGCTTCAAGCGCGCGGTCGTCATCTTCAGGGTAGACGAACGTTACATCAAAAAGCGCGGTAGAGTTTACGAAATGTTCGTTTGAATCATCGAATGTGTAGGTCGAAATATCATCGTCCTTTTTGATGATCTCCTCGATCTTTTCCGCATCTTCCATAGTGACGTTTGCGGCGACTATCTTTGCCGAACCGAACGTTGTGAATTCGTCCGCCATAAGGTCAAGACCGGCTTTGGTTTCCGTTCCGTCGGGCAGGTAAGCCGTAAGGTCGTTTTCAACATTTACCCAGTTTCGCGCAAACGCCGAAAAGATGATAAGTATCGCAAAAATGAGGAAAAACAGATTGCGCTTGTCAACGATAAATGTCGCAAGCTTTGTCATAAAGCTATCAGATTTAGTGTTTTCTGCCATACATTTTCCTTCCTTATTCAAAAAATTTTGTCATTTATAAAAATATTTACAACTTTCTGCATTTAGACAGTTGCAAAATCATTGACTATATGATATAATAAAATTACAGAATCATCAAGATACATATATCATAAATTGTCATATTATAGACAATTTATGATATATGTCAAAATTTATACAGAGAGGGACTGAACTATATGAAATATGATCTTTCACAGAAGCTTTCAAGGGGAGCAGTCCGCACTATCAATGCTTTTACGGGAAGTATGTTCTCGCTCCTTTCCGAAAAATCGTTTGAGAGCGTTTCGGTAAACGAAATATGCCTGCAAAGCGGCTACCCGAGGGCAACATTCTACAACTATTTCGATGATAAATACGACCTGCTGACCTGCTGCTGGATAAAACTCGCGCAGATGATAGGCTTTGACGAGTTCAAATCATTGAGCGACAGCGGCAGAAAAGTAGATGCGCTCTATCTTTTCGCCGACAGAGTGTATGACCTCGGCTCGGCGAATCTTCCGCTCGTTCAAAAGATAGTCAGCTTCAATAATGAAACAGGATATATGTTCACAAGCCTTAAATTCTTTATGGGCAATAAGATACGCGAAATGCTCGAAAGCGGCGCGCGCCCCGATATCCCCGTCCCGAAAGAGATACTTGCGGCGCACCACAGCAATACGCTCATACTGGTTATGGAATATGCTTTTTCAAACCTCGAAAAATGCACAAAGGAAGATGTCAAAAAGTATCTTGGCTATTTCCTCGGTTCGATGTGAAATACTATATAAATAGTTCATCGCAGATAACTTTGCTTTGTGTCGAAAAAAGGTTGCAATTCCACGATTAAATTATACTGCCGGGAAGTTCTGTTGTCAATTGACGGCATTGCAAAATCAAAGGGATAAATACGGACATAATTTGGGTAAAAAGCAGACAATTTGTTATGAAAGGAAAGACAGATATGTACAAAAAAACAGTTTTATCGGCATTGGCTCTTATGTGTGCGGCAATGACAGCTTGCTCAGCCGCAAATGACAGCGAAAGCAGTGTTTCGGACACGGAAAGCGTGACGGAGATAGTTTCTTCTGCCGAAACGACCGAAATAACATCGGAAACTGCATCGCAAATAAGCGAAACCACAGTTCAGACAATATCTGAAACAGCAGAAGCGGAAGTAACAGCCGATACACCCGAAAAAATATCGGTCAAAGCCGAGAATATGACCTTTACCGACTTTGCTTTTATTGAATATTACAAAGGTTCAAAGCAGGAGGACAAAACGAGCGAAAAGGCGATAGAGTTTCTTAAAACTACGGAAGAATATGCGCAGTCGCAGAAGTACAGTGACTTCTACAAAGAAAAATATCCCGAGTATTTCGATGAAAACGGCGTTCTTGTGCCGAAATTACATGAAAGCTACACAGAGGATTATGATGGTGACGGCAGGGAAGAAACCTTTCTGCTTATTGATATGCCGTACTGTAATTTCGGTGAGCCGACAGACAATATGTTTATGCTGTACAGTTTTATTGTTTATACAGACAATGAGGGATATTTTGAAAAATTAGGAAATAATGGCAACCTTTATGTAACAAAGCTGATCGATTACGGAACAAGCAAGCAGCTTGTTATAGGCGGTTACGGTACTTGCGGAGCAGACGATTGCAGACGCATCTATGGTGTAAAAAACGGTAGACCGATTTGTCTTTATGACTTTAGAGGTGATGTGTATAAGCAGGATTGCTTTATATCCGTGTTTGGCTGGCAGTCTATGGGTGGAACAATGATATTTGACCCAGAAAAGGTCATGTATATCCCCGTTGACGGCGTTCCTTGCGATAAGGAAGAAATAATCAGAATGGATACGGATAAAACCATCGAGATGCTTTATGATGAGAAATACAGTGATTGGTGGAACGTTTCACTTATCGGCGGAAAATACTACTGCGCTGAAATGGGAGTTATGGACAGCGGAAGTATTTATACATATTCGGACGGTCATTTTGTTTTGGAGAAGAATTCATATATAAGAAACGATCATACCTATTTTGATGATGAGCCCGGTTATGCAAATGAAGTTTTTGTTGACTTTGACTATGACAAAGTAACATCGGAAATGACAGTCGTGAAAACGGAAATGCCATCCTATTCGGTTGATGATATAAACGAATACACGACAAAAGAGATGAAAGAGGATTATGCGGAATTGATCTCCGATGACAGCAGGACTTATACCGCAGATGAGGTCAAGATAACCGCATTTTACGGGATATATGGCGGCTTTTACGCTGTCAGAATGTCACCCTATGATGATAAAGTAATTTTATATGGTTATGAAATTCCTTCATGGGAAAAAGTTTTTTGGGATATCGAAACTGCCTATAATAATGGTATTCTTTCCGAAAGCGGCAGGCTGATGCTTGAATCTGCTATCAAATAGTAAAAAATTTATAAAAATTGTTGCATTTGAACACGGATTATGGTAAAATATAAATAACTATTTCCGTCAATGGAGGACTGCGCTATGTCAGATAATATCCATACAGCCGTCCGCAAGCTGATATGCTACGGACTTGAAAATAACCTTATCACAGCCGAGGACAGGATTTACACAGCGAATATGCTTATTCACAAGCTCGGTCTGGACGAGTATGACCCACCCGATGAGAATTACTGCGATGTTGAGCTTGAACCCGTACTTGCGGATATCCTTGATTACGCCGTAGAAAAGGGCATCATCGAGGATAGTATCGTTTACCGTGACCTTTTCGATACCGAAATAATGGGCTGCCTTACACCACGCCCGTCCGAAGTCATTGAAAAGTTCCGCAGAACTTACCGTGAAAAATCACCTCAGGCTGCGACCGATTTTTACTATAAATTCAGCTGCGATACCGACTATATCCGCCGCTACCGCATCAAAAAGGACGTAAAGTGGACTACCGAAACCGAGTACGGCACACTTGATGTTACTATCAACCTTTCCAAGCCTGAAAAAGACCCGAAAGCTATTGCCGCCGCACTCAATGCAAAGCAAAGCTCCTATCCTAAGTGCCAACTTTGCGAGGAAAATGTCGGCTACGCAGGCAGAGTAAATCACCCTGCCCGTGAAAACCACCGCATTATCCCGATAAAGATAAACGGCGACCGTTGGGCGCTCCAGTATTCGCCTTATGTTTACTATAACGAGCACTGCATAGTTCTTAATTGTATGCACACGCCGATGAAGATAGACCGCGATGCTTTTGCGAAGCTTTTTGACTTCGTTGAGCAGTTCCCGCACTATTTTGTAGGCTCGAACGCCGATCTCCCGATAGTCGGCGGTTCAATACTTACTCACGAGCATTTCCAGGGCGGACATTATACTTTCGCAATGGAGAAAGCGCCTATCGAGGAAGAACTTCACTTCAAAGGCTTTGAGGACGTTAAGGCTGGCAGAGTAAAGTGGCCGATGTCCGTTATCCGAATCTCCTGCCGCGACTATGAGCGCCTTGTAGAGCTGGGCGATAAAATTCTCACCGCTTGGAGAGGCTATACTGACGAAGCTTCGTTCATCTTTGCCCAAACGGACGGAGTTCCGCACAACACTATCACGCCTATCGCAAGAAAGAGGGGCAACGACTTTGAGCTTGACCTCGTTCTCCGCAACAATATCACAACGGACGAGTGTCCGCTCGGCGTTTACCACCCACACGCAGAGCTTCACCATATCAAAAAGGAGAATATCGGTCTTATTGAAGTAATGGGACTTGCCGTTCTTCCCGCACGTCTTAAAGGCGAAATGGAAAAGCTCGCAGATACGCTTATCAATAAGGGCGTAAGCGCAGTACGCGAAGACCCTGTTCTTGAAAAACACGCAGATTGGGCAGAGGAGTTCGTTCCGAAGTATGATATCACTCCCGAAAATGTCGATGATGTCATCAAGCAGGAGATAGGTAAGGTATTTGCGAAAGTCCTCGAACACGCAGGCGTTTATAAGCGTGATGAAAAGGGCATTGCAGGCTTCAACAGATTCGTTGAGTATGTAAATAAAAAATAATTTTGGAGGAAAATAAAATGGTAGTAATCGAAATGGAAAACGGCAAAAAGATGAAGATAGAGCTTTATCCCGACAAAGCACCTATCACAGTTGCAAACTTTGAAAAGCTCGTAAAGGAAGGCTTTTATGACGGACTTACATTCCATAGAGTAATCCCCGGCTTTATGATCCAGGGCGGCGACCCCGAGGGCACAGGTATGGGCGGCTCGAAGAATAAGATCAAGGGTGAGTTTGCATCAAACGGCGTGAAGAACGACCTCAAGCACACAAGAGGTGTTATCTCAATGGCTCGTTCAATGATGAAAGACAGCGCAAGCTCACAGTTCTTCATTATGCATAAGGACGCACCGCACCTTGACGGTGAATATGCAGCATTCGGAAAGGTTATCGAGGGACTTGACGTTATCGATGAGATCGCAGGAGTTGAAACAGACTTCCGTGATAAGCCAACAACACCGCAGGTAATGGCTAAGGTTTATATCGAGGAATAATAATCTAATCTCTGATCAACCTATAGACAAATCCTCGGCTATAATAAATCCACTCGGCGTCTAACTCCCTTGTAAGGCGGCAAGCCTTACAAGGGAGTTATCAAGGTCCACGCAGTGACCTTGTCCACGCAGTGACCTTGTCCACGCAGTGACCTTGTCCACGCAGTGACCTAATTGGATTTATTCTATCTGTCGGATTTGTCTATAGATAGAACGATCAATTAGTATGAGTTGTTTTGCAGCCGCGCGGAGAGTTGACAAATCCTCACTTTTGCTATACTATGTTTGGCGTTATATTTTACATCGATATCCAACCGAAAGCGTTCGCTACCGAGCTTACAAGGATTATTGCCGCAAAGATAGGGCAGATGTACTTTATCATAAAGTTGAAGATATGCTTTCGCTTGAATTTGCCGTTTTCGAGAGTCATTTCTTCTTCTATCTTCTCAACGCCCATTTTGCGCGAAACAAGCAGGCAGGTCGCTATTGCGGCTATCGGCATCATCACCGAATTTGTAAGGAAGTCGAAGAAGTCGAGCAGCTGCATACCGAGTATCTCGACCGAGGCGAGAGGACCGTAACCCATACATGAGAGCGTTCCGAGGACGAGCATTATCAGGGTGATAACAACGGTCGATTTTTTTCTTCCCCAGCCAAGTTCATCCTGGAAGGTCGAAACCGCACTTTCCGTCAGTGCGATAGAGCTTGTAACCGCGGCGCACAGAACGAGGAAGAAAAAGAGTATTCCGACGAACGAACCCATTTTGATGCTTGCAAAGACCTTTGGTATCGTGATGAACATAAGTGATGGGCCTGCCTGAAGCGAGTTTGCATCTCCGCCTGAAAATGCGAAAACTGCCGGGATTATCATAAGTCCTGCCATTATTGCTATGCCCGTATCAAAAACCTCGACATTCTCGGTCGAAGCTTCGATGGAAACGTCCTTTTTCATATACGAACCGAAAGTTATCAGTATGCCCATTGCTATCGACAGCGAATAAAACATCTGACCCATTGCGGAAACGACCGTCATCCACGAAAAATTTTTGAAATTCGGGATAAGGAAATACTTCACGCCTTCCACAGCACCGGGCAGGCTTATTGAGTAAATCGCGATGAACAGCGACAGCACGACAAGTATCGGCATCATAAACTTTGAAACACGCTCAACGCCGTTGCGGACGCCGCCGAAAATTACAGCGACCGTGAAAAATGTGAACAGCACGAAGCAAACCTCGGTCGAAGCTCCGCTCGAAATAAAGCTGCCGAAATAGCCGTCTTCCGCAAGCTGTCCGCTATGTCCCATAATGTATTCGGCGAGATATTTTATTACCCAGCCGCCGATAACGGAATAGTATGGCACGATGAGTATCGGAATGACCGCATTTATCCAGCCGCCGAACGAAAGCCACTTCGACTTTCCGAATGAGTGATAAGCACCGACAGGACTTTTCTGCGTCATTCGTCCGAGTGCCGTTTCGGCAGTTATCATCGTATAGCCGAACGTCAGCGCAAGGATTATATACACGAGCAGGAATATTCCTCCGCCGTATTTCGCCGCAAGATAGGGGAAACGCCATATATTTCCCAGACCGACCGAAGCGCCTGCCGCCGAAAGCACGAACCCAAGCTTTCCCGAAAAGGTGCTTCGATTTTTATGATGTTTCATTTGAATTCTCTCCGTTTCAATACAATAATGTTTTTATTATACCACGGCAGGAAGCATTTGTACAGTGTTTCTATAAAAATATGTTGTATGGTATATAAAATCAGGTTATATCTTGTGTAAAAAGCAGACATCCCGTCCAAGAGATGCCTGCCGATACTAAGGAAACGCTGATTAATACGTTTTTGCCATTTTTCAAAATGTTTATGTC
>OLGB01001311.1_pt1 | contig 30580 bp, 27 predicted proteins | sample 1605691 | NCBI WGS metagenome assembly OLGB01 (sample SAMEA3888925, study PRJEB22519) | human gut metagenome | biome: human gut; feature: human-associated habitat; material: faeces | place: Denmark | collected 2010 | reverse complement strand
TGTGCGTGCTGATCTTCAACGCGGTGCGGAAGCTCCTGAAAAAGTCCGTGGTGGACCGGCGGACCGCCGCGATCTTCCTGCTGGTGCTTGCGGGCGGCGTCCTGCTGGACGTGTCCCCGGTGTGGTTCGTGCTGGGAGCGGCTCTGGCGGGTGTGATCCTGAAAAGTCTGGAGGCGAGAGCGGCATGATCTACGCACAGCTGTTTTACGAGTTTTTCAAGACGGGCCTGTTCGCCATCGGCGGCGGCATGGCCACGCTGCCCTTTCTCCACGACATCGGCCAGACCACCGGCTGGTACACCCAGGCCCAGCTGATGAACATGCTGGCGGTGTCGGAGTCCACGCCGGGTCCCATCGGCATCAATATGGCCACCTACGTGGGCTACACCGTGGGAGGTATCCCCGGGGCCATCATTGCCACCATCGGCGAGGTGACGCCCTCCATCATCGTCATTTTGATCGTGGCCATGATGCTCAAGAAGTTCCGGGACAGCAAGTATGTGAATGACGCCTTTTACGGCCTGCGCCCGGCCTCCACGGGCCTGATCGGCGCGGCCTGCGTGTCGGTGATCTTGGAGGTGCTGACGGGCATCGAGGTAGTGACGCCGGAGGCCGGGATCCTCAACAGCTTCGCCCTGCCGGGAGGCTGGGGGAGCCTGGTGAGCTGGCGGGGCCTGGCCCTGGCGGCGGTGCTGCTGGTGCTGACCAACGGGGTAAAAAAGGTGAAGGACTGGCATCCCACCGTGTTCATCGGCCTCTCCGCCGTGGTGGGTGTGGCCTTCGGCTTCGCCGGGGTGTGAGCAGATAAAACGGACGCGCGGGGCCGCACAGAGGCCCTGCGCGTCTGTCTGCTTTGGCGCATTGACAGAACCGCCAAAAACAAGAAATGTTTTTGTTATATATCACATGACACGGCCAATACAAGCAAAATTGTTTGCGCGGAGTGCACAAAAAAGCTGCATTTTTCCACGGAATTCTATACAGCGGGAAATTTGTGACTTTCTTGACAAAGATGCGGGGGAGGGACTATACTGAGTGTGCTGAAAAGCGCAGAAACAGGCAGATTTTCAGGCGATCTCCCTGTTGGGAGAGATCAAACGAGGAGGAAAGAGGAATGAAAGAGATCGTAGAGATCCGGTGGCATGGCCGCGGCGGTCAGGGCGCCAAGACGGCGTCGCTGCTGCTGGCGGACGCTGCGTTCAACACGGGCAAGTACGTCCAGGGCTTCCCGGAGTACGGCCCGGAGCGCATGGGTGCGCCCATCACGGCGTACAACCGGATCAGTGACCAGCGGAGCACCGTTCACTCCAACATCTATGAGCCCGACTACGTGGTGGTCGTGGACGAGACGCTGATCAGCGCCGTGGACGTGACCGCAGGCCTCAAGAAAGAGGGCGCCATCGTCATCAACTCCAGCAAGAGCCCTGCCGAGCTGCGGCCCAAGCTGAAGGGCTATGAGGGCCGTGTGTGCACCATCGACGCCGGCAAGATCAGCGAGGAGGAGCTGGGCAAGAACTTCCCCAACACTCCCATGCTGGCTGCCATCGTGAAGGTGTCCGGCGTCATTGGCGAGGAGGAGTTCATTAAGGATATGGAGGGCTCCTTCAAGCACAAGTTCGCCAGCAAGCCCCAGGTCATTGAGGGCAACATGCGGGCGCTGAAGAGATCTCTGGAGGAGGTGCAGGTAGGATGAGCTTCATGAAAGCCAAGGACATCAACGAACATATCACCTGGAGAGACATCACTCCGGGCTGCACGATTTTTGAGGGCGCGTCCTCTGAGCTGGTCAACACCGGCGACTGGCGGACCCTGAAGCCCGTGATCCACTGGGACAAGTGCAAGCAGTGCCTGCTGTGCGCTCCCGTGTGTCCCGACCTGTCCATCCCCGTGACCGCCGACGGCAAGCGGGGCGATTTCAATTACTTCTTCTGCAAGGGCTGCGGCATCTGCGCCAACGCCTGCCCCTTCGGAGCGATTGAAATGGTCAAGGACGAGAAATAAGGAGGGACGAGGAAATGGGAATCAGAGAGAGACTTTCCGGCAATGAGGCCTGCGCCTATGCCATGAAGCAGATCAACCCGGACGTGATGGGCGCGTTCCCCATCACCCCGTCCACCGAGATCCCGCAGTATTTCGCGGCCTATGTGGACAACGGGCAGGTCGATACGGAGTTCATCGCGGTGGAGAGCGAGCACAGCGCCATGTCCACCTGCATCGGCGCCGAGGCGGCGGGCTGCCGCGCCATCAGCGCCACCTCCTCCTGCGGTCTGTGCTACATGACCGAGATGCTGTATGTGGCGGCCTCCGACCGGCTGCCCATCACCCTGGCGGTGTCCACCCGCGCCCTGAGCGGCCCCATCAACATCAACAACGACCACTCCGACGCCATGGGCGTCCGTGACACCGGCTGGATCCAGCTGCACGCCGAGACCAACCAGGAGATGTACGACAACTACCTCCAGGCCATGCGGATCGGCGAGGCCGTGGGCCTGCCCATCATGGTCTGCCAGGACGGCTTCATCACCTCCCACGCCATCGAGAACATCGAGCTGGTGGAGGATGACAAGGTGAAGGCCTTCGTGGGCGAGTACAAGCCCGTCATCAACATCATGGACAAGGATCACCCCACCTCCGTGGGCCCCTACGCCGTTCCCACCTACTACATGGAGGCCAAGCGTCAGCAGGCTCAGGCCATGATCGACGCCAAGGAGGTCATCCGCAAGGTGGGCAAGGAGTTCGGCGAGATGACCGGCCGGACCTATGGCCTGGTGGAAGAGTATATGATGGATGACGCCGACGTGGCCATCATCCTGATGGGTTCCTCCGCCGGCACCGCCAAGGAGGCCATCCAGGAGCTGCGGGCCGAGGGCCACAAGGTGGGCCTCATCAAGATCCGTGCCTTCCGTCCCTTCCCCAAGGAGGAGATCGTCGCCGCGCTGAGCAAGGTGAAGGCCTTTGCCGTCATGGACAAGGCAGACAGCTTCAGCGCCCTGTGCGGTCCCATCTACGCCGACACCTGCGCCGCGCTGTACACCGCCCCGGTGCGTCCGCTGGGCATTAACTACATCTACGGTCTGGGCGGCCGTGATGTGCGCGTGGACAGCATCAAGCACGTGTTCGCGGAAGTGGAAAAGATCGCGGCCACCGGCGAGGTGGGCGAGACCTATCGTTACCTGGATGTCCGGGAATAAGGGAGGGACAACGAGATGAGTTACAATCTGAAAGAGAACCTGCTCCGGGAGGAGCGGCTGGCCGGCGGCCACCGGATGTGCGCCGGATGCGGCTCTCCCATCGCGGTGCGTACGGTGCTGCGTCAGGTGGAGCCCGGCGATCAGGTGATCGTGTGCAACGCCACGGGTTGCCTGGAGGTGTCCACCTCCGTGTATCCCTACACCTCCTGGAAGGGCAGCTGGATCCACAATGCCTTTGAGAATGCCGGTGCCACCCTGAGCGGCGTGGAGACGGCCTACAACGCCCTGAAGAAGCGGGGCAAGCTGGACGATACCTACAAGTTCATCGCCTTCGGCGGCGACGGCGGCACCTACGACATCGGCTTCCAGAGCCTGTCCGGCGCCATGGAGCGCGGCCATGACATGGTCTACGTCTGCTACGACAACGAGGCCTACATGAACACCGGTATCCAGCGTTCTTCCTCCACGCCCCACTTCGCCGACACCACCACCACCCCCGCGGGCACGGTGGTCCCCGGCAAGCTGCAGAAGAAGAAGGATCTGACCAAGATCATGGTGGCCCACGGTGTGCCGTATGTTGCTCAGACCACCTTTATCGGCAACTTCAAGGACATCAGCGAGAAGGCCCACAAGGCCATCTACACCCCCGGCGCTGCCTTCCTGAACGTGATGGCTCCCTGCCCCCGCGGCTGGCGCTATCCCAGCGAAAAGCTGATGGAAGTGACCAAGATGGCGGTGGAGACCTGCGTGTGGCCCCTGTACGAGGTGGTCGAGGGTAAGTACATCCTCAGCTACAAGCCCAAGAACAAGCTGCCCGTTGAGGAGTATCTGAAGATGCAGGGCCGCTTCGCCCACATGTTCAAGCCCGGCAACGAGTGGATGATCGAAGAGGTCCAGAAGGAAGTGGACCGCAACTGGGAGGATCTGCTCAAGCTCTGCGAGCTGTAAGCAATCTGTTCTGAAACAAGGAACCGGCCCCGCCATCGGCGGGGGGCCGGTTTTTTTCTCAGTATTTCCGCTCCAGCCGACGGTAGAACCAGAGCCCCGCCGCGTACTGAAACACCAGATAGGCCGCCAGGAAGCACAGCAGGGGAAGATAGTGCTCTATAACGCCCAGCGCCCCCAGCAGTGCCACCAGGAAGGCCGCCACACAGCACACCGCAAAGCCCAGCTGATAGGCGTACCGCCCTGCCTTACACCGCAGCAGCTCCTTGCGCTCGTCCCGCAGGTCGATCTCCTCCTGCTCCAGCTTCTCCCGGTAGCGCTCGACGTTCTGGGGCCGGGTCCACTTCCAGTACTTCCAGACCAGCTCTCCGCCGCTGCCTAAGAATCCGCCGCCCAGGCCGCACAGGAGGCTCCCCATGGTGCCCTCCACCCAAAAAAAGGCCGCCACCAGGAAGGCAAGACCAAGGGCGATCTCCGCCAGACCCGCCCAGAGATTACTTTTTTTCATGGAACACACTCCTTTCGTGTAGGAAGATCTCCTCCACCGGTAAACCGAAGAAATCGGAAATGGTAAATGCCAGGTCCAGGGAGGGGTTGTAGCGCCCGTTTTCGATGGAGCTGACCGTCTGCCGAGAGACCCGGATGGCCTTGGCGAAGGCCTCCTGGCTCAGGCCCCGCTGCCGCCGCAGCTCCTCCACCCGATTGTCCATAAGCGCCTCCGTTCGTAAAGGTTCCTTTACATATGATATACCACAGCCAAAGCAGAATGTCAAGGTTCCTTTACGTTTTTTTGTTCCCGCCCCAGGACGAGGCGGGAACTCCGGTACGGCAAAAGGTTTCTCTTGCAATTCCAAAGGGCAGATGGTATAGTGTGATTTGAAAATAATTCTCAAATTAAAAAGGAGACCCATTGTGAACAAGAGACTGACCCCTGTGACCGCCGCTTTGCTGGCGGCCTTTCTGCTGCTCTCCGGCTGCGGCAAAACAGAGACGGCCCCCGCCGACGGGGAGACGGACAAGCTGACCGTGGTGGCCACGGTGTTCCCGGCCTACGATTTTGCCCGGGCCGTGGGCGGCGAGGCGGCGGAGGTGTCCCTGCTGCTGCCGCCGGGGGCGGAGAGCCACTCCTATGAGCCCACCCCCGCCGACATCATGGCGGTGCAGCAGTGCGACCTGTTCCTCTACCTGGGCGGCGAGTCCGACACCTGGGTGGAGACGATCCTGGAGTCCGTGGAGCCCCAGGGAACCACGCTGCGGATGATCGACTGCGTGGACCTGCTGGAGGAAGAGACCGTGGAGGGCATGAAGAGCCACGAGGACGAACACGACCACGACGAGGGCCTGGGCCTTGGAGAAGTGGTGGGCTACGACGAGCACGTGTGGACCGCCCCCCGGAACGCTGCCCAGATCACCCGGGCTATCGGGGCGGAGATGGAGGCTTTGGATCCGTCCAACGCTGCGTTCTATGCGGCCAACGCGGCGGACTACGCCGGGCAGATCGAGGCCCTGGACCGGGAATTTGCCGATTTCTTCGCCGGCGTGGCCGACCGGACCATGGTGTTCGGCGACCGTTTCCCCCTGCGGTATTTCGCCGACGAGTTTGACATCCCCTATTACGCCGCCTTCCCCGGGTGCAGCACCCAGACGGAGCCCTCCGCCGCCACCATCGCCTTTCTGACGGAAAAGGTCCGGGAGGAGGGGATCTCCACCGTGTGGTATATTGAATTTTCCAATCATTTGGTGGCGGACAGCATTGCCGAGGCCGCGGGCGCGGAGACGGCGATGTTCCACTCCTGCCACAACGTCTCTGCCGATGATTTGGCGGCGGGAGCCACCTACATCTCCTTGATGACAGACAACCTGGAGACCCTGCGCCAGCATATGCGCTGAATGAAACAGCGGCGGGCCCGAAAGGACCCGCCGCTGCCTGTTATTCATATTTCCGCATCCGAACCAGCTCCCCGCTCCGGTCCGCGCAGCAGCGCCGCCGGTTCCAGCTCAAGTCCCGCGGCGATCTTGTCCAGGGTATCCAGAGAGGCTGTGGCCTTTCCCAGTTCCAGCTTGCCCCAGTACCGGGGACTGATGCCACACCGCTCCGCAGCAGTCTCCTGAGTCCAGCCCCGCTCCCGTCGGAGCTGCTTGAGATTGATGGCCAGATGTTCCCGCAGCATTGCGGATCCCTCCTGCTGTGAACTTTGATGGCAGACATTGCTCTGGACAGGGTGTCCTACCAATGCTTCCAATCGCCGGATCAGAACGAAGCGCCGGTGTCCTCCGGGGCGGAATCGTTTTCTGTCAAAGAGCAGCGGGATGTGCACTGCTCCAGTGCCGGAAAAATATTCGCCCAGTTGTATGGCGAGACACGCTTGCACTGCGGCCCGTCAGGGCCGTCATTTGGTTTATTTTATCACATTCTCCGGAGAAAGGAAAGCGCGCCGCCTCCCAAAAGAGGCGGCGCGGCAAAAGAATCAACGCAGGGCGTCCAATACGGACAGATCAAAGCCCTGATACGCCCGCTGGCGCAGCAGCTGCGCCACTTCGTCCAATGTGGGAAGGGAGGGCATGGCGCCCATCCGGGAGACCGTGATGGCGGCGGTGTGGCTGGCAAAGGCCAGGGCCTCCGTCTGGGGAAGGCCAATGGTCAACCCGACGCATAGGGCGCCCACGAAGGAGTCACCGGCGGCGGTGGGGTCTGCCACATGGTCCATATGTACAGCAGGGATGTACTGGATGCCGTCTCCCAAAACCACAGCGGAGCCATTGGCCCCCAAGGTGATGATGACGTGCTCCACGCCCTTGGCCGCCAGGGCTGCGGCGATCTTCTTCAGATCATCCCGCTGAATGCCCCGCTGGTCCATCCGCAGGGGCAGGCCGGTTTCCGCCGAGGCCTCCTGCTCATTGGGCGTCAGATAGGTGACCAGCTTCAAAAGGCGGTCGTCCAGATCGGTGGCGGGTGCCGGATTCAGCATCACCGGTACGCCGGCCTCCCGGGCCCAGCCGGCCACGGCCAGATTGACCTCGATGGGGACCTCCAGCTGCAGCAGCACCATATCGAAAGAGGACATCTCCTGCCGCAGCCAGGACACCTCCTCCACCGTCAGCGTCCGGTTGGCACCGGGAATCACCACAATGCGGTTCTGGGCGGTGTGCTCCGTCACCTCCAGCGTCACATGGCCCACACCGGAGCTGATGCCCGGACGGACCACCACACGGCTCACATCCACTCCTGCCTGGCGGGGGATCTCCAGCAGCTGGCGGCCGAAAAGGTCGTCGCCCACACAGCCCATCATGGTGACCTGCGCCCCCAGACGGGCGCACTGGAGCGCCTGATTGGCGCCTTTGCCGCCGGGAGCGGTGTGGAAGGATTTGCCGTAGACCGTCTGACCGGACGCGGGCACCCGTTCAGTGGTGGCGATCACATCCATCACAAAACTGCCCACGACTAAGATACGAGGTTTTCTTTGCATGGCATTGAACTCCTGTGAGGTAATCGTTTTCCTATTATTATACGTCTTTGAGGGAAAAATGCAAGCCTTTTGTGGAATCTTAACAGAAAAACGATTAAGCTGTCCGGAAAGTCAAAAAGTGTAAATTAAAAAGATCTGTTTATCGGCAGAAGCATCCCCCGCCCGTAAAGGACGGGGGATGCTTTCTATCAAAGCGAATACTCAGCTGCGGTTACCGGAGTTGGTGGTGTCCTTCAGCAGCACGTCGTGGGCGCCGCCCTCCACGATGGAGACGGAGGAGACCAGGGTCAGCTTGGCCTTGGCCCGCAGTTCCGGGATGGTCAGGGCACCGCAGTTGCACATGGTGGAGCGGATCTTGGACAGCGTGGTTGCCATGCCGTCGGCCAGGGCGCCGGCATAGGGCACGTAGGAGTCCACGCCCTCCTCGAAGCTCAGCTTGGCGGCGCCGCCCAGATCGTAGCGCTGCCAGTTCCGGGCCCGGGCGCTGCCCTCGCCCCAGTACTCCTTCATATAGCTTCCGCCGATGAGGACCTTGCTGGTGGGGGACTCGTCGAAGCGGGAGAAGTACCGACCCAGCATGCAGAAGTCCGCGCCCATAGCCAGGGCCAGGGTGATGTGGTAGTCCTGGACGATGCCGCCGTCGGCGCAGATGGGCACATAGACGCCGGTCTCCTCGAAGTACCGGTCCCGCTCCGCCGCCACGTCGATGACCGCCGTGGCCTGGCCGCGGCCGATGCCCTTGGTCTCCCGGGTGATGCAGATGGAGCCGCCGCCGATGCCGATCTTCACAAAGTCAGCCCCGGCGTCCGCCAGGAAGCGGAAGCCCTCACCGTCCACCACGTTGCCGGCGCCCACCTTCACGCTGTCGCCGTAGCGGTCCCGGATCCACTTGAGGGTCCGGGCCTGCCACTCGGAGTAGCCCTCGGAGGAGTCGATCACCAGCACGTCCACCCCGGCGTCCACCAGGGCGGGGACCCGCTCTTCATAGTCCCGGGTGTTGATGCCGGCGCCCACTACATAGCGCTTCTGGCCGTCCAGCAGCTCCAGGGGGTTGTCCTTGTGGGAGTCGTAGTCCTTGCGGAACACAAAGCTCACCAGGCGGCCGTCCTCAGTCAGGATGGGCAGGGCGTTGAGCTTGTGGTCCCAGATGATGTCGTTGGCGGTTTTCAAGCTGGTGCCCTCTACGGCGGAGATGACCTTTTCCACCGGGGTCATGAAGTCCTTCACCGGCGTGGCGGGGTCCATGCGGCTGACCCGGTAGTCCCGGCTGGTGACCAGGCCCAGCAGCCTGCCGGTGCCGGTACCGTCGTCGGTGACGGCCATAGTGGAGTGGCCGGTGCGCTCTTTCAGCGCCAGCACGTCGGCCAGGGTGTCGCCGATGCGCAGGTTGGAGTCGCTGGTGACGAAGCCCGCCTTGTAGTTTTTCACCCTGCGCACCATCTCCGCCTGCTCCGCGATGGGCTGGGAGACGTAGATGAAGGCGATGCCGCCCTCCTTGGCCAGGGCGATGCCCATGCGCTCGCCGGAGACCGCCTGCATGACGGCGGAGACCATGGGGACGTTCATGGTGAGGGCGGGCTCCTCGCCCCTGCGGTACTTCACCACCGGCGTCTTGAGGGAGACATTGGCGGGGATGCACTCGGAGGAGGAGTAGCCGGGCACCAGCAGGTACTCGCTGAACGTGCGGGAGGGTTCGGGGAAAAAGTAAGCCATGGGGCCACCTCGTTTCTTTAGATTTGCGGATTTGCATTAGGATACCACAACCGTGGAGAAAAGCAAGGGTCAAAGTGTGAAATAATCTCTGGCGGAGGCAAAGAGCTCCAGGTCGTACCGGCCGGGCACGTTCTGATAGAGGCCCGGGCCGATCCGCTCGGAGTGGCCCATCTTGCCCAGCACCCGGCCGTCGGGGGAGGTGATGCCCTCCACGGCCCAGACGGAGCCATTGGGGTTGAAGGCCACGTCCATGGTGGGCGCGCCGGTGAGGTCCACGTACTGGGTGGCGATCTGGCCGTTTTCCGCCAGCTGCGCCAGCAGCTCCGGACGGCACAGGAAGCGGCCCTCGCCGTGGGAGATGGGCACGCTGACCACGTCGCCCACGTGTACCCGGCTCAGCCAGGGGGAGCGGTTGGAGGCCACCCGGGTCCGGACGATCCGGGACTGGTGGCGGCCGATGACGTTGTAGGTCAGGGTGGGGCAGGAGTCGTCCATGTCCCGGATCTCGCCGTAGGGCACCAGGCCCAGCTTGATGAGGGCCTGGAAGCCGTTGCAGATGCCAAGCATGAGGCCGTCCCGGTTCTTCAGCAGGTCCATGACCGCGTCGGAGACCTCGCCGTTGCGGAAGAAGGCGGTGATGAACTTGCCGGAGCCGTCGGGCTCGTCGCCGCCGGAGAAGCCGCCGGGGATGAAGATGACCTGGCTTTCCCGGGCCGCCGCGGCAAAGCGTCTGGCGGAGGCCGCCACGTCGGCGGCGGAGCGGTTGTTCAGCACCAGGATCTCCGGCACCAGGCCCGCCCGCTCCACGGCCCAGGCGCTGTCGTACTCGCAGTTGGTGCCCGGGAACACGGGGATCAGCACCTTCGGCGCGGCGCAGCCCGCCTTGGGGGCAGCGCGGGTGAAGGCGGGGGCCTCCAGCACCGGCACAGCTTCGCTGCCCTGATCGGCGGTCATGGGGAACACGTCCTCCAGGGTCTCGTCGTAGGGTCCGGTCAGCTCACCCAAGGTCACGGACTCGCACTCGCAGCAGATGCAGCCGCTGCCGTTGGTGACGCCGACGCAGATGCCGTCGTCCAGGTCCTCCGCGGCCTCCAGCAGCATGGCCGCCGGGCGGCGGGCGAAGAGGTCCGCGGGCAGGAAGGCGTCGGTGAAGGAGAAGCCCAGGCCGTTGCCCAGGCAGCTCTTCATCACCGACACGGCGATGCCGCCGAAGCCTGTGACGCCGGCGCTGAGGACCTTGCCGGAGGCGATGAGGCGCTGGGCGGTATCCAGCACGGCGCACAGGCTCTCGGGATCCAGCGCCCCGTCGGCCTCCGTCTTGGGAGAGAGCAGATAGACCTTGTGGCCGGAGCCCTTGAACTCGTTGGAGAGGATCCGGTCCGTCCGGCCCACGGACACGGCGAAGGACACCAGGGTGGGGGGCACGTCCAGGTCATTGAAGGACCCGGACATGGAGTCCTTGCCGCCGATAGCGGCGCACTGGAGGTCCAGCTGGGCGGACAGGGCGCCCAGCAGGGCGGCCACGGGCTTGCCCCAGCGCTCCGGGGCGGTGCCCAGCTTCTCAAAGTACTCCTGGAAAGAGAGCCAGCACTTCCTCCGGTCGCCGCCGGCGGCGATGACCTTGGCCACGGACTCCGCCACGGCCAGATAGGCGCCCCGGTAGGGGGAATCGTCCATCACGTGTGGATCGCCGCCCCAGGCCATGATGGAGCAGGTGGTGGTCTCGTGGCCCAGCACCGGCAGCTTGGCCGCCATGGCCTGGGCGGGGGTCTTCTGGAACTTGCCGCCGAAGGGCATCAGTACGGAGCCGGCGCCGATGGTGGAGTCAAACCGCTCGCACAGCCCCTGCCGGGAGCAGACGTTCAGGTCCGCGGCAAAGGCTTTGAGGGTGTCGTGGAAGTTGGTGACGGGGATGGACTTGGGGGCCTGCGGGGCCTCCACCCGGGCGGCGGCGTGCTTTGCGGCGCCGTTGGTGTCCAGGAAGGCCCGGCTCAGGTCCGCCACGGTCTGGCCGTTCCAGCGCATGACCATGCGGCCAGTGTCGGTGACGGTGGCCACGACGGTGGACTCCAGATTCTCCTCCCCGGCGATCTCCATGAAGCGGGGGGCGTCCTTCGCCTCCACCACCACGGCCATGCGCTCCTGGGACTCGGAGATGGCCAGCTCCGTGGTGTCCAGGCCCTCGTACTTCTTGGGCACGGCGGAGAGGTCGATGTCCAGGGAGTCCGCCAGCTCGCCCACGGCCACGGATACGCCGCCGGCGCCAAAGTCGTTGCAGCGCTTGATGAGCCGCACGGCCTCGCTGTGGCGGAAGAGGCGCTGGAGCTTACGCTCCTCCGGGGCGTTGCCCTTTTGCACCTCGGCGGAGCAGGTGGCGACGGACTTGCTGTCGTGGCTCTTGGAGGAGCCGGTGGCGCCGCCGATGCCGTCCCGGCCGGTGCGGCCGCCCAGCAAAATCACCACGTCGCCGGGCTGGGGCACCTCCCGCCGGACGCTGCCGGCGGGCACCGCGCCCACCACGGCGCCGATCTCCAATCGCTTGGCGGCGTAGCCCTTGTGGTAGATCTCATCCACCAGCCCCGTGGCCAGGCCGATCTGGTTGCCGTAGGAGCTGTATCCGTTGGCGGCGGACTGGACGATCTTGCGCTGGGGCAGCTTTCCCGGAATGGTGTCGGCGATGGGGGTCCGGGGGTCCGCCGCGCCGGTGACACGCATGGCCTGGTACACATAGCCTCGGCCCGCCAGGGGGTCCCGGATGGCGCCGCCGATGCAGGTGGCGGCGCCGCCGAAGGGCTCGATCTCCGTGGGGTGGTTGTGGGTCTCGTTCTTAAAGAGGAGCAGCCAGGGATTCTTTACGCCGTCCTCGTCCACGTCGATCTTCACCGTGCAGGCATTGATCTCCTCGGACTCGTCCAGATCGGGCAGCAGCCCCTGCTGCTTGAGATACTTGGCGCCGCGGGTGCCCATGTCCATGAGGGTCACGGGCTTTTCTCCGGCGTGAGTGGCCTCCCGGACGGAGAGGTAGCGGTCGTAGGCGGCCTTGGCCCGGGGATCGTCAAAGGCGATGTCCGTCAGCACCGTGCCGAAGGTGGTGTGGCGGCAGTGGTCGGACCAGTAGGTGTCCAGAATGCGGATCTCCGTGATGGTGGGGTCCCGGTGCTCCCGGGCAAAGTAATCCCGGCAGCACTGGAGGTCCCCCAGGTCCATGGCCAGGCCCAAAGAGGCGATCAGCCCCTCCAGAGCAGCGTCGTCCATGGCGGTGAAGCCCTCCAGCACCATGGGCGGCGCGGGCTGGTCCACCTCCATGGCCAGGGAGTCCACGCTCTCCAAGCCCGCCTCCCGGGCCTCCACGGGGTTGATGACATAGGCTTTGATCCTCTCCACGTCGGCGGGGGAGAGCTGGCCGGAGAGCAGATACACCTTGGCGCTGCGGAGCCGGGGCCGCTCGCCCTGGGTCATCAGCTGGATGCAGGCTTCGGCGGAGTCCGCCCGCTGGTCGAACTGGCCCGGCAGGTACTCCACGGCAAAGGCGGTGAAGTCCCCGGCGGGGAGGGAGGCGGTGGCGTCGTCCACCTGGGGCTCGGAGAACACGGTGTTCACCGCCCGGCGGAAGGCGGCCTCGTCCAGACCCTCCACGTCGTAGCGGTTGAGCAGGCGCAGACCCGTCAGGGCGGTGATGCCCAGCAGCGTCTGCAGCTCCCGCAGCAGCTCCGAGGCCTCCTGCCGCAGGGGGGGCTTTTTCTCCACATAAATGCGTCGTACCATGATGGCAAAACCTCCAAGCGCCCGCAGGCGCGTATTTTTCAGCGGAAAGAAGCCCGCCGCCCAGCGGCGGGCCTGAACTTGTTGGGAAAGGGGAAAAAACTTGTGCGACGGGAAGGAAGAGAGTTACGAGAGGAACCCAGGAAGGGTTCCTTTCGTTTTCAATCATAAGTTTTTTGAACGCTCTTAGAGGTTCAAAAAACTTGCTCAGAGTGGCGAAAAGGTTTTTCGCCACTCTGAGGCCCGCCGCCCAGCGGCGGGCCCGGTGGTCAGGATTGGAGGGACAGGGCCCGGCGGCCGATGTCCCGGCGCAGGTACTTGCCCTCAAAATCGATGGTGCCGGCGGCGGCATAGGCGTCCCGGAGGGCCGCCTCCAGCGTGTCCGCCGTAGCGGTGACGCCCAGCACCCGGCCGCCGGAGGTGACCAGCGCGCCCTCCGCCGTCAGAGCGTCTCCAGCGTGGTAGACGGTGACATTCTCCGGCAGAGTGTCCGGCAGGGTGATGGCCTTGCCCTTCTCATAGTGGCCGGGATAGCCGCCGGAGGCCAGGATCACGCAGGCGGCGGCACCGCTGCGCCACTCCACGGTGAGCTGGCCCAGCGTCTCACTCTCCACGGCCCGCATGACGGTCAGCAGGTCGGTTTTCAGCAGGGGCAGCACCACCTGGGTCTCCGGGTCGCCGAAGCGGCAGTTGTACTCGATGACTTTGGGCCCCTTGGGGGTCAGCATCAGGCCGAAGTAGAGGCAGCCCTTGAAGGGGCAGCCCTCGGCCCGCATGCCGGCCAGGGTGGGAAGGAAGATGGTCTCCATGCAGATCTTCGCCGTCTCCGGCGTGTAGCAGGGGTTGGGGGCGATGGTGCCCATGCCGCCGGTGTTGAGGCCGGTGTCGCCCTCTCCGGCCCGCTTGTGGTCCATGGAGGAGACCATGGGCACGATGGCGGTGCCGTCGGTGAAGGCCAGGACGCTGACTTCCGGTCCGGTGAGGAACTCCTCCACGACGATCTCGTTGCCGGAGGCGCCGAACACCTTGTCCTCCATAATGGACTTCACGGCGTCCTCCGCCTCAGAGAGGTTCTGGGGGATCAGCACCCCCTTGCCCAGGGCCAGGCCGTCGGCCTTGATGACGATGGGGAAGTCGGCCCCGCGCAGGTATGCCAGGGCCTTGGCCGGGTCGTCAAAGACCCGGTAATCGGCGGTGGGGATGCCGTACTGTTTCATGAGGTTCTTGGAAAAGACCTTGCTGGCCTCGATCCGGGCGGCCTTGGCGTCGGGGCCGAAGCAGGGGATGCCGGCCTCGTGGAGCCGGTCCACGCAGCCCAGGGCCAGGGGGTCATCCGGCGCCACCACGGCGAAGTCCACGCCGTGGGAGACGGCGAAGTCCACGATGGCGCCGATGTCCTTGGCGCCGATCTCCGGCACGCACACGGCGTCGGCGGCGATGCCGCCGTTGCCCGGCAGGGCGTAAATGATCTCCACCTCCGGGTTCTCCCGGAGCTTTTTGATCATAGCGTGCTCGCGGCCCCCGCCGCCGACCACCAGAAGATTCATAAATATTATCCTCCTCTTATCCTGCGACCTGGCCCCTGGCAAGGCCGGGAAAAACGTTGGGCTACCGAAAAAATTTGCCGAAGGCAAATTCATTTGGCAATCATTTTCGCCGCGGCGTGTACGTGGCGAAAATACTTTGACCCAGCCGCCTTGGGCGGCGCTCACCAGTGACCGATGTCACTGGTGGTGGGGGAGATAGAGGGGAAAGCAGCAAAGCGCCTCCTGAGGCGGATTAAGCGAGCTGCTTTCGAGGCAGCGGCGCGATTGGCGGCCCCAATAGGGCCGGGAATCGCAATGCCGCAACGGTGTCAGCCAGCTCCCCCTCTATCTCAATGGTGGAACAGCCGCATCCCCGTAAAGCACATGACCATGCCGTACTTGTCGGCCGTCTCGATTACGTGGTCGTCCCGGATGGAGCCGCCTGGCTCGGCGATGTACTGCACGCCGGACTTCCGGGCCCGCTCCACATTGTCCCCGAAGGGGAAGAAGGCGTCGGACCCGCAGGTGACGCCGGTGAGCCGGGCGATCCAGGCCTTTTTCTCCTCCGCCGTCAGCGCCTCCGGCTTCACGGCAAAGGTCTGCTGCCACACGCCCTCGGCCAGGATGTCCTCGTACTCGTCGGAGGTGTAGATGTCGATGGCGTTGTCCCGGTCCGGGCGGCGGATGCCCTCCACGAACTGCAATCCAAGTACCTTGGGATGCTGGCGCAGATACCAGTTGTCGGCCTTGGAGCCGGCCAGGCGGGTGCAGTGGATGCGGCTCTGCTGGCCGGCGCCCACGCCGATGGCCTGGCCGTCCTTCACGTAGCACACGGAGTTGGACTGGGTGTACTTGAGGGTGATGAGGGCCACGATCATGTCGATCTTGGCGGCCTGGGGCAGGTCCTTGTTGACCGTTACGATGTTGTCCAGCAATTCCTCGTCGATTTTAAAGTTGTTGCGGCCCTGCTGGAAGGTGACGCCGAACACGTCCTTGTACTCCTGGGGCGCGGGCACGTAGTCCGGGTCGATTTGCACCACGTTGTAGTTGCCCTTTTTCTTGGTTTTCAGGATCTCCAGGGCCTCGTCGGTGTAGCCGGGGGCGATGATGCCGTCGGACACCTCGTACTTTAAGTACCGGGCGGTGGCGGCGTCGCAGACATCGGAAAGGGCCGCCCAGTCGCCGTAGGAGCACAGCCGGTCGGCGCCCCGGGCCCGGATGTAGGCGCAGGCGATGGGGCTCAGGTCCGCGCCGGGGTCCACAAAGTAGATCTTCCGGTCCGTCTCGGTCAGGGGCGCGCCTACGGCGGCCCCGGCGGGGGAGACGTGCTTGAAGCTGGCGGCGGCGGGCAGGCCCGTGGCGGCCTTCAGCTCCCGCACCAGCTGCCAGGAGTTCAGCGCGTCCAGAAAATTGATGTAGCCCGGCTTGCCGTTCAGCACAGTGAGGGGCAGTTCGGCTCCCTCCCGCATGAAGATGCGGGAGGGCTTTTGATTGGGATTGCAGCCGTATTTCAGTTCCAGTTCCTTCATGAGCGAGATGCTCCCTCCTCGGAAATTTGCTTACATAACATTTCGACCGCCTGGGGCAGCAGGACCCATTCCGCCTGCTCCATTACCCGGCGCTGCAAGGTGGCGGCTGTGTCCTCCGGCAGGATCTCCACGGCCTTTTGCAGCAGGATGCGGCCGCCGTCGGGGATCTCGTTGACCAGGTGGACCGTGGCGCCGGTGATCTTCACCCCCCGGGCCAGGGCCGCCTCGTGGACCCGCAGGCCGTAATAGCCCTTGCCGCAGAAGGACGGGATCAGAGAGGGGTGGACGTTGACGATCCGGTCCGGCCAGCGGCGGACAAAATCTGCCGATAAAATGGACATAAAGCCCGCTAAAACGATCAAGTCGGCCTGACAGCGGGTCAGCTGCTCCTGGAGCTCCGCCTCGAAGGCCTCCTGACTTTTGCCGCTGCGGGCGACCACCGCCCGGGGTACGCCGTGGTTGGCGGCCCGGGTCAGGGCGTAGGCGCCGGGCTGGCTGGAGCAGACCAGCACGATCTCCCCGTGGGACAGGCTGCCGCCCTCCTGGGACCGCAGCAGGGCTTCCAGATTGGTGCCGCCGCCGGAGACCAGGACGGCAATGCGGGAACGAGTTAACATAAAATCACACGATCCTCTCCCGGGACGATCTCGCCGACGGGATAGGCGTCACAGCCTCCCTCCCGCAGGGCGGAGAGGGCCTTGTCGGCGCTGGCGGCGGAGGCGATGACCACCATGCCAACGCCGCAGTTGAAGGTGTTGAACAGGTCCCGCTCCGGGATATCCCCCATCCGCTGGAGCATGGGGAAGATGGGGGGGATCCGCAGGGCGGCCTTTTCGATCCTGGCGGTGAGCCCGCCGGGCAGGCACCGGGGGATGTTCTCGTAGAAGCCGCCGCCGGTGATGTGGCTGATGCCGTGGATCTCCGCCGCGGCCAGAGCCGCCAGCACGGGTTTGACATAGATGCGGGTGGGGGTCAGCAGGGCCTCGCCCAGGGTCGTCCCCAGCTCGCCGCAGTAGGCGCCCAGGTCGGCGTGCTCCACGTCAAAGACCTTCCGCACCAGGGAGTAGCCGTTGGAGTGGAGGCCGGAGGAGGGCAGGGCCAAAATCACGTCGCCGGGCTTCATGGCGCTGTGGTCGACGATCTTGGTCTTGTCCACGATGCCGACGGAGAAGCCCGCCAGGTCGTAGTCGTCGGCGGCCATGACGCCGGGGTGCTCGGCGGTCTCGCCGCCGATCAGGGCGCAGCCCGCCTGAACGCAGCCCTCCGCCACGCCGGAGACCAGGGACGCCACCTTTTCCGGCTCATTTTTTCCGATGGCGATGTAGTCCAGGAAAAACAGCGGCCTGGCGCCGCAGCAGACGATGTCGTTGACGCACATGGCCACGCAGTCGATGCCCACGGTGTCGTGCTTGTCCATCAGCTGGGCAATGCGCTGCTTGGTGCCCACGCCGTCGGTGCCGGAGACCAGCACCGGCTCCGCCATGCCGGCAAGATCCGGGGCGAACAGCCCGCCGAAGCCCCCAATGCCGGAGACCACGCCGGGGATCACCGTGCGGTCCACATGGGCCTTCATCAGCCGCACGCCCTCGTAGCCGGCCTCGATGTTCACGCCGGCGGCGGCGTAGGACGCGGAATGGGAGTTTTTCATCTCATGAAACCTCCAAATGAGTGGGTATTAGAAATCAGGTGCCGGGAATTTTAAAATTTTGGAAAAACTGCCTCGGCCGTTATTCCCTGCCGGTCCAGCAGTAGGTACAGATCTTCTCACGATCGATGCCGATGGCTTCCAGCAGTCCCTCCAGGGACTGATAGCCCAGGGAGTCGAAGCCCAGCTGCCGGCAGATGGTTTTCAGCAGGCACTGGCCCCGCTCGGTGGAGGCGTCGGCATACTCCTCCAGGTGCTGCTGGCCCTCGTCGCCCTCCAGCTCTTGAATGGTGCGGCGGGACAGCAGGTCCATGTCGGAGTTGCTGCGGGAGAAGTTCAGGTACTTGCAGCCGTACATGATGGGCGGGCAGGCGGAGCGCATATGGACCTCCGCCGCGCCGCTGGCGTAGAGAAATTCCACCGTCTCCCGCAGCTGGGTGCCCCGGACGATGGAGTCGTCCACGAACAGCAGCTTCTTACCCTCGATCAGCTCAGGGACGGGGATCTGCTTCATCTTGGCCACCTGGTTGCGCACGTCCTGGCTGGTGGGCATGAAGGACCGGGGCCAGGTGGGGGTGTATTTGACGAAGGGCCGGGCAAAGGGCTTGCCGCTGCGGTTGGCGAAGCCGATGGCGTGGGGCACGCCGGAGTCCGGCACGCCGGCCACGTAGTCCACCTTGGGCAGCATCCCCCGGGCCACCTCGTCCCGGGCCATGATCTCGCCGTTGCGGTAGCGCATGACCTCCACGTTGACGCCCTCGTAGTTGGAGTTGGGGTAGCCGTAGTAGGTCCAGAGGAAGGCGCAGATCCGCATCTGCTCCCCGGCGGGGGACAAGGACTCGCAGCCGTCGGCAGTGATCTTCACAATCTCCCGGGGGCCCAGCTCATAGGTGGTCTGATAGCCCAGCTTCTGGTAGGCGAAGGACTCGAAGGAGACGCAGCAGCCGTCCTCGTTCCGGCCGATCAGCACCGGCAGGCGACCCAGCTTGTCCCGGGCGGCGATGATGCCGTCCGGTGTCAGCAGCAAAATGGTGGCGGAGCCGTCGATGAGATCCTGGGCGTGGCGGATGCCGTCCACCAGGGAGTCCGCCTGGTTGATGAGGGCGGCGATCAGCTCCGACTCATTGACCTTGCCGTTGCTCTGCGCCATGAACTGGTGGCCGTGGTGGGAGAAGTACTTTTCCACCAGGGCGTCCGCATTGTTGATGATGCCCACGGTGGTGATGGCGTACAGGCCCAGGTGAGACCGCACCAGCAGGGGCTGGGGGTCCGTGTCGGAGATGCAGCCGATGCCGCTGCACCCGTGGAACTCCGTCAGGTCCGATTCGAATTTGGTGCGGAAGGGGGTGTTCTCGATGTTGTGGATCTGCCGCTGAAAGCCGGTGTCCGGGTCGTAGATGGCCATGCCGCCCCGGCGGGTGCCCAGGTGGGAGTGGTAGTCCGTGCCGAAGAACACGTCCAGCACGCAGTCCCGCCTGGAGATCGCGCCAAAAAAGCCGCCCATGGATTACTTGTCCCCCATGAGGCGGCGCATGACCTCCTCATAGGCCTCCTCGGCGCCGCCCAGATCCCGGCGGAAACGGTCCTTGTCCAGCTTCTCGTGGGTCTTTTCGTCCCACAGGCGGCAGGTGTCGGGGCTGATCTCGTCGGCCAGGACGATGGTCCCGTCGGCGGTCTTGCCGAATTCCAGCTTGAAGTCCACCAGATCAATGCCGATCTCCTTCATGAAGCCCTTGAGCAGGTCGTTGACGGCGAAGGCGTATTTCTTGATGAGGTCGATCTCCTCTTTCGTGGCCAGCTTCAGCGCCAGGGCGTGGTATTCGTTGAGCAGGGGATCGCCCAGCTCGTCGTTCTTGTAGGAGAACTCGATGGTGGGCGCGTCGAATACGATGCCCTCCTCCACGCCGTACCGCTTGGCGAAGGAGCCGGCGGAGATGTTGCGGATGATGACCTCCAGGGGGACGATGGAGACCTTTTTCACCAGGGTCTCCCGGTCGCTGAGCTCCTCCACGAAGTGGGTGGGGACGCCCTGGGCCTCCAGACGGCGCATGAGGTTGTTGGTCATGCGGTTGTTGATGGCGCCCTTACCGGCGATGGTGCCCTTTTTCAGGCCGTTGAACGCGGTGGCGTCGTCCTTGTAGGACACGATGAACAGCTCGGGATCGTCGGTGCGGAACACCTTTTTGGCCTTGCCCTCATAGACCTGCTCTAACTTCTGCATGGTGGTAGTCCTCCTGTTTGATATATAATAAATCGTGTTTGACCATCTCTTATTTCCGCTCCAGCTCCTCCTGGAGCCGGGCTTCCTTCTCCGCGATCTGGCGGGCCATGGCGGCGCGCTCCGCCTCCAGCCGTTCCGCCAGGGCGGCGTCCTCTACCGCCAGGATCTGGGCGGCCAGGACGGCAGCGTTTTTGGCGCCGTTCAGCGCCACGGTGGCCACGGGGATGCCGCTGGGCATCTGGACCGTGGCCAGCAGGGCGTCCAGGCCGTCCATGGCCCCGCCCTTCATGGGGATGCCGATGACCGGCAGCGTGGTGTTGGCGGCAAAGGCGCCGGCCAAATGGGCCGCCATGCCGGCAGCGCAGATGACGGCGCCAAAGCCCTCCGCCCGGGCGTTTTTGGCGAACAGTGCCGCCTGGCCGGGGGTGCGGTGGGCGCTGAGGATATGGGCCTCAAAGGGGATGCCAAGGGACTCCAGCTGGGCGCAGGCGCCCTTGACGACGGGCCAGTCGGAGTCGGAGCCCATGATAACGGCAACTTTTTTCATGTGACGGGACCCTCCTTACAGCTTTTTGCGCAGGACCGTGTGACGGAAGAAGCCGTCGGCGAAATACTCCTGGGAGCAGAACACCGGCTTGCCGTCGATGTCGAAGTCCACCTCGTCCATATACAGAACCGGTGCGCCGACGCTGATCTGCAAAGTCTCCGCCAGGGTGGCGTCCGCCGTGATGGGCTTCAGGTCCGTCAGGTCCAGATAGGGGTAGATGCCGCAGAAGCGCTGCAAGAAGTGGAAGATGGGCAGTTTCAGGTCCTGGATGGTGTAATTGCCCCGCACCAGAGACTTGTCCACCACGTCCTCGCAGTAGATGGCGGGGCGGCCGTCGGCGGTGCACAGGCGGGCCACGCGGATCACGGGCGCTCCCTCTTCAATGGCCAGCTGCCGGGCGATCTTGGCGTCGGCGGTGCCTTCGGACACCCGCACGAAGGCCACCTCCGCCCGGTAGCCGCTCTGGCGGATCATGTCCAGGAACTCCACCTCAATGTCCATGCGGGCGGTGGCGTCCAGCACATGGCGGTTGATGATGGTGCCCACGCCGTGGCGGCGGGTGATGAAGCCCTCCCGCTCCAGGGAGGCCAGAATGTCCCGCAGCTGGGTACGGCTGATGCCCAGCTTTTCCGCCAGGACGCTCTCGCGGGGCAGGCGTTCGCTGTTGGCGTAGGCGCCCTCCTTCATGGCGGAGAGCAGCTGGAGCCGGATGGTCTTGGACTGGGACGGCTGCGTACTCATAAGCTCACCTCAATTTCAGTATGAAAAGGTAGTACTATTAAAGGTCATACCTTATTGTACCGAATTTGCAGCCTTGCCGCAATAGACAAAATGGACAAGTTCGCCGCCGCCTTTTCCGCCGGGACTTGTAGAGCCTGGAACTGTGTTTTGAGTGGACCGGAAAAAATCTCCGCAGAAAAAGAATTTGTGGTATGATAAGAAAAAATACCGCCCCGGCGGCGCCGGAGACGGAACAGAACAAGGAGGAGACGCCGTTGAAGATCGTGATTTTAGGCGCGGAAGCCCGCTATCGCCGGTATCTGCCGGACCTGCCCTTTGCCAGGGCCCAGGAGCCGGTGTATCTGGACAAGGACAGCACCGAGGAGCAGATCCTCGCCGCCGCACCGGACGCGGAGGCGCTGTTCGTGGACGCCATCACGCCGGTGAGCGGCGCTCTCATGGAGCGGATGCCCCGCCTGCGGCTGATCCACTCCGAGGGCGTGGCTTTTGACAGGATCGACCTGGCTGCCGCCCGGGCCCGGGGCATCGACGTGTGCAACAACAAGGGCTGCAATGCTGCTGCCGTGGCGGAGCAGACCGTTTTGCTGATGCTGATGCTGCTGCGCCATGCTCTGGAGGGGGACCGGATGGTCCGCCAGGGCCGCCAGATGGAGATGAAGGAGCGCTCCATGGTGGAGGGCATCACGGAACTGGGAGCCTGCCGGGTGGGCCTGGTGGGCTTCGGGGACATTGCCAAGGCCACGGCGGCGCGGCTGGCGGCCTTCGGCTGCGAGATCTGCTACTATACGCCCCATCGCCGCGCCCCGGAGGAAGAGGCCCGCTGGGGTGTCACCTACCTGCCTCTGGAGGAGCTGGCGGAGCGCTGCGACATCGTGAGCCTCCACTGCGCCGTGACGGATCAGACCCGGAACATGGTGGACGAGGCCTTCCTGGCGCGCATGAAGCCCACGGCGCATCTCATCAACACCGGCCGGGGAGACCTGGTGGACAATCTGGCCCTGCGCCGGGCGTTGGAGGAGGGCCGCGTCGCCGGGGCGGGCCTGGACACCCTGGCGCCGGAGCCGGTGCCGGCGGACCACCCCCTGGTGGACCTGCCCCCTGAGCTCCGGGACCGGGTGGTGCTCTCGCCCCATCTGGGCGGCATCACCGAGGGGGCGTTCCGCCGCAGCCACCTGCACATGTGGCGCAACGCGGAGCGGGTGGCAGCCGGGGAGAAGCCGGACAACATCGTCAACTGAGGGAGCGGGTGCCGGCGCGGTGTCATTTCCCGGGAAAGAAAAAAGGCGGAGGATCGGCCACATGGCCGATCCTCCGCTTGTTTTGAAAAATTTTGCTTGCTCAGCGCCCCTCGCCCCAGGCGCAGGCGGCCAGGGCCGCCACGGCGCCGTCGGCGCAGGCAGTGGTCAGCTGCCGGATGGCCTTGGCCCGGCAGTCCCCGGCCACGAACACGCCGGGGGCGGCGGTGCGGCAGTCCTCCCCGGCGGGCAGGAAGCCGTCGGCCCCCGTGAGACCCAGTGCCGCGGCCAGGGCCGTCTGGGGCTGCTGGCCCACGGCCTGGAACAGCCCGTCCACCGCCAGCTCCGACTCCGCGCCGGTGGCCGTATCCCGGAGGGCCAGGCCCGTCAGGGCCGTTTCGCCCCGCAGGGCGGTGATGACCGTGTTCATCCGCAGCGTCACATTGGCCCGCTTGGCCAGGGCCTCCGCCAGGATGGGATCGCCCCGGAAGGCGTCCCGCCGGTGGACCACCGTCACGTGGCGGCACAGGTCCGAAAGGAACAGGGCGTCCTGGAGGGCGGTGTTGCCGCCGCCGGCCACGGCCACGTCCTTCCCGGTGAAAAACGCCCCGTCGCACACGGCGCAGTAGGACACGCCGCCTAAGGTCTCCTCCCCGGGCAGGCCCAATGTTCGGTGCTTCATGCCGGTGGCCAGAACCAGGGCGGAGGCGGTATAGGCGCCGTAGTCGGTGGTGACGGAGTGGGGCGCGCCGGTCCGGATGGAGAGGACCTCCTCCAGCTCCACCCGGGCCCCCAGGGCCTCCGCCTGGGAGAACAGCCGCTCCGCCAGCTCCGCGCCGGAGACACCGTAGCAGCCGGGGAAGTTGTCCACCCGGGGAGAGGAGGCGATCTGCCCGCCGAAGGCCTCCTTTTCCAGCACCAGCACGGACTTGCCCGCCCGGCGGGCGTAGATGGCGGCGGTGAGCCCGGCGGGGCCGCCGCCCACGATGACGATGTCGAAGTGTTCGTTCATACAGATCACCTGATAGAGAAGAATGAAAAAGGAGGGACCGGGGGTCCCTCCTTTTGGATTTTGTGCTTACGCGTGGGTGGCGGCAAACTTCTTGATGACGGAGGCGTTCACCAGCTTCTCCACCTGATCGCCGTGGCGGACGATCAGGGTGGGGGCCTGCTGGATGCCGTACCGGCTCACCAGGTCCATGTGCTCGCTGACGTCCATCACCTGGTAGCGCAGGCCCGCCTTCTCCAGCTCGCTCTTGGCAATCTTGCAGTTGGGGCAGGTCTTGGTGGTGAAGAGGAACAGCTCGTCCTCAGCGCCGGGGACAGAGGCGGATACGGCGGGCGCGGTCTCGGCGGCGCCGGCGCTCTCCCGGTCGCACAGGCGGCGGCCCTCCAGACGGGAGTTCTCCACTTCATACTCCCTGCGGTCCTTGAACTCCTGGACCTTGCCGTCGTTCCAGTTCTGGACGGGGCGGTAGTAGCCGGTGATCCGGCTCCAGACCTCGGTGGCCTTGCCGCATTTCGGGCAGGTGAAGTGCTCGCCGGAGATGTAGCCGTGGTCCTGGCAGATGGAGTAGGTGGGGGACATGGTGTAGTAGGGCAGCTTGAAGTTCTCCGCGATCTTGCGGACCAGATTGGCGGCCGCCTTCCAGTCCGGCAGCTTCTCGCCCAGGAAGGCGTGGAACACGGTGCCGGAGGTGTAGAGGGTCTGCAGCTCGTCCTGAATGGCCAGGGCGTCAAAGATGTCGGTGGTGTAGCCCACGGGCAGGTGAGAGCTGTTGGTGTAGTACGGCGTGTCGCCGGGGTTCTTGGCGGCGGTGATGATGTCGGGGTACTTCTCCACGTCGTGCTTGGCCAGACGGTAGGTGGTGGATTCCGCGGGGGTGGCCTCCAGGTTATAGAGGTCGCCGTACATCTCCTGGTAGTCGCTCAGGCGCTCGCGCATGTGGTTGAGCACGTCCTTGGCAAAGGCCTGGGTCTCGGGGTGGGTCAGGTCCTTGCGCAGCCACTTGGCGTTGAGGCCCACCTCGTTCATACCGATCAGGCCGATGGTGGAGAAGTGGTTATCAAAGGTGCCCAGATAATATTTGGTGTAGGGATACAGGCCCGCCTCCATCAGGCGGGTGATGACAGTGCGCTTGGTCTTGAGGCTCCGGGCCGCCACGTCCATGATGTGGTCCAGGCGCTCATAGAACTCCTCGGGAGTCTGGGACAGGTACGCGATCCGGGGCAGGTTGATGGTGACCACGCCCACGGAGCCGGTGGACTCGCCGGAGCCGAAGTAGCCGCCGGACTTCTTGCGCAGCTCCCGCAGGTCCAGCCGCAGGCGGCAGCACATGCTGCGCACGTCGGAGGGCTCCATGTCGGAGTTGATGTAGTTGGAGAAGTAGGGGGTGCCGTACTTGGCGGTCATCTCAAAGAGGAGCCGGTTATTTTCAGTGTCGGACCAGTCGAAGTCCTTGGTGATGGAGTAGGTGGGGATGGGATACTGGAAGCCCCGGCCATCGGCGTCGCCCTCGGTCATGATCTCGATGAAGGCCTTGTTGACCATGTCCATCTCTTTTTTGCAGTCACCGTAGGTGAAGTCCTGCTCCTTGCCGCCCACGATGGCCGGCAGGTTCTCCAGATCCTTGGGGACGGTCCAGTCCAGGGTGATGTTGGAGAAGGGCGCCTGGGTGCCCCAGCGGGAGGGGGTGTTCACGCCGAAGACGAAGGACTGGATGCACTGCTTGACTTCCTTCTGGGAGAGGTTGTCCACCTTGACGAAGGGAGCAAGGTACGTGTCAAAGGAGCTGAACGCCTGGGCGCCGGCCCACTCGTTCTGCATGATCCCTAAGAAGTTCACCATCTGGTTGCACAGGGTGGACAGGTGGCTGGCAGGGGTGGAGTTGATCTTGCCGGGGATGCCCAGGCCCTGCTGGATCAGCTGCTTGAGGCTCCAGCCGGCGCAGTAGCCGGTGAGCATGGAGAGGTCGTGGAGGTGGACGTCGCCGTCCTTGTGGGCTCTGGCGATCTCCTCATCGTAAATCTCGCTGAGCCAGTAGTTGGCGGTGATGGCGCCGGAGTTGGACAGGATCAGGCCGCCCACGGAGTAGGTGACGGTGGAGTTCTCCTTCACGCGCCAGTCGTTGATCTTCACATAGTTGTCCACCAGCTCCTTGTAGTCCAGCATGGTGGAGTTGAGGTTGCGGATCTTCTCCCGCTGCTTGCGGTAGAGGATGTAGGCCTTGGCCACATCGGCATAGCCGGCCTGGCTGAGCACATCCTCCACGCTGTCCTGAATCTGTTCCACGGAGACCTTGCCGTCATGGATCTTGTCCTGATAGTCCGCAGTCACCCGGAGGGCCAGCAGGTCGATGATGTCCGGGTTATATTCCTTATGAGTGGCCTCAAAAGCCTTGGTAATGGCCGCGCTGATCTTGGCGAGATTGAATTCCGCGACCTGACCGTCTCTTTTCACAACTTGATACATGAAGGTCCCCTGCTTTCTCTTTGAATTACACACCTGCGGAGCCGTGCGCCCCGCGAAATCCATTGTACCACACGCTGTGGTAAAGTCAATGGAGGAAACCACAATATCTTGTGATGTCTTTCGTAGGAATCCACAAAGGAAACCAGAGTCACTCCACGCCCCGCAGCTCCGCCCGGGGCAGGAAGGGACGGAGGATCTCAGAAAGAGCCGCCATTTCGACATCGCTGAACCCATGACAGCCGCCGGCGATCAGATTGCCGGAATCCACGAATTTCTGAAGGAAGAACCGGGGCGTCCGACCCTCCGGGAAAAAGCCTGCCACCCAGCGGCCCATGGCGGCCAGGTCCTCCGCCGTGTGGAGCTCCCGCACCAGTGTGGTGCGCAGCTCGAAGTCCACGCCGCTGCCGATGAGCAGCCTCAGGCTCTCCTCCACCGGGCCGGCGTCCAGCCCCGGCACGCCGCAGGTCTCGCCGTATCGCGCCGGGCAGTTCTTGATGTCCATAGCCACATAGTCTGCTAGCCCCCGGTCCAGGATCTCCTTCAGGGCCTGGGGATAGAAGCCGTTGGTGTCCAGCTTCACGGCGAAGCCCATGTCCCGCACTGCCGCCAGAAAATCCGCTGCGCCGGGGTGCAGCAGCGGCTCCCCGCCGGAGAGGACCACCCCGTCCAGAAGCCCCCGGCGCGTGCTCAGGAAGTTCAGCACGTCCTGCTCCGTCAGAGCAGGGCTCTCTGCCAGCCGCGTTACCAGCAGGGCATTGTGACAGAATGGGCACCGCAGATTACAGCCGCCGGTGAACACCGTGGCTGCCAGCTTTCCCGGATAGTCCACCATGGATAGTTTTTGCAGTCCGCAGATCCGCACGTTCCTCTCCTCCTTGACCTGCTCCAGATTACAAGATGTTGTTATTGTAAACTTTAAAAAACACAATAGGAAGTGGTGGTTGCAACAAAAGCCAAATAAAGAGGCCCGCCGCAGGAGGAGCGCCTCCCGGATGGCGGCGGAGTGGCCGCCGCAGGCAGGTGCCGGGTATGTTGCAATCTGCATGATTTTTCCTCCTTTTGCCGGCAAAAAACCGGCGCTTCCCCATCTTGAACAGGGGGGAGCGTGTTCTTATAATAAAACCAATGCGCGCCCCGGCGGGGCGCGTAAAATCGGACGGGGGAATACCCCGAAAAGGAGATCGAAAATGAAAAAAACAGTCACCCTGGCGCTGACCCTGCTGATGCTGACCGGAATTCTCTCCGGCTGCGCCACTGACACACCGGCTGACAATGCCGAGGACACCACTGCGGCCGTTGCCGCACAGACCCAGAGCACTGGGAATTTCACCGATGAAATGAAGATCCCCTACGCCATCGATCTGTCCGAAGAGGACGGGGCGGACAGCGTGGAGCGCGCCGGCGACCATGCCGACTCTCCCTACTTTGCCCATCCCGACGTGTACAACATGGAATCCACGGACACCCTGACCGTTCTGTCTCATTTCAAGACCCAGCAGCAGACCAGCGAGTGGTCCTGCGGTGTCACCTCCGCCCTGATGGTGCTGGAGTGGTATGACCGGCTGGGCGAGTGGAACGAGGAGAGCCTGGCCGCCCTGCGCCATTCCCTGGACGGCACGGAGCTGGAGGGCTATCCCGGCACCACATTAAAGCAGGCCATGGACATCTTCGAGGGTGTGGGCGGTTTTGATATGATCACCACTTACGACTATCCCGACGGCATCTGGATGGAGGACATCCAGGGCTGGCTGGCGGAAGGCAAGCCGGTCATGATCGCCTGGAACGACTGGGGCGGACACTGGCAGATCATCATTGGCTATGACACCATGGGCACCGAGACGCAGCAGGACGATGTGTTTATCGTGGCCGATCCCTATGACACCACCGACCACAATCAGGATGGCTACGGCTTCTACCCCGCGGAGCGGCTGATGTACAACTTTACCATGTACGGCGCTTTCCCCGAGGAGGAGGGCGGCAGCGACATGCTGTTCCTGGTAGCCAGTCCCGCGGCGTAACCGCCGGATCGGAGACGACCGCCAAAAAAGAGACCGCCGCCGGCACAGAAAACACTCTGTGCCGGCGGCGGTTTTTTCGGAAATAAGGAGCGGTTCAGAAGTCCTCCAGCACCTGGACCGCGGCGCCCAGAACTCCGTCGCCGATGTAGACGCTGAGCGTGCCGTCCATCTCTCCGTCCCACAGGTGATCGAAGTCCGGCAGGGCGGCGGCCAGCCGGGCCCGCAGGTCCAGCATCGCCTCCGGTGCGCCGCCGTTGGCCACGGCCAGATTATACCGCTTTCCGCCGTCCAGGGCCTGCTCTGTCAGTTCCACCAGCTTGGAGATCACCTGCTGGCGGCCCCGGACCTTGGCTACGGAACGCAGCTGTCCGTCGGCGGCGAAGGTGAGAAGGGGCTTGATCTGCAGCATGGTCCCCGCTACGGCGGTGATCTTGCCGATGCGGCCGCCCTTTTGCAGGTATTCCAGGGTGTCCACCGAGAAGAAGGGGTGGGTGTTCCGGATCAGGGAGGGGACCCGCCGCTGCGTCAGATCCTCCCAGGAGGCACCGGCGCGGATGTCCTCCGCCAGCTGCAAAATGGTCATGCCCACCCCCAGAGAGCCGCTGACGGAGTCATAGACCCGGACGCACAGGTCCCGCCGCTCCTCGGCCAGGAGCCGCACCATGTTGTAGGTGCCGGAGAGGCCGCCGGAGAGCATTACGGCAATGACGCCGTCGTAACCCTCCGCCGCAATGGCGTCCAGGGCGTCGGAGATATCCTGTCCCGTGGGCAGAGAGGTATGGGGCAATTCACCCTCCCGCAGGCGGCGGTAGATGTCCCGGGCGCGGATATCCACGCCGTCGCGGAACTCGCCGTCCCGGCAGCGGATGCGCAGCGGTACGATCCGGATATGGTGCTCCGCAGCGGCCTGGGGGGTCAGATCCGCACAGGAGTCGGTCAACAGGGCAATTTTATGGGGCGTCATCGTTCCATCTCCAAATCTTATTCGGCTCCGTTGTAAGCTGTCGGCGGCGCACGACGAGATACGGTCCACTGCGCCGCGAAAACTGTCGCATCCGCCTATGAAAGGCGGCTGGACAATGCAGATATATCGGTCTGATGCATCTTGTCATAAGACCTGCGTATCAGATGAAATAATCCCGACAGGATACAGTATACCGGAAACCCGGGAAAAAAATCAAGAGGAGATTGCAGAAAAGCCGCATGCACTTGACAAGAGCGGCTGCCTTGTGTAGGGTGAGGAAAAGGGGGCGTGGAATATGAAAAAATGGAGACGGTCGGCCTGCATCGAGACGCTGTACGGAGAACTGCCCTTCCTGGAGCGGTTCCGGGCGGCCCGGGAGGACGGGTTTGACGCTGTGGAGTTCTGGAGCTGGACCGACAAGGATCTGCCGGCAGTGAAGGCGGAGGCACAGGCGGCGGGTATCGCCGTCTGTGCGTTTGACGGGGACGCGGAACTATCCCTGGTGGATCCGGACCAGCGGCAGGCGTATTTGGCGTTTTTGGAGCGCTCGCTGGAGGCGGCCCGGTTCCTGGGGGCGGCCGGCCTTACCATCCACTCCAACGGTCTGGGAGAGGGCGGCCAGGTTCTGCGGGACTACCGGGAGTTGTCCCATACGGTGAAGCTGTGCGCCCTGTACGGCGGACTGGAACAGTGTGCCGCCCTGGGGGAGAAATGGGGCGTGACGCTGAGCCTGGAGCCGCTGAATGTGGTGACGGACCACCCCGGCAACTTCCTGACCCACACTCAGATGGCCGCGGAGCTGGTCCGGCTGATCGGTTCTCCCCGGCTGCGGGTGCTGTACGACGTGTACCATATGCAGCTCAACGAGGGCTGCCTCTGCGAGACCATAGCCCGGTACGGGGATACCTTCGGCCACATCCACGTGGCGGACGCCCCCGGCCGCCATGAGCCCGGCACCGGAGAGATCGCCTACGGGCGGGTATACGCCGCTCTGGAGGCTGCCGGTTATGACGGCCTTCTGGGATACGAGCTGTTTCCGGCGGCGGACACGGCATCGGCAGTCCGGGCCATTATGACAGAGTAACCTGCGGGGAAAGAAAATATGTCCTGTCGGGAGGCAGTGCCCCCGGCAGGACATATTGCTGTTCGCTGATACCGGAACGGTCAGCTTTTGCCGCAGAAAGGGATGCTGCCCGGCGCCAGCAGGGGCGGGTAGGGTTCGCTCTTTTCATCCTCGGAATCCATGGAAGTCAAGGCTACCTTGGCATAGTCCTTCAAAGAGTCATAGATGATCTTTTCAAAGTAGCTCAGGGACGAACGCTTCCTGCTGAACATGTAGATGGCGGTGCTGTTGGGGTCGCCGAAGCCAGTCAGCGGAATGGCAATGATCTGGCCGTGGAGGACGAAGGGATCGTGGACGAGATTGCGGCCTGTGAGGATCGAGATCACATCGCTGCACTCCGCCACCGCCTGCTTGACGAACTCCGGGCTGGGCAGCGTGGCGATGCAGTGCAGCTGACGGAAGGCGTCGCTGAAGGCGGTGCCGTTGGGGACGGCAGAGTAATGGCGGGGTGCGATATAGGCCTCGTCAAAGAGCTCGTGGAT
>OLGB01001303.1_pt1 | contig 30654 bp, 20 predicted proteins | sample 1605691 | NCBI WGS metagenome assembly OLGB01 (sample SAMEA3888925, study PRJEB22519) | human gut metagenome | biome: human gut; feature: human-associated habitat; material: faeces | place: Denmark | collected 2010 | reverse complement strand
ATTCGAGATTGTCGGCTTGATTTTTTCCAAATTTTAAATGGTGTTTAGTATAAAACAACAGCCGTATATCGTGGTTCTTGATATACGGCTGTTGTTTAATTATTGATAAACGATATGCAAATAGCTATCGTATGACAAGGCCGCCCATACCCTGACCTGTTTTTCCGCCGACACCGCTGTATGAAGCGTAGGCTATTATTCTTCGGAGAATGGTATTCCGGCGTTTATCCTTGGGAAAATACAGTTTGCACGAGCCGATCATACCGGGGAAAATATTTCCGCTTACGTTATACTTTGTGCTTTCAAGGTGATATTCTGCGATATCGGCGTTATCGAAAGCTTCTTTGAACTCGTCAAAGGTGAGGTCAGCGTTTTCAAAGGCATTGTACTTATTGACGACCGAACGGAAATAGCCGCAGATATCGGGGGCGGCTGACGGTCTGCCTTTGGTTTTTACCATTGCAGGGGTGACGAATTCGAGTGTGCAGCTTCTTTCGTTTATATATTTTTCGGCATCGTCTGCGTTTATAGGGTCAGCGTTTTCAAAGTTGACGAGCCTTATCGGCTCATTTGCGCCGAATATTTTTATGCTGTCGAGTTTACAGAGAGCTTCAGGAATTACCTTTGCTTCGTCGCAGAGGGCGGAAACTCTTATCAGCAGACCGTTGCCCGTATCGATGGTGAAAACGGAGAAAGGGTGGTATCCTTTTTCGTGCATTTGGGCGGCGTAGTCTTTTGGGATGGCGTTCATTGCCGCACCGTGTATCTTTACCGATATACCCGACATTACATCGGATATATCGACAGGTGCGGTATAGATATCGGTTTGATAAAGCATTTTTTCTCCCGTATCAATAGGTTGCGGTGAATGGACGACCGCAGGATTCACATATTTCCTTAGTTTTTATAGCATATCTATTTTTAGTGCGCTTCATTTTGTGCCTGCAATTTGGACATACTATGTCGGTGGTTAAAGGCATTATTTGTTTTGGTTCATAGTTCTTTTGATAATGAGAATTGTTTTTATTGCTGTGTTCTGTTTTGTGGTTGGAATTATTATTGCGATTTGAGCTGTTGTTCTTTATCAGTGCAGGTAGGACAAGCTGATCTTTGTCAGTAATTTTGGGTAAATGATACCTGATCTTACAGATATTTTCTTTATTGACAACAGCACTATCGTTGCGATTGCCTTTAAACCATGCGATCGCACCTTTTGCGGTTTTTTTATTACTTCCGTCATCGCCGTAAGGGTAAGCAACGGGTCTGCCCTCGAGATAGTCAAAGTCGGTGACAGCCATATACTCCTTGAAGTATTCAGCCGAAGTATCGAACGGAACATTCTCAAAGAAAGCACTGACGTTCATTTTTTCATCTGTGAATGTCATTTTATCGAAGTCAAAGCTTCTTTTTGTAACAGAATCAACTGTTATCTTCACACTGCCGAGTCCGAGCGGTTTGCCGTGACCGAGCTTATGCATTCTGTGGCTGTCGGTGGTATTTTCTCCGATGGCAAGAGTCCAGACAAGTCTGTTCAGTTCGTTTTCCGTGAGCTTATCGAAGAAGATATCGAAGCTGAATTCTGCGCCCTTTTCAAGAAGTTCTGTGGTGAGATTCCGTCCCGTTTTCTCGGTCGTTGTGCAGTCGCAGTTATGGTGAAAATAGTATTTTCTGCCGTTGAGTTTTACGCCTTTTGTATCATAGTTCCACTGAAATTTCATATCCGGGGCGGTCGAGTAGAATTCGATCGAAGAAAGGCGCGGTGAGGAAAGTTCTTTCAGAGTTTTATATGTAAGCTTGGCTTCGTTTTCAAGCTTCGCATCGGTAAATCTCAGCCTTGATGCTATTGCAGAGGTGCTGCCTTTCTTTCCTATCATTCCGAACAGACCGCAGGCTTCGCAAACGTTGTCTGTATCTTCACAATGGTGGTATGTACCGAGCAGGTCATCGACCTTGTTTCTGAACACCGAGCGTGATATCTGGGCAGGAGAGAGCCACACATAATTCTTTCCGTCGTCGCTGAACTCGCGGTAATAAACGGGGCAGCATTTTCCGTCTTTTAAAGGCTTAATGATATAATTGCGTAAATCTGTATTTGGGTTTTCCTTTTCGGCGTTTTCCAAGTAGATATCACTTACCGTGTTGTAGTCGTCAACGGCAAGGTCGAGATCATCTGCTTTAATTTCTTCAAAGCTTGTACTGAATTTATAGGAAACGGGGATCTTATTTTTTGAAATAGGTTTACCTTTTTTATATTCATAGTTTTTCCAAGTCCTTTTAAATGTGTCTGCTTTTTCGTCAAAATCTTCCGAGCCGTCGTATTTCAGTCTTTCTGCATTGGCTTTATAAAGATGCCATTTTTTATCCTCATTTTCAAAGCGGATAAGCCCGGGTGATCTTACATCGGCGCTTCTTGCGGAGAGAATGTTGTTGTTATTCACCGAAAGACAGCTGTTGCTTAATGTTTCGTATGCCGAGCGGATAACGCCGCGTATCTCGCTTCCCGTTATGACAGGTTTTCCGTTGACTTTGAAGAAAGGTGCTTTTTTGTGTGTTTCTGTTTCGCCTTTTTCACCGATTATTATTTCTTCCACAGCATTGGGAAGGTCGGGAAGTGCAAGCGGTGCTGCATTTTTCATCGAACAATGGATAACGCCCGAAAGGTTGCCTAATTTAACGTGGCCGCTTCTTTCAACTCCGCTGCCGAGAGAAACGAAAGTATAGGGGTTTACTGCACCGTTTTTGAAGTCTGCAATATAGTTGCTCACTTATCCTCACCCTTTCCAAGATATTTTACAGCGCGGAAATCCGTGATCTGAGCGATTCCTTGCTCATCGTATGAAATATAGTTATGGATACGCAGCTTTTCCGCATTTTCAAGCGGAAGAGTGTATTTTCCTCCGCCGATCGCAGTATATTCAAAACCGCTGCTTTCTTTTTCATGAATTTTTTCATTGATATTGAGATACTGTTCCTCAGCTATATAATCATCCGGGGAAAGCTTGGTATCATCGATGAGCCGCCAGGTGAATTTGTCTGCGATAGTCGGTCGCATAAGCTTTATTTCAGCGTTTTCCGTAAAAACACGAGCCTCGAGGAGATGCGCTGTATCTTCGATTTTCTGCTGAGGACAGCATTTGAATTTATCCGTGAACATCAGTATCATATTTCCGCCGCTTATGTTATGCTCAATGACAGCATTCACATCTTCCGCTGAACCGAAGTCGGCGATATAGTTTTTATCCGTCATTACAAAGCCTCCTTTGCCATAGCCGAAACGTTGTCTGCTTTGAGTGCATCGGTAACGTCAGTGCCGTTGACAGTGATGTTTTCTACCGTGAACATACCTCTGCCGGCCGATGTAAGACCGCCGACGGCAAGATATCCTTTGTCGAGGTCGCATATTACGGCGCATATCAGAGCAATATTTTTTTTCGCATCTTTAAGTCCGTTTTTGTTGATGAAAATTTCAAGATCACAGTTTCCGTTATAGCAGGTTTTTTCTTTGTAAAGTGCGCTGTCCTTTGTTCCTGCGGTGAAACGGTCGATAGAGTTTCGTGTAATAAATTTCATTTCGCCGCCGCTTATTTCACTTTCGCTGAAATAAATGAGCGACTTTTTCTGTGATAAGTTTTCAGTGTCTGCATATCCGAAAAGTTCTTTTGTGAGTGTTTCATTGGAAAGCTGACTGAAACGGTCACGGAAAGCGCCTGCCCATGATGTTCCCGGGATAACGGACGTTCCGTCTTTGAGAGAGAGCTGGATATAATCGGCGGATCTGATATCGTCCTTATTTTTTACAGTGTAGCTTCTTATCGAAATAGCGCCGTTCTGTTTCAGCTTCATTTTTATGCTGATAAAATGGTCGGCACTGTCGGAAAGAGCTGTTTCCTTATAGCATTTATCCTCTGCATTGAAAAGGTCGAAGTCAAGCCATTTTGCTCTGTCGTCGGGGAGAGTGAATTCGGCTTTTTTGAGTGAAACGACTTTAAGTCTGCCATATCCCCGTGAGGTTTTTGAACCGATGCGCAAAAAGCCTGCATTTATTGCTCCCAAGGTACGGAGAATATCAGCTTCCGCATTGCTGCCATCATCTTTAAGCTCGATAACAGCCTCAAAGCCAATGCCTGTTTCAACTGCTTCAATGTCAAACTTTGCGCCATTGACGCCGACCTTATTTTCCAGCTTTACCGAATCCCTTACGGTTGTAAAGAAGCTGTCGGAAATGAGCCGGGCATCGTAAAATCTGATATTGCTTTCATGAGCTTTATCCTTGGGGGCATTTGTGCCGGCTTTGGGGATATATCCGAAAAGCTCACTGTATTCACCCACGTTAAGGTAGTTACGGAAAACGCCTGCTATTGCCGTTGCAGGGATAGTTGGCTTTCCGCTGCTGTCGAGGATAATATCGCTGTCGGTGTTGGCATTTTCGCCCGAACCTATTGCAAGCGGAGAAGCAAGCTCAAAAATTATGCTGAAATATTTAATTCTGGTCATTGTTCTTCTCCCCTCTGTTCTGATACTTTATAAGTGTAAGGATAAGCAGGAGGTAGTCTCTCCAGTTATCGCGGTAGTGTTCGGCTTCGCTCTTTTTTATGATATTATCGATGTAATCATGAGAACTTTTGCTTTTGATGTTTTCTATCATACTGTGCTGGAGTTCACCAAGGTCGTTTGCCTGCTTTACCATCATAGTATAACGTCCGATCTGTGAAGAGTTCATTTTCCTGCCGAATGATGCAGCAAAGCTTATTGCTTTTGAACGCATTTCTTCGATAGTTTTGTTCTTGGCAATGAGTTTGCAGAGAGCACCGTTTTTGTCTGCGGTCTTTACGTTTTTTTCGGTCTTGACCGATCTTTCGGCGAAATCTTCGGGGCGGCAGATCATTACCTTGCCGAAGCCTTCATTTATCTTTGCGCCGACAGTGAATATGGACGGAAACTTCATATCCGATTCTGCACGGAAAACAAGAGTCGAGCCTGCGGCGATAGTTCTTATCTGCGGCTTCTGAATGTTCCATTTGCTGTTGTAGCCTGCAATTATTCTGTAGCGGAGAGCGGAGCGCTTGACTGTTTCCCCCTTGTCACATTCGAGCTTTTCGATGCCGTGTCCGACAGCTTTCTGAAGTCCCTGAACGGAGATATCGTATCCGCCTGCTTCATCGGGGATAAGCACATCGGAGAGAAGCAGGACGATGAACTGCTCGCCCGATCTTATTGTTTTAACGCTGTCCGAAACGGGCGAGATATCGGCTTTGACAAGCTCGCAGGCTGAATACTGCGCAGTTTTGCTTCTGCCGAAGCGAAGTGTGGAGTGGGTAAGGATATCGTAAATTATCTTTACATATTCTGATTTTCCCGTTATCGTTCCGCGGAAATACTGACCGCTGCAAAGGCTTGTCTGGGTGTAGAGATTTGCTTCACTGCCCCTTGTGTGGTGATATACCGTTTCCGTGAGTGGCTTTTTTATCACCGAATCAAAGCAGGAATAGCCGCTCTTTACCGGCTTTATAATAGTGCTTTCGTCCTTTTTGTATGTGACGATATTGAAAGCGCCGTCCTCGCCCTTGATCTTGCCGAGGATAACGGGAGCGGGGAAGTATTCCGTCATTTTTTCATCGGAGATATAGAGATTTGAAAAAGCAACATTGTTTTTGAGAAAGATATTTTCAAAGTTCTCATCTGCGGAGTTTGATCTCAGATATTCGTTTGCGAAGGAACCCATTACCGATGTTCCCGAGATGTAGTCGGCGGTTTCGTCCGATGCTGATGACGGGAGCATCACATTATCCTTCAACCTGATAAGGTAGGTAATGCTTGCGGTATCACCCTTGATATTTTTGACGTCCGAAGGGAGAGATTTTTTCTTTTCAGATTCAAAGCTGCATTTTACTGCGCCATATCCTCTGTTGCGCTTATAGCCGATGTTTCTGAGCGCTTTGCAGATATCGGAAAATTCTGCGGCGTACTGTTCATCGATATCGGCTTCCGCTTCAAATTCGGTCTCGGTCATGTTATCGGTATCGGTCAGAGGGGAAAAGTGCTTTACAACTCTTGTGAAACGCAGGCTGTTATCTTTGGCGGTATCGTTTTCGATAGCTGTTGAGGCTCTTGTATATGTGAAAAGGGAGATGACCTCTTCGGCGTTAAGTCCCGAGGAAACAGCTTCCTGCTTTAACTCCTCATAGCCTTTTATATGTGCATCGGAAATTTTCAGGCTGCCCGACTTTTCACTTCCCGAAGTGCCAAATATTTCATTGATATTATCGGCGCCGATAAGCTCTGCGGCATCACGCAGGCAGCCTTTCAGTCTTCTTGCGCCGATAACGGGAAAACCGTATTTATCGTAGCTGACATCAGTATCAATTACAGACGAAAATCCGTCGCCGCTTGCCGCGCAGAGATCGGACTTGAGTATGATCTTAATTCTGCTCATTGATGTTCACCTCCGTATCATCGAACCACAGATCATATACTATTGCGATATCATAAATGAATTTTTTGATCCGATCATCGTTTTCGTTTATTTCTTTATTGAATAGGCTGTCATTTTTTTGACGTGACTTTATTCTTCTTAATTCGGCTTTGTAATAGGAATCGCCCTTGACTATTGCTTCGCCGAGAGCCTTTACATCGGAACGGTTGATGCTTTTGAGAATATTTCCGTAATCGCAGAACTGCTTCCAATCGGTGCTGTACTCATACGGACGGGCGGTGAATTTTGCTTCCTGACGGTCGCGTATCTCATCGAGAGAGTTGGTTATACCTGCGTGGCAGTAGTGGAAATCAATGTAGTTTTTATCCCTGTTTTCTTTTATGTGGGAACGCTTTTTGCCCATTTCGCAGCTTTGCTCGGCGATCTCATAAACATCGGCAAAGGGAGCGTGGCTGTGGAAGATCGCAACGCCTGCGCAGGCGGAATTGCTGCTTTCGGCGGTCAGCGTTTCAAAATAGGTGTTGAGTATCGCAGGGACTGCGTGAGCATTGCAGATAATGGTTATTTCATCGCCGCCGCTTATGACTTTGCGGTAAAAAAAGCGGTTCTTATGCTCATTTTCCGAATTATAAAGCTCGGTCAGCTTTTCTTCTATAGCTTTTATTGGCTTTTCAACAAAGTCGCGGTTCGTTTCTTCGGAAAATTTTCTTAGAGCGTTTACGCCCGAAGTATAGTCGGTCAGATCCTTGGTAGTTTCCTTGACTTTGCTGCCCATATTGTTACCATCGATGTAGATGATCGCAAGCAGGCTTTCAGTGCCTTTTTCCGTCATTAAATCAAGCTCGTTTTCGTGTATCTGCTTTTTGTCGGCTTTGACGTTTTTGGAAATTTCATCGTACTTGCGCTGTTTTCTTTTGCTTTCGGAAGTGTATTCCTTGCCGCCTGATTTTTTGACGATAGGCTGATATGTAAGTCTGTCTACCTGTGTGAACGGCAGAACATTGCATGGGATATGATAAGAGCCGAGGTTCTTCTGCATTGCGTTTTCGGCATAAAGCTTTTTTCTGTCGCTGACGAAATTGCCGCTGACTTCGGCAGCCGAGGCTATGATGCTGATGGCATATGTCTTTTCAAGAACCTGTCTTGAAAGTGCCTTGTTCACGCGGATATAAGTTTCTTTATCCTTAAAGATAACGCAGAGATTTCCGCCGCCCTCATAGACGACTTCGGCGTCAAGTCCGCTGTTGTTGAAGTTGTCAATAAAGTCGCCCACGGCTTTTTCGTGCCAGTTGCCTTTGATGCGGAACTGCTTGTTTTCCTCGTTGAAAAAGTCCTTGAACAGCGAGGAAAGAAGCTCCGAAGCACCCGTTATCTCCTGTATGCGGTTGGTGCGGTAGATGTATTCCTGCTTGCTTCGGCAGTTTTGAAAGGATGATTTTTTATGAAGAATTACTTTTGCACTATCCCGCAGCAGCCGGAGAAAAAGCTTAAAAAGACCAAATATGAAAATCCCTGCGGAAATCCCGTTCTTGAATGTACGGAAGATGTAAGCTTTCCTATTCTTGTGCTTATAAAAAATACAGTTTCCAAGGGTGAAAAGATACGCATCACGACCGTTAAACAGGAGCATGTGAACTGCGATACAAACGAAAAGACCTTCACGGCGGAACTTGAAGCACTAAAAAATGAAGTTGGATTTGAATATGAGCTTGAAACCATACTTACGCCATTTTCCGAAACGATAGACGATCATCTTGGACTTTTCGGAAAGCTCATTGACACTATCCGGGACGATGATGCACTTTATGCTGATATCACATTCGGCACGAAGCCGATACCTATGGTGTTCCTTATGATGCTGACATACGCATACAGATTCAGAAATACTTTTATCGAAAACATTATTTACGGTCAGTTCAATCATGATACCAATGTTTCGAGTCTTTATGATGTAACAGCACTTTTCTATATGAACTCGACCATAAACACAATGAGCGATTCGGCCGACCCGAAAAAGTTCATTAAGGCTGTACTTGATCTTTGATAGGAGGGCAATATGGAAACGAAAAAAAACACGTTTGCTGAAGACGATGAAATAAGAGAGATCAATCGCTCGGCCGAAAATGCATATATGTTCAAAACGAACAATGACAGCATATACAGAACCGAATATAACAAGCTCGCTGCACTGGTAGTAGGGAGAATATCGAGGGAGAAAATAACTAACATAAGCAGGGACGATTATCGGGAATGTGCGGAGTACACGTTCATTGAGTGCTTTAAAGACTGGAAACCCGGCAAAGCTGATTTCTGGGCGTATTACAAGTCGATAGTCAACAGGAGAAAAAACGATATCTATACAGAGAATCTTGACACTCTTGAACGCGGTGCATACAGAAAAATGAAAAAGAATAAAAGCGATACTGCGGATATCAATCGGGAAGATATTTTTTATTCATCCGAAGATGACAGTTCGGTAAAAGAGATCGCAGGAACCGATGATACGGAAAAAGCTGTTCTCGAAGACGATGCTATGAAACGTCAGGGAGATATTATGAAACAGCATTTTGATGTACTGAATAATGCTGTCATCGCACAGAAAATGAAGTATAAGAACAGTACGAAAATATGCTATCCTGCGTATTTTTACACAGAGTTCGTTACTCGCTGCATTGACAAGGAAAGCGACAGATCTGTGTTTGATAAGTCGGAAAATGACCTTATGAGGGTTATTGAACATGACTTTGTTTCATATTATATGCACGGTGACAACAGCAGCGTTGCCGGAATAGCGCAGGGCAGGCTTAAAATGTTGAGTGAGATCACGGGCAAGGTCGAGGATGACAGACCGTGCGGATATGGCCTTGAGAATATCGTTTATGCAACGTATATTTCAAATTATGTAAAGAAAAAGGATAAGGTTCAGAGCGAACAAAGCATAAGTCCGCATAGAACGAAATTTTTTCAGCTGATCCAACTTGAAATGAGAAAGAGCTTTGATAATGAATAATACTAAACACCAATAAAATACAGGAAAAATCTGCGCCGAAATCCAACATAAAATCGGCTGCAGGTGCTATTTTTCACTTGCAGCCGATTTATATGTTTATTATCCAATGGAAAAACAAATTTATTTATCCCAGACTTCTTCCGTAATTTCCTTGACGAGGGCGAGCTTTGACCACTGTTCATCTTGGTGTGCATATATCCCCTAAACTCACTCATTAAACGCATCAAACGAGATCTTTTCATACTCTGCAGTAAGCGGCATTTTGCTGTCGTCAAATGGATTGAGCCAGCTGTCAACGCCTGTTCCGCACCATACGTTCATCATAATTTTGCCCTCAGTGACGGGGATATTTTCCGTTGCTGTATGAGCCTCTTTGCCGTCAACGAACCACACTATTTTATCTTCATACCACTCAAAAGCGTAGTCGTGGAAATCTTCCGATGCGTCAAAGCCGAGGTCATACATAAATTCGTGATTGCCCTGACCGTTGCTGAAGTAATTGAACTGGATTTTCGTTGTGTCCTTGCCGAGAATTTCGATATCTATCTCGTCCCAAGGATTATTGTCGGACGGACCTGTATAGGTGAAAAATGAGGAAACAACGCCGTCATTTTTTATCGCTTTCATTCTGACTTCGTATCTTCCGAAGCCGTAAAATTTCTTGGAGCGGTACTCTGCACCCGAATACGGAACTGTTCCGATTTTGCTGTCCTTATCAATGGAAAGACTCATTACACCGTTCTCAAAGGTGCAGTTTTCGGCGCGCCAAGTGACGTTGAACATATTTCCGTTTGTCCAGCCGTCCGAGCACTCGAAAAGCGAAGAACCGCCGTTTTCAAATGTTACATTAGAGATGCTTTCTTCTTTTTGCTCTTCCGAAACAGCGGGTGAAGATGCGCAGGAGCATAACATTACTGTGCAGGAGATAAAAATTGCCGCTGTTTTAATTTTTTTTACGATATTTTTCATAGGTGAAGTTCCTTTCGCTGTTTTTTCTATAGGGATCACTGATTAAAGCGAAGCGTTCGTTTTGCATTTTGAAAAATGGCAAAAACGTGTTAATCAGCGTTTCCTTATTATAGTATGAATTCGCATTTTTATATATCAAAAATTTGCTGTAAGTATCATTTCTTTGCTCTTTTATAAGTATTATTGCCCCAATTGTCGCGGTAATATTTTTTGCGGAACTCATTCGGGGTCATTCCCGTATATTTTCGGAAAACGCTTATAAAGTGGCTGTGCGAAGTAAAAGCGAGGTAGTTTGCGATATCTGCTGACGAGAAATCGGAATATTTGAGCATATTCTGCGCGGTTTCAACACGCTTTATTGCGATATACGCTGATATCGTCACGCCGACCTCATTTTTAAAAAGCCGTGACAGATATGAAGGACTCAAGGAAACATGATCGGCAATGTCATTTTCGCTTATTTTTGAGTGGAGGTTGTCATAGATATAGTCCATTGTCATTATAACGGGTTTGGAATAGATATTTCCGTGGGCAAGCTTGTTCATAAGCTTTGTAAACTCGAGGACGGCCTCTTTATGGAGTTTGTGAAGCTCTGCTTCGGTCGAACATTTATCTGCTTTCATTATATAGAGGTCGCTGAGGGTATAGGCGGTTTCCATTTCCATTCCGCCCTCGACGCAGAAGCGTGTTACAAGTGCTATCGTTACGATAAAATGATATTTAAGGTTGCGAAGCGGGTCTTCGGAAAGCACACCTGCGCCGTTTCCGCCGAGCGGTGTCATAACCTTTTCAACTGCGCTGACATCGCCTTTCTTAACGCAGTCATAAAATTCAAACTCTTTTTCAAACGGCGAATGTCTGAACTCATACTCTCGGTTCAGAAACGCTTTATAGGTCAGCTCTTTTTCATATTCGGACACGTTGATTCACCTCTGCTTTTATTATACAGCAATTTTGAGAAAAAGCAACATAATTTTGATACAAAAAGCAAAAAAGTGATATTTTTATCCTTTGCAATATGTTAAATTATAGGTACAGTAAATCGTGACCGAATAAACTCAACTTAAATGCAAAAGGAGAAAGAGATTATGAAAAATTTTAAGAGGGTACTTGCTTTTACAGCCGCTATGGCACTTATCGGTTCAATGACCGCCTGCGGAAATTCATCAACACCTGCCGAAACAACGGCAACGACCGCACCAAAGGAGCTTGACGAAGAGGACAAGGCTGCTGTTGCCGAAGTTGATATCGGCGAAGATGAAAAGCTTGAAAACGGAACTATCAAGTGGCTTGCAACTTATGACATCAACCCTGATCTCGGAAAGCCGAAGATGTTTGCACTTGAACTTTTTGAGTCCAAGTACGGCGGAAAGGTTGAATGGATACCGACTACCTGGGATAACCGATACAACGATCTTTCAACGAACGTTCTCGGCGGCTCTTCACCCGACCTTTTCCCTGCGCAGGAATTCGATACATTCCCGAGCAAGGTAATTGACGGAATGTTTGAACCTTTTGATGATTATCTTGATTTTGACAGCGACCTTTGGTCGGACGGCTGCAAAAAGCTTGCGGAACTTCACACTATCCGCGGAAAGCATTATGTTGCGCCTGTTGCCACCGACTCAAAGTGCGTAATGATCTACAACAAAAAGACCATTGAAGAAAACGGACTTGCTGATCCTGTTGAACTTCTTGAAGAGGGCAACTGGACTTGGGACACATTCAGACAGATGTGCCTTGACTACTGCGATCGTGATGAAGATAAATTCGCTTACGACAGTTGGTATTTTGAAACGCAGTTTATTCTCACAACTGGTACTGCACCTATCAGCATGGAAAACGGCAAGGTCGTAAACAACATTTCAAGTGCTGCTGTTGAGCGTGCGGAAAACTTTATGTACAACCTCAAAAAAGACGATCTTCCGCTGCCGAAGGCTGAATTCAACTGGACTGAACAGCCTTACAGAATAAGCGAGGGCAAGACGCTTTTCTGGCCTTGCGCAACATGGGCACTTTGGGAGGCTGACCTTTCCAAGTTCGGTGAGCAGGGCGAGATAATGTTCGTTCCGATGCCGAAAGATCCCGAGGCTGACAACTACTATCTCCCTGCAAATATGGACGCTTACGCACTTTGCAAGGGTGCGCCCAACCCCGAAGGTGCTGCTGCATTCATCAAGTGCAAGCTCATCGCAGAGCAGGACGAAAGTTCGCTCGCTATTACAGAAAAGCAGTACCGTGAGGACTACGGCTGGACAGATGAAATGATAGATATGTGGCACAAGGTAAGAGAAATGACCGATGCAAACCCTGTTGCAAGCATTCACATGGGACTTCCTACCGAGCAGGCTAACATTATCGACGATGCTATCAAGCAGGCATCATTCAACGGCACGGACTGGGCAGTAAAGAGAGAAGAAATTGCAACGCTTTGTCAGGAAACCGTTGACGAACTCAACGAGAAGATCGAAACAAATTTCTAAAAGGAAAGGTATTTTTATGACTGAATTCAAAGGCTTTAAAAAAGGTGTTGACTTTGGTGGCTGGCTTTCGCAGTGCGTTCACACCAAGGAACATTATGATACATTTATCTCCGAAGATGATGTAAAAACGGCTGCATCGTGGGGCATAGATCACATTCGTCTTCCTATTGACTATAACCTCCTTGAAGATGAAAACGGCGCTCCCACCGATTACGGTTTCGGCTACATTGACAATGCAGTAAAGTGGTGCAAGTCGTCAGGACTAAACATTATCCTTGATCTTCACAAGACGGCAGGCTACTCTTTCGACAAGGGCGAGGGTGAGTTCGGTTTCTTCGACAGCGAGCCTCTTCAGGAGCGTTTTATGAAACTTTGGAACAGAATTGCGGAGCGTTACGCTGTGAGTGACGGAACTATCGCATTTGAACTTCTCAACGAAGTCACCGACCAGAGCTTCAGCGAAAAATGGAACAAGCTTATCCGCAGCACTATTGAGAGAATACGCAAAATTGCTCCCGATACCTACATTCTTGTCGGAGGTTACTGGAACAACAGTCCGGATGCCGTTCCCGACCTTGATGCTCCTTATGATGACAAGGTGATCTACAACTTCCACTGCTATGATCCGCTCAACTTCACGCATCAGGGTGCATACTGGGTAGACGGTATGGACACTTCGTTCAGAATGAATATTGAGGACTGCGAACCTGCGATAACTCCCGAATATTTCATCGGAAGATTTAATCGTGCTTATGAGGCTGCAAAGGCTAACGGAACGATCCTTTACTGCGGCGAATACGGAGTTATAGACCTTGCCTCGCCCGAGGACACGGTAAAGTGGTTCAAGGCTATACACGAAGCATTTGAGCAGCTTGGCATCGGCCGTGCGGCTTGGAACTACAAGAAAATGGATTTCGGTATTTCTGATTCAGGGCTTGACGGTGTAAGGGACGAGATCATTAAATATTTATAAAAATCATTGCATACATAAAATGCCCTGCAAACGGCTTTGTTACGTCGTTTGCAGGGCATTTTACCATAGGTCACCTCTAAAAAACACCGGCTAAAGCCTTAGGACCTCATCTGCGTGCGGATTTCCCGTCATCTTGCAAATAAATTTCTTGACATACCACAGTATGCCTGCGAAATTTCTATACAATCTGACGAAAAATCTGACTGTGCATCTGAGGCACTATGGTTTTTAGATGCGATCTTAATACAAAATCAAGCTTTTCAAACATAGAAATTATATGCAAAAACAGATCTTTACAAAAATAATGACATTTTTCTGCATTTTTTCTCTTAATATGCGCCATGAACCATTGACACGGGCTGTAAAATAAAGTATCATATTAAATAGTATGAATTTTATGTCGGAAGGTATTGCAAAAAAAATGATAAAAAATTTCAAGGGCAGTCTGATGCTGTTGATAACCTCACTTATATGGGGAACGGCTTTCGTCGCCCAGAGCGAGGGTATGAACTATGTTGAGCCGTTCACATACAACGCTATGCGAACTCTCCTCGGCGGAGTTGTTCTTATCCCGGTGATAATCCTTTTCCGCTTTCTCGATAAGCGAAACGGAAAGGAAAAAGCGACCTTTTCACTGAAGAATACCGTCACAGGCGGAATATGCTGCGGCATCGTTCTTTTCATTGCAAGCTCGTTCCAGCAGTCGGGCATTGCGCAGACGACCGCAGGCAAGGCGGGCTTCGTAACGGCGCTTTATATCGTCATAGTTCCGCTGATAGGGATATTCCTGCACAAAAAAATGCCGCTGAGAATGTGGCTTTTCATCGCGATAGCACTGGCAGGCTTTTGGCTGTTATGCATAAAGCAGGATATCGGAATTTCATCGGGTGATCTGCTCGTTTTCTTCGGCGCGATATTCTTCGCAGTGCATATAACGGTCATTGATTTTTTCAACGAAAAAAACACGGACGGCGTTCTGATGTCCTGCATACAGTTTTTCACGGCAGGATTGCTTATGCTGATATGTATGTTCATTTTTGAAAAGCCGACGATACCAAACATCGTGGGTGCGGGCGGAACTATCCTTTATGCCGGAATAATGTCCTGCGGAGTTGCCTATACTCTTCAGATATTGGGTCAGAAGCACACGAACCCGACCCTTGCAACGATGCTTATGAGCTTGGAATCGGTGTTTGCGGCGCTTTCGGGCTGGCTTATCCTCGGTGAAAAGCTCAGCATAAAGGAATTTTTCGGGTGTGTACTCATTTTTGCGGCAGTAATACTTGCACAGCTTGCAGGTACAGATAAAATTAAAGAAATTGAAATGGACGGAGAGGTAAAATGAAAAAATATCTGAGCAAGATCATCTTTGCGGTCGTTATGCTTGCATTTCTCGTGTGCTGTATGATTTCCGCACCTATTTCCAATGCGGTCGGAACGCTCTGGTCGCTTCTTCCTCCGATAGTGGCTATCGGACTTGCGCTTATCACAAAGGAAGTATATTCTTCGCTGTTTATCGGAAGCCTTACGGGCGCTGTTATCTACGCCGCTTCGGCTTCATTGGGCGCTGAGGGCGTGTTCACCACAGTAGTTCGTGACGGACTTATCGCAAACCTTGCCGATTCCTACAATGTCGGAATACTTATATTCCTTGTTGTCCTCGGAACGATAGTTGCGCTTATGAATAAGGCAGGCGGAAGCAAGGCTTACGGCGAATGGGCGGCAAAGCACATAAAATCAAGGGTAGGCGCTTGCATCTCGACCTTCGTGCTCGGCGTGCTTATCTTCGTGGACGACTATTTCAACTGTCTTACGGTCGGTTCGGTAATGCGTCCCGTAACGGACAAGCACGGCGTTTCGCGCTCAAAGCTTGCATATCTTATCGATGCAACAGCCGCACCTATCTGCATCATCGCTCCCGTATCATCATGGGCGGCGGCAGTAAGCGGCACGGTCGAGGGCGTAAACGGCATACAGCTTTTCATCAACACGATACCATATAATCTCTATGCGCTCCTCACAATAATTATGGTCATCTTCATTTCGCTCACGGGCGTGAATTACGGCCCTATGAAGCTCCACGAGGACAATGCCGCAAAGGGCGACCTTTTCACCACACGAAACACAGTTTATGATTCGGAGGACGACAATACTTCTTCCAACGGAAAAGTCATTGACCTTATCATACCCGTTGTGATACTCATTATATGCTGTGTAATGGGAATGATATACAGCGGTGGATTTTTCAGCGGCGAAAGCTTTATCGATGCATTTGCGAACTGCGATGCTTCGTATGCGCTCTCACTCGGCTCTATCATATCGCTTATCATAATAATAGCATATTTCCTTGCAAGGCGTGTTCTCAAATTTAGTGACTGTATGAGCGCGATACCGTCAGGCTTCAAGCAAATGGTTCCTGCGATACTCATTCTCACATTTGCCTGGACATTGAAAACAATGACCGGACTTCTCGAAGCGGGTACGTTCGTTTCGGGAATCGTTGAAAGCGCATCTGCGATAGAGATACTTCTCCCGTGCATACTTTTTGTTGTTGCACTCGGACTTGCCTTTGCAACGGGAACATCGTGGGGAACATTCGGTATCCTTATCCCGATCGTAACGGGAATTTTCAGCACCGAGCTTGCAGGAGTTTCCGCGGCAGGCGAAATTCCGAAAACCGTAATCATATGCATCTCCGCTTGCCTCGCAGGTGCAGTCTGCGGCGATCACTGCTCACCGATATCCGATACAACTATCATGGCTTCGACGGGCGCACAGTGCGACCACGTCAACCACGTTTCAACACAGCTCCCGTACGCGCTCACGGTTGCGGCAGTATGTATGGTCGGATATATCTTCGCAGGCTTTGTGCAGAATGTATTTGCAGTCCTCGGACTTTCAATAGCTCTTATGCTTGCAGTTCTGTTCTTTATCAGAATGTATGAGAAGAAAAAAGCGGTAAAAGAATAAGCAAAATTATATTTATGAAAACAGCAGTGATGCGTTATGCGTCACTGCTGTTTTGCATTTTTAAACAATCTATACGAGGGGATAAACTTCAAGCAAATGTATGTAAAATTCTGATTTTTACATACATTTACTGAATCGGCAAAAAGCTGTACCGCAAGCGAAAAATTTGCGGTACAGCTTTTTTTGGTTATATTCTTTTAATAATTTCATCGGGGAAAAGCGAAGCTGTGAGCAGTTCGGACGGGGAAATATCCAGCGCATCAGCTATATTATAAAATACTTCCATAGAAAAGCAATGGGCAGTGTTCGGTGCTTCTATAACACTAAGCATTGAACGGCTTATGCCGGCTTTTTCCGCAAGCTTTTTCTGCGACAGACCGCGTATTTTTCTCAATGATGATATTGCGATGCCAAGCTGAATGAATCGGTCGTGATTTTTAAAGGATACTTCTTTACTCATTTCCAAGCTCCCTTATCATATTGCCGCTGTCAAATGTTTTGAAGTTTTGCATTTGTGCAGGACAATGAAAAATTTATTTTTTATCATTAAAATCACCTCTGTATAAATTGTAGCATATACAAAGGTGATTTTTATGTGATTCATTCCTTAATTTTTGTAGATTTAGGTGATACTATATGGCATTTTGCGAATAATTATTCTTTTTTGATAATATTATCGGGAAAAAGCGAAGCGGTGAGCAGGTCGGACGGGGAAACATCGAGAGCATCTGCGATATCATAAAGCGTTTCGAGCGAAAAGCTGTTTGCGGTATTCGGTGCTTCGATAACGCTCAGGAGCGAGCGGCTTATCCCTGCTTTTTCGGCAAGAGCTTCCTGCGACATTCCGCGAAGCTTTCGCAGAGAAGCAATAGCAATGCCAAGCTGTATAAAACGGTCACGATTTTTAAAAGCGACCTCTTTCCTCATATTTCGACCCTCCAAATGATTATACTTACATTATATCGTTTGTCGGGATATTATACTGCACTGCAAGTAACGCACTTAACTAATAAGTAATACAATAGTATAATAATTTTGACAAAATAACATTATCTTATGCAAATACATGGTTGTAAAATACTGTAATTGCACATTTTACGCGGTATAAGTGTTGATTATACTTTAGAAATAAAGTATAATATAAATATACGCATATAAAGTGTAAAATAAAAGGAGGATATTCTATGAAGAAAACCAAAAGCGTATTTTTGAGCCTTTTTATGGCGCTGAGTTTGGTGCTGAATTTTTCAGCACTGTCCGTTTCAGCCGAAGCGAAGAAGATAACGCTGTCAAACCTGCCTGCATATTCGGGCGAAGCTTATGTCGAACTGAACGATAACGTCCCGAATTTCGGCAAGTCCGATCTGACGACAAAAGCGTTTGAAAAGTACAGCGAGCTTGACGAGCTTGGACGGTGCGGCGTGGCTTATGCAAATGTATGCACGGAAACAATGCCGACCGAAAAGCGCGGAAACATCGGAATGATAAAGCCGTCAGGCTGGCATACGGTGAAGTACGACAACGTTGACGGTAAGTATCTTTACAACCGCTGCCACCTCATCGGCTATCAGCTTACGGCGGAAAACGCGAACGAGAAAAATCTTATCACGGGGACAAGATATCTGAATATTGAGGGTATGCTGCCGTTTGAGAATATGGTCGCAGATTACGTTGAGGAAACCGATAACCATGTTTTGTATCGCGTAACACCAATATTCAATGGCAAAAATCTGCTCGCAAGCGGCGTTCAGATAGAGGCATACTCCGTTGAGGATAAGGGAAAAGGCGTTTCGTTCAATGTTTACTGCTACAATGTTCAGCCGAATATTGATATCGACTACTCAAACGGCGAAAGCAAGCTTGCCGACGGTATTATCGCTTCGATAAAGCTCAATTACACGAAGTATGCCCTCGAAGTCGGACAGTCAAAGACCTTTGTAGCAACGACATCTCCCGAATCGGCAGCAAAGTCGGTAAAATGGTATTCGAGCAACAACAAGATAGCGACAGTGAACAGCAAGGGCAAGGTCACAGCCTTGAAAGCAGGTACGGTCACTATCACCGCTAAGACAACAAACGGCTTAAAGGCAACCTGCAAGGTCACGGTCAAGGCAAAGTCGGGTTCGACAGTGACGAACGGCGTTTCATCGGGAAAGACGACTTACATTCTTAACACGAATACGAAAAAGTTCCATTATCCGTCCTGCTCAAGCGTAAAGCAGATGAAAGACAAGAACAAAAAGGAAGTGACAGGCTCGCGTGACGAGATAATTGAAATGGGTTATGATCCTTGCAAGAGATGCAACCCATAGCTATAAAAAAGTTCCCTTCACGGTTTTGTGAGGGGAACTTTTTTAGCTAAAACATATATTTGCACAAAAAAATGCGGATTTTGATATAAAATTTATATAAAATACTTGAAATGTGTTTTGCAGGGGAGTATAATTATAACAGAATTTTTTACGGTCACGGTAAAAAACGACAATTTCTGGAGGGATATATATGAAAATAAAAACGTTATCATCGTTTGCGGCTCTGCTGATCTCCGTTTCGATGCTTGCAGGCTGCGGAAACGGTGCAGGCGGAAACGGCGATGAAAAGACAGATGATGCTCAGAGCGAAGCAACAACTGCAAGCACATCTGCGGCGGTTTCGGTCGATGCGGAAGAGGAAGACAGCTTAAAGTCTATGACCTCGCTTGAATTTGTAAGAGCAATGGGCAACGGCATCAACCTCGGCAACACGCTTGAAGCTTACAATCACGCAGGCTATGTCGGCGGTGCAAACCCTGACGGCTTTGAAACGCTCTGGGGACAGCCTTACACGACCGCCGAAATGGTTCAGAGCATGAAAGACGCAGGCTTCGACACTATCAGAATACCTGTGGCATGGACAAACGGAATGAATTTTGAGTCGGGCGATTACATTATCGACGAAAGACTTTTTTCCCGTGTTGAAACGGTCGTGAACTATGCGCTTGACGCTGATATGTATGTTATCGTCAACGACCACTGGGACGGAAGCTGGTGGGGAATGTTCGGTGCGGAGGACACTGCCGTAAGAGAAAAGGCTCTCGAAATGTACAAGTCGATGTGGACTCAGATAGGTGAGCATTTTAAGGATTATTCCTACAAGCTCATCTTTGAATCCGCGAACGAGGAACTCGGCGACCGCCTCAACGACAAGGACATCACGGGTTCGCAGGGCGTTCTCACCAAGGACGAATGTTACGAAACAACCAATATGATAAACAGCGAATTCGTTAAGCTTATCCGTTCGCTCGGCGGCAACAACGAAGACCGTTTTCTCCTCATCGCAGGCTACAACACGGATATCGCACTTACCTGCGACGAGCGTTTTAAGATGCCCGAAGACACTGCAAACAGCAAGCTTCTGCTTTCGGTACACTATTATACACCGTGGGATTACTGCGGCACGGACGGTGTAAATCAGTGGGGCTCACCGTCCGATTATGACGAGCAGAACGGAAATATGGAAAAACTCAGCAAGTTCTCCAATGATGGCTACGGCGTTGTCATCGGCGAATATGCCGTAATGAAGAGCGACGGCGGAATAAAGCCCGAAACCGACAAGTTCTACTCAAACCTTTTGGACAACTGCGACCTTTATGATTTCTGCCCCGTACTTTGGGATTGCAGCAACTTCTACAAGAGATTGGCAAACAAGTTCTCCGACGAAGCACTCGTTCAGCTTTTCCTTGACCGCCGTTATGACAACGAAAAGGACAAGGACGTTGAAACGATAAAGGCAGAAGCTAAGAAAAGAATCGAAGAAACCAAGCAGAAGTCTATCGATGAGCAGAACGAAAGCATTGCTCTCCCCGCTTCCGATGATATGTCGATAGCATGGATAATGTATGCTTCGAGCGACTACGGCGTTTCATACAGCATCGGCGATACATACGACCCGACAAACTGCACAACGGGTGCAAAGGCTGAGAACGTTCAGATCACGGGCGAGGGCACATATACCGTAAGCCTCGATTTCTCCGAATGCGGTGCGGCAAAGGGCGTTGCATTCTCGGCACTCGGAATCTCCAACGGCGAAAAATTCTTCCCCGATTACACCTATACAATTGATGAAATTCTCATCAACGGCGAAGCTTACGAGATGCAGGGCAAAGGCTATACTTGCTCCGATGACAAGCTTTGCTCAAGAGTAAATCTCTACAACGGCTGGGTGAATTCGCTCCCCGAAGAAGCAAGAACCGCTGACGGCGACCTTTCCGACTGTTCGCCGCAGATAATGCCGCTCGGTGACAAGCAGAGCGTTACGACCATTTCCGTAACATTCACTGTAAAAGCACCTGACTGATCTTTCAAATAATGAAAGTTCCCTCGGTATGATATCGGGGGAACTTTTTCACATTATCTGATATGCTGTTCAAATGGGATCCGAGAATCGTCACTGCGTATGGTTATACCGAACACAGCTCGTTGGATACGCACCCGGATCAATGGAAGATGTTTTGATCCCTGCTCACAATATAAAATACAGCCGAACCTTTCGTTTTGAAAAGTTCGGCTGTATTTGACAGGGATACTTTGCGGTAACATCAGTTTTCTGCGGTATCGGCTGTTGTTTCTGCAACGGTTTCCGTTGTTTCGACAGAGGTTTCCGCGGTCGCAACTTCAACCGGCATTTCTTCGTTTGTGAGCGGCGGGGTAGCGACCTGATCGTTTCCGCCCGGCAAGGATTTTTAACGCAGTATGCAGCAAAATTTGCCGAAAAGACGTGTGCATATGCTTATGAAGACAGGTTCTTATATGTTAAATCATATCACATTCTGTCAGAATTTTCAATAGTCGGCATTATTTTAAGATAAGTATTTACTTTTTATTATAGAATTAAAATAAAATATATGGTAAAATCAAAGTAATGATTATACATTTTTTAATATGATTCGGAGGAAAATGAATATGCGAAAATCTATGCGTAAAGGCTCAAAAATACTTGCGTTTTTTGTTGCCTTGATAATGACATCGTTCGTTTGCATCGATGCGTCATTCTTTACGATCAAAGCGAATGCGCAGACCGTCTGTTCGGCTGATGATATAGTCGAAGATATGGGTCTTGGCTGGAATCTGGGAAATTCGCTCGATGCGACGGGTGAGGGTGGCGCGAACGGACAGGAAACAAGCTGGGGCAGCCCGAGGGTCACTGAAGACCTTATAAAAGCCGTAAAGGCAAAGGGTTTCAACACTGTCAGAGTACCTGTATCGTGGTATAGGAACATCACGGTTGACAATGGAAAATATACCATTAACGCAGACTGGTTCGCAAGAGTAAAGGAAGTTGTGGACTATGCCTACAAAAATGGAATGTACGTTATCCTCAACATTCATCACGAAAACTGGATAAACCGTGCCGACCTTGCATCAAGCTACAGTGCGATGTCAACAGAGCTCAAACAGGTATGGACGCAGATAGCGGAGTATTTTTCCGATTACGACCAGCACCTTATTTTCGAGGGTATGAACGAACCACGAATGGAGGGTGCGGCAGGTGAATGGACGGGCAATTCAGCTTGCTATGATGTCATAAACAAGCTCGATGCTGATTTTATAAGCACGGTGCGTTCGGTCGATTCAGCGTATAAGAATACACGTCTGCTTATGGTCCCAGGATATGCCGCAAGCGGAGATTACGGCATATATTCAAACCTCGACAAGAGCCTTTTTAACGACCCTTACGTTGCGGCTTCAGTTCATGCGTACAAGCCTTATGATTTCGCAATGGGTGACGGCGACCACTCCGCATTTTCATCTGATTACAAGGCTGAACTTTACAGCATTTTCAATGACCTGCGCTCATTCTTTACGCAGGACGGAATTCCTGTTGTAATAGGCGAATTCAGCACCTCAAACTATGGTTATACAAATGCAAGAGTTGATTGGGCAGAGTATTATATGACCCTTGCAAAGGAAATGGGCATCGCCTGCGTTCTTTGGGATAACAATGTCGAAGCGAACAACGGCGGCGAGGCTCACGGCTACATAAACAGAAGCAATAACACTTGGTACAGCGTCAACGAGCCTGTTGTAAACAAGCTCCTTTCGGTAAGGAATGACAGCAGTGTCGTCTGGGCGAGCAAGGCTTCGTTCCCGCTTTATGCACACAATGATTACTCATCGGGAACATCGCTTTCCGTTGGAAGCGACGGCAATATAAAGGCAGCGGAGCTTAAAGACTTCGCAAGCGGAAAAGAGCTTGCTGTAAAGTACAGCTCACAGACTGCGCCGAAATTTGCACTTATGAACAGCGGCTGGGGCGGCTGGACTGAGCTTTCGGCGTGCGATTACAGCTATTCAAATTCGGGCAATACAGCTTACCTCAGATATGATGATATCTACGGCGCGTGGGACAGCAGTGCGAACGGTGAACTTGCGTATATCAAGATAAGCAATTATGACAGTATTTCTTTTGTAAGTGCTGTTATGCTTGATGTGAAGAATTCTGATAGTGGGGATACAGACGAACCTGTTATTTCAGATGTATTGAAAAAGAGAATAAGTCTTGGATACAACCATAGCGCATATATTAACAAAAACAGTGAACTTTATATGTGGGGAAATAATGAAAGTGGACAGTTAGGAAACGGGGCTAAAACTATCGAATCTGATAATCTTATAACAATTGTACCTGATGATTCTAACGAAAATGATAGCGGTATTCAGCGTTTTTATAGCTATCCGATAAAAGTTATGGATGATGTATCACAGATCAGTCTTGGGGGAGGTAGCAGTGCTTGCATAACTAACAATGGAGATTTATATACTTGGGGAAGTAATTATTACGGACAGCTTGGCAAAGGTTCAGATGAGAAAAACTCTTCTGTTCCTGCCAAAATAATGAGTGGTGTAAAGCAAGTAAGCATGGGATATTGTCATGGCGCATGTATAACTCTTAACGGTGACTTATATACATGGGGACGTAACGTTATGGGACAGCTTGGTGACGGCACAACAACAGATAGAAATATACCACATAAAATAATGAGTAATGTTGCTTGGGTAAGCCTTGGAAAGGAACATAGTGCATGTATTACAACTAATGGCGACCTATATATATGGGGAAGTAATGAATATGGACAACTTGGAACAAGCTCCAAAGAAAATAGCACAACACCTCAAAAAATAATGAGCAATGTATCACAAGTAAGTCTGGGGTATTATCACAGTGCATGTATAACCAAAAAAGGTGATCTGTTTGCGTGGGGAAATGATGATGGTGGATTACCTAATGTTGATGTTAAAACCAATAGATATATTCCTGTGAAAATTGCGGAAAAGGTAAATCAAATCAGTCTTGGTTGGGGACAAAGTTCTTTCATTTCATCAAATAGTGAGTTATTTGATTGGAGATTTAGTCATTCAGATATGTCCGATAATGGTCGTATGATAACGCAAACTTTGATAATGTCTGATGTGTCACAGGTAAGTTACGGTGGAGAACATTGTGAATGTATAACAAATAATGACGAGTTATACACATGGGGTTTTAATTACTGCGGTCAACTCGGTAATGGGACTACAGAAAAGAATTCTTACCCAACAATGATATCTATTCCTAAAAATCATGAACATTCATTGAAAGAAGGGTATTCAGCAAATTCATTCGGACATTGGCGTGCTTGTACCGGCTGTGATGATAAAATTGACTATGAGATGCATTTAGAGGATAATGGCACAATAACAATAGAGCCTACCGAAACAAGCGAGGGCGAAAAAACATACAAGTGCAAGGTTTGCGGCTATGTTATCAGAACAGAACCGATAGCAAAGCTCGACCATAAGCACGTTCTTGATACAAACTGGACATATGATGCAAGCGGACACTGGCATAAATGCTCGACTTGTTCCGAAAAGGTCGACTTTGCCGTACATACCGAGGACAGCGGAACAATAACCAAACAGCCGACAATGACCGCAGAGGGCGAAAAAACATACAAGTGCAAGGTTTGCGGCTATGTTATCAGAACAGAAGCTATACCCGCACTCACAGAAAGCGCGGTAGCCGTTTTCGACGGTACTGAGATCAAGACATTCGACGATCTGACAACCGCTCTCAGTGTATACAAAACAGACACAAAGGCGCTTACCATAACCCTCAATAAAGATGCAAATGTAAAGACCATTTCACTTCCGACGAAGGCAGAAAGCATAACATTCATCGGTACGGGCGCACTCAATATAAGCGCAACGAGCCTCAATGTTCCGACAAATACAGCGTTTGATGTAGAAGTAAACGGAAAGGGCAAGACACTCGCTGTCAGAGTTTCGGCAGGCAAAACACTTGATATAAACAGTGAAACGACAAATATCGGCGCAGTGAGCGGAACAAGGACATCGGTACTCAACATAAACGAAGATACCGAGATAACAAGCCTTGCAACTTTTGGCACTGTAAATGTTGCCAATGGAAAAACTTTTACAGTTTCGAGCAGGCTTTCAGCCGTTTATTCTCTCAACGGTACGGTAAAATTTCCGACAGCAAAAACAACAGCTTCAACTGTAACAGCAGGAAACGCAGAGATCATTCTCACTGATGGTGATATAGCAAAGGTCACTCTTGCAGACGTAACAGGAAAGCTTAACGTTAAGGTCGTAAACGAAAATGGCGGAATTGTTGATCTTGCAAGCGGAACTATCGTACTTTACAGCACAAAGGATATCTCAGAAAAGACAGCGATCGAAAACACAACTGCTGACAAAAAGGAGCTTAATGCTTTCTACTACAAGAAGAATAAAGCAGTAAAAGCAGAGTGGGCAGATGCAGTAACGCTTTCTTACAGCGATATATACAGACAGTTCCCGAACGTTGAACTTGCTCTTGAGGGCATAACGGACAAGAACGCCGAATATACCCTCACGCTCAATACAGACGTTACAGAACCAAAGTTCACGCTTCCAAAAACAGCAAAAAGCATCACGATAAACGGCACAGGTGCGCTCACAACAGATGTAACAAGAATCGCAGCGCCCGTAGATACAACTATCGGCTGTGAGATAAAGCAGTCGGCAGGCAAAGCTATCGCATTGAGTGCAGCTGCAAATACAACACTTACCATTTCGGCTGAAAACAGCTTTGGTGCAGTGAACGGAACAAGAACTTCAACGCTCAATATCAACGAAAATATTGAAGCAGTTAGCATTACATCATTCAGCGATGTAAATGTATCTGAAAACAAAACGCTTACCGTAACAATCAGACTTACATCTATCTCAAACCTTAACGGTACGGTAAAACTTCCAACAGCAAAAACAACTGCTTCAACAGTTACCGCAGGAAACGCAGAGCTTGTCCTCACCGACGGTGATATCGCAAAGGTGACCCTCACAGATGTAACGAACAAGCTTAATGTCAAGGTCGCAGACGAAAACGGCGAAGCTGTAAAGCTTGCAAGCGGAACTATTGTACTCTGCAGCACAAAGGATATTTCCGAAAATACAACTGTTGAAAATACAACAGCCGACGGAAAAGAGCTCAACGCTTTCTATTACAAGAAGAATAAGGCAATAAAGGCAGAGTGGGCGGATGCAGTAACGCTTTCCTACGGCGAAGCAAGCAGAAAGTTCCCCAACATTGAACTTGCTCTTGAAAGCATTACGGATAAAAAAACCGCTTACACGCTCACGCTCAATACAAACCTTGATGCATCGGCTTTAGCTCTTCCAACAACAGCAAAATCTATCACTTTTAGGAGCGAACCCGAAACAAAAACAATAACCCTTACAAACATAACAGCAGTAAGCGCAAAAACACCGCTCAAACTTGAAAATATCAGAATTGAAAGCACAAAGCCATATACATTGAGCACAACAAGCGACCTTACACTCGATAACTTCGCTTCGGACAGCATTACAGCAGTAAAAGGCGGAGCAGCGGCAGCACTTACCCTCGGAGAAACAACTCCGATAGCTAAGATATCAGGCTTCGGAACAACAAAGGTAACAAGCGAGTTCAGAACAGGCTCAACATTCTCGACAACAGCACTTGAACTCACAGAAACAGCAAACCTTATTGTTTCAAGCACAAAAACACCTGCATCGGTCAAAACCATAAACGGAGCAGAAGGCTCAGCTATTACATTTGACACAAACTTCACACCGATAAAGGTAACGGGAACAACAGCCGACAGCATAAGCGGAACGATAAAGCTCAAAGCAAACGAAGCTATCGACGAAAACACTGTACTCTTTACATCAAAATATACAGGAAACAATGTATTCGACGTAACAGAGATACAGCCCGAAACAGAACTTGACTATACAGTAACATCGATAAGCGGAAAAGTATATATGAAACCGATATTGTTCGAGATAAACGGTTTGGGATATGCTCTCTGGACAGACGTAACAACAGCAATAGAAAGCATAAAGTCAGGCGAAGCACAGTATACGGTAACTCTCCTCGATGACGCTGACATAAACGGAGCATTAAGACTTCCAAGAGCAGGAACATACGGAAAGCTTACAATAGCTTCGGAAAACAAGACGCTCACATTCATAGGAAGCATAACATTGACGGGTGAACTTGAAGTGCAGAACACAAACCTTGATTCTGCAAGGAACAATACATCATACAAGTATACAATATCCGCGGGAAGATATGCTTTCACAGCAGAAAACGCAGACCTTGGCCTTGCAAGCATAACAAGCACAGCTGATGTAACGCTAAAAAATACAAGCATAAACGGCACGGTAAGAGCAGGAAAGCTTACAGTCAACGGAACAAATACGATATTCGGAACTATCACAGCGACCGAACTTTGCTCAACAGAAGGAGCAGAGCTTGATATCCTCAGCAATGCAAGAGGAGTTATGAGCATAACAAGAAACGGCATAACCGAGAATTCCGAAGAGATAACGATAAAGCTTGTGGACGAAAGCGGAAACGCAGCAGCGGCAGAAAATCTATCGATAATCGCATCAAGCTTCAAAGGCGAGTACAACGGACAGCTGAAACTCAGCACAGAAAACGGCGAGTTCAGCATAGTGCTTGTCAATAACAAGCTTGTGCTTGCAGACAGCATAACAGCATCAAACGGCTTGATCGAAGGAGATGAAGAAAACGAAACTTCCGAAGAAGAACCGACAGATGACTCGAATGAGGAAACACCTGAAGACGGCAGCAGTGATTCTTCGGAGGAAGAAGCGAATGATGACAGTGATGAAAACATTGACAATGGTTCGGGAGAAACAGAGGAAGACACTTCCGATGATACCTTTGATGAAATGAGCGCTTGATGCGCAGGCAGATCCCCTCTTACAGAAAACTGTAGGAGGGGATTTTGTAGGAAAAAGCTGATTAAAGCGAAGCGTTCGTTTTGCCATTTTGAGAAATGTACGAGTTTACGCCTTTGAGGACATTTTGAAAAATGGCAAAAACGTATTAATCAGCGTTTCCATAGTACCGCATGGTCTTACTGAGAATCCTGTCTTTCAAATAAGATCGCTGCATACCGTTCAAAAATGATATACAGTATTATCAGGAGTCTTATTACATAGCAACCCTTGAATTTTTAAATAAAATATCTCCAGAAGCTAAGACTAAAGTTGAAATAAAAGATAAATGTTTATATATTTCTATACATGGAGAAAATATTGGAAATTTAATAGGATATAGGGGAGAAACATTATATTCTATAGAAAATATATTAAAAGCAATAGCAAATAAAAAATCAGAAAATAGAGTTGTTGTTAGATTAGATATAGAAGATTATAAACAAAAAAGAGTTGAAACATTAGAAGAAGTAGCAAAGAAAAAGGCTTCAATAGTTGAAAGAACAGGTAAAATGATAACACTTGAGCCAATGAAAGCATATGAAAGAAAAATAATACATAGTGTTTTACAAGATAATCCTAATGTAGAAACAAGAAGTATTGGACAAGAACCAAAAAGAAGAATTGTAATAACAAAAAAATAATTAAATAAAAATCGGAAGTCAAAGTTCAGATTTTAATCAAAAGATTAAATTTAGAATTTTGACTTTTTCTTATTTGTTCTAAAAAAGTGATAGGAAAATAATGTAAAAAATAAAGGAGAAAATAAATGAGTACAATAGTAGGAATAGCAACTGCACCAGGCATTGGAGGAATAGGAATAATAAGAATGAGTGGAGAAAAAACATTTGAAATATTAGATAAAATATTTATTCCAAAAACAAAACAAGATATATCTGAAATAAAAGGATATTCAATAAAATATGGAAATGTTGTTGAAAATAATAAAATAATTGATGAAGTTTTAGTATCATATTTTAAAACTCCAAAAAGTTATACAACAGAAAATATGTGTGAAATAAATGCACATGGAGGAAATATTGTTGTAAAAAAGATATTAGAATTATGCTTGGCTAATGGAGCTGAAATGGCTGGGCCAGGTGAATTTACAAAAAGAGCATTTTTAAATGGAAGAATTGATTTAGCACAAGCAGAATCAGTAATTGATGTTATAAATGCAAAATCAGAAAGAGAAGCCAAAAGTGGAATTAAACAATTGGAAGGTTTTTTATCAACAGAAATAAACCAAATAAAACAAGATATTTTAGATGTTTTAGTAAATATTGAAGTAACAATTGATTATCCAGAATATGATACACCAGAGGTTCAAGAAAATGAACTAAAAAATATGTTAAATAAAGTAGAAAATAAATTAGAAAAATTGGAAAAATCATTTGATAATGGTAAAATAATAAAAGATGGTATAAAAACAGCGATAATAGGCAAACCAAATGCAGGAAAATCATCTTTGTTAAATGCTATTTTGAAAGAGGATAGAGCAATTGTAACAGATATAGCAGGAACGACAAGAGATACTATAGAGGAGTATGTTACGATAAACGGAATAGCTTTGAAACTTATTGATACAGCAGGAATTAGAGAGGCAAAGGATTCTGTAGAAAAAATAGGAATTCAAAAATCAATAGAAGAAGCAAATGATGCTGATTTAATTATTGCAATATTTGATAGTTCAAAAGAATTAGATGAAGAAGATTATGAAATATTAAAAGAATATAAAGGAAAAGACCTAGAATACACAGAATACGAACAACTAATTCCAAGCCTAAAAGTAGATAAAAAAGCATTCTATGTAACATGTGATAACTATGTTACCATGGAAGATGGCACAGGTATCGTACACTTAGCTCCAGCCTTTGGCCAAGACGACTATAACGTAGGAAAAAGATATGATTTACCATATTTAAATCCAGTTGACGATACAGGAAAATATACTGAAGGCTTATGGGAAGGAAGAAACGTATTTGAAGTGGATATTGATGTTATCAAATATCTAAAAGAAAATGATAAATTATTTAAAAAAATAAAAATGGTACATAATTATCCACATTGTTGGAGATGCGATAGCCCATTATTATACTATTCTAAACCATCATTCTATTTAGAAATAACTAAAATAAAAGATAAAATAGTAGAAGAAAACAAAAAAGTAAATTGGTATCCTGATTATGTTGGCGAAAAAAGATTTGGTAATTGGTTAACCAACTTAAATGACTGGGCAATATCAAGAAACAGATATTGGGGAACACCACTTCCAGTATGGACATGTGAAGATGAAAATTGTGGACATCAAGAATGTATAGGAAGCATAGAAGAATTAAAGCAAAAAGCAGTTGATTGTCCAGATGATATTGAACTTCATAAACCTTATATTGATGAAGTACATTTAAAATGCCCAGAATGTGGTAAAAAAATGACAAGATTCAAAGAAGTAATAGATGTATGGTTTGATTCAGGTTCAACTCATGAATCAGTTTTAGCTGAAAGAGGAT
>OLGB01001302.1_pt1 | contig 30684 bp, 43 predicted proteins | sample 1605691 | NCBI WGS metagenome assembly OLGB01 (sample SAMEA3888925, study PRJEB22519) | human gut metagenome | biome: human gut; feature: human-associated habitat; material: faeces | place: Denmark | collected 2010 | reverse complement strand
ATCCGACAATGGTACGATGATATAATCAGGAAGTACGCATTGGACAGGGGCGGGGTAAGGTTTTATACGGCAGTGGACTGTGCGGCGGCGGACTTAGTGCTGACGATGCGGAAGAACCTGCCGACGAACTATAACATTACGGCGATGACAAAGAAGTCTATCACGCAGACGACGGATGTTGTGAACAACGCCTTTGCGAGGGACTTGGTACATATTCTTGATATTGGTGGGACTTATAACTATGTGAGACGAAGATTTGAAAGCGGAGTATCGCAGTTGGTTATAGACCTTGAACGGATGATATGGGCGAAAGGCAACGAAACTTACGATGCGAGCGTTCCGAACGACGTGGCTGACGCGTTCAGGTACGCTGTTAACACTTATTACAATAACCCGCTGAATATGTGGGACACGCCTGATTTCGGGCAATAGAAAGGTGAATTATGGACTGTGATTTTAACTCATTAGAATTTGCACCGTGGCAGACTGGGGCGGCGTTCAACGCGTATCACACTTACAGTTTCGTCAACAATAGTGTATTCTATTCGATGATACCGTCGTATTATCGGGAATTTATGAAGCGTTATGTGCAGAATGCTTTGTGGTGGAACGATGGCTGGGTGCCGTATTTCCACAATCAGGACAAGGGCATTTTGTCGACGAGACTGGCGGGAGCGATTGTTGATAGAGTAGCACGAAAAGTTGCAGGCTCGCGCATTATGTACAAAAATGTGGGCGAACTCAAAGACGACAAGGGAAGCAATGTAACCCGTAACTTTATAGCCGACTGGGCAAAAAGAGTAAGGTTTGAGAGTGCATTAAAACGCGGCATTAAGTACGCGGCGGCGGGCGGCACTGCTTTGTTAAAGACGAACAAAAACGCTGACGGCGATTTGTGGGTGGAGAGTTTAAGGTTTGACAGATTTATGCCGACAGTAGATGCCGCAACGGGGCTTGTGCGCGATGTGAAATGTTACCTGAACTTTGTCGTTGACGAGAACAAGAGCAAGGACGGCGAGAGAACGGGTGCGTATTGCCTTATAGAGCATAGGTATTTCGGTGAATATACCACGGTAACGGGCGAAGTCATAAAGAACGCCGCGTTGGTGGAGTACGAAGTATCAAGGGCTTACGGGAGCATTACGAACGGGGAATTCGTCGGAAACTCTTGTGAGCGCATTAAGTGGGTAAATTTGCCCGACAAGATAAGAAAAGCATTCAAGGACAATTACGGCACGGTAAGACTGGATGAGCCTATTTTAATGCCTTTTAAGGACTGGCTCGGTTGCGAACTTATGAACTGGACGGACGGGATAACGGGAATGCCTGGGATGCCGTTCGGAGAAAGTTTAATCTTAAAAGCGATACCGTTCTTGCAGGAATATGACTACCTTACGAGTGTCTATGGAACAGAGATGTATCTTGGGCGCGCAAGGGTTATGTTATCGCAAGGACTTGACAGCGGAAGCAACAGAGCGGGGCTTGCTGGCGGCTGGGATAGCGCATTGAACGACGGCGCATTTGTGAGAACGCCGAGTGTAAATCCCGAAGACGATAAGCCGTTGCCGATACAATTCGAGATACGCTCGGAAGCATTGGCGAAGATGAGAAACAATCTGCTTGAAGCAATAGCGGTGAATGTGGGAATATCCCCGTCAACATTGGCACCGTTCTTGCAGGACAGCAGTGCGAGAACCGCAAGGGAAGTATCCACGGAAGAAAACGAAACGGCGGGGTTTGTTGCGGACACAAGGTCGGTGTTGGAAACGGCGATAAACGCAACCTTAAAGCATATATGCGAATACTATCGTGCATTACATCCTGAACTGTTGGATACGGTGGGCATAAGGTGGTCGCAGGCTGGATTGTCTAACCCGTATATGACGACGGAGATGATGACACAGCAGTACAACGCAGGTCTTATCAGCCTTAAAGGAGCAATATCGGCATTGAACCCTGACGAAGACGAAGCGCAGATTGACAAACTTGTCGAAGAAGCGAAAGCGGATGCAATGGGACACGCTGATTTTAACGATAAGGACTATTACGATGATAACGAGACAGTTGAACCCGCAGGCGATAACGCTTGAAGATGCACAGGGCGAGATTAAAAAGACCATAAAGGACGCATATCTTGCGGGAAAGAGCCGCAGAGAGACCGAACGGCTTGTTGCTTTAATCATTGCGGCGGCGGTCAAGAAACTACATACTCCTGCATTGATAGATTGCGCGCCACGGTCATTATGGGCAATGGCGAGAAAGGTGTACAGCAATTTTTCGACACTGAACGCAGAGACCTTGAAAACCGTTGCAAAGGGTGTCCCGACAGGGCAGTATCCAAAGGCTTATATGAAGCAAGTCAACGACACCTTGCGGAAGATAGCGGATATACAGGCATTGGATGCGGACGATGTTACGGGACGAAACTCGTTGAGAAACCGTGCGGAGATGGAAGTGCGGTACGAGTATCATCAGAACGAGATTGCGGACTTTAAGAAACAAGGCGCGAAATTAGTCATTTGTAGCACGCACGCAGACTGTTCAGATAGATGTTATCCGTGGCAAGGCAGGGTTTATAGTTTAGACCATACAACGGGTATTACGGCGGACGGAAGGCGGTATATTCCGCTCGAAACGGCAACGGATATATATTATACCACAAAGGCAGGAAAAACCTATAAGAACGGCTTATTGGGCTTTAACTGCCGACACAGACTATACGAGTATAAAGACGGAATGCAAGTGCCTTATGTTTCGGCAAAGGAACAGAAGCAAGAGTATGCGATAACGGTGCGACAAAGGCAAATGGAAACGCAGATAAGACACTATCGGGAAGAATACTTGATTTACCACGGCACGACCGACGAAGCGTTGGCGCAGAGAGCGAGAAAAAAGGCGATAGCACTGAACAAGCGATATATTGCTTTCAGCCAAAAGAACGAAAGGGCGTACTATCCCGACAGGGTTAAAATCATTTAAGTCAATAACAGTAGCAAAGTTTGCGGTTTGGACGGAGAGAACGGCACAGCCGTTGTAGAACGGACTAAAAGACGGAACGGCGGGGAACTGTTGGAGAATAGAATATTCTAAATACATTAAAAAGGAGCAAAACATTATGGCAATTTTTGGAAGAAAAAAGCCGACACTCGAAGAAATCTTATCGATGATTGACGGCTTGCCCGAAGAAGATAAAACCAAACTCACGGAACACCTGACCGAACTCCACGACGAAGAAGAAAAAGCGTACGAGGAAAAGGAACAGGGCGAAGAACTCGAAGAGAAAGGCGAAGTCGAAAAGGGCGAAGAAGAAGTGGAGCAAGCGGACGAAGCACACGAAGAAGCGACGGAAGATGCCGAAAAGGCAGAAGACGAAGCCGAGGCGGACAAAGAAGATGCGGAAGAAGAAAAGCACGACGAAGAAGACACGGAAAGCGTGGACGAACGAGAAGCGGTCTTTAAGGCATACGAAGAACGAATTGCAAAACTCGAAGAAACCGTTGCGAGAATGGCTGAAAGGCTTGAAGACAAAGAATTCGGCGCAATGGGTACGGCAAACCCGACCACGGACAATGGCGAGTGGGTGGGAAGACACACAAAAGCCTATTTTGGCAGATAACACAAATTAAAAGGAGATTTTTATTATGGCAGCAAAACTTGGTAACTACAATGAACCGTTTGTAAACGGTGCAACTCTTAAAAGACTGTATTCGGCAGTCGTTAAAGATAACATTTTTCAAGACCTCTTTACGAGAGACGGCGAAGCGGTAACGGAAAAATACTGCGAAGACACTTCTGTCGCGCAGGTAACCGTTCTGCGTATTCTTCCTGGCAACGGTGCGGCTCGTGCTATCGGCGCGGACACGAACGGCGGTTTCTTTAACGACAACCCTGCGTTCTTCAACCAAACCGAAGCGTACAATATCGACCTGCTCGACGTTGTTGACTTTATGATTGATATCCCCGAAGTACAGCAGGATATGATGTCCACCGACCTTGTCGCACAAAGGGCTAAAATCCTGGGCGGTCAGGTATCTCGCGCGGTCAACGCTATGACCATCGCGGCACAACTTGCAAGGAACTTCAACGATATCGCAAGCGGCAAAGTTGAGAAGAACTGGATTGTTATGGACGCATCTCCTGCAACTGGCGCATATCTCAAATATATCGTCAAAGCGAGCGCAAACCTTGACAACGGTAACCCTGACGAAGGTATCGACACCTATCCTATCGAAGAAAGGGCTATCTTCCTGCGCGCTGACTATAAGGGCGAACTTATGGCGGCTGGTCAACTCCTTGTTGGCGGCTCGAATGCGGCGCAGTATATGGTCAAAGACGGCGGTTTGTCCCCCGAAGACAAATCGGATAACGTGACTGGTTTCAGCGGTCGTATCCTCGATATGCCTGTCTATATGGCTGGTGAAGCGGTATGGAATATGGCGGCATCGTATCTCGGCATCGCTCCCGACAAAATCAAAGGCGTTAAAGGTCTTGTTGTATCGGGTATCGGCACTGGTCGTGGTCTTGCGTTCAATGCTTCGATTAAACAAATCGACAGCCCGAACGGCGCAGGTCAGAGAATGCAACCTTTGTATCGCTTCGGTGCGGAATGCTGGGATGCACTTTCGGTCGTACCTATCGTCGAAAACGGCTTCACGAACCCTGCAACGTCTGATACGCAACTTACGGTCGTCGCTCCTGGCTCTCGTCTGTACACTGTTACTTACAGCGCAAACGGTGCAACGGGCAATGCTCCCTCGGCAGTATCAGGCAAGAAATACGGCGAAGTCATCACTTTGTCGGACGGCGCAGGCTTGACCTTGTCGAGCAAGACCTTCAAAGGTTGGGACGAAAACAAAGACGCAACCGCTCCGAAATACGCGGCGGGCGCACAATATGTTGTCAAGACCAACGCAACGCTTTACGCAATCTTTGCTTAAAGACAATAGGGGCGGGAAACCGCTCCTTATGTGCGAGTAAGAGTATAGCCGTGCAACTCGGCAAACTTGCAAGGAGACAATATGATACAGAAACCTTTTAACGATGCGGATTTAATCTACAACTACGAAGAACACAGATATGTGCCGACAACCGACCTTATATTAAGGAAAACAGGCATAGACCTTGTGAACGGCAATATCCTTAACAGCGTTGACGATGCGAACCCGTCTGAACTCGGTGATAGAGTATTGGACGAGATAAGCGCGCATATTTACGCCACAATCTACGGAATGACGCTTAACGAGAACTATGTATCGTTTATGCTGGCGTGCGACACGGAGTACAGGGACAGGCTGAAAAGGGTGTTCGTCAACGAAGTGCGCTATGCGTTGAGAGCGGGCGACTTTTGGTTTACTTTGGACGAAATGGAAAGAGCGAACTTCATCACAAGGGACAGCGTGAACTTGCTGAACAAGCAACACTCGGAAACGGGCATAAGGCTGTTATATAGGGGCAGATTTAATATGCTGTGCCGCAAGGTAGATTGGGAGTGGTAGAATGGGACTGAACGCACTTAACAGGAATGATAAGTATAATGTGTCGGCGGTGTATTTTAAGCGCGAACACATAAGGACGGACGGGACAGCGAGTTGCGGAACGCATATCAAGGTCAAGATAGAAGACAAGCGCAACAAGAGCGTAAGTCAGCCGATACAAAACCTTATGACCGACAGCACGACAATGCTTGTAAGCACAAGGAACTTGCAGGAATACGACAAGTATGACGAATTGTACCTTATGGGCAAGCGGTGGCAGATAGTCGAATTACAGACGGCTTACGAGAACACCGAGATAAACGGACTGACTAACCCGCAACTGTTGGCAGTACACTATCTTGCGTTGAACGAGTTAGGGGGTAAACCCTTATGGATAAGACCATAGACAACGGAGTATCAATCAATAGAAGAATATCCGCTATCGAGAACCGATTAAATTCAGCCGAAGACGAACAAGTCTTTATTTCGATAAGCAATGCTATTTTGCTGGCGTTTGTGCGGATGCAAGGGCGAACGCCTATTGACACGGGAAACTTGCGATATAACGCATTACAGATGAGCATATTGCAGGATAAGACAGAGATATTTATTGACGAGAAAATCGCGCCGTATATGAAATATACGAACGAGAATTGGAACAACTTCCGACCGCCTTTATACGGAAAGAAAAACCCGAACGAAGGTTGGTGGGACAACGCCGCTGTTGATATGATATATACGGTGGCAGAACTTACGGGGGGAACGGTAAGAGAAGTATGATTGAAGTTAAGCAATTTGTGGATATAATCGAAAATCAATTAAACGCGCTTGCGGTCGGAAAGGACTTTGTGTTCAAGATATACCCGAACGAAGGCGAGTTTGTTGATGTTATACAGTCATCTCAAACGGAACTCCCGAAAGATGTAATCTATGGCGTGGTAACCTTTTTGCCGAACACGACTATCCCGTTGGCGAACTTGGGTATTTTCAACATTACCGCGAGTTTGTCTATTTTGGCTCCCGTAACAAGGGGTGCATTAAGCAATGACGATACTTACGGACACGTCAATGAGATAGCGGATATCTTGCAGAATTACTACCAACAGCAGACGGGCGCGAGTGGCACTTTAACCGACAAAAGCAACACGGCATACAAGTATGTGCTGGGCATTAACACTCCGCAGACAGGGCAAGAGAGCGTTTATGGGAAAGCAGGAAGAGCCGTGCCGTTGTCTATGGTGTTGTCGTGGCAACTCATACGGGGTGGCGTGTTGTTCACCGATGTTCACGTTCTTATCGACGGAACGGAAGTCGTATGCACGGACTTCGGAGCAGAGTTGAATGTCGGGCAACAAACGGACAATATTCAAAACGAAGCGTATTTGCAGTCATATCCACAAAGTCAAAACTTGTCGATGACGGTGCAATTACCGTACCAAAACACGGCATTGTGTAAAAAACTCATTGCACAATTATGGAACGGCACATTACAGCAGTCGTTCACGGTAAAATACTACGACGGCACAACCTACACGGAAGAAACAGCAATCACGAAGAAGATGATTGCGAGCAGAATAATCACGAACGCACAGCCTGGCACGAATATGGGCATTGTGGCAACATTTACTTTATCAAGGTAAAGAGTTATGGCAAAACATTATGTAGTAACATTTGAATTAGGTGAAGGCGAAGGCGGCGGTCTCCGAATGAAGACAGGACAGGATAAGAACGGTGCGAACGAAGGCTCCGTTAAATCCATAAGGAAGGCTGTTGCGCGAGTGTGGTCAAGCACTGCATTGCTTCGTACAACTTTGGATGCTTCAATGCAAGTTGTATCACGCAACGAAGGGAATAGCCTTATCAACGAGAGATATCAGGCGGTCAAGGGTGTCGGTACAACTGCGTTGACACTCGGGCTTGCATTTGCGGCGGGCGGCGGTTTTGTTGGCTTGTCGGCAATGGCAGGAACGGCAATATCTTATGGACGAAAGATTGAGCAATTCAATTACGAGCGTCGGTGGGAGATGTACGGACTGACCGAGAAACGCGCAAGAGCGGGTGCGAACTTCAACAGGAGTAGGTTATGAACAATTTTCAGATTGCGATATACGAATTAGGTAGTTGGAACAACCTTGACGGGTGGGTGCGACCGTTCGACCTGACTTTTGCGTTAGATGAAACGCTGGACAGCGGCTCCGTTCAAGTTACAGGAAGCACGAGAAAGGCGATAATCAAGCCCTACACACTTATAAGGCTGACGATTAACACAACGGTCAAATATATGCTTGTACAGGACGCAAAACGCACGCAAAGCACCTTTTCGGGGACGATTAAGTACGATTGGAACATCACGCTTATCGAAACCACGAAAATGCTCGAAAGGATACCGTGCGACACAATGCGCTTCTCCAACTATTTGGGACACGATTATGCGGACGGGATAGTAATTAAGCCTACAATTCAATATAGCAATAAAGTATGGATAGAGGGCGATGAGATTGTTGATAATGCGCCGAATTATGTCAATACCTATGTAAAGAACGCGACCTTGACAATTTATGGCGCACAGGTCAAATTTGTACTGAAATCGGGCATTACCTGGTACTATAACACGGGATTGCCGACAACAAATAGCCCGCAGACAGTTACGGTTAAGAACTCGGCAGGGACGGTAGTCTATACGCAAACAGCGTATGCCGATGCGGCGGGCAATCTTAATATGCCTAACGGGACGATACAATTAACCGACAAGAGTTATACGATAGAATACACGGGGTTCATTTGTAAGCGACAAACGGTTGGCGATACGCTCACAAGCGGGTTTACCGCAACATACCAAATAGCAACCATAGAAGGCATCGCGCCGAAAACTAACCCGACCATAACAAGCATTGTCGAGAAGATACTTCGTTCGGGCGTAACAAGGCGTGTCTATCGTGGAACGGGTGCGCTTGGCGATATAGACAAGCAACTTATCCGCTTTAATGCGGCACAGGCGGAAAAATACAAGGCAATCGAAACCGAATACAGCACGACGAGAAACACATTTTTTGAAGCCTTGTCGGGCGTTGGCGAGATTATCCACGCAATGCCGAGACTGAACTTTATCGACACGTCCGAGTACAAGGGATACGAACTTGTGTTTGACGAACTCGGCGGGAACGACGAATATACCGTTCCGACAACTGCCGAGATGACTTACGAGCAAATGTCTTTAACGGGCGACGAATACTGCGAAGCAATCGACAGCGTGGTTGAGAACATACTCAATACGACCGATGTTGACAAGGGCGCGATAGTAGAGCCGTCCACAGGAACATACAAGACTGTAAGGACAGAGCGCGGCGGGTATAAGATATCAGCCGACACGATGAGAATACAGACCGAGAGACCTATTTATCGGCTTATTAAGTTAGAAGTCTTGTGCAACGGTAAAGCGGGCGATATTACGGCTTATGTCTATGAGAACGCAGAATATGAAGCCTTATCGGAATATGCGGGCGCAGTGTATCCGTACTCAAAGGCTTATGCATTGAAGTACACTTCGGGGCAGAAAGATATCACGGGGCTAACATTCAGGGACAACGCGGCAACGGACACGGTGGCGGCGTTCAGAAACTATGCAATCTACAATATTGTCAAACAAGCGTTAGATACGGAGATATCGGACTATACGGCGTTGGCGTTCAGAGTAACCTATATCCCGTTGGTTACGGCGAGAATAACGCAAAGCAAGCCCTACACGGGGTGGGAAACGGACTTTTCATCGAACGTACTTATATCTAATCAAGGCGGGAATATGGTCGAGAGCGACCGCTATGGCGAACGCTTAAAGGGATATATTGCAAGGCTGGGCAACAAACAAGTCGTGCGAACTTACAACTTTGCACAGTTTGAAGATTTACCGCAATGCGGGCAACTTATGTATGTCGAAGACGAATATATGTATGTGTCGCTCATTAACGCAAATCTCGACCAAAACAAAGTTAAGGCAACAATTCTCTTAACGCCGCAATTCAACAGATTGTCGGAATATGTAGGATTGAACAGCGAATACAGATTATATGATGTTTCCGAAAAACAAGCGGTCGAAAGACTTGTAAATTACACAGAAAAGTGTTATATTAATTATAGGGCAACATCGGCATCTTCCAAAGTGCCGTTCATCAAGAGCGATGCGTATTATTCGATTTTCCAAACGCTCGGAAGACGGGCGGACTACGATGCGGGAGAAGTACCGACCGCCGCCTTGGTGCAAGTGAACGGGACTTGGTTTGCGAGAACGCTCGACAAGAGAGCAAGCGGTAATAGTCTTGTGTTCGAGTTTGCATTCGATGACAACTACGGCGTGGGCTATCAGTCAATACCTAATTCGGTATCAGTCGATGCGGCAAGAATACAACGATTAGTGCCTTATGGGAATGTTTATGGCGAGTTTGACACGATGAGAGTGCAGTTTGTGCCGAAAGCGTTTACGAACTCCGCCGACAAGATGAACAGTTATCCCGCAATCACAAGCGAGTACCTTACAGACGTATATCCGTTATTCGATACTTCGTCGGTGGGAGATAACAGTGTCGTGTATCCGTTCCTTATCGACAAGGATAACAAAGAACAGATAAACTTCACTTATCAACTTAACTTCATTTCGGAGATTAAGTCGGTAGTGCTGGGAACTGCGTTCTTCCGTAACAACGATTTGCTTGTGGATAGGTCAGGGCTTACGGGCGAGCAAAGAGTAGCGTTGAACCCGTCGATATACCTGATTAAGAAGCGACTGAATATGCTGTCGAAACCCGACCTTACAGGCGCGTTGAAACTAACTGCTCCAAACGGGCTTGCGTGTGTATTTCAGGACAATTATGCAAACAATGCGGGCTTTAAGACGGGGCTACAAATAACGAATACAACAAACGAAACCTATGTTGGGTGGTGCGCGGTTGACGATAAGACGGGAGAACTGTATATCGGAGACAACTACGAACTGACACCTAATGCAACTGCACCGACACTATACTTCAATTTTAAGGAGTAAATAATATGATTTTCTATTGCGATTTACAAGGCAACTTAAAGGCGTTTCAAAATGAAACGGTGTATCAAGGCTCGAACAACGTAACGACGATTTATGTCGTTGCACCGTTCAACCGTCCCGTGGGGCTTAACATCTCGTTCACTAAACCTAACAAACTCGTTACAAGCCCTGCGATTATGAAGTGGGTTGGAACTCTTGGCAATGTCAAGATACCCGTTTCATTCGTCAATATCCCCGAACAATTTACCGATACCTACAATGTGTGGGCGTACGCGTTGCCGTACTCTATCACGGAACAGAACGGCGTTGTGGGTGTGAGTGTCAACGCGGTTATTGCGGATAGCGTGGATGCAAGCGGTAATCAGGCATACAAGGGCAATCTTACGACCTTTACGGGGCAATTCACGGTGGCTTATTCCGCACTGCCTTCTCCGCCTACGGATATTCCGACCGAGTGGACACAGGACAAGGTGTTGGACTTGTTGAATAACTATTACAACGACGCCATTCAGAAGATAGGCGAAATGAACACCTTAAAGACCACGGCAAAGGATACGCTTGTCAAGGCGATTAACGAAGTATTTGACGAGATAGCAAGTACGAACGCAACGATAGGCGACCTTTCCGCGCTTACCACGGACGAAAAGACCACGATTGTGGGCGCAATCAACGAAGTAGACACACACGCTAACACGGCACAGCAAACGGCAGAAACCGCACAGACCACAGCGGACAACGCCACAACTTTGGCAAACAACGCTGTCGCAACGGCTAACGGTGCAGTCGCTACGGCAAACGAAGCAAAGACCACCGCGCAGACCGCCGAAACGAACGCGAACAGTGCGGTTGACAAGGCGAACACCGCAAACACGACCGCAAACGAAGCAAAGGCTATCGCGCAAGGAAGTCAACGGGCAATCGGTTTTGCGACCTTACAAGCGGCAATAACGGCGTTAAACGGGTATAGCAACACTCAACTCAAAGTGGGCGATAATGTCTATATTGTGGAAACGGGAGTGCCTGATTTATGGGTGGCGGCGGTTGAGCAAAACAGCGTGGCTTACAACTACACGACGAACGACGCGTTCAACGATGACCTTGTGGAGAATACCCTTGTGCAAGTCGGGTATTACAAGTTTGCGTATCTCGAAAGCGACGGAAAACCTTGCACGGTTGCGTGGCAAAATATGACTGTTGCTGAAAGCGATTGGGTTGCGAGTACGGAGTTTGAAGATTTTGCGTATGAAGCGAAGATTATTCTTACGGACTTTGTAAACTTTTCATCTATTCCGCAAGTGGTGTTCGGACTGACCGAAGCGACGAGTGGGAACTATGCGCCTATTTGTAAAGCGGGCGACAAAGGGGTTTACATTTACAGCAAAGTCAATACTGCTATCACGCTTCCGACAGTCGTTACTTTTGCGCCGAATGTACACGGGGCGAGTATGCAGGGCGGCGGATACGCGAACAAAGGCAAATGGGTTGCAAGCACGACCTATGCAATCGACGACCTTGTTTACACGGACAACGGACAATTTGTGTGTATCGAGGGTATCACTTCGACCACTTCTCCCGAACAAGATACTACACATTGGCAAGCGACTTTTGTTGCGACGGGAAATACCAAAAACGGACTTACAATCAGCGGACAAGACAACGGAACGGAAGTGCAAAAGACTTTTGACGGCTCGCAGGTGGTGGAAATAGCGTTCGATGAAACTACGATGACCGCGAAAGAGGTCAACGGTGTTTTGAAAGTAGGAGCGAAAGGTACTATCCCCGAAGCGTTACCGCAAGAAGCGAGTGCGTTGAAGAGTGGAAATTTGCCTATTGACGGGTGGAATATGTTTGGCGAAGGCTGGGTGCAAAATAGTTTGCCTGCAAGCCGTGCGTGGCGCACTGTCACTTACGGCGATGGTAAATTTGTAGCATTGGCGAAAGATGCTGCATATGGCGCGTATTCAACTGACGGTATAAGTTGGGGCGAAATGACATTGCCTACAAGCCGTGAGTGGTGGACTGCAACCTACGGCAACGGTAAATTTGTAGCGATTGCACAGAATAGTGCATACGGTGCGTACTCGACTGATGGTATCACTTGGACGGAAATGACATTGCCTGCAAGTAGGGTTTGGCGGAAAGTTGCATACGGCAACGGAAAGTTTGTAGCAGTGGCAGGTAGCAGCGACAAAGGCGCATACTCAACGGATGGCATAAATTGGATAGAAATGACATTTCCTGCAAGTAGAGGTTGGCGCGGGGTAACCTACGGTAACGGCAAATTTGTAGCGGTGGCATCTGGTATCAATAAAGGCGCATATTCAACAGACGGTATTACTTGGACTGATATGACACTGCCAGCCAGCAATATGTCGGATGTAACATACGGCGATGGAAAGTTTGTTGCGGTGTCAAGCAATCAAACCTACAATGGAGCGTATTCAACGGACGGCATAACTTGGATAGAAACGACATCGCATGCAGGGAAATCGGGCGATTATGTAACCTATGGAGATGGAAAATTTGTGGCGATTTCGTGGGACATCCCACAAGCTACCTATTCAACTGATGGAATACATTGGAATGTTATGACGATGCCTATGCGCGCTTATTGGGCAACTGTAACGTACGGCAACGGAAAGTTTGTAGCAGTGGCACAGAGTAGTCCAAACGGTGCGTATTGGGAAGCTGCCAGCGCACAAGTATCATACACTATCTCTGACACAGATGTGACAGTCAATAGTGACGTGCTTATGGAACTTACTGATGATGGTGACGTAAAGGCTCATTCAATAGAGGCTAGCAAGATAACCATTATCCGTGACAATGTTCCGACAATTGCTATCCCTTACACTTACAAAGTCAAACAGACCAACGCAAGCGGGCAGTTTACTTTGCTAAATTACTATGTGCCGAGCATACCCGAAAGCCCGACGAGTTTACCCGTTACTTATAAAAAAGCGAGCGGAAGTTTGCCGACAAGTGGGTGGAGTACGCTTGACGAGGGGTGGAAAGGAAATACTTTGCCTGCAAGCGCAGATTGGAGAAGGGTAACCTATGGCAACGGTAAATTTGTTGCCGTTACTGACGGAACTGGACTTTGTGCATATTCAACCGATGGTATAAGTTGGAATGAAACCTCGTTGCCCACAAGTGGAAGATGGTATGGTGTAACCTATGGTGATGGAAAATTTGTAGCAGTCGCATTAAGTACCGACAAGGGAGCATATTCTACCGACGGTATAAATTGGAACGAGTTTACTTTGCCTGCAAGTCAAGGCTGGCATAGCGTAACATACGGTAACGGTAAATTCGTTGCCGTAGCAGGAAGTTCAACGGGAGCATATTCTACCGACGGCATTACTTGGACTACTATGACTTTGCCAACAAGTCAAGATTGGTATGGTGTAACCTATGGTGATGGAAAATTTGTAGCAGTTGCAGCCAATAGTAACAAAGGAGCATATTCGACCGACGGAATAACTTGGACGGAAATGAGTATGCCCGAAAATGCCGCTTGGTTTAATGTGGTCTATGGGAATGGTAAATTCGTAGCGATTACACAAGGTTTAACGATAGCCGCATATTCCTTAAACGGCACGGCGTGGTCAAAAATCACTTTGCCTATTTCCGCCAGCGAGGGTATAGCATACGGTGATGGTAAGTTCTTTGTAGTGCCGAATAACAGCAACTACGGTGCATATTCCACAGACGGTATAAATTGGACGAAAATGAGTATGCCGACAAGTCAAAGTTGGCGATATGTAACCTATGGCAACGGCAAGTTTGTTGCAGTAGCGCAGAGCGCAAACGGTGCATACTGGAAAGCCGCCGCACAAGTAACCTATTCAATCTCCGACTCTGCCATAACCGCAAACAGTTCAGTCAAAATGTACTTAACCGACGAGGGCGGCGTAAAGGCTCAAAGTAAAGCGAGTGGAAGTATAACGGTTATTCGCGACGAAGTGCCGACAAACGCAATCCCGTATGAATACGAAGTCGAACAAACGAGCGCAGAGGGAGTTTTCGAAGTCATAAACGCTTATGTACCAACAGTACCGACAAAGACGAGCGAACTCACGAACGACAGCGGGTTTATTACCGCCGCGGATATACCGAGTGCGGGCGAATGGGTGGATGTAACGGGTAAAGCGACGACTTTAACAGAGGCAGGAACTTATCAATTTGTAACTACTGTTGATAAAGCACAATCTATTATGTATTGGGACGGAACGACGGCTGCTATTGGCACTCCAACGGTGGGACTTATTGTAAATGCCGATTTGCCAGAAGTTATAACTATCACTCCGAGAGTAGATGCAGATGGCAGACTAACAATACATCAGAGCAGACTCGTAAAAGAGAACAATGCTTGGGTAGTAAAAGGTTCGGCGATATCATCAGGTTTTAAATACCGTAAAATAAACTAAAAGGAGATAAACAATATGTACGGAATAACTAACGCACAACAACTCGCCAACGGTGGCGGCGGTGGCGGCGAACTCGACAAAATCTATGGCGTTGATTTAGTCGGCTCGGCTTCCCCGTCAGCACTTACAAGAACGGACGACGCGGTGGGCTTAAATGTAACGGTCGGCACGTCGGAAATCACAAGCGACTTTGATAATTGCTACCCGTGGAGTAACATTGAAGAAGTTACGGACGGCGCAGGAAACGTGTTCGTCAAGATACCGAAGTTTTACAGCAAAATCACAAAGAATACCGACGGAACTTACAAACATCAACTTTCGGGAACGAAACACGAGGGCTTTGATACCTTGTTCAAGGTCGGCGCAAAAGAGATTGACTATGTAATGGTTGGCAAGTATGAGGGAAGCGGCTCATCGTCAAAAGTGTACTCTAAATCGGGACAAACGCCGTTTATGTCAATCACAATGGACAACTTCCGTAACGGATGCAAGGCGCACGGTGCAGGCTATCAGCAATACGACTTTTTGATTGACCTTATCTTGAAAGAATTGTGGCTCGTGGAAATGGCAACGACGAACAGTCAGTCAATTATGTATGGCTACGCGAATAGCAACTCTGCCGCAATTAACACTGGCGCAACAGATACGGTCGCAACGCCGACAGGTTCGCCTATAAGCAATACCGACGGCAAACACGCTTGCAAGTATCGCGGTATAGAAAACCCGTGGGGCAACATTAATAAATGGTGCGACGGCATATCATTTGACGGCGATAAGGTCTATGTATGCACAGAGCCTACTGCTTATAGTGCAGGCAAGACCTCGGGGCTGTATGAGTATTATGGCAATCGTGCGTCAAGTAATGGTAATATCAAGACCGTTGCTCCGCTCGTTGAAGGCTCGCTTATTCAATATGCTACGGCGACAGATACCGACAAGAACACTTATTACTGCGACAAGACTTGGGCTGGCGGTACCGTTCTCTGGTACGGCGGGTTTTGGTTCTACGGGGCGGACAGTGGTTTGTGGGCTTGGAGCGGGAATGCTTCTGCGTCGGACACGAGCAGCACTACTGGCGGTCGCCTTTGCTATAAACCCACAGTATAACTTTTCGGCGCACCCGTCCGCTTCATAGGCGGGTAAAAAATTATATATTAAGGAGTAGATTATGGAAGAAAAAATCTTACTTATCGGCAAACTAATACAAGAGGGTATCGAGGGCGAAGCGGAAGCGTTAAAGGACTACAACCGAGAACTCGCGGAAATCTATGCCCTTGACGCGGAAACGGGCGATAAATGCGCTCCTATCATAGCGGAAATCATATCCGACGAACTCAATCATATCGCTAAACTTACGGCATTGTACACCGAACTTACGGGCATTGCCGAGAACAAGGAGTAACTATGGAACTTAACGTTAAACTTATCGGGAACATCGGACGGCTGAACAAGCGAGAGCCGTTCATCATTGCAGACAACGAAAAACTTGTCCTTAACTTCTCTTGTGCCACACCGCTGACAGATTATTATATCGAACTCAAAAACGGCGACAAATCGGCAAAATACAGGCTTTCGTCGGTGTCCACCTATGAAGTGCCGAACGAACTCTTACAGGCGGGTGCTTTGGAAGTTACGGTCAGCCTTTTGTATTGCGGAAAAATCGTCGTTACCTACACGGTCGAGCCTATCATCATTGCATTGATAGACAACGGCTACAAGGGTTTTGCGGAACTCGACGAAGTCAAGGCGAAATACGACCTGCTTATGGCGAACTACAACGAACTTGTTTCAAAGATAAATCAAGTCATCGACACCGCGAACAGACAACAGGAAGATATCCAAAAACTGTACAACGCGGTCGAGCAAGGCGAGTTTTAGCGTGCTACCGCTCTATAAAATCTAACTGCTCTCGTCGGGTAGCAACGGCACGGGCAAAGGAGTAATTTATGGTATCATTATCACTTACAGCAGAGCAAATCGACCAACTTCGCAACATTGCGGCAGTCGGCGGCAAATGGCTTATGGCGGCTTTCGCTTCTCTCGGCGGACTTGCAGGCATCGCAAAAATCATCACGACTTTTGTGGCAAGGAAGAAACCCGTCAAACTCAATCAATCGGACTACGAAGCAATCGCAAACGCTATCGTCGATAAAACAAACGGCAGTATCGAAATCAATATGTCGTCCGAAATCGACAAGGCAACGCGTAACAGACTTAAAGAAGTCGAAAAAGTCAACGGCGAATTAGTCAAGGCTTGCAAACAACTTGTCAAATCGCAAAAAGCAATCGCAAACGCTGTTTCAGACTTTAAGACTATATCCACGAGTGCAAGAGATGAACTCAAAGCAAGTATGAATGACCTTGCGGACGGCGAAAACGGGCTTGTGGCGGTCGAAACGCCCAAAGTCGATAAACCTATCGTCAAAATCGAAAAAGTGGCAGAAAACGAAAATACGCCCTTGTATTAAGGGGGTGAGAATATGAAACGAAACCCGAAAACCATAATGTCGGCAATAATGGAGTACATTGTGCTTATCGCGCCGACTGCGGGCTATGCTATTTACTCGTACACCGACACCCTGCAATACACGATGAGTGCGAACTCAAAAGGTTTCTTTTGGACACTTATCAGCCTTGCGATTTTATGTGCTATAATCTACGGCATTTTTAAGAGCAAATACGACGAGTATCTTAAAGGCTATTATCAACACAAAGCAGATTTGAAAGTCACGGATAACCCGTCGGAACTGTTAGTCAAGACTGTGGCGAAAGAAGAAAAGGTCGTATCGAATATAACTTATATACCGATTATGTTCTATCTTCTTATGGCATTGGCTGTTTTGTCGGCGTTCCGCGATGCGATTGAAAAGTTGGAACTCATTATCGAAATCATTGCGGCGAGCGTGTTCGGCAAAATGTGCCTGCATTGCTTGACAACACATTTGCGAGAAGTCGCGACAATCAAAAAGGACGGTGACACTGAATGAGTAGCGAGAGAAAAAGAGTTGTGCTTGTCGGAAGTCGAATAACCATTAACGCGGCAATATCGTTGTGTATCACGGCGGCGTTGATTTTGTCGAGTTTTTTTATCTTCAAAGGTATCGAAACGCAAGTATCGGGAAAAGACTTCTGGATACAAAAGTCGGTTATGGCGGTCGCAACATTTTTGTTGATGTTCTCAATCGCGAACGTTACCGAAAACATAATGCTCGCCAAAGACAAGGATATAAACGACCGATTGAACGCGTTAGACACGCACTATCAAACAATAATGGCGAACTACGAAACCGCCGACTTGGAAACCTACATCGAGAACTTGAACAAAGCAAACAAGTATAAGAATTATATCCACAAGTGGAAAAAGAAACTGCGCTTTGCAAGTCGCTTTAAGAAGTGGGGAACACCGAAAAGGCTTGAAAGGATAAACAAAGCGTTGACCGTTACGGCAGAAGAACTGTGGGAAAGCGGGCAAAAAGTCAAGTATCATCGGATAACTTTCAGCCAAATGGTGAGCGGCGCGAACGATGTATCACCGAACGACGACGAGAGCGATTTGCGGTCGCACAAGGCACGCTACGGCGCACAAAAGTTTGGCTGGAAGATTTTATCACTCGTTGCGTTTGGCGCGTTCTCGGGGCAATTATTGTACTCGTGGCAAGATTTCAACAAGGGTATGATTATTCCGCTGATTTTTCAGTGCATAACGATTTTAATCTCAATCTATTCGGGAATTTGTTTTGGATGCGCGATGAACGAAAGGACGAAACAGACCTTAAAGCGCAAGTTAAAGATATTCTCGCAATTCAGGTATAAGATGAACAACAAGGTTGACGGCGTTGCGAACTTGGGCGTGGAAGTAATCAAAGACTTGGAAGTCGAAAGAGCGAAAGAAAAATCTAATAACCCTATCAAGCGTACTTTTGATGACACCTTTGGAAGCGGACAGCCCGTTAAGGCGGGAGCGTTCGTCGGAAAACTCATATCTTCTACAATAGATATTGAAGCAGAAAAACTTGCTAACTAAAAGACAAAACCCTCGGCATTTCGTCGGGGGCTTTGCTTTCCAAATCGGAGTGTAAAAATGATGTCAGTCGTTCGTGTGGCGACAATGTTATTATAGCATACTGATTAAGGCTTGTCAATACCAAACCATATTTTTTTTGCGTTTTCAGGCAATTTGTCAGGTGCAGCGGACTTTATGTGTGCAATAGAGTGTTCCGCTGACTGCAACGCCTTTCGTATTTCTTCGATTTTCTTTTTGTCGGTTACAATAACGTTTTCGTTCATAGTTTTATAGATTAAAGGCGACAAAGTGTTGCTTGCTTCCGACACAACAAATCATCGCCAATTAAGGGGGAAATGCAATACTACATTTCAATTATACAGTTATAGTATAAGCGATTACCCGCAAAAAGTCAAGTACAAATTTTATAAAAAAATTGCAACAAAAGTATTGACAAACGCAAGAAAGGGGTGTATGATATAAGAGTAATCGATATTCGGTGAGTGACGACATTGAGTATCGCAAAACTGAATATCGGTTATCCAACACCGCTTAAACAACCCCGTTCGTCACAATAAGGGAAGTTTAAGTGGTTTTTTTATGGATAAAAGGAGTATTATGGCAGAAAGAAGAATGTTTGCAAAAACAATAGCGGATAGCGACGCATTTTTAGAAATGCCGCAAACTTCGCAAAACTTGTATTTTCACTTATCAATGAGAGCGGACGACGATGGGTTCGTCAATAACCCTAAACGAATACAACGTATGGTGGGGTGTTCCGATGACGATATGCGTATTTTAATCGGCAAATCTTTTATCATTCCGTTCGAGAGCGGGATAATTGTTATAAAGCATTGGCGAATAAATAATTATATCCAAAAAGACCGCTATAAGCCGACGGTTTATCAGGAAGAATATTCGCAATTACAGGTTAAAGAAAACGGAGCGTATACACTTTGTATACAAGACGGATACAAGTTGGATACACAGGTTAGGTTAGGTAAGGATAGGTTAGATAAGAATAGTATAGAAGAAAAAGACATAAATGTAGAAAAAGAAAGCCCGACGGACAAGCCGTCGTCGCCCGCTCCAAAACACAAGTATGGGCAATATAAGAATGTTTTATTGACTGAAAAGGAATATAACACGCTTATCGGAATGACCGACGGAAAGGAAGCAATAGATTTTTATAGCGAATATCGTGCCTACAAGGGTTATACGGCAAAGAGTGATTACTTGGCTATAAGAAAGTGGGCGTTCAACGGGCTTAAAGAGCAAAGGCAAAAACAAAAAGCGAATGGCGAGCAAGCCGCGCCGCAAGAAGAACTGATTAAAGGCAAATACACAAGGGCGCAAGTTGAAGAATTTGCGAAACAACTAAACATAAGTTATGAAAAAGCATTGAAATGCTGTTAAGGAGCGGTTATGAAAAGAAGTAAAGAATTATATCTTAAAGCATTAAGGGACTATGAACTTGCGAGCGACGAAGTATTGCGGGACGATGTGATTTATTGTGCGAACTGCAACACGATAAGGGTGTTTCCTGACTTTGTGAACGACGACGGAACGTTGATACATATCGCTTGTCAGTGCCGTGATATGGCGCATCGGAAGTTGGAGAACGCCGAGAAAGAATGGGCGAGAAAGCAAAAGATTGCACAGTTAAAGGAAATATCGCTTATGGACGAACGATATTCTACGGTATCGTTTTTGAATACAAGAACGGATAACCCTGAACTGAAAAAGGCGTATGACAAGTGTGTCGATTATTGCCTTAACGCACAAAAGAATTGTTATGACGGCAAAGGCGTTTATATCAGCGGGGCTGTGGGAGTGGGCAAAACGCACTTAACGGCGTGTATGGCGAATGAACTGTTGGAGCAAGGCTTTAAGGTCAAGTTTACGAACATAAGCCGTATTGCCGACCTTATTCTGACGAACGATACGACGGAACTCAATCAAGTGCGAAATTGCGACTTCCTGTTTTTGGACGACTTCGGGAAAGAGTTGGTGTGGAAGAACGGCTCGGACGGGTGGTTGCAACAAAAGGTGTTCAATCTCATAAACGACCGTTACAACGCGATGCGACCGATGATATTCTCATCGAATTACACGCTTATGGACTTGTTAGCAAAACACTATGACCGTGCGACAATCGACCGCATAAGGGAAATGAACGAGCAGATTGAAGTTAAGGGGGAAAATTGGCGTTAAACCGATTTATAAGGAGTGAATTATGATTATAAAATGTAAAAGATTAGGGTTTATAAATCCCACGGAAGTTGAAGCAAATAACAAGATATTAGTTACACGAGGCTTAGAAATCGAAAAATTAAGTAAATTATGGAAAAGGTATTATAATATCCCACTTTACGAGCGTATTTATCTTGCAATGCCGACAGAGTTATATAATTCGGTACACCAACGCAGTAGAACACCGTGTAAAAGTGTGGCTGAATTATTTGAGGAACAAGGCATAAAAGTAGTAGAAGAAATAACGATTTATAAGGAGTGAAAGAATGAACGAACAAGTAGCATTATGGGATATTGACGAAACACTTACAGATTATAAGGCAATCAAATCTACCGATTGGAAATGGAATATGGCGAACGATTATTCTGCAAAAAACGGGCTTACTGCATTCTCGTGCTTTGCGTGCGGCGGCGGAAGTACGATGGGATATAAATTATGCGGTGTTGACGTTCTTGGTTGTTGCGAAATAGACAAGAAGATGAACGACGTATATGTTGCAAATCATCACCCGAAATATAACTACCTTATGGATATTCGCAAATTCAACGAACTTGAAGATTTGCCCGAAGAACTTTTTAACCTTGATATACTTGACGGTTCACCGCCTTGCACAACATTCTCGATAGTAGGCGAAAGAGAAGATAGTTGGGGGAAGAAAAAGAAATTCCGCGAGGGACAATCCGAGCAAACTCTTGATGATTTATCTTTCGTATTCATTGATACGGTCGCAAAACTTCGTCCGAAAACGGTAATTATGGAAAATGTTGAGGGATTATTATTGGGCAATGCGTATAAATATGTTGAGAAAATATATGCAAGGTTCAGAGAAATAGGATATACCGTGAGGCATTGGCTATTAAAAGGAGAAAATATGGGCGTTCCTCAAACAAGGCATAGAGTGTTTTTTGTTGCAACAAGACTTGATTTTGACTTGTCAAATATTGACCTTATATTCAATTATGAGCCGATTACATTTGGGGATATTATGACAGGACAGCACGCTGTTAAGAATGGTAAAAAGGCAGAAGTTGCAAAACTGTCAAGCGAAGAAGATAAACGCCTTAGTGATACAATGATGAGGCTATATAATAAATGTACATATTTTAGCGAACGTATTGTTTACAGAAACAAAATATGTCCTACGATTGTTGCAGGAGGAAGCGATATATGGATTGAGAATTGGGGGGCGAAAATTAACCAAAATGAAATCATAAATGCACAAACATTCCCACAAGATTATAATTATTGCGGGCAAACCCCCCAATATATATGTGGTATGAGCGTTCCGCCGATTATGATAAAAAGACTTATGACAAGGCTCATTGAGAGCGGATTATATAATTATAAACTCAATAGATAAGCAATGCACCGTTTGGGCGGGGACGGCGTAAATAAAAAACAACAACATAATAAAATAACACCCATAGTCGGGAAACCGCCCTTTCTCGGCTGACAAAAAAGGACTTTACAAAAACACAAAAAGGTGATATAATGAGTAAATCAAAGGCGAACGAATTATTACAGGAACTACATACTAACCTTACGGCGAACTGGACGGGAAAAGCACGCTTCTCGTCGTCGGAAGCAATCAAGATGTGTCGGGAGATTGTCTATGAATACGATAACGATGATACTAATCGGAATAACACTGCTGATAGTGTTTCCGATGTTGGCGAATTATGACTGATTTCGATGAAAAGTGGAAAGAATACCGTAATCGGGCGATACAGGCGTTAGGAACGGCGATTGTAATCACCTTGATAGTTGTGGCGAACATAGGTCTTATAGCGTGCATAGGGCGACTGACGACGCAACAAACAAAGTATCTATTATACGCGCAATGCGGACTTGTTGATGTGTTCGGAAGTGTGGGAATGATACATTGTTATCATTACTTTGATAAATGGAAGGAGAAGAAGAAAAATGGGAATGATAAGAACGAATGACGGCAGGGTTATTGTGGCAATTCCGTCGATGCGGAAAATCGGAGAAAGTAAGTGGGCGGTCTATTTTATGGAAGATAATCAACTTTACACGGCTATATACTACACGGAAGAAAAGGCGCGGCACAGATATGAGAAAGAACTTGAAAAATGCACTCGATAACGGGTGTGTTTTTTTGTGCGAAAAATTTTTGAAAAAACTTTGAAAAAAATATTGAAAAACTATTGACAACGGGACGGAACGGGTGTATAATGTAACTATAAAGATTAAGAAAGGCGCAAGCCAAAGGAGAAAGATATGAACGCGAGAGAATTAGCGGAAAAACACGGCGTGAGCCATACGCTTATCTACAATATGGCGAAGAAACTCGGCAGATTGCCGACTGATGAAGAAGTCGAAAACCGCAACCGCAAGACGGGAAGACCGCAGAAGTACAGGAGTATCGAAGATGAAGACGGAAAATAGTTGTTACAAGTGTCCGAACAGAACGGAAGCGTGCCACGATAATTGCGAAGTCTATAAGGCGTGGAAAGCCGAGTATCAGCGCAAGGAAAAGGAAGAAACGAAAACGCGCAGAGCGTACTATAACTACGTCTATTATAGGAGTAAGGACTGATGTACACGGTATATTGCGGAAGAGTGTGTTGCAATTTTAAGAAGTTAAGCGATGCGGACTATTTTGCGCGGAAGAACGGCACGGTGGTGTTCGGTATCGCAAGAGTAGAAAACGAAAAAGGAGTGAAAAATGAAAATGGTAAAGAGTACAGAATTGACAGACGCGTTCTATGATTATTGGAGCGACGGCGAAAAGGTGGACTTCCTTGAAGCACTTGATGGGGCGATTGCCGAGATAGAAGAACTGGGCTTCGAAACATACGCAAAGAGAACCCTTGCGAAACTCAAAGAGATGCGAGAGTATTGCAAAGAAGAAATTAAGGAAGAAGCGGAATTCGAGGGCGTTTGCCCTTATTGCGGAACGGACTTGGAATACGATGACGGAGAATATGTGTGCCACGAATGCGGATACAATGGCGGATATGTACCCGACGAAGACAGACTTGAAGATTACTGACGAACTTCCGACCGCCGCCGACCTTATCGAACTTATCGAAACATTGAATGCGGTTAAGGAGGAGAAGATAGCAAGGCTTGAACGGTACATTGAGTATCGGGAAGAACGAAACAAACACGACCGCGACGATATTGAGCGGTTGAAAGAATATTTACAGGAGTGCAAAAAATGAAATTCAGAACATTGAAAGAAGACGAAATCGAGTGCCGAGTGGGGCAAATCAGCGCAAAGGGCTTCACGCTCTTACTGTACAAAAACGCAAGAGTTGATATGGACTTGCTGGACGAAACAGTGGGAGCGGGAAACTGGCAACGAGACCATAAGGAACTCAAAGGCAACATCTATTGCGGAGTATCCATTTGGGACGAAAGCAAAAAGCAATGGATAACCAAATGGGACTGCGGAACGGAAAGCAATACCGAAAAGGAAAAAGGCGAAGCATCGGACAGTTTCAAGAGAGCGTGCGTGAATGTGGGTATCGGACGAGAACTGTACACATCACCGTTCGTATGGATAAGCGACCACGTTAAGGAACGCAACGGCAAGTATGTTCCTGACATCAGAAATATGAAAGTGCAGGAAATCGGTTACACCGACGACCGCAAGATTAACCGACTTGTCATTATAGGCGACGGAGAAGTTATATTCGAGTACGGCAAGGAAACGCCGAAAAAGGCGGCTAAAACCGACGAAACGCCGAAGACCGATAAATGGAGCGAAGCAGAGCGTAAGGTGTTTGATATGGGCGAATTTACGGAGCAGAACATCGGATATATCAAGACCGTGGAGTTGAAGTACGACAATCGCTATAACGGCAAGACCGTCGGAGACCTGACGTATGAAGAGATTATCGACCTTATCGGCACGACCAAAAGTCAGTGGCTGAAAGACAGATTGTGTACTTACAGAGATTTTTTAGCGCAAACGCGCATTGTGGGCGAAGAAGAAACGCCGTTTTAATCTATGATAGAATTCCAAAGCAAAAAACCAAAGTTATCAATAAGCCTTGACGGGGCGGTAGAAGTTACTTTCACCGCTCCGAGAGCGAAACTTGAAGCCTTAACCAACCTTGCGGACAAGGACTTCGACATCACGGTCAAACAACACCGAGAGAAACGAAGCCTTGATGCAAACGCGTATGCGTGGGTTTTAATCACGGCGATTGCGGACGAGTTACGAGCGAGCAAAGACGAGATTTACTTTGAGATGCTGAAAAAGTATGGGCAGGGCGAACTCATAAGCGTGAAGACAGGTATCGACATAAGCGGGTTTGTCAAGTATTCGGAAGTCGCAGGGTATGGAAAGGTCAACGGTGTCGAGTTTACGCATTATAGGGTGTTCAAAGGCTCGTCGGAATACGACACAAAAGAGATGGCAATTTTCATCGACGGTATCGTATCAGAAGCGCAAGCGATAGGAATTGACACGAGAACGCCCGAAGAACTTGCGGAAATGAAATCTTTATGGGAGAATGGGAAATGAACAATAAGCAACGATACGCGATATTGAAGAAGAACAAAGAACAATGGCTACAATACTATAATTCTATCAAGGACGAAAGCGGGATATACATACTCACGAGATACGACGACAACGGGTTTAAGTATGCGTACGTGGGGCAGGCAAAAAAGGTTTTGACGCGGCTTGCGGAACACCCTATGGGGTATAAACAACACATAGATTTTTCTTTGCGCAAACACGGCATCGGCGCACCGTTCGTTAAAGACGACAAGTGGAAGTGCGAAAAGGTATTTTATTGTCCCGAAACCGAACTCAACGATTTGGAGCAAGAGTGGATAAGGAAGTGCCACGAACTCGGCTATCAATTACTCAACAAGACAACGGGAAGTCAGGGACAAGGCAAGCAGGCATTGGGCGAACAGAAGCCCGCAAAAGGCTATTACGACGGAATTAAGCAAGGTCGCAAGAAAGTAATCGACGAGATAAACAACAGGCTTACAAAGGGAGATATTCGGCTTGTAATCGAATGCCCAAATAAGAGAAAGGAACAACACCTTGCTAAACTTATGGAACTGTTAAGGGAGAACGAAAATGAAGATACGGAATACAGCGGAGATTGTTAAAGAGATTTTGGAGCAAAAGCCGAGAGCAAGGGACTGCGACTTCGTGCTTTACGGGTTCGTGTTGAACAAGTACGGGTACTCGGTCAATATCCCGTTCAACGAGTTGGCGAACTTGGTAAAGGCGGAAGAACTGCCGAGTATGGAAACCGTCGGACGAGCGAGAAGAAAGGTTATGGAACTCTACCCGTCATTGCGGGGAGATAGTTACAAGGTCAGAATTGACAACACAGCGGAGTACATTGAGTTTGCAATGGATAAAAGCGTATGAAATCAATAATTCAAGGCGATAGCGAAGATAGGTGTTACATTTGCGGAAGAGCGGAGTGGATAGAGCGACATCATATTTTCAACGGAACGGCAAACAGGAAGAAGTCGGAAAAGTACGGACTGACCGTTCACTTGTGCCATTGGTGTCATAATGAGCCGCCGCGCGGAGTACATTACAATCAGGATGCGGACACGCGATTGAAGCAAGTCGGGCAAAAAGCGGCGATGCGTGAGTACGGGTGGACGGTGGACGAGTTTCGGGAAGTGTTCGGGAAAAATTATTTATAAAATTGTTGAAAAACTATTGACAAGCACGGAACGGGGGTGTATAATAAAAGTAGAAATAAAGGAAAGGCGCAAGCCGAAGGAGTGTAAAATGAAATTAAACTATTTTGAAATTGACGGACAAAGTTGTTATCAAGCGACAATTTGGGACAAGACAGGAAACACCCTGCTTCTCGCAGACTATTACACGACGAAAAACGAGGCAAAGAGAGCCGTTCGGAATTTTGTAAAAAACTATACAGGAACAAAGGTTATCGTCCCCGAACAATGTTTCGTTAGACAATTCGACGAGAACGGATGTGCAATAGAAGATTACGAGGTGTACTGAAATGACAAAACAAGAAATGATTGAAAAACTCGAAGAAATCAAAGAGGCAATCGCGCGGGATATTAACTGCGAATTAACCGACTACGCGCAAGAAAAGGCTTATATATGTATTGACCAAGCGATTGAATATTTACAGGAAAATTACGGAGCGGAAGATGACTGACAAAGAATATTGGCAAGCAATATATGAAGCGGAAAAAGCACTCGATAGAGACAACGCGGACATATTTACCGAAAACCCTTATAAGAGAGCGAGCGATGCGGACAAACTCAAAGCCGATATTGACCGCCTTAACACGATTGTCGAACGACTTGACGAACTTCTCGGGAAAGGCATAAACGATTATATAATGGGCATAGACGGCGTTGAAGGCATAAAGGATATGTGGGAACGTTCGGCGGTCAGGGAGTTTGCGGATAAGTTAAAAAAATGTAGTTATACTGATAACTGTTTTACGGACGGAAAGTGGCATAGATATGTACTTGTATCCGATATTGACGAACTGATGAAGGAGTATGGGAAATGAAACAAATCAGAGCGTTAAGAGCGAACGGCATAACTTTGTTGGTATCGTCGGTTATAACAGCCGTATGTGTCGGGGTGTGTTGGAAGCACTTTCCGATTGCAGTGCAGGCGATATACATCTGCATATCGTTGATGTTTGCGGGGTTCGGCGGAGTAATGGTCGGACGGAGCATTTGGTTGAATAAACAGGAAAAGGAGAGACGGAATGGATAATGCAATACTTTTTGCCATTGTGTTCGGAGTAATTGCGTTTGTGTCCATATCAATCGCGTGGTATATCGCGAGATAAAAAGGAGAATAGAAGATGACAGTAGCAGAGATTTGTATGGTTGTGTTTTTTGGAGTAGGAACAATATTCGTGATAATTCCTGCGATATATGTAAATGTTGACTATTTCAGACAACGGAGAAAGAATAAAGGAATGCTATTTATGCGTATTTTACGCGAAATGGAAAAGTTGCACAAACAGAAACACGAGGTCAATTTTATACTTGTAAGCGACGATGTTCCTTACCTTGATTTTGACCGAGTAATGGGTGTTCCCATCGAAAGAGCAACATTGCCGAAAGGTGTTCAATTTGTTGTAGCGGAAAGAAAGGAGAAGAAAGAATGAAAAACAAAGAAGTATATGCAAAGGAATTGGTTGAGTTTTATTTGGATGGAGAAACATTTGCAGTAAACAAAAACAACGGCAGGGTGGTCAAGTGTCGCGATATGGCGTGTCCAAATTGCGTATTTGACAGTGATGTGCATTGTAGCGGTAAACGAAAAGAATGGGCGGAACAAGAATATGAAGAGCCGATGCTGACCGAATAAAAACAGTGCGAAAAAATATTAAAGGAGCAGAAAAAATGAAAAAATCGTTCAAATCACTCATTATAGTACTTATTATAGTAATGTGTATAGTGTTATTGGCGGGGTGCGTAACGCGGTCGCGAATGATTGACAAGCCGACGAATTCATTAACGATACGCATGACAGACGGCAATATCGCCACATATCGGGGGCAAATCAAGAACATTGAAGAAACGAAGAAACTAATCATTCTCACCGTTGATTACGGGAACGGCATTGTATCAACCGTTGTATTCAACAAAGAAAATATAACTTATGTCGAATATGCTTGACAAGCGGTCAATGTTATGGTACAATGGTTGTATAACGAATAGGAGAACAGCCTATGATTTTATCGGTGAAACTTCATAGGAGCGAAAAGTAGACAGGGAAGCCTGTCTATTTGCCATTGTAAGCGAAATGAGATTTACGGACGAAAACAATAACATATCGGTCAGGGACATACGCATTAAGGGCGACAAGGCATCGGGGCAACCTATAACGAAACTTGCGATGTACGAGAACATAGCCGACACGCCTGCGGAATTTGCGAAGATAATTAGGTCGGCGCAGGAAATGTTGGACGGCATCGCATTCACGCCGAAGCAGGCGGAAACTGTCAAAAGCGTTGTCCAGAGCAGGGCGGCAGAAGCCGTACAAAAGGCTGTGGACGCTATTTTAAGAGAACTTGACGAACAGGGCTACAAGGAAGCAAAAGAAGCGATAGAGCGGTTTGTGGGGGCAGAGAATTAAGAACGGGGGTGATTAGTAATGACCAAAGCCGAACGGGAAGCCTGTAAGGCGGAATTCATTACAGGTAACTACCGAACATTAACAGAATACGCAGACGCGCACGGTTATAGTAGAAGATATATCAGAGAGATAGGGGCGGCGGACAAGTGGCTTGCCGACAAGACAAAGCATCAAAGGCAAATTGCTGGCAAACTGCTGGCACAGGACAAGAAGGATGCAATAAATACGCTTACAGCACGCCGTGAGATGATGGAAGACATAAAAAGCACATTATTGAAGCGGGTGCAGGAGAAACTATCGGAAGCAACCTTGACGGCGAACGAGATGAACTTATTAGCGAACGCAGTGGTCAAGATTGACACTATGGACAGTGGTGCGATTGAGACAGCGGACAGCGAAAGGGAAGCGTTAGAAAAGGTAGTAGAAGCATTAGAAGGTGCAATATGCCGAGACAATTAACGTTTACGGATAAGCAATTACAATGCTTGAAGACACCGACGAAGACCTGGAACATATGGTGCGGGGCGGTACGAAGCGGTAAGAGTTTTGCTACAATAATGCAGATGCCCTTGAAGATAAACAAGCATTATGACGAGCCGTGTCTTATAGTAGCGAAGACGCTCGCAATGGTAGAGAAGAACGTATTAAGCGTATTAAGAAATCAATACACGGACAGGTTTATCGGGTTTATCAAGAGTACGGCTGACGGCAGGCGAGTAGTAAACATATTCGGCAAGGAGATAGATTGTGTCGGAGCGAACGATGCGAGAAGCGCGGCGAAGATACACGGAACGGAGTACGGATATGTTTATGGCGACGAAGTAGTCTTGTGGGACGAAGCGTTTTTCACGATGTTGCAGTCAAGGTTAAGCCTTGCGGACAGTGAGTTTGACGGAACTTGTAACCCTGAAAGCCCGTCGCATTACTTAAAGCAATTTATGGATAGCCCGACATTCGACGGGAACTGTTTTGAGTTTACGCTGTGGGATAACCCGTATCTACCGAAGCATTACATAGAAAGGTTAGAGAACGAGTACAGGGGGACGATATATTACGACCGTTTCATTTTAGGAAAATGGACGAGTTGCGAAGGTCAGGTCTTTCCGCTGTTCAGGAGAGACAAGCATTATATCACGCCTGACAAATACACCGAACTGTTCAATGAGAATATGGGCAAGATACGGTATTGTATTGTAGGCGGAGACGGGGCGACAACGAACGATAGCACGGCGTTAGTGCCTTTGATGATATTCTCGGACGGACACGCTTGCGTGGGCGATATTTTCTATCACAACCCGAAAGAGAGCGGACAGTTGTCGAACGCTGACCTTATCCCTTATATCCGACAATGGTACGATGATATAATCAGGAAGTACGCATTGGACAGGGGCGGGG
>OLGB01001300.1_pt1 | contig 30724 bp, 25 predicted proteins | sample 1605691 | NCBI WGS metagenome assembly OLGB01 (sample SAMEA3888925, study PRJEB22519) | human gut metagenome | biome: human gut; feature: human-associated habitat; material: faeces | place: Denmark | collected 2010 | reverse complement strand
TCATACGATAAAAATTCAACGAAAATGGAAATGATGAAAATTCAACACAAAAATGAAAATTCGACTTGACAGAGAAAAAAGATAGGCGTATCATTCACTTCACCAACGAAAAGTGGTAAAGATTTTCGAAGCAAAAGGAGGCACGGATGATGGGAAAAGCATTATTTAACAACAACTATTATTATTACTTTTATGCTTATCCCCGCACATACGATGCCTCGGGGTTTCTGGTGTTTTCCACGAAGTGATTCAGACCGCATAAAGTAATAAATCTGAGAAAACTTCAAGGACCGCCGCCCGCAGGGGCAGGTCTGCCGGGGTGGGCAGCAGGGTCATTTCGTCGCCGGTGCGGATGGTGCCGCCTTTGACCAGGAGTAATGAAAAATGTTTGGAACGGATCTTTGGGTAATATGCGCGGGGGCTTCACTTTTATGGAGTACAGCTTGGTCGCTGGCAATGATCATAAGGAGGGTGAGGTAAAATGTTCACCTTCGCTCCGCTGTGGATAGGTTATGCTTTAATACTCGTCCTTATCGCAAAATACTCGCGCAGTCACGACGCGCTGCTTCCCGGCAAGGTAGGAGTCGTCGTTCAGGCCTTAGCCTATGTCGCCACCTACATTTCAGCGGTCGCGCTCGTCGGGTTCGGCGGCCTCTGCTACCTCTTCGGCCTGCAAATGCTGCTCGTCGCCGCTGGCAACGTCTGGTTCGGCACCTGGTTCGTTTACAGATACCTCGCCTGGCCGACGCGCCTTTGGCAGAGAAAGCTTGACGCGCGCACGCCTGCCGAACTGCTCGCGAAAGCCTACCAGATACCGGTCCTGCAGACCTTCATCGGCGCGATTTCCGTCGTTCTTTTGGTAGTCTACGGCTCGGCGGTATTCAAGGGCGCGGCCGTGATGGTGGCGGGAGTGCTTCCCATCTCGGTGAACGCCGCGCTCATCGCCCTTGTAGCGATCGTCGGCCTCTCGGTCATCTGGGGCGGCCTGCGCGGAGTGCTTTATACCGAAGCCATTCAGGGATTCGTAATGATCATCGGCGTCGGCGCACTGCTCATCGCGCTGCTTAAAGCGGTGGGCGGCCCCGTCCACGGCCTCCAGCAACTGGCGGCGCTGCCTCCCGCGAAGGGCGCCGACAACGGCTTCCTGGCTCTTTCCAGCGGCGCCGGCGGCCTCAACGTGATCTTCCTTACGATAGTGACCTCCGTCGGCATCTGGGCGCAGCCACAGCTCATACAGCGCCATTTCGCGCTGCGGAGCATGGAAGAGACGAAAAAGGCGGCGCCGCTGGCAATGCTCGCCCTCTCGGTGGTAGTTGGAGGAGCCTACTTTGCCAGCGCCCTCTCGAGGGTGATGCTGGGCGACGGCATCACCAACCCGGACATCGTGCTGCCGACGCTCGTCCACCAACTGCTCCCGGCCTTCGGACAGCAGATGTTCGCCTTAGCGATCGTCTCCGCCTCGCTCTCCACGGCCTCCGCGCTGCTTCACATCGCAAGCGGCAGCCTCGGACGCGACGTCTTTAAAAAAGAACTCAAAGGCTGGTCATGGCGCGGAGTGGTGGTCCTTTGCACGCTGGGAAGCGGCATCTTCGCGATCAAGAGCGGCTCGATCATCGCCGTCATCTGCGCGACGAGCTGGACGCTGCTGGCCTGCGCGATCATGGTCCCCTACCTCGGACTGCTCGCCTTCGGCCCCAAGGCCGGCCCGCAGGCGGCGCTCGCAAGCTCTCTCGGCGGCTTCGTCGGCTCGATAGCCTGGTACATGACGGCCTACGCCTCGACCTCCAAAGCGATCACCGGTCTCGCCGCCCCCGGGATACTGGGCGCGATCCACCCTATAATCCCCGGGATCCTAGCCTCAGCCGCGATCTTCGCGCTCTGCGCTAAGAGGGTAAGCGTGAAAGCCGAAGCAAAAGCAGAGGCAGAGGCATAGGGAGTCATAGAAAACCGGCGATAACGTTAACCAAGGGCCTCCGAGATGAGGCCCTTTTCTTTATAAAGCTGAGTTATTGCCGCCTATAGAAGCCATCTCCAGAAAGAGCAACTATACGACGGAGCGACGTTCTGCTTAAAAAAACCGTGGCTTTAAGCGCCTCATTCCAAAATGAGATCCGTAACGGCTTTACGCACAAAGAAAAACAGCTGGATATATTCACGCGTGAATTGCTGTCCGCATATCACAAGTCAAAAAACGCCGGAGAGCCGAATAATATTCCGAGGCTCTCCGGCGTTTATGTCAGCGTATCTTAGTCTATCGCTTCTTCGGTTTCCTTAAATTCAATCCCTAATTTTTTCAGCTCTTCGAGCTCAGGCTCGTAGACCTCTGGCATCGTCGGTGAAATGACGCCTTTCTTGTTGATCTTGCCTTCCAATATAAGCTGCGCACCGATTGCTGGAGGCAGCCCCGTCAGCTTCGCTACAGAGAAATCCGTGTCGCTGCTACCGTAATCGATCAGAGTCGAGGTCTTGACGACGCGCCTGTCGGGATACTCAACCACGTAACGGTGCATCATAACGGAAAGGTCCTCTTCGCCAGAGGCAAAACCGAGCTTATCTTTATATAGACATTCGACGAAATCATACATATCACCATATTCGATAGGCACTGGCGTTTCGTCAAGCAGGCCAAGCCATTCCAGTTTCATCATCACGAAGGAGCAGTTTTCCAGTTCGAGGAAACTGCGGAGCGCCTCTTTCAGATTCTCTTCTTTGCCAACGCCCACGAGCTCACGCGTCACGTCTGCGTACGTCTTGCCTTTGAAACTTCTTTTCCGGTCGTCGTACAGGCCGAGATCCTGCATTTTGCAGATCATCTCGCACCAGCCGGGAAAACGCAGTGTGCCGCGATATACCTCTTTGACCTCCGGCATGTTGTAGGTCTGCACATAGGGGGTGGAATCCGCGTTCGCATATTCTTCGAACCAGCCGAGTCCTTTTACCTCGATAAGCCCGGCGTGCGCGTACGTCTCTCCGTTCGGCCAGAGGATGACCTTACCGTCTCTCACTATGCGCGCGTCCCTGCGGCTTGCGTGAACGAGACTTGAAGGCGCCCACGAAAGCTTATACCCAAGCGGATTGTTATTTGCGGCAAGCGCGGGAAGAGCGCCGCACCATGACTTAAAAGAAAGCACCTTGCCCTTTTTCTCGTGTATCTCTTCGATCGTTTTGCTGGCCGACATGTGATCGATCCCCGGGTCAAGGCCAAGCTCGCAGAGCAGCGTGACGCCCTTTTCCTTCGCGGGGCCGTCCATCGCGCGCATCTCGTCCTTTATATACGACGGGTTGACGTAGTCGACGCCCTTGTCCACGCAGACCTTGGCCGCCTGCGCCATGCACTGCTGCGGAAGAAGGCAGATCACAATGTCAGGGCTGATGTCGTCGATCGATCTCGCAAGGTTCGGCAACACGTCTCCGACAAGCGCATGACCATTTTTATTGCCGTCGATGCACCTTTCGATATTTTCCTTTGAAATATCGGCCACATATACTTCGTAACTCTTATCAATCAAATAGGAGATACATGGTTTCGCAATTCTTCCCGCGCCTAAAACTAATACTTTTTTCAAAACGTTCACCCTCTTATAAGATTTAAACTCTTTTTAGTAATTCCGAAAATCTCTAATTCTCCGCGACATCGGCCGGCGCCGCAGCCTCGTCCGGTTCGTCGGAGAGGCGTTTGCCCCAGATCATGCTGCAACCGAGGATCATCACAAGCACTCCGGCAAGGACGCCAAAGAGAAGAAGCGGCGTCTCGTATATACCGGCGAGAAGATAGCCCACACTGCAGACTACGCACACCATCAAAGCGTACGGCAGTTGAGTCTTAACGTGGTCGATCAAATCACAGGCGGCGCCGATGGCCGAAAGGACCGTCGTGTCAGAAATCGGCGAGCAGTGGTCTCCAAAGAGCCCGCCCGAAAGGACCGCGCCTATCGAGGCGTACAAAGGAGCGCCAAGCTTAACGGACATCGGAATGGCAAGCGGAATAAGGATAGCGAACGTTCCCCAGGACGAGCCGGTCGCAAACGAGATGCACATCCCGACGAAGAAGAGCAGAAGCGGCACCGCAAATGTGGGAATATTGCCCCTTGCCAGCTCAACTATGAAATTGGCTGTTCCAAGCGCTTTGCAGACAGAACCTAAGACCCAGGCGAGCACCAGTATCATAAGAATAAAGGTGACGCTCTTGGCGCCGTTCATATACATTCCAAAACTTTCTTTGAATGTGGCGACCTTATTTTTGACCATGAGCAGCATGCAGACGAAGGCGCCGAGCAAATATCCGGTGCAGAGGGCAGAGCGAAGGACTGCGCCCTTGACCGGCTGCAGCGGGAAACCCTGCGGAATGAGGAGCCCAAAAATGGTTACGAACAAAACGATAAGCGGCAGCAGCATCATATTGTATGTTGCTCCGGGATGGACGTCCTGCGTATCGATCGTCGTTCTTGCCGTCTGAGATCCGGGAGCGTATGGCTGATTCAGCTCGATAGCCCTTTTTTCCGCTCTGAACATTGCGCCGAACTCTCTGCCGGTCAGCGCGACGATAGGAATCATGAAGAGAGTGCCGATCGCATAGAACTGGAACGGGATGACTCGCACAAAAGTCTCAAAATCAGTATAGCCCAGGTGAAGCGCGTCGAATTCCTTCTGCATCAGTCCCATGATGAAAATTCCCCAGCCGATGAACGGAATCAAAATGCAGACGGGCGAAGCTGTGGCGTCAAGCAGCCATGCCAATTTTTCGCGGCTTACCTTTATTCTGTCGGTTATCGGCTGGAACGCCGGGCCGATGATAAGCGGATTTCCGGAATCCGAGAAGAAAATCAAAAGCCCCATGAACCAAACGGCCAGCTGAGCCTTGCACCGCGTATTGATGATGTGCGCGACCCTGTTGGCAAAAGCCGAAGCGCCGCCGGATTCCGTAACAACCCCGACAAAACCTCCGATGAAGATCATCATCACGAGAAGGCTGGAATTGTACCCGTCGGCAGCCTGCACAAAAATATAATCTTTAATATACATAGGAACAGCGGTGATCGGGTTTCCTCCTGCCAGAACAAAAACTCCCAGAAGGCCCGACCAGAAGAGAGCGGTAATGACATTTTTGGTCCTGATCGCGATGATGACTGCCAGCAGAGGCGGCAACAATGAAAGAATTCCGTAGCTATCCATAAAAATATTCCCCCTGTTTCTCTGATAAGATTTAGAAAATCGCTGTACCTGTCCATTCCCGGGTTGTCTGGGCAGGCGATTGGCGCCAGATCGGATACTTAAGCAATTAAATTATTTTTTCACTAAGTCGTATCCTGTTCTGGATTCAATAAATGTATCTTAAGAGACTATCTGCTCAATGTCAAGCAGCAAAAACAAAATATTCTGAAAAAATCGTAGATTTTATGAACTGTATTAAGTAGTCTAAATTTAATAAATATAGGTGGCAATTATTGAGACAGAGAGAGATAACACCAGAAATATCCCTAAACAACAGGCTTAAATAGCAAATCCATAGCGTAGATTAAGTATGACGCGAGCCGTCCTTGATTATTAACGATCAGCGGGCGGCTCGGAAAAATATGCTGTACCTTTGGGATACGATGTAATGAAATTATATTGTTTTTGTGAAAAACCCGGGGACGCAAATGCCCGCCTGCGGGTTGCGACCGGACATTCTAGAAAATGTCGTGTAGATATGCGAGCGCATCGCGCCCTCCGCCAGAGCGCCATCCGCGGCCACGATCGCGTTGACGATCTGAAGATGCTGACTGCAGCTGATAGATTCGTCAGGATTCCGCAGCAGCTCCTTTGGGTTTGTCGGCGTGTAAAACCTATCGAAATGGAATATATAAAGTTCCGACCGCCAGAACAGCTGGCGCGTGAATTTTTCTATATATGTGTTTTTGCATATCCTCGCGATTGATAGATGAAAGGCGTTGTTTACCTCAGAATATTCTTTAAGTTTGCCTTCGCTGTAAAAAGCCCGCTCTTTGTGAATCATTTCTTCGAGCAGCTGGATATCCGCTTCCGTGCGGCACGAGGCCGCCTCAAGGCTCGCGTGCCCCTCCATATAGGCTCTGGCCTTAAAGACTTCGTACATATCCTGCGGCGTGAGCTTAGGGATGTAGCACCCTTTGTTTTCTTTAACTTCCAGAAGGCCCTCCGCCACGAGCTGGCGCATCACGTTGCGCACGGGAGTCCTGCTGAGATTTAATCTTTCCGCTATTTCAGACTCGACGAGCCTGTCTCCCGGAGAAAATTCCTTGGACAGGATCATCTCCAATATAGCTTCATACGCTAAATTTTCCGCGGATTTATTCAATCATTTTCGCCTCATTTCACAATATTGTATCCAATATGTTTTTCGACGTTCATTATAACACATATATTTTATCAAAAGAGACCTTCATAGTTATTATCCCCTGCTAATTCATAAAAAATCAAAATACGACACGAATGATTATAACGATGAACAGCTTTGCGCGTTATGATTTCATTTACGCAACATGATGTGTCCATTTTATACCCCGCCTCTGTCCAGATTTAGTTTACCACTACATGTGACGGGGCTACAGGTCCGGCTCGGCAGGTTAAAGCTCGTTTTGTTTTCACAGGATACTCACGGACAGGCCCTATCTTTCACATCGTTTTCACAGCTTTCACGTTAGAATCCGCCTCACAAGATGATAAGGGAGGCTGCGGAGATGCATCTGCTCGTAATGATAAGCGGCGCTATCGCCTGCGTTTATTTTTTCTGGCTGGCTTATATATTGCTGAAGGAAAGGGATTCGTGAGCCGCAAAAACGCGGGGAGATAAAAGGAAAAAGATATGGGAGGAAACAGCGATGGATGAAACAATGACCGCGTCAAACGACGATAAAAGGGTACTGACGGCGCTCTGTTCCGATATAAAGAGAGAGATCGCCGGCAAAAGATACGACCACGCCGAATGCGCGCTGCGGATCGCAAAGGCGATGGAGCAGTACCCGGACGCCCCGGAGCCGCATAATCTGTTGGGCATTCTTCTTGAGGAGAGCGGCGACCACCGCGGCGCGATGAAGCATTTTCGCGCCGCCTGGGCTCTCGATCCCGGTTACAGGCCGGCGCATTTTAATATGGAGTCACTGGGGGGCTTTTTCCCGGAGGATTTCAGCGTTAAAAAGTACGCTTTTGACGACAGCGACTGCGGGCCGCGAGAGGACGCGGCCTCGCCGCAAAAATCAAAGGGTATGACCGGTAAGTTTTTTAGAAAAGAGGATGGAAGAGCATGAGTTCAGTGATACAGTATGTCGTCTATGTCGCGATCCTCATCGCGGCGGCGCTGCCGCTCGGCAGTTATATCGCCAAGGCGATGAACGGAGAAAGGGTCTTTCTCTCGCCCGCCCTCGTCCCCTGTGAGAACGCCATATACAGGATACTCGGCGTCGATAAGGACGAGGAGATGAGCTGGAAGTATTATGCTCTCTGCGTTCTGGTCTTTTCAGCGGTCTGCCTCGCCGGCCTCACCGCCATGCTGATGCTGCAGGGACATCTGCCGCTCAATCCGCAGAAGCTGCCGGGCCTCGGCTGGCATCTGGCTTTCAACACCGCCGCCAGTTTCGTCACTAATACGAACTGGCAGGCATATTCAGGAGAAAACACGCTGAGCTATTTTTCCCAGTCGCTCGGCCTGACGGTGCAGAATTTCGTCTCCGCCGGCGCGGGGATCGCGGTGCTTTTCGCGCTGATACGCGGCATCGTCAGGGTGAGGTCAAAGGGGGTCGGCTCTTTCTGGACCGATATCACGCGCGCCGTGCTTTACGTGATGCTCCCGCTTTCGCTGATCGTCGCCGTGGTGCTCGTCTCCCAGGGCGTAATGCAGAATTATTCTTCCTATGAGACGGTGGAGCTGATGGAGCCGATAGTCCTTGAGGACGGCGCGAAGGTCTCGCGGCAGGTCGTCCCGATGGGGCCGCAGGCGAGTCAGGTCGCGCCGAAGCAGCTCGGCACGAACGGCGGCGGCTATAACGGCGCGAATTCGGCAAACGCCTTGGAAAACCCCACGCCATTTTCCAATTTGCTGGAGCTTCTGTCGCTGCTGATGATCCCCGCCGCCCTCTGTTTCTCATACGGGCGGGGCGTTAAGGACAAGCGGCAGGGGCGGGCGGTCTTTCTCGCGATGTTCATCGTGCTCGCCGCCTCGCTGGCGATCGTCGGCTATTATGAACAGGCGGCGACGCCGCAGTTGGCTCAGGGCGGAAATGTTGATCTCGGCACGGTGATGCAGCCGGGGGGAAATATGGAGGGCAAGGAGAGCCGCTTCGGCATCGCGAGCTCCGCGGCGTGGGCGGTATTCACGACCGCCGCCTCGAACGGCTCCGTCAATTCCATGCACGACAGCTACACGCCGATCGGCGGCCTCGTGCCGATGCTGCTGATGCAGCTCGGCGAGGTCATCTTCGGCGGCGTCGGCTGCGGCCTCTACGGGATGATCGGTTTCGTCATTCTGACGGTCTTCATCATCGGGCTGATGGTCGGGCGCACGCCGGAATATCTCGGCAAGAAGATCGAGCCCTTCGAGATGCGCATGGCCGTCCTCGTCTGCCTCGCGACGCCGGTGGCGATACTGGCCGGCTGCGGCATCGCGGCGCTGGTCCCCTCCGTGCCCGCCAGTATGAACGACCCGGGGCCGCACGGTTTTTCGGAGCTGCTCTACGCCTTCTCTTCAGCCGGGGGCAATAACGGCTCGGCCTTCGCGGGCTTCAACGCGAACACCCCCTTCCTGAACTCGGCGCTCGGCCTCGTGATGATCTTCGCGCGCTTCGTGCCGATGACCGCGACGCTGGCGATCGCCGGAAGTCTGGCGGGGAAAAGGCGCGCGCCGGAATCGGCGGGGACGCTCTCCACCTGCAATATGACTTTCGTCTTCCTGCTCATCCTCATCGTGCTGCTCATCGGCGCGCTCTCTTTTTTCCCCGCGCTGGCGCTCGGACCGGTCGTCGAGCATCTGAGAATGTTTCGGGAAACTTTTTGAAAGGAAGCGGATCGCAATGTCAGTCAATAAAAACATACCAAATTATTCAAACGGCAAGATAGCCGCGGAGGCGTTCAAAGCCGCTCTCATAAAGCTCGCGCCCGCCGCGCAGGCGAAAAACCCGGTGATGCTGCTGGTATATATTTCGGCGATACTCACCACGGCCCTCGCGGTTCTTTCGTTTTACGGCGTGCGGGACGCCCCCTTCGGCTTCACGGCGGGAATCGCCGCCGTGCTCTGGCTGACGGCGCTCTTCGCGAACTTCGCGGAAGCGATCGCCGAGGGGCGGGGCAAGGCCCAGGCCGACTCGCTGAGGGCCGCGCGCCGTGAGGTCACGGCGCATCTGCTCTCGAAGGCAGACGACCACGCGTCCGGCACGGATATCGCCTCCGCCATGCTGAGGAAGGGCGACATCTTCATCGTCCGCGCCGGAGAGCAGGTCCCCGCGGACGGAGAGGTGATCGCGGGCGCGGCCTCCGTCGACGAGTCGGCGATCACCGGCGAGTCGGCCCCCGTGATCCGCGAAGCCGGCGGCGACCGCAGCGCGGTGACGGGCGGCACGACGGTCCTCTCCGACTGGCTCGTCGTCCGCGTGACGCAGGAAGAGGGGGAAAGCTTTCTCGACAAGATGATCGCGATGGTCGAGGGTGCGGCGCGCAAACGCACGCCCAATGAGATAGCGCTTGAGATATTGCTGATCGCCTTCACGATGATATTCGTTCTCGTGACGATGTCGCTCTACGCCTTCTCCGGCCTCCTGGCGAATGGGGAGGGGCAGGCAAACCCGCTCTCCGTCACGGCGATGGCGGCGCTGCTCGTCTGCCTCGCGCCGACGACTATCGGCGCGCTGCTTTCGGCGATCGGCATCGCCGGCATGAACCGCCTGAACCGCGCCAACGTGCTCGCGATGAGCGGGCGGGCGATCGAGGCGGCGGGCGATGTCGACATCCTGCTGCTCGACAAGACGGGCACTATCACTCTGGGCAACCGTCAGGCGAGCGAATTCATCCCCGTCGACGGATGCGGCAAGCGCAGCCTCGCCGACGCGGCGCAGCTATCGTCGCTCGCCGACGAGACTCCCGAGGGGCGCAGCGTCGTCGTCCTTGCGAAACGGGAGTTCGGCATCCGCGAACGCCAGCTCGAAAACGAACAGCTGACATTCATCCCATTCACCGCGGCGACGCGCATGAGCGGCGTGAACGGCAGGGATGGCGAGATCAGAAAGGGCGCCGCGGAGGCGATACGCGCCTATGTTGAGAAAGCGGGCGGCCGTTTCAGCGAGGAGTGCCGCAACGTCACAGACCGCGTCGCGAAGCTCGGCGGGACCCCGCTCGTCGTGGCAAAAAACGGCCGCGTGCTCGGAGTGATCTGCCTGAAGGACATCATCAAGGACGGCGTGAAGGAAAAGTTCGCCGATCTGCGCAAGATGGGCATCAAGACGATAATGATCACGGGCGACAATCCCGTAACGGCGACGGCGATCGCGGCGGAGGCGGGCGTCGATGATTTCCTCGCCGAAGCGACGCCGGAGGCCAAGCTTTCGCTGATCCGCGAGTATCAGGCCAAGGGGCATCTGGTGGCGATGACGGGCGACGGCTCGAACGACGCCCCCGCGCTCGCTCAGGCCGACGTCGCGGTGGCGATGAACACCGGCACACAGGCGGCGAAGGAGGCCGGCAATATGGTGGATCTCGACTCTTCGCCGACAAAGCTGATCGAGATCGTCCGTATCGGGAAACAACTGCTGATGACCCGCGGCGCGCTGACGACCTTCTCCATCGCCAACGACCTCGCGAAATACTTCGCGATCATCCCCGCGCTCTTCGTCGTGCTGTTCCCGCAGCTTCAGGCGCTGAATATCATGAAGCTCCACAGCCCCGAGAGCGCCATCTTCTCGGCGGTGATCTATAACGCGCTGATCATCGCGGCGCTCATCCCGCTCGCGCTCCGAGGGGTGAAATACAAAGAAGAGTCCTCGGGACAGCTTCTGATGAGAAACCTGATGATCTACGGCGCCGGCGGGATCATCATCCCCTTCGCCGCGATAAAGATCATCGACATGATCCTTATCGGAACGGGAATCCTGGCCTGAAGGCCGTTTGAAAAGAGGAGGCAGCCTATGACATTGAGAGCAGTTACGATTCGTTCGCTAATATATTTTGCGCTGATGACCGTGATCACGGGGATCATATATCCTCTCGCGGTGACGGGGATCGCCAAGTTGGTCTTTCCCTATGAGGCCGGCGGCTCCATCATCCGGGTCGATGGCCGGAAATACGGCGCGGAGAATCTCGGGCAGCCATACCGCTCGCCCGGCCGCCTCTGGGGGCGTCAGATGAACATCGACGCCGGCTTCACCGGCGCGGACGGCGGGCCGGCGGCCTACGCCTGGCCCTCAAATCTGAGCCCCGCCGGGAAAAAACTTGAAGGGCTGATCGCCGGGCGCGTGAAGGAGATACGCAAGGCAAACCCGGCTATGGAGGATAAACCGGTGCCCGTCGAGCTCGTAACAAGCTCCGGCGGCGGCCTCGACCCTCACATCTCCCCCGCGGCGGCCCTCTATCAGGTGCCGCGCATCGCGGCCGCCGCCGGCCTCTCCGAGGCGGAGGTGACAAAAATCATCAAAAAACATACCGAGGGGCGTTTGCTGGGAATAATCGGCGAACCGCGCGTCCATGTTTTGAAGGTAAACCTCGAACTGGGCGGAATCCTGAAATAACCCCGCCGTCCGAAAGGGAGGGAATATTCGCTATGGAAGAGCTGAAACGCCCCTCGCCGGAAGAGCTGCTTTCACGGCTGAAAGATCAGCGGGAGAAAGAGGAGGGGACGCTGAAAATATTCTTCGGCTACGCCGCCGGCGTCGGCAAGACATACGCGATGCTCGAGGCGGCGCGGCGCGCGAAAAGCCAGGGGATAGATGTGGCTGTCGGCTATATCGAGCCGCACACGCGTCCCGAGACGATGGCGCTGCTTGAGGGGCTGGAGACGCTGCCGGTGAGAAGTGTCGGGTACAGGGGCTTGAAGCTCGATGAATTCGACCTCGACGGCGCGCTCGCCCGCCATCCGAAGCTGATTCTCGTAGACGAGCTGGCCCACACGAACGCCCCCGGCTCTCGCCACGTAAAACGCTATCAGGATATCAAGGAGCTGCTGCGGGCCGGCATCGACGTATACACCACCGTCAACGTCCAGCATATCGAGAGCCTGAACGACATCGTCGCCTCGATAACGGGCGTGACGGTTGCCGAGCGCGTGCCTGACGACGTCTTTGACCGCGCGGAGCTCATCGAAGTGATAGACCTTGAGCCCGACGACCTTATCGAACGCATAGAGTCCGGAAAGGTATATAAGAACGAGCGGGCGAAGAGGGCGCTCGGCGGCTTCTTCACCAAAAAAAACCTCGGCGCCCTGCGCGAGATCACGCTGCGCCGCACCGCCGACAAGCAGAGCAGGGCGGCGATGGCGGAGGGCGGCGGCGTCAATGCCGGCGAGCATGTGCTCACCTGTCTCTCCGCCGCCCCCTCCAACGCGAAGGTCATCCGGACGGCGGCGCGTCTCGCGGAGGCCTTTCACAGCCGCTTCACGGCGCTCTACGTGGAAACCGGGGGCGGCAGGCCGGGAGACGGCGGCGGACGGCGGCTCCAAATGAATATAAAGCTCGCGGAGGACCTCGGCGCGCAGATAGTGACGGCCTACGGCGACGACATCGCCGGACAGATCGCGCAATACGCCAGCCAGAGCGGCGTGACGAAGGCGGTGCTCGGGCGCACGAACCACAAAAACGGCCTCTTCGGGCGAAAAAAGAGCCTCATCGACCGCCTCACCGAGACGGCCCCCGAACTCGACGTTTACATCATACCCGACCGGCAGCCGCCCTACCGCGTGAAAAAACAGTACGGCGGCGGATTGGAACTCTCCTGGCGGGACACGGCATACGCGCTGCTGATCTTCGCCGCGGCGACGCTGTTCTCTTATGTCTTCTTCCGCGCCGGTTTCCAAAACGTCAATACGATCGCCTTTTACATGCTCGCGGTGCTCTTTACCTCGCTCCTGACGCGCGGATATATCTATGGCGCCGCGCTCTCCTTCGCCAGCGTCGCCGCCTTCAACTATCTCTTCATCGAGCCGCTATATTCGTTCACCATGTACGACCCGGCCTATCCCGTCGTCCTTATCGTAATGCTGTGCGCGAGCCTGCTCGCCGGCTCTTTGGCGGCGCGTATCAAAAAACAGGCGGAACTTGCCTCCGGCAGCGCCTATATGACCGAGGTGCTGCTGGAGACAAGCCGGCTGCTCAACAAATCCGGGGGCTTCGCCTCCACCGCGGAAGTCGCGGAGAGGCAGCTGAGAAAGCTGCTCGACAGGCCCGTATTCATCTACGGGGAGGCGGAGCCGGGACGCTTGGCGAGGATATCTCCGGTAAAGCTGCCGAAGGAGGAAAGAGCCTACGAAAGCGAGGAAGAGATGGGCGTCGCGGAATGGGTCAGGACAAACAACCGTCGCGCCGGGGCGGCCACCGAGACGCTGCCGGGCGCGAAGTGCCTCTATATGGCGGTACGCGGGGGAGACGGCAAGGTCCTCGCGGTAGCCGCCATTGCCGCGGGACCGCAGCCGCCGCTCACAGCCTTTGAAAAAAACCTGATCCGCGCGATGCTCGACGAATGCGGCGTGGCGCTGGAAAAGGCCCTGCTGTACGACAGATATGTGCCGAAGGAGGGCGGAACAGATAAAGACCTATCTGAGAATTGAGCCCTTTTTCTCTCAGCCTCCGCGCGCAGTGCCTCACCCGTCTCAAGCACGACGGCATGAAGCAGGCAATCAGCGGCAAGCCCCTCCGCAAACGAAAGCACCGTATGCCCGGACTTCTTTCTTTATAATAGAGAGCCTGCAGCTCCGTTTCCGGCCCCCACACCCCGCGAAGAATGCGGCTCACTCCAGGCCGCATCAGCCCGCTTGAATCAGTCGGGTTCACTATAGCGTCGCAAATAATTTCATCAAGCGGCTCAGACGAGAGTGATATATCCATCTCCGCCATCCTTATAGAACAACTTCGCAATATTTATTCCTCCTCGTTTTTATATATACGTATTGACAAGTATCTATATATAGTTTATGCTATTTCCCGCAGGACGTCGACGACGGAATAAACTTGCGAAGGGGCATATCATAGATGTTAATTATGGATGCAATAAAGACAATTCTTTTATTTTTTCAGAATCAGATATTGGGAATGAGGTGGCTCAACACTCTCGCGGGGCAAACGCTTTCCGCGGCTTCCATCGGACGCGAACCGGAGGTCGAGAAGGTAACCGACATGGCGCGAATCGTCTCATACGGCGTGATCTCTACTCCGGCACTGGTTGTAGGAGAAAGAGTCGTCTCCGTAGGAAAGATCCTTTCCGCCGGCGAGATTGCCGGTTTGCTGAAAAAAGAAGGACTGTGACCATTCAAAATCAGCAGGGGAACGGCACTAGGAAGGTATATAAGGCTTTGGTCAACAACGACGCAGTAAATGTATTCAGAGCGTCTTGTGACATCAACGGGCTTACAATTCCGGCGCATTTACAAAACTGGGAAAAATACCCCTTAAAAGCAAAGAATAACAACCTTATACTTATAAAGGAGAAAATGCTATGGCAGAAAAAAGAAACAAAGACACTTTGGGAATCTTCGGTCGATGGCTGACGCTTTGGGTGGCGCTCTGTATGGCTGTAGGGGTGGGCATCGGCGTATTCCTGCCACGGGTCCCGGCGTTCCTTGCAAAGTTTGAATATGCCAACGTTTCTATCCCTGTTGCGGTGCTGATCTGGCTTATGATCTATCCAATGATGCTCAAGATAGATTTTTCCAGTATCGTTCAGGCGGTCAAAATGCCCAAGGGACTCATCATAACGTGCGTTACCAACTGGATGGTCAAGCCTTTTACGATGTACGCCGTCGCATCGTTTTTCTTCTTCACGGTATATGCGGGGCTGCTGGCCCCCGAGAGCGCGCGGGAATACCTTGCCGGTGCGGTGCTTCTTGGCGCGGCGCCCTGTACCGCGATGGTCTTCGTATGGAGCCAACTTACAAATGGAAATCCGGCATACACGTTGGTACAGGTCGCGGTGAACGATTTAATAATCTTAGCGGCCTTCATGCCAATAACGGCCTTTTTGCTTGGCGTCTCCGGCATCGCTATACCTTGGAACACACTGCTGCTTTCCGTCATTCTTTTTGTGCTGATACCGCTCACCGCGGGATGGCTGACGAGAAAGTTTTATATCGCGTACCGCGGCGAAAGAGATTTTTACCGTTTTATCAAAAAATTTGAAGGCATTACAACGGCAGGACTGCTCCTCACATTGATAATCATCTTTTCCTTTCAGGGAAAAGTAATCCTTGAAAACCCCGTTGATATCTTGCTGATAGCGCTTCCGCTCACACTACAAACCTTCTTTATCTTTGCCTTTGGCTACTTATGGGCGAAATTATGGAAACTGCCTTACGACATAGCTGCTCCGGCAGGGTTGATAGGCGCGAGTAATTTTTTTGAGCTGGCTGTGGCCGTGGCAATATCGCTCTTCGGGCTTCAATCCGGCGCGGCACTCGCAACGGTCGTAGGCGTACTGATTGAAGTACCGGTCATGTTGATGCTGGTCAATTTCTGCAACCGGACAAAAGATTGGTTTTTGAAAAAGCCTGTGATCAGGCCGCAAGGCAGATAAATCAGGGAAGGTTTTCGACGAATATACATAGATATATTACTATATAACGATGTTTAATTATCTAATTCGGCTTAAAAAGCCAATGAGGGACAAGAAAGATGAACGACAAAAAGAAAATGGAAGCCATAGAAAAAAAGTTGACAGATCAGAAGATCACGCAGGATTTTTACAAAGCGGCGGAAACCCGGATCAAAGGCAAACCTTTCCCCGCCGATTTTTACTGCCGCGCCGGGCTGCCGAAAGCTCCGGAAAGCTGGGCCCAGGATTTTTACCGGCTGCGGTAACAGAAGCGGAGAAGAGACAAGATCAGCCCCTCGCCGCCTTTTTTCACGCCGCCCCCTAAATGGGCGGCAGACGACTTTATGCGCACGGCACGGCCCCTCCCGGGCAGTTTAACCTCCCGGCGGCGTATTTGACGAAACGCTTTACCGCGGGGGCGGCGTTTTCCAGCGAAAAGAGGGCCATCCCGAGTATTATCTTCTGCGGCGGATCAAGCGGGAGTTTTACCACGTCGCAGGGCCAGTTGCGGGTGATCAGTTCGTTGATGACGGTCATCCCCAGTCCCTGCTCGACCATTGAGAGCGCCGCGAAGCTTTGCAGCGTGGTGAATTGTACGTCCGGCTCCAAGCCGTTTTTTTCAAATAGCGCCGCCACGTCGGCGTCGCGCCCGAGGGCCGGCATGATGAAGCTTTCGTCGCGGCACTTTTGCAGCGGGTAGGCCGCCGCCCGTGCAAGCTGGTGCGTCTTCGGCAGCACCGCGAGCATCTGGTCCTCGGCCAGAGGGATCCAGTCGTACGACATGGGTTCTTTATGGCTCATAAAAGCCACGTCCGCCCTTTTTTCCTCAAGCCATTGGATTATCTCCTGCCGGATGCCCTCCATGAGTTTGATCTTGATGTGCGGATACTCCTCGCGGAAGCCCCTGATAACGCCCGGCAGCCAGTGCGTCGAGATGCTTGGATAGGTGGCGATCGTCACTTCGCCGAGCGAAAGCCCCTTGATCTCGGCCGCGATTTCGTAGATGCGCCGCTCCTGCGATAATAGCTCCCTTACGGCGACGGCGATCCTTTCGCCGTCCGGCGTCGGCATTACCCCCCTTTTGTTCCGCAGCAGAAGGGGAAACCCAAGATCGTTTTCAAAGGCCGTCACCAGCTGGCTCACGCCGGAGGGCGTGTAGCCAAGAATCTCGGCCGCCTTTGAAAAACTGCCTGTCTCCGCGGAGATCAAAAAAGCCTTGCACCTTGAGCTCTCCACAATTCCATCTCCTTTTAAGTAATACTAAAAACAAATATTACAGAACGTAGTTTTACTTTATATTATAGCCTTTATATAATGAGATCGCAAAGGCCCGAAAGAGCCGGCAAGGACGGGAGGAAAGGATCATGAAAAAAAACAACATTTACGGTGCGGCGGCGATCATCAGTTTGTTTGCGACAATAGCTTTGCGCTATTTATGGATAATAGAGAACAACGGCGAGTCCGCGGCTCTCGCGATTTTAATGTTCGCTTCCTGCGCGGTCTTCAGCTTCGCGGCGGCGGGGTACGTCACCGGCGGATGGACGACGCGGTACCGGTAGGAGAGAACGCGGCGCGGCTGAAATCATCAAGCCGCGCCGCATTATATAAAGAACAACTTGTCCTATAGCAGCCATACCCGCCAAATAGACGGCCTGTCGATCTTATTTTCTCTCCGCGGACAAAATGCCCCTTTTCACTCAATGACGCTATCACAATAAAATTTATCCTGCCAATATGCCATATAGCGTTCTGTTCAAAAAACATTTATAATGTAAAAAGTTTTTGTTTTAACTGTATACTTAGATAAGGAAGTGTTGGTCATGCTGAGAACAAACCGAAACCGGCTCTGTCTTACCGCCGCGTTCATCCTTCTCCTGCTCGCGCTCGTCGCCGCGGGCGGCTGCGGCGGAAGCGGCGGCGGCAACAAACTTTACGTCATGGGGGCGATGCACGGCGACCTGGCGGAAGAGCTGAACGAATTGTGCGACATCTCCGCATACGACGGAGTGAGCGCCGACGCGCCGCTGATCGTTTCTTATAAGGACGGCTCCGTCATCGACGACGAAACGGCCAAGACGATACGGAAATTCCTTGACGCGGGGCAGAGCGTGGCGCTGGAGCACGCGGACGAAAAGGAGATAAACGGCTTCCTTGACGCGCTGGGGTTTGAAGGCGATTTCATAATGCCGTCCGGCAGCAGCTATGTCGAATATTACGGCGTAAAGATACTGAGCGGCGACATTTTCTCATATGTAACGCTCAATGACAATGAGTCGCAGCCGGAGATCCTCAACGAATTCCCCGACGAGATCAGATCGGGCGATATTCTCGTATCACAGGACAAGCCTCAGCAGTGGCCGGTCACTGATACGTCGGGAGACGAAACAGTGTCCTTCTACCATTCCGAGCCGGATCTGACTCCGCCTCCGGCCGACGAACGCGCGGCGGCGAACGGCATCGTGAAGTGGATGAACGAGAGCGCGGAACAGGCTAAGGCCGCCGCCGCAGGCAAGGCGTCGGCGCAAAAGGCCCTCAACAGCGCTTCCTCGGGGACGAACGACCTTACGCAGGTCTCCCGTATGTATGAAAAAACTTACAGCGCCTCGCAGTGGGGCAATACTTTTGAGATAACGGTGGACGTCTACGCCTGCCACACCTACAACGAGGCCGACAAACTGGATTCCGACTGGTATTTTATCAAGCAGAAGGGCCAACTGAACCCCTCGGCTAATTACAGCAATCAGGATCACAAAGGAACCACTACGGCGGTGATACAGGATTACATGGTCGAATATGGGTTTGACAACTGGATGGTGAACAACGACGGAAAGACGAACAACAACGCCGTGCTCAAGGATTCGAAGCCTGACACCTCCGTCGGCTCGACGGGCTTTTCCAGCGGCATCTCCTTCTCGCTGGGCGGCAACGTCGGTTTCTCGGGATTGTCGGGCAGCGGCGGCATCAGCGCCGGCGTGAGCTATTCCACCAGCGAGAGCCAGACCGTCTCCGAGTGTCAGGTACAGAACAATTCGAAGGGATCGGTAAACGGCGTCACCCAGCAGAACGCGGCGTGGAGTTACACCTTCTCGCGCCCGCTGCTGAAGGGCGGCCCTTACTTCGCCGCCTGCAACGACTTTTACGACGCGCCGCTCGCCTCGCGCAGCCTCTTCCAGCCCGTGAACCAATGGGCGTGGGCGGTCGGCCCCAATGAGAGGGACAATATCAAAGGGTTCAAGTTCAAATTCAAGTGGATGACCGGCTATTCCTACAGCGCCGGCTACGCCTGGTGGATAAAGGTCGCCAAAGAGGAACACCACAACAAGACGGCGCATGAAAGCGAGTTCTACGTACCCCTCGAAGGGATACTGCCGCCGCTGATCGCCGCCAACAATCTGGACTTTTCAAAGGCCGCGGCCCATCAGAAGCTCGAGCTGGGGACCTTCCGCGACTGGACTGCGGAGAGCGATAAAGAATGGTGCACACTGAGCCGGACGGAGGGGACGAAAGAGGACGCCAACAGCGGCGTTTTTGTGGACGTATCCGAAAACACGACCGGCGCCAACCGCGAGGCCACGATCACGCTGAAAACGAAGGACGGCAAGGGCAGCTCGACGGTGAAAGTCTTCCAGTCAAGATATTAGCCTGCGATTCCAACAGTTCACAGCAGAAGCAACCGAGATGAGACGCCGGGTTTTGAGGCCTGGCGTCTCATTTTTTTGAAAAGCCTTCTTTCGCTCTAAGGGATACGCCGCCAATTAAAACGGGCGTTTGACTTTTTTACGCCATGTGTTATGCTAAAAAAAATAGGGGACATCACGGTAAAGGGCGGAGGATAACAGATGGGAAACAATAACGGCGCGGCCGCGGGAGACGACCTCTCCAGAGGCGAAACGACGCGCAGAAAGCTTATAACGGCTGGTATACGGCTCTTTTCCACATACGGCTACGACAGCACCTCCACGCGCATGATCGTGCAGGAGGCCGGGGTCAACCTCTCCGCGATATCGTTCCACTTTTCGAGCAAGGAGGCGCTCTACGCGGCATGCCTGCAATTCATCGCCGCCAAGGCCGAAAAGATGTACGACGAAGCCTTCGAGCGCGCGGAGGCGCTGCTTGAGCGCGGCGCGGTGACGGCGGAGGAGGCGCGGCGCGCGATACTCGAGATAATGCATATACAGCTGACCGTCGCCTTTGGCAAACGGTACCAGAGCAGCCTCAAGCTGGTATATTGGGAACAGATAAACGCGATGAACAGCGATCATCCCGTGACGACGGTCATCTTTGAAAAGATAGAACTGGTCGTCGCGAAGCTTATCAGCGCGGGCGCGGGGATGCCATTCAAAAACGCGAGGGTGGCGAGCCGTTTTATCAACGGTGGCGTCATCTCCTTTGGCGAACATTCGCTGCTCGTCAAATATTCTCTGGGGCTTGAGACGGAGGGCGACGAGCTGCCGGAGTGGATACGGAGGCAGATAACGGAGCATGTCTACAGTTTCATCGACAAGCTGTTCGCCGGCGCGGCGGCGGAAAAAGCTGATTCATGAAAAGGGACTGCGTCTGGCTTTCGCCGGAACTCTGTTCCGGCTGCGGCAGGTGCGTACCGGCCTGTCCCAAGGGGCTGATCGCGATGAGACCCTCCCCTGAAGGAGAGACCGCCGCGATAGAACATCCCGAGCGCTGCGCCGCCTGCGGAAGCTGCCGGCTCGTTTGCCCGGCTGGCGCGATAGATGTATACGAGGACTGAGGAAATGGCGGAAGCAAAGAAATTAAACAGTTGGTGCTTCGTCTGCGGGGCTGAGAATCCGCAGGGGCTGCACATCAAGAAACTTCGCACGGAGCACGGCTGCCGCTGCGATTTTACCGTGGAGCGCGGATGGTGCGGCTATGCCGGCATCCTCCACGGAGGGATACATGCGGCGATCCTCGACGAGATCATGGGCGACGCCGTGAACGACAGGCTCAAAACCGCCGTGACGCTCGACATGACGATAAGATATATAAGCCCGGGGCGCGAGGGCATGGCGCTCGTGTGCGAGGGCGAGGTCGCGTCCGTTTCCGGCAGGCGAGCCAAGGCGCGCGGGACGATCCGCGAAGCCGCGACGGGAAAGCTCATCTCGGAGGCGACGGGGCACTATCTGAGGGTGGATGTGGAGAACCTGAAGGAAAGGGCCGACGGACAGGACGCGGCTGGCATATAAGCCGCGCGTAATAAAGAGGGGCGCGCCCGTATTTCATTCGCCGGCGATGCGCGCCCTTCTGCATTAGTAAAAACCGCGCCCTATTTCATCCACTCCATCAGCTCGTGGATGAAGGTCGGGTCAAGCTGGAATTTTTTTATTATCTCGCAGTCGCTGACGCCCATTTTTTTCAGCTTCAGCACATACCTGACGAGGCCGAGCGCCTCGGCGAAGCCCTCCGCACGCGCCGCCTTGAGCTCCGCGGCATGACCTCCGCCGGCGTTACGCTCCATCGGTCTTTCCCCTCTCGTCAATGATGTATTTCGTCTTCTGCTCGTCGGTGGAAAGCGCGCCCGCGGGAAGGATCACTACCTCCTTCGGCCTCGCGAGGATGAGCTCCTTAAGACGGTCGGAAACGCGTTTCGCAAGCACTCCGTCGCCTTCGGCGCAGCCCCCGGCGCGCTCTGTCTCGACGACGTAGCAGTCGGTGCAGCCGTTCGAGCGCAGGCGGAGGCGCACGTTTCCCGTGATGCCGTGGATCGCCGCCATCACGCCGCGAATGTCGCTCGGATAGACGTTGACGCCCGATACGATGAACATGTCGTTGTCGCGGCGGCCGGCCACGCTTATGCGCGCCTGGGTGCGCCCGCAGGCGCAGCGTTCATGCGTTATCGAAGCGATATCTCCGCTTTTGTAGCGTATCATCGGCCTGCCGAATTTTTTCAGCGCCGTAAAGACGAGCTCGCCGCGCTTTCCGTCCGGCACCGGTTTTCCCGTTTCGGTATCCAGCACCTCGACGATGACGCTGTCCTCCGCGACATGAAGCCCCTGGCGCGCCTCGCATGAGGCGGCGAGCGAACCCATTATCTCCGACATCCCGTAGACCTCGTAAACGGAGGCTCCCCACACCTCCTCTATCGCCCGGCGTATCGGCGGTATCGAACCGCCGGGCTCGCCGGCCACGATGACGCGGCGCACGGAGAGCTCCCGCGCGGGGTCTGTGCCGTTTTCTTTGAGCCAGGCGCCGAGACGCCAGGCAAAGGAGGGCGTCGTCTGGATGGCGGTGATCTTCAGCTCCGTCAGCAGCCTCCTGATCCTGTCCATCGGCAGCACCCCGCCCCACAGCGTAGTCACGCCGATCTCCTGCATCGAGAGCACGGCGGGCGAGGCGACGAAGAGGGAGAGGTTGAGACAGTGCAGATATCTGTCCCCGCGCTTCATGCCGAAGCATTCAAAGAAACGGCGCGAGAGGCGCACGATCTCCGCGAAGTCCCCGCGCGTGAAGGGGCTGATGAGCGGCAGCCCCGAGGTGCCGGAGGAGGAGGCCGCGTAGACGATCTCATCCTCGGGAACGGCGAGCATCCTGCCGTAGACGGGGTACTCCTCGATATCGCGGCGCAGCTCGCTCTTTGATATCGGCGGCAGCTTCGTGATATCCGCAAGCCCCGCGATGTCCGCGGGCGCGACGCCGGCGCGGTCGTAAAGCTCCTTATAGAACGGCGAGCGCTCATAGGCGCAGTGTACGATCTCCTTAAGCCGTGCCGACTGAAGCTGTTCGATCTCGCCGCGCTCCATATATTCGCTCCCGTTAATTATTTCACAAGAATTTGTCATGGCTCCGCCTCATATCTTCCCATATCCCAAAGGTTAAAATATCTCCGCGGTTATCAGTATAACGACCGCGGCAAGTCCCGCAAGCCCCGAAAAGAAGGAGCCTTTGAAATAGTACCAGGCCGCCGTTTTGAAATCTATCCTCGTAAGCGCGACGGCGTTGACGACGCCCGCGTTCCACGGCGGACAGGGCGTGATCCCGGCGCAGAGCGCGAGCCGCGCGCCGACGGCAGGGGAAAGCCCTGCCTGCGCGAAGTATTCCGCGATCCTGTCGCCGAAGGCCGAGAAGACGGGCACCGGGTTGGCGGTAAAGAGCGTGACGGCCATGATGAGTCCCATCCCGGCGTACATGTCGGGCAGGGAGTCGAGTCCGTTCGCGATGATCCTGAATCCGGGCGCGGCGGCGATCACCGAGGCGAGCCCCGCGGCGGCGGCGACGCTGATGACGGGGCCGATGGCGGCCGTTATCCCCTTTCCGAGCGTGTCACGCCAGTCGGAGAGTCTGGCGCGGAAGATAACGAACGAGACAAGGATCGAAAGCGCGAGGGTAAGCAAAACGTTGACGCCCAACGCGGCGATACAGGCCACAGTCACGACGAGCGGCAGCACCGAGAGCGCAAGCGGGGGGCATTCGGCTTCCGGGCGCGGCGCGGCGAGCTGGAGCTTCTTTATCTCCGCGCCGGAGGGGAAGAATCCCTCGCCCGCGCGATCGCTCTTTCTGATGTCAAGATAGATGAGCAGCGCCAGCATTCCCAGCTGCGCGGCGCAGAAGACGACGGAGAGCGCGGGCGCGGCGGAGAGGCCGACGCCGAATATCTGGGCCGCCTGGATGTTCTGCGCCTGCAGGTTGCCGGCGAGCACGCCGTTCGCGATGTTCCCCGCCGAACCGTAGCAGTAGTATTTCCACGGGACGCCGCACTCTTCAAAGAGCTCACGCCCGAGCGCGACGACGGTAAAGACGACGACGAAGCCGCTGATGCCGCAGTATCCGAGGATCACATAAAAGAGCGGCAGTATGCAGACCGTAAAAAACTTCTGGTTGTTTTTGCTCTTCCTCGTCGCCGCCGAGAGGGCGAGCGCGATGCGCCGCACCGCGCCGGAGTCCTCCATCACCTTGCCGTAGAGCGCGGAGAGGGCGAAGAGGATCAGGTATCCCTTGAGAAATCCCGCGACGCCGCCCATATATGTCCCCGTGAGGCGCTCGATGTAAAAACCCGTCGTGAAGAGTTCAGCGGGGCCGCAGGAAAAAATTATCATGACGCTCGCGCTGGCAACGGCCGTCAGCAACATGTTGTATCTTTTGAAGCACATCGAGATGAACAGGCCAAGGCCGAGAATTATGCCAAAAAAGCTCAGATACTCCATCTTTTATACCTCGATTCTTTCCTTATAAAAGGCGCGCGGGGAGGGTGCGCCGCCGCGCGTCTTTGGAGCGGAGGATTACCTTTTCCCGTCTATATAACCTTTGAGGTCTATCTTGCCCTCGGAGAAGAACCTTTCGTCCATGACCTTTATATCGTCCGCCATCTTAGGCGTGAAGTCCATGTAGGGCAGGATATCGCGCGCGATGTCAATGCCCGGCGCGACCTCCGTCAGCGTCACGCCCTCTTTGCGCAGCTCGAAGACGCAGCGCTCCGTGACATAAAGTATCTCCTGCCCTGTCTCAAGGGCGTGTTCGCCCGAAAACGTCACCTGATAGACGGATCTCACGAACTTTTTGTTCTTCCCCTCGTTCAATATCCTTATCCGGCCCTCTTCTACGGCGGTCTTAAGGCCGCCCGAGGTAAGCGTGCCGCAGAATACGACCTTCTTCGTCCCCTGCGTGAGGTCGATGAAACCGCCGCAGCCCGTTATCTTCGGGCCGAAGCGCGAGACGTTGACGTCGCCGTTTTCGCCGATCTCCGCCATGCCGACGAAGGTCATGTCGAGACAGCCGCCGTCATAGACGTCAAAGATCGTCGGGCTGTCCACGTGCGACCAGGCGTTGACCGAGGCGCCGAAGCTGAAGCGCGGCGCGGGGACCCCGCCAAGCGCGCCGGTCTCGACGGTCATCACCATGGAGTCGGATAGTCCCTCCTCCGCGACGACGGCGGCGACCGATTCCGGTATGCCGAGGCCGAGGTTCACGAGCGCGTCGGGAACGAGCTCCGCCGCGGCCCTGCGCGCGATCACCTTGTTCGCGGAGAGCGGGAGCGCGGCCTGCGCGTCGAGCGGCACCTTATATTTTCCGGTATAGGCGGCGTTGTAGAAATCCCCCATCGTCTGGCGATGGTTGTTCACCGGGTCACGGGAGACGACGACCTTATCGACGAAGACGCCCGCGATATGGACCTCCTTCGCGGGGATCGCGCCGGCGGCGACGACGTTCTTGACCTGAGCGACGACGATGCCGCCCGAGGCGCGCGTCGCCATCGCGATCGCGCGCGCGTTGACGTAGGCCGCCTCTTCCTCGAAGGAGAGGTTGCCGTTTTCATCGGCCGTCGTGGCCCGCACGCAGCCGAACTGGATCTTCGGCATCGGGTAGTAGAGATACTCTTCGCCATCTATTTCTATAAGCTTTACGAGCTCTTCCTTCGTTATCTCGTTCATCCTGCCGCCCTCAAGGCGCGGGTCGACGTAGGTCTTGAGCCCGATCTTCGATATCTCGCCCGGCTGTCCCTGCGCGCGGCGGCGGAACATGTGTTCGCAGACGCCCTGCGGCAGGTTGTACGATTCGACCTTGTTGTTTATCACCATCTCCATGATGGTGTTGTTCGAGCCGTAGTGGCCGACGATGACGCGTTTGACGAGCCCTTCGTGCGCGAGGTGCTGAAAGCCCTTCGAGGTCGCCGGCCCCATATCGCCGACGCCGGAGCCGGACATGATCGTCAGCCCCTGCGGGCCGCCAGTCGCGAGGAACCTCTTTTCAAGCTCTATCATCAGCTCCTCCGGCATCGCGCTGTTCATGTTGCCGCTGCAGGCGAGGAAGTCCCCGTCCTTTACGAGGCTCATCGCCTCCGCGCCGCCGCATATCTTGTTCTTCATTCGGAACATCTCCTCTGTATTCAGGATAAGTTCAAAAAGCGCGGACCGCAGGGTGAATATGGGTGACGCGGCCCGCGCCGTAGGGCATGTCTAAATCATTGAGAGCACCAAACGCTCGACAAAGGTCTTTATCTCCTGCACCTTATAATCGTTGTGGCCGATGCCGAAGGCTCCGGCGGCCGCGGCCTCGGCGGCGCGCTTCGCAAGTTCCGGCGTCGGGGCCGCTCCGCGAAGCAGCTCCTCCGCGCCCTTCGCGCGCACGGGAACCGGCGCGACCGCGCCGAGCACGATGCTCACATCCTCGATGAGGCCATCCTTCAACTTGTAGGCGGAGGCCATGCTCGCCATCGCGAAATCTATGGAATCGCGCAGGCGGAACTTTTCATAATGCGTCACATATCCCGGCTTTTTTGGGATGACCACCTCGGTGATGACCTCTCCCGGTTCAAGCAGGTCGTAGGCCTTGAGCTCCGTGGTGAAGAAGCTCTCCGCCGCGATGCGCCGCCTGTTCGTCACCAGTTCGGCCCCCAGGGCCACCATCACCGGCGAGAGGTCGGAGGCGTTGACGGAATAACAGCCGCAGTTCATGCAGCGCTCCGCCTCGCGGCATCCCTCGCCCTCGGAGAGGGTGAAGGAATCTTCCCTGTCAAGCGCCCTCTCGGCGGCGGAAAGCTGCCTGTCCTTCACGGCCTCTTTCATCGCGGCGCAACCCTCGGCAAAGCGGATGAAGCCGTGCTGCGTATCCTTTTCGGGGAGGGCGAGGCCAAGCTCCGCGTTTATCGCCTCGGCGGCGTTCCGCCCCGAGCGGATGGCCTTGATGACCGTCGTCGGGCCGGTGGTCATGTCGCCTCCCGCGAAGACGTTCGGACGGCTCGTCCTCTGCGTCTCGGCCTCGACCTTTATCAGGCCGCGGTTTTTCGCCAGCTCGTACTTTTCTTCGATGAAAGAGAGGTCCACGCGCTGTCCCGCCGCCATCAGCACCGAATCGGCCTCCAGCGTCAGCGTCTCGCCCTCGTCATAGGAGGGGTTGAAGCGTCCCGTTTCGTCGCGCAGCGCCACGCATTTTTTCAGCTCCATGCCGGTGAGCCGCTCTCCCTCGTAGAGGGCGCGCTTCACGCCGAAGCCGTTTATGATCTTCACGCCCTCTTCCTCGGCGCGGGCGACCTCTTCGGCCGAGGCCGGCATCTCATCACGCTGTTCAAGGCAGGCGAGCGTCACCGAGGCCGCGCCGAGACGCTTCGCCGTGATGGCCACGTCCATGGAGACGTTGCCGCCGCCCACGACCAGGACCTCTTTCCTCTCCTTCTTGTTCACCCACTTATTGACCTCCACCAGGAACTGGAGGCCGAACTCGGTGAATTCCTCGCCGTCGAAGCCGAGGACGGGGCGTCCCCAGGCACCGGTGGCGTAGAATACCTTATCAAAGACGTTCTCAAGCTCTTCGGCGGTAACGGCCTCGCCGACGCGGACGGAGCTCCGGAACTTGACGCCGGTCTTTTCCAGCGCCTTGACGACCGCGCGCACATAGCTCTTCGGCAGGCGGAAAGCCGGTATCGCGTACATGAGACAGCCGCCCGGCTCCTCCATCGCGTCAAAGAGGGTGACATCGTGTCCGGCCTGGCGAAGGTAGTACGCCGCGGCGAGTCCCGCCGGACCCGCGCCGGCGATGGCGATCTTCCTGCCGCTCTCCGCCTTTGGCGCTTTATAAAAATCGTCCGCGTGCGCGAGTATATAGTCGCCCACGACACGCTCCACCGCGTGGATGGAAACGCTCTCGTCGCTCGAACTCCGGTTGCACTTCGTCTGGCAGGTATGCGCGCAGACACGCGAGGTCATCATCGGCAGCGGGTTGTATTGCATAAGGATCTTTGCCGCTCCCGCGATGTCTCCCGCGCGGGCCTTCGCCATATAGGCGGGAATGTCCGTCCCCGCCGGGCACTCCACGGAACAGGGCGTCGCGCCCGCCTTCATGCCGCCGAATACGGAATGGTAGCGGTTGTCCCCGCGCACGGCGTAGCACTCCGCGCCGCCCTTTCTGAGGCATTCGAGCCTGCCGCCGCCGTGGTTCGGATAGCGATAGAACCAGCAGCGCACATCCTGGCAGAGGTTGCCCCCGATCGTGCCGCGGTTCCTGATAAGCGGCGAGGCGACGCTGCGGGCGGCCTCCGCGACGGCGGCAAGCTCACCGCGCAGCGCTTCACTCCCGGAAAGCGCGCTGAGCGTCGTCAGGGCGCCGATGGAAAACTTGTCGCCCTCATCCCTTATGTACCTGGTATCCTTTATATCTTCCAATGAGACGAGCGTCTTCGGCGGGTCCATGAGAATGGAATCCTTGAGCGCTCCCAGCAGATCCGTGCCTCCGGCGACGGCCGCGCTCCGCTCCTTTGCGGCGAGCGCCTCCGCGGCCTCGTCAAACGACTGCGCGCTGATAAAATTGAAATGCTTCATAAAAATTCCTCCTCCCTATGCCTTCTTCAAAGCCTTGAGAATCACCGCCGGCGTCGCCGGGTACTCGTTGACCTCGACGCCGACGGCGTTCGATACCGCCATCAGCACCGCGCTCGCGGAGGCCGCGCCCGATATCTCGCCGATCCCGATCGCTTTGAACATGAAGGAGTCGACCTGCGACTCGACTATCGCCGAGGCGTGTTTGGGGAATTCGTTGAAGGGCCGCCACTTATATTCAAGCATATTGCTGGTGAGCATCCTTCCGGTGCCATTCACGTCGTATATACATTCCTCATAGGTGGCGGTGTCGAGACAGGCGGAGCCGATGCCGCCCTGCATCTGCATACGCACCATGCGGTTGTCGATTATCTGGCCGATGTCCGTGCCGTTCACGAAGCGCAGCACCCTGACCGCGCCGCTGTCGAGATCGACCTCGACCTCAACGCAGCAAAGGCAGCAACTCGGCACGTCGAACTGTTCTATATGGTTGCCGTAGCCGATGATGTTCAAGTCCTTCGGCCCAAGCTTCTTGATCGGGACAGTCTTTTCGGGACGGTCGCGAATGAAGGCCTGGAAATCCTCCAGCTCTATCTGATCAGGGGAGATGCCGCCGAAATAGGCCGCCGCCAGCTCCTGCACCTTGTGCTTGGCGTCCATCGCCGCGCGCGAGACGGCCTTGCCCGTCGTTATCGTCCCGCGCGAACCGCAGAGGCCGAAGTTCGTCGGGTTGTTCATCGAATCGGGCTCCGTCACATAGACCTTTTCGATCGGCACATGGAGCACCTCGGCCGCGAACTTCGCCGCTGCCGCGCGCTGCCCCATGCCGGACTCCGTGAGGTCACACTGGACGATCACGGTCGAGCCGCGCCCCTTGATGTCGCCGATGATGCGCACGAAGGCTTCGGTGTTGTCCTCGGCTACGTCGGCGTTGCCGATGACGCCCATACCGACGCCGATCGCTTTGCGCCCGTTCTCCTCGGTCGGCACGAGCCAGCCCTTCCACTTTTCATCCCAGCCGAAGAGGTCGGCCGTCTTCTGCATCGCCTCCCGGAACATCATCGACGAGCGTGACTGCCACCAGTGGCCGTCGCGCCAGATAAAGCGGTCGCCCTTTTCCACATAGTTTTTCTTGAAGACCTCGAGCGGGTTCATATCGGCGGCCCTCATCGTCGCCGCCATGACGCGCGCGAGGCAGGAGTTGAGCTCCTGGCCGCCGTAGCCGCGCACGATGCCGGCGGGACATTTGTTCGTCGCCACGACCTTGCTGTCGAGGTTCCAGTTCTTGCACTTTGCCATCACCAGCTGCGCCTCGCCGAGGCCGACGCCGACCTGTCCCTGCACCGCGTCCGCGAGCGCGCCCGTGTCAACGTACCAGCAGCCCTCGACGGCGCAGAAGATGCCTTCCTTATTGAGGCCAATCTTCGCCTTGATCTTGCTGCCGAGGCGCTGCTCGTGCGCGATAAGCTGCTCCGTCTTGCTCATGAAATTCTGCACCGGCCTGCCAGTGACGCGGGCCGCCAGCGCGGCGCAGAGGATAGTGACGGAGAGCGACTGCTTGTTGCCGTAAGAGCCTCCGACGTTGAAGGTCTTTATCCTCAAATTTGAATGGGGGATACGCGGGGCGTTATAAAGCTTGCAGATATAAGGGCTCTGCGAGGTGACCCAGAGGGTGTAATCGTCCCCGCCCTCCCAGCGCACGATCGCTCCCGGCGGTTCCGGCGCGTTGGGGGCCGGCATCTTGTTGAACTCGACGAGAGATTCCGCGACCCACTCGGCCTCTTCAAAGCCCTTGGCGGGATCGCCGGCCTTCATCTGCCACCAGGGGCCGTCGGGCTGGAAATGAGGCACGCCCGGGTCGACCTCGTTCGTGCCGCTCTTGAATTTTCCGGGGAAGATGACCGGAGCGTCGGGCGCGAGGGCCTCCACCGCGTCAAAGACGGCGGGCAGCTTCTCGTACTCGACTTCGACAAGCTCAAGCGCCTCGTCGGCGATATCCTTCGTATCGGCGGCACAGATCGCGACCGGGTCTCCCGCGAAGTATACGACCTCGTCCATAAGTAGCTTATGGGGCGGCCAGCCGAGCACCCAGCCCTTCGGCAGGTCCTTGTAGGTAAGGACGCAGTGGACGCCGGGCACAGCCATCGCCCTCTCGACGTTGATGCTCTTTATGCGCGCGTGGGCGTAGGGACTTCTCAGTATGCGCGAGAAGATCATGCGCGGCACGCTGAAATCGTCAAGGAAAGTCGCCTTCCCGGTCACGATGTCGCGCGCGTCGGCGCGCTTCCTGTACTTACCGACATGGCGGTAAGGCTGCTGCTTGCCGTCCTTGATCGCCGGCTCGTAATTGTGGTTCCCCGCCTTGAAGTTGGCCTCCGTCATCTCTCTTCACCCGCCTCGTTCACGATCTCATATTGATCAGACTCCGCGCCCGCAAGCTTGTCGAGCGCTTCAAGCACCGTATAGTGGCTGATGCAGCGGCAGTAATTGCCGGAAAGCGCCTCGCGTATCTCCTCTGCGCTCGGATGGGGATTTTTCATGAAGAGCGCCTTGGCCGACATGATGATGCCCGGCGTACAGTAGCCGCACTGGAACGAATAACATTCGATAAATTTCTGCTGGATGGGGTCAAGCTCGTGTGTCACGGGGTCCTCAAGGCCCTCAATCGTAATGATATCGCCGCCGTCGCACTGCACCGTGAGGATCATGCAGGAGGCGATCGCCGAACTCCGCTC
>OLGB01001295.1_pt1 | contig 30773 bp, 32 predicted proteins | sample 1605691 | NCBI WGS metagenome assembly OLGB01 (sample SAMEA3888925, study PRJEB22519) | human gut metagenome | biome: human gut; feature: human-associated habitat; material: faeces | place: Denmark | collected 2010 | reverse complement strand
CTTTCGGATTTTTCAGTGAGGTTTACGGCGCTGAAATTTCCGGTTTGACAATTCAGGGAAAACTTGATGTGTCTAATTCTGCCCCCGTCTTTTTTGGAACAGTTGCGGGCGTTGCAGCAGATAGCAAAATTTCTGATTGCGTTTCAGATGTATCGTTCACAGATACAGATAAATATATTAACGGTACTGTTGCTATGTGCGGATATGCAATAAATAGCACGATTGAGTACTGCCAAAACAAGGGGGATTTTTCAGTAATGAAGGACACCTCCCAATTTTGGATGGGCGGTATCGCAGGTCTTGCTGAAAACAGTACCATACAGTATTGTGCCAATACAGGCGATATGACTTCTTGGACACCTTCTTCCGGCGGAATTGTTGGACAGTTGATTCAGAACTCAAAGATTATCAATTGTTATTCCACCGGGAAAATGGTTCCTCTTGGCAATGGAACTACGGATTTTGGCGGCATTGCAGGCATAGTTGGTGCAGGTACAGAAATCAGACATTGCTATTTCGCTGGTGAAATGGATTTATCTCAATATACTGCCACTACACCTTATAAGCGTTTAGGCGGTATTGCAGGCGGTGTTTCTTCTGATACACCTGTTTTTGAAAACAATTATTTCCTGGAATCTGAAAATGTCCCAGCTTGCTTTAAGTACCAGAATGCTGGAACAGAAAAGACCCTTGACTTTATGAAAACGGAAGATTTCTTTAATGAAATCACTGCTGCCGGCGGCAATTATCGATTTAACTCAAATGGCACACCTATTCTGCCAGCACCGAAATATGCAGTTTCTTTTGTTGTAACACCTGCTGAGTTGGCGAATGTAGTCATTAAAGTGAATGGTCAGGAAGTAACAAACCCTGTTGATTTGGAAGCGGGTACTTATACTGTCGAAGTCAGCGCAGATAATTGCGAGGTTTTCAATCTCAATATTACGATTACGGCTGATACAGCAACTCATACGCAGACCATTACAATGACTTATCGGAGCTCCGGTGGCGACGATAGCGACCCGACTTACGCCATCGAGGTGGGCGAGGACATCCGGAACGGCACAGTGACAGCAAACCGCCGCTACGCCGAGCGTGGTGATACCGTGACAATCACCGTCAAGCCGGACGATGGTTTCAAACTGGATGACCTCACCGTTACCGACAAGAACGGCAATGAATTGAAGTTGACCGACAAGGGCAACGGCAAGTACACTTTCAAAATGCCTGCCGGCAAGGTCACGGTAAGTGCGACCTTTGCGCCGGAGAAAACCGCGGCTGACTATTTTGCCGATGTTCCCGCCAACAGCTATTATGCTGACGCGGTTTTGTGGGCGGCGAAGAACGGCATCACCGGCGGTATTGGCAACGGCCTCTTTGGGCCGAACCAGCCTTGCACCCGCGCACAGATCGTCACCTTCCTGTGGCGTGCTGCCGGTTCTCCCGAACCCAAGAGCATGAGCAGCTTCTCTGATGTTTCTGCGGACAGCTATTATGCTAAGGCAGTTGCGTGGGCGGTGGAGAACGGTATCACCACAGGAACGGGCGATGGCAAATTCAGTCCTGACACCACCTGCACCCGTGCCCAGAGCGTGACTTTCCTGTTCCGTGCCATTGGTAAACTGGTCGATAGCAAGGCAGAGTTCAGCGATGTTCTTACCGATAGCTACTATGCAAACGCTGTGGCATGGGCGGTGGAGAACGGCGTCACAAACGGCATTGGTGATGGCCTGTTCGGGCCGGACAATAGCTGCACCCGCGCACAAATCGTTACTTTCCTTTTCAGGGCCTATCAGGGCAAATAAGAACCCAAGCGGCAGGGAGCCTCTATTGAGGCTCCCTGCCTTTCTCTGTATATCATGGAGCACGATAGCAATCAACTATGAACACATCTCCATGCGCACATTTCTCAATCCGCAAAATACTCGGGCCTGCCAATCGAGGTGAAGCCGCTTTTCCCCGTCACCACCACATTATTCTCGCTGCTGGCACAGTGGATGACCATGATATTACCGCTGCTGTCAAAGCCGCAAACAATACCGACATGGCTGTCACCCGGATAAAAGACAAGGTCTCCCGGCTGGGCGTCACTCCAAGCAATAGGCGTACAGTAGCTGTGCTGCGCAGTGGCCCCGCCGCCATGCCCAATGACGTATTGTCCGCCGCTCTGGTTGTAGAATACCCAATCCACCATTCCCGAACAATCCAGTCCGAAGGGCCGCACAGTGCCGGTGGTGGAGCTGCCCTCGGCTGTGACCTCCATCGGCATTCCCCAGCGGGAGTCCCAGCCAATTACCAAAGATTTTCCTCCCCAAAAATAATGGACTCTGCCCAAGAGCTGATATGCTGTCAGCACAACTTCTCTGCGTGCCTCGCTGAGATCGGCGGGGAGGTTTTCCATGATCTTCGCTACCTCGTCGGGACTCAGCTCAATGTCCTGGTAGCTGCCGGTGAGCGCCGCGAATAGTTCCTGATACTCCGGCTGCATGAGTTCTTCCAGCAGCTTTCGCTGATCTGCGTTGAATCGGTACTCATCCGCCATCTGCAGGTGATCCTTTACCGTGACGGTGATGCGCAGGATGACGGTGTCACCCTCATCTTCACCGCCCGAGACAGTCTCGAGATGGTAGGAGATCGCGTTCATGTCCCAGAAGATTTCACGAAGGATCTCCATTTTTTCTTCGGTCAGCGTAGCGACCTCATCCGGCGAAGCGTTGTCCGTGGTGGTCCGCACAGCATAAACAGCCAGCACATCCCGCCAGTTGGAGATCATAGCGGCGCTGCCAGCGTTGTCCATGTCCAGTTCATCGTAGGGGTTCTCTGCCTTGATCTGCTCGATCCGAGCGGCGAACTCGCCGTTCAATACGCTGACAGCTTCCGGCATGGTGTAGCCGGTACCGCTGTCCTCTCCGGAGAAAAATATCCCAAAAGGCGACACGATCAGAAGTCCAATCAGACAAATCACCAACACCATGGCTACAACTGTGCTCCCACCAGCCGCTATTGCCGCAAGTAAGCTCTGGGCAGCGGCAATGATGGAGCGCAGCGCGCGGCCCGCCGCCTGCGCGGTTTTCTGCGTTGCGGTTTCTGCCACTTTTGTCACCTGCTGCCGCTTGGCCATCTGCATGGCCGCTTCTCTGGCAGCGTGTGTTCCGGCCGCAGTCGCATGGACGGTGGTTGAGTGCATGGCCTGTTCAGAGGACAGCACAGCAGATTTGCTGCCCTCACGCGCTTTTGGCACGATCCCCGCAGCGTGATTCGGTGTTTTCGGTTCGGGGAACTGGCGCTTCTTCGGCGGCTGGATGCCGCCGCGCTCTTTAATTCTGCCCCTGCTGGTTGGCTCGAAACCTTCCGAACACAGCGAATCACCACGCAGATCATCTTGGCGCTGGAACCGGCGCTCTGCCCGCCTGCGCTGCACCTGCTGGCGGGACGCTTTGCGGCCCTGCTCCTGAATGAACGCCTGCTGGCCCTGCCGCTGCGGCTCCAGTGCTGCCGTCATGACCGTTTTCCGCTGTGTACTGATATAGGCATTCTTCGTCTTGACTGCCTGCTTCATAGCCGCCTGCCGTGCCTGCTCTCGCACTGGCGGTGAGGGCGCTCTTGCCCTCGCCGCGTCAGTCTCTCTGGTGCGGATGGCAGGCGGCACGTCGCTGTTGGAGCTGGGGGCAGAGGCGTCACCCTGGGGTGACGCGCTCTGCTCTGCGTTTTTCTTCTTGCGCTGCTTCAGCAGTTCCTTTTCAGCGCGGCGCAGGCCGCTGGCGGCGGTGTCCTCAATGGCGTCGCCGCCATATTCATCCCGCCGCCCCTGCTGGGCGGTATCCCGGAGCTGCGTCCGCAGACGCTCCGAGCCGTCATCCAGCCCCTTGCGCAAAAGTTCCTTTGGCGCGGATACAGCTTTCTCTTTGACACGCTCACCCAGCGTGGGTTTTTCTTTAATTTTCTCCATGGGCTATCACGCAGCCAGGTCCGAGGGCTTTGTGGTCATTAAGCGGTAGAGCTTGTTCTTGGGGAAATGATCCACAAAAGGCACGATAGCGCTTCCGCACTTGATGAGCCCCCGGCCGGAGTCCACGTTGGTGATGTAGGAAAGCTGGTTGTCTGAGATATTCAGCAGGTGCGCCAGTTCCTCCCGATCTGTGGCCGCCTGATTCAGCATGATGAGGAACTCACTGTTTGCCAGCATGGTGCGGGCCGTATGGGACTGCAGCAGATCCTCGATATTCTGGCTGATCCCCGTGCCGCAAGCTTGGTATTTTCGCATTCGTTTCCACAGGGTGAACAGGAAATTGGCGCTGTACTCATGCTGGAACAGCAGATAGATCTCATCAATATAGATCCAGGTGTTGCGCTTCAGCCCACGGTTGCGGATGATGCGGTTGAAGATGCTGTCCAGCACCACCAGCATTCCTACCGGCAGAAGCTGCTTGCCAAGGTCCCGGATATCGTAGCAGAGGATACGGGCATTGGTGTCCACATTGGTGGGCTTGGCAAAGGTGTTGAGACTGCCGTCCGTAAACAGCTCAATGGCCAGCGCCACATCCTGTGCTTCCTTTTCCGGCTGGCGGAGCAGCTCCGCGTGGAAGTCCTGCAAGGTGGGGACCGCGCCGTGATAGCCGCTGCGGATATAGTCCCGGTACACCTGCGCGGTACAGCGGTCGATGACGGATTTTTCCTTGGCAGACAGCTTGCCTGCCCCGATGAGCTGTTCACAGAGGGAGAGCAGGAACTCGGATTTCAGCACCACGGGGTTTTCTCCGTCCCCATAGCCCTGCTCCATATCCATGGCGTTGATATGGTTGGGTGAGGTGGCGGAGATGTTGATGACCTGACCGCCCAGTCCTTCGATGAGGGGGCGGTACTCCGACTCCGGATCGATGACGATGATATCGTCCTGCGTGGACAGCGCCAGTGACACCATCTCCTTCTTGGCGCTGAAGGATTTGCCGGAGCCGGAGACGCCCAGAATGAATGCGTTGCCGTTGAGAAGCTGCCTGCGGTCCGCCACGATGAGATTTTTGCTGATGGCGTTCTGCCCGTAGTACACACCGCCACGATCCCAGATCTCCTGGGCCTTGAAGGGCATGAGGACAGCCAGCGCTTCCGTGGTCAGTGTGCGCAGGGCATCGATGCGGCGCAGGCCCAGCGGCAGCGCCGTCACCAGCCCGTCCGCCTGCTGCCAGTTCAGTGTCGTGAGCTGACAGAGGTGCTTGCGGGCAATGGACTGGAGCGTTTCCGTATCACTGTCCAGTTCTTCCTTGCTGTCTGCCAGATGCACCAGCGTCACCACGGCAAACATCATCCGCTGGTCGCGGGTGGTGAGATCGTCCAGCATCTCACGGGTCTCCTTGCGCTGCTGCTCCAAATCGTAAGGTACTACGGCAGAAAAGTTATTGTTGGCGTTCTGCCGGCGCTGCCAGTTGGTCACATTGGTCTCCACACCCAGCAGGCGGTTCTGCATCTCCCGCACCGCCTCATCGGTAGGGACAGGGATGATGTCAATGGACAGCATGAGACTGCGGTTCAGGCTGGTAAGCTCATTGATCATGGAATCCTTGATGTAGCTGGCATACTCCTTCAAAAAAAGCACCCGGCCATATTTACCGCCCATGATAAAATGATCCTTTTTGAATTCCATGCTGTCCGGGCAGATGGCGTCCTTGAAGGAGCGCCCGTTCTTCATGTTCTCCCGGAGGTCAAAGCGGAACTCGCTTTCCTCTCCCACACGGTAGAAATCATGCAGGATGTGGAGTCGGTCTGCCACATCCATCTCCTCGCAGTGGGAGTCCATGTGGTTCAGACGGGAAGAGGCGTCATGGACCGTGCGGTCAAAAAATGCGCGGGCCTCCTCCACATTTTTCTTGTGGACGGACAGTGTGATGTAGCGCTCCTGCACCACACTGTTGGATGAGTCCGTCACCTTATCCAGCAGCATGGCGTTGTATTCCTTACGCCCGCCGTCCAGATCATCTCCCTTGGGCGGGATGAGGATCTCCTGCTCAAAATTGCGCCGGTCCAGGCGCTTATTGTTGATGGTGATCTTCGTGGTGGAGCCGGTGTCCAGTGCGTTCAGCAGCTCGGAATAGCTGAGAAACATCGCCGTCTTATCCTCTTTCGAGGCGATGGCGTAGTTGATGTCGCTAAAACGCAGTGTTTTAGAATACTTGCTGCCAAATTGAAAGACCCCATCCGGCCAGATGCGGCGGATGGGGATGATGTCCTGTACAGATTTCGGAACCGTAAATCTTTCTTTGTCCTGCTTCAGTGTATTTTGCAGAGTTTTAATCAAGTTTGAGAGCCTCCTTTATCGTTGAATTTTCCAGAGCTTTGGCGTATATGTTGTCCGATTTGAACACGAGCCTGCGGGGAAACAGGAATTCCGAGCGGATATACGCGAGCAGAAAGCGTTCCAGCGTCATGCCGTTATACTGAAAAAAGCCGCCCAGGGCAAAGGGAAAGGCTGCAAGCACGCAGACCCAGCCGATCTCCCCATTCCCCAGCACAGGGCGCAGGCCGAAATATACGCCCACTGCCACGGCGACCGCCAGCAGTGCGAACAGCAACTGCCGCAGGGACAGCCCGAAGAATAGACTCTCCTGGTAATTTCGTACTTCTTTGTTGATGCGGACCTCCAATGGATCACCTCCGAGTTTTTTCTGAGTTTTGCTGAACAGACTCTTGCTTTGTCTGTGCAGTCATGGTACTATGCCACAAACCCGATGAAGGAGGTCGTGACACATGATCGCTTTTCTGATGATCGCCGGGCTTGGCGTCCTGGCGCTTCTCTCCCGGTTCGCCGTGCTGACGCGGATGACCATCCCGCTGCTGTACACCGTGTCCATGCTGACGGTGTTCCACGGCTGGTATCGCGCCCATACCGTGCTGGCAGACCGCATCCTGTTCGCTCTTGTAGGGCTGGTGGTGCTGTCCTGGCTGCTTTCGCTGATCCGCTTTGTCTGCGAACTTGTTATGCAGGCACGGGATGACGCTGCCGCTATGGAGTATTTCTCCTACCGTGTTCGCAAAGCACGGGAGAACGGCGAAGACACTGTCAGCACAGAGGGTCTGTGGCGCTGAATCAGCCAAGGCCCATCAGCTCCCGGATGATGCGGTCGCTCATCTTGATCGCGCCCACCAGCACCAGCATATTGAAGATCAGCTCGCCCACATAGTTCCATACGATGGTGGCTGCCGCCAGCGTATCGTCCGCGATGGCAGGCGGTGAAGACGCAAACGCCGAGAAAATCACACAAGCCAATACGATGACACAGCCCTCCAGACAGATGGCGGCATAGCTTTTCAAAAAGGCTACGCCGATACTGCTGGAGGGCTGTCCCGCAAAGCTGGCCAGCGGGATGGGTGCGATGGCTGTGGCGATGTAGAGCTTAAAAAAACGGCTATATACCGTCAGTATCATGACAAGGGAGAGCACCCAGATAAAGAGCGAGCCCAGCAGCGTCACCGCCCAAAGGGGGATGGAGTCGATAAAGCCCACATCCTCGATGACACTCACCAGTTCATCCGGTAATGTGGTGGCAGACATCGCCGTCAGCCCGGAGGAATCCATGATGGTCGTCACCATGCCCTGGGCAACGCGAAACGCGCCGGTCATCAGCTCCATGCCCCACGATACCGCCGCCTGCGCCAGCACAAAGCGGATGAAGCATTTGAAGGCCACTTCCGGCTTCTTCATCTCGGTAAAGCTGCCGCAGGTCTTGACCACGCCCATCACGAAAAACAGTACCAACAGCGCATACCCCACAGCTTTTAATCCATCGTTGATGTTCACGATGACATTCCAGACACCGCCGCCCTTAAAGGACTCCGGCGAGGTGCTGATAAGCTGCCAGATCTCTGCCAGCCTTCCGTTCCACATTTCCAGCGCAGAGTTCAAATTGTCTACGATCCAGTTTCCGCTTCCCATTCAAAATCACCTCCTACGGGAAGAACAGGGTGAACGGTATCATGCCGTTCACCCTGCCGCGTTTTTCAGCCGGTGATGAGGGAGAGGATCTCCTTAGTGAAGGTGATGACGATACCGCCTGCCACCGTCAGCATACCGTTGGCGCGCTGGGAGGGATCGTGGCTCTTGAGGGACAGGCCCACCTGCAGGATGCCGAAGCCCAGCAGGATGAGACCAATGGCGCGGATCAGCGAGAAAATAAAATCGGACAGGTTGTTGACCACCGTCAGCGGATCGTCTGCGGCCAGCGCGGGCACCGCGGTGGCGACCAGAAGCAGGGCAACGCAGGCAAAGACGGAATAGATCCGCTTTGCCTTTCTCTCGAAATTTTTGTTGTTCAAATCATGTTTCATGCTGCAGCATTCTCCTTTTCATTGTCAAAATCAGTTTGGAACAGCGGCTCTCCCGGAATGGGAGGCTCTGCCGTCCCGTGGTGGATGTAGGGCGGTCCGCCGCCATCCATCGTATAGCGGATGGCGGGATGCTCCATGAGCTCATACTTTTCGTCCATCACCGGCCGTGTGCCGCGGATGAACAGAATACAATACCGGTTATCCAGCATCCGCACCTCGTCCGGCGTCAGCAGTTCCCGCCCACTGATCTGGAAGTTGGTGGAGTAAGACCCGGACCGCCCTTTGGTCTGCCCGTGGGTCTTGGTATCGATGGTGGACTTGCCCAGGGCCTCCGAAATGTACTTGTGGGTGCTTGCCTCGTTACCGCCCAGATAGAGCAGCGTGTCCGAGTTGCCGGGGATGGTTTCCCATGAGTCCTTATACAGCTCCTTGATCTGCGCCATGTTCTGGATGATGGTGCTGCAGGAGATGTTGCGTGAGCGCATGGTCGCAAGCTCCCGCGGCAGCCCCGGCAGATTGACCGATGGCGCTTCATCCAAGATGAAATGCACATGGCAGGGCAAGGCTCCGTGATGGATCTGGTCTGCGCAGTAGTAAAGGGTCTGGAAGATCTGGGAGTACAGAAGACTCACTAAAAAAGTAAAGGTCGTATCATTATCCGGGATGACGGCGTACAGAGCGCACTTTCGCTCTCCCAGCGTGTAGAGATCCATGTCATCATGGTCGGTGACAGCTTTGATCTGCGGCAGATTGAAGGGCGCCAGCCGCACAGCGGCAGACACCAGAATCGATTTTGCCGTCTTGCCCGCCGCCTGCTTGAAAACCTTATATTGCCGCAGGGCAACGCTTTCAGGGTTCTCATACTCCATTGCCCGGAACAGCAGATCCAGCGGGGAGACATACTCGTCATCGTCCTCCTTCACTTCGGCATATTCCAGCACACGCAGCACCATTGAAAAATTCTGCTCATATTCCGGCGCTTCCTGGAACAGCATGAGGATGATGGCCTGCAGCAGTGCTGTCTCGGACTTAGACCAGAACGGATCGGACTCGTGACTGCCCTTGGGCGTCGTTGCCTGGATCAGCGTGTTCACCAGCTTCAGCGCGTCCTTTTCATCCCGCAGATAGCGGAACGGGTTATAGCCGTCCGACTGCGACAGATCTACCAGATTCAGCACTCGGATGTCGTATCCCTGCCGTTTCAGATACCCTCCGGTGGCGGTCAGCACCTCCATCTTCGGGTCCGTGATCACATAGTTGCTGTTTGCTTCCAGAATGTTGGGCTTGACATAGCCGCGCGTCTTGGCGGCGCCGCTGCCGCCAATGACCAGCACATTCAGTGAGCGCCGGTGCTTGTGGGTATCCAGCCCCAGCCGCACATGGCGGGTGAGGATCTTGTTCTGCTTCTGCCGGAACTGCGCGTTGAGCTGCCGGGGAGAGCCCCATGCGGCGGAGCCGTGTTCCTCTCCGTCCCGTGTCCTGCCCTGTCCGGAAGCATAGAGACACAGCCCCATGAGATACGCACCGGTGCAGACGAGAATGGACAACAGACTCTTGTCTGTCCATTGGATCTGGAAAGGCTGTTCCAGCGCAGCAGTTAAGTTTGATAGCAGCTCCGGCAGACCGCCGCCAAGAGACTGGGCGATCAGCAGCGCCGCCCATACCACAGGGATATAGAGGAACAGCGCAAGTACCAGATCCGTTGTTTGGGATGTCTTTTTCAGCCGCATCACCTCCTGCATAAAAAATACGAGGCCGGCAGAGTAGAATGCTCTGCCGGCCTCGCTGACGAAACGGCTTTCTTACTTTGTCCTGTCCGGTCGTACTTTTTGACGGACCTTTTCCTTGGCCGGGGCAGACTTCTGCCGGGTATCCAGCTGCGCCTGATACCCTTTCAACCGTTCCAGAACCGAAGGCCGCTCACTCGTCATCGTCTCGGCAGCCGTTTCCCTGCCGCTGGATGAGGTCGATCTGCCTTTGGTATCTGGCAAGTCTGTTCCCGACCGAGATTCTTTTTTTGGCGCCACCTCCTGCCGCTTGCCCACAGGCGGTGTCACAGGTGTTTCCCCCTGCCGAGGGCGTTGCTGTTCGCGCTGCGGCGTCTCCTGTCCCACACGGGCTTCCTGCTCCTTAGAGGGGGCATCCTGCCGCGCCTGTTCCGGCTGCCCGGTATATCGGATGCGCTCAAAGATCATATTGGCGCGGTCGATCTCCGTTACCGGCATGATCACATCCACGACTTTTCCCTTGTTATCCGAATCACGGATGGCAGAGAACAGGATCTTCTGTTTTCCTGCCCGCTGCCTGAATTGCTGATACTGCTCCGGAGACATGGCGAACCGCCGCACATCGCGGGTCTCCTTCAGCATCTTTGCCAGATTGACTTTGCCGGAAATGGTCTTGTGTTTTTTCGCCAGCGCCATGGTGAGCGCCAGTACATTTTTAATGGCGGAGCCGCTCAGCCGGACAGCGACCTCGCTGCCGGAGAGCATCATGCGTACCAGCTGGTCCGCCGCTTCACCGCCTCCGATGTTCATGTTCCCGCACCTCCTTCTGGTGTTCTTCTGTTTTCTGGATGTCCTGCTCCATTGCGGGCGTCTGCCGGCAGATCTCCCGGCAGAGCTTCAACTTTCCCCGCTCCGCCCGGATATTCCGATTCACCTCTGAGAGCTGCTCATACACCTCTGCCTTTTCTTCCTTCAGCACCTCCTGTGGAATGCCGCTGTCCTCCAGCAGCTTCACGGCTTTCATGTACTGCTCGAATTCCTGCTCCATGCCGGTGAATCCTTCCTCGTATAACGCCCTGCTGGGTTCCAGCGCCTCCGCGTCTGCCAGCGCCGCATAGAGCGGCTGGCGTTTCTTCTTCCGCACATTGAGGAGGGTCCGCTGCTTTGTCAATCTGCCCAGCGTTTCCTCTGTGCGATGTTCGAATGCCGCCATGTCAGCAGGCGTTGTGATGTCATTTTCCCGCAGGAACGCGAACTGCGCCTGATACTGCTCGAAGCGCATGACTGCCTGCCGCAGATGCGGCGTCATGCGGGGCGGATACTGCCGCTTTTCAATCTTGCCCAGCAGATAGAGATAATGGACATAGAGGGCGAGAAAACCGCTGTATCTGGGATGCTTCCGATATGGCTGATACGCCAGACGCGCAGGCAAGACAGGACGCAGTCCCGCTTCAATCTGTTCCAGGTTGCCCTGGATGGCAGCACGGATTCCGTCCTCTGTGAACAGCGGATCTCGCCTGCCGGGGTACTGGAATCGCTCCTGCCCCCGCAGGCGGAAGCCGAGCCTGCCGCCATGATGGATCTCATACCCCTTATGCTCCATGAGCAGGAAGAAGTGGCCGAGGTCGTTGGCGTCCCGGATGGCATCCCGCAGATCTGCCTCCAGCATGGAACGGAAGGTGGGCTGCCCCTTGGACTGGCGCAGCCACTCAATGTAGCTGACCGACCTGGCAGGCTCGCCCTGCACGATGACGGATAATCCATGCTCCCGGCAGAGCCGGTCTGAAATGGCACGGATCTGCTGGTAGTAGCTTTGCTGCGTACTGTGATACTTTTCGCCGGTATCTGCATTCACCGAATTAAACACAATATGCGAATGGATATGATGCCGGTCTACATGGGTCCCAATCACAACCTCAAAGCCGTCCAAGTGTTCCTGCGCGAATGCTTTAGCAATTTCTAAAGCAAGTTCAGGTGTGATTTCACCAGGCTTGAACGATTGAATGATGTGATAGCATTGACGCTTATCCAATCGTCCGGTTTCCAGCTTTGTTTTCATCATCTCGCGGTACTCTCTCCCTGGATCGCAATTAAAATGTGCTGTTAAAATATGCCCATCCGTTTTGTCACCGTTCAGAACATAATCAATGGCTTCTTTTAAGCCGCCGTTACGAGGCAGGATTTTCGTAACAGCCATTACTTATTCGCTATCCGGAACATAAGCTCATATACCTGATCCAGAAGATAGAGTCCCCGTTCGGCATCCTCCGGCTTCGCAATTCCGGCATTGACGCTGCGGGCAATCTGGTTGATGTTGTTGCCGATATGATGTATTTCCGTCCGGAGCTCTTTAATTTCTTTTGTAGGGCGGGCTTTGACCGGTCGTCCCTCAATAAGCCGTGCAAGATATGCCCGTTTTGTCAGCCTGCACTCTTTGGCCTGACAGCACAGCAGCTGATACTGCTGTGTTGTCAGTACGATGTGCAGATGGTGTTCTTTCTTGTTCTCATTCACATTTTTCTCCTTCCTGCGGCGTATAGCCGCAAGTTTTCCGCCCGCAGGCGGCATTGGGGACCGGGGTATCCTCGGCAAGCTGTGCAAATGTACATTTGCGCGATGCTTGCGCCAGCGCCGCCCACGGCGGCGTTGGCTGTTCCCCGCCGTCGGCGGGGCGTTTTTTGAGAGGTAGGTTGATTCCAATACAGGCGGACACGGTCCGCACCTTTTCCAGAAAAAAGAAATGTCTGGCAGCAGCGCCAGACATCCGGTTTCGCAGGGTCCTTCCGCACAGGGTGTCAATGTAACACCCAAAATAGAAACGGCAGGGTGTCATCAAGACACCCTGCCCGTTCAAATATTGAATCAACGCTCGATCTCTTCCGTTTTCTGCCTGCTGTTTCGTGCAGTAGTTCGAGCTGCGTCGAAGGGAAGGACGAATCCTTCTACCTGTTGATAATAGCTCGTCTGTTCCTCTACAAAGAATGCCACAAGAGGCGCATAGCAAGTGCTGTTGCCACACAGCGCAGGCTCAGGCGGCGCACGCCAGTTCCTTCCGAATACGTTCCCGTGCCAGCTCCGCATAGGTGTCTGTGACTTCGATGCCGGTGGCGGTATAGCCCTCCTGCACAGCCGCCAGCACCGTGGTACCGCTGCCGGCAAAGGGGTCCAGAATATGCCCGCCCGGTTCCGTGATCTTCACGATGTCCCGCATCAGCTGCAGCGGCTTCTCCGTCAGATGGATGCGGCTCTGGGGATTGCCGTATTTGAACACCCCCGGCAGACACGGGACCGGACGGCTGATAGGCATATCGCCGTTGGAGCCCCAGACGATATATTCCGCCTGCTGGCGGAAGCGCCCCTTCTGGGGGCGGCTGTTGCCCTTATCCCAGACAGCGGTGCCGCGCCAGATCCAGCCCGCCCACTGGAGGGCGTCGGTGGCTGCCGGGAGCTGCCGCCAGTCGATAAACATACATACCGGTGCGCCGCTCTTGCATACCTTTCTTGCCTCATACAGCCACTCCGCCGCCCAACGTGTCCAGGAGCGCTGGTCCTTGGCGTCCCCATCGAAAGGGGGCGGCGCGTTCTCGCCCATGCTGGAATACTTCCGGGCGGTGGATTTGTTTTTCTCCGCCTGGGTGCGCCCACCGGACGCATAGGGCGGATCGGTGATGACCGCGTCAAAGGTGTTGGGGGCAAAGGTCCCCAGCACCTTCAGGGCATCCCCCTGGAGGATGCTCCATTTCTGATTATCGCTCATGCTCATGCTTCTCCTTCTTTTTCGTTCGATTTTCGCGGGGCGGAGACAACTCCGTCTCCACATATTCGCTGATGATTCCCAGTGCTTCCTCGTAGCTGTGGCACGCTCCGCCCATGACGCGGGTCTGCATTTCCTTTGCCTCTGCCGCCATGCCGTTCTGCCGGAGGACTCTCGCGGCAATACCCATCAGATGGAAGATGTTGCCGTCCTGCCCCAGCAGGGGGCAGAGAGGGCGGGGGTTCTCCTGCCGGGCGGAGCGAAACCCGCCCAGCCTGTTGGGAACATAGTCGGACAGCCATGTGCCGCCGAATGCGCCGTGGGTCTGCAAACGCCACATCGCCAGCTTCCCCATATCCACCTGAATGTTCTCGAAGGGGAACAGCAGATTGTTGAGTCCATCGTGCTGAAATACCTTGACCGTCTCAAAGCGGCTGCCATTCTGCAGGATGCCGTCCTGCGTCAGCAGGTCATTGATGCCATTCAGCCATTCCTGCGCCTCTCCGCCGCAGCCCTGCAGCACCAGTCCCTCCTGATGCTCCATATCCCGCAGATCGTCCGCGGTGATCCTCTCAATTGGCATTTATCTCTCCTTTCTTTTGGGATGCCGTGCAGGTGGCGTCCGGCCAATGGTTTTCTGATCCGTCAACACGGGGATGCCCAGCTCACCGGCTTTATAGATCTCCTGCCACATCCCATCCGTCCAGACCGGACCGTACACATTCATCTGCTGGCAGGATTCCAGCAGGCGCAGTCCCATCGCCCTGGCTTTTTCATCCTGGGCGGGATCGTCGGGATCTGCGACAGGCGGGAACAGCAGATGCGGACAGATAGGGATATTTCCCTCCACAAACACCTCCTGCGCTTTCTGCCGCGCAAACTCCACATTGTTTGTCACATCGCCCCGCAGCGGAGCACAGATATAGACCAGCTTGGGGCCGCTCCGTTCCAGCTCCGGCGTGCGCTCCCGGAATGCGGACAGATACTGACCGACGGCATCCCGCAGAGCGGCATAGTCCGCGGCAGTGGGATGATAGGCGTACCATTCCACTTTTCCGTAGTCATCCCACAGGTGGGGAATGACGCCGCTGCGGAAGTTGGGATTGTTCGGCACCTGCTTTTTACCCCAGACATCCTGAAAGCGCAGCAGCGTCCGGTCCACCACGCCCTCCGTGCGGTTGAGCACCGTGAGGCGGATGGCGTCATATTGGCTGGAGATATGGGTAGAGAGAAACTCGGCCCGTACACGCAGGTCCTTTCCGAGATCTCCCACGCACACACGCCCGGAGAATTGAGGCCGATCCACGAGATCGCTGTGTTCAAACAGCTTTCGCAGCTCCTGCTCATACACGGTCATCGCTCCACACCTCGTTTCTTTGGCGTTTTTGTTTTCATAGGACTTACTTCTTTTTGCAGAGGTTTCAAGGTCTCACGCCCGATGCCGCGGATCACGCTGCGGCTCTTGCCGCTCAGGACAAAGGTATCCCTTGTATCGTTGCGGACTTCCTCGCAGGGCAGGATCACGGCAGAACCGGTGATGCGGATATCCCCCTGCACCGTGCCATACACCTTGCAGTTGCCGGACAGGATGGGAGTCCCCATCGTATGGGGATCGTGAATGATCTGCGCGTTTCCGGAAGCCAGCGCTTTTCCGGTCATGGAGGCCCCGCGGAGATAGGCGTTGTCCTCGGCGCGACTGTGGCCGCTCATCACGCTGCCTTTTGAAACATAGGCGCTGCCGCAGGCAATGGCGTCGCCCCGCAGACAGGCATCCCGATCCACATAGGCGTCACCCGCTGCAATGGCGTCATCGAAGATCCACGCGCAGTCTCCCGGCTCCGCGGACAGGTTGCTTTCGCTTTCCACGAAACCACCTATGTCGCCTGCGTGGATCTCGCCGCAGATATCCCGCAGCGCACGGATGCGGTGCAGGAACGGATATTCCTCATGGGCCATGTCTGTGATCTCATATTTCTGATTGCTGATGGTTCTCATCTCCTTTTTCTTTTTGTTATGCCGCTATTTATGCCGCTTTTGGGCACAGGGCATCTTCTTTTCGGAATGCCGCATCGATGTCGGAAAAGCGCTCCGTGCGGTTGAATTTCTCGGACACCTTTCCCGGCATGGCCTGCAGCTCCAGCATTTTCGCCCACAGCTCCGGATGGTGGTCATAAAGGTGCCGCAGTTCCTTCCGCTTGGCATTCGGGCAGAACCAGCAGCCGCCACGGTCTGTGAACGCATAGACAGGTGAAAGCAGCCCTGCCGTTTGGCAGAGCTGCTTTGCATCCTTTTCAGTATAGTGATATTTTTCCAGCAGGGACACCTGATTTCCCTGCAAGCGGCGCAAGCGCACCGGCTCATCGCTGGCGATGCCCACATACTGCACAGTATCCGGCGTCAGAGTCCTGTTATACCGGCGGATGGGACGGAGCTTGCAGTCCCGCTGAACGTAGCAATGCCCGCACAGAGGGAATCCGCGCCGAAGTCCTTTTTTCGGACCGCGGGTAACTGTTCCTGCAAACAAATCCAGATAGGTCTTATCCGAACGCAGCACACGGACAGGGACCCCCAACTGTTCCAGCCTGGGGATCGCAGTCTCATAGATGAATGCCCGATGCTCCGGCACCTCGCCGGAGGTCCTTTTATCGAACATCACCTCACAGTAGACCGCTTCATCCAGCGGTTCCCCGTGCTCCAGCGCCAGCAGGATCGTGGCAAGGCTGTCTTTGCCGAAGGAGCAGGACGCAATATGCAGGGTGTTCTTCTTTTCTTTTGAAATCATGATCATCCTCTCTGATTCTGTTTTTGCTGGCAGTATTGTCAGCAGGTGGGGAGTCTGCTATAATAGCGCATATCATTTCCAGTCATTTTAGATATGAAGGAGACGAAATACGATGAATAAAACAGAACTGATCACCGCTATGGCGGAAGCCAGCGGCCTGACCAAGAAGGACTGTGACACCGCTCTGAATGCGTTTGTCGACACGCTGCAGACTGCGTTGAAGTCCGGTGACAAGGTACAGCTGCTGGGCTTTGGCACCTTCGAGGTGAAGGAGCGCGCCGCCCGCACCGGCAAGAATCCCGCCACCGGAGCCACCATTGAAATCCCCGCTTCCAAAGCGCTGGCTTTCAAGCCCGGCAAGGCGTTCAAGGATTCCGTGCAGTGATAACACGCCCGCGAGAGACGATCTCTCGCGGGCCTTTTCTGTTATCGGTGCGATACGCCCATGTCCTTGGCACGACAGGCACATTCCAGCACCTCTGTCATGTCCGTGCGCTCCCAGGGCGCGTCCGCATGGGTGAAGTGACCGTAATTGCAGAACTTTTGGAACATAGGCTGATCCAGTCCCAGCGTTCCGATCATGCCGTCCGGCGTCAGGTTGAATACCGTGCGGACAGCCTGCTCCAGCACGTCATCGGAATAGATGCCGGTATGCTCCGTATCCACCGTCACCGCCACAGGCTGTGCCTTGCCGATGGCATAGGCAAGGCTGATGGTGCAGCGCTTGGCCAGTCCTGCCGCTACGATATTCTTGGCAATGTAACGGGCCATGTACGCGCCGCTGCGGTCCACCTTCGTTCCATCCTTGCCGGACAGCGCGCCGCCGCCATGAGGGGCGAGGCCGCCGTAGGTGTCCACCATCAGCTTGCGTCCGGTGAGTCCGGTGTCCGCTTCAAAACCGCCCTGGACAAATCGACCGGATGGATTGACCAGCACTTCGGTATGTTCGTCCAGCGGAAGTTCCTGCATGGCGGGTCGGATCACATGGCGCAGAATGTCTCGGCGCAGTTCTGGCAGGGGCAGCTCCTCCTCATGCTGGCAGGATACCACCACCGCGGCAACGCGGTACGGGACTCCAGAGCGGTATTCCACAGACACCTGCGCCTTGCCGTCCGGACGCAGGCCGGAGATGATGCCCTGCCTGCGGGTATCGGTCAACAGGCGGGTCAGTCGATGGGCCAGCACCACAGGCAGAGGCAGCAGCTCCTTTGTTTCATCGCAGGCAAAGCCGTACAGGATTCCCTGATCTCCTGCACCGGTCTCCGTGCCGCCACACACAGCTTCCGCAATGTCGGGACTCTGCTCATGGGTGATGACCTCCACCTCATAGTCGCTGCCGCCGTATCCGGCTTCCCGCACCGTCCTGCAAATAATGGCAGGGATATCCGGAATCTTCGCTGCCGTGATCTCGCCTGCAGCGATGATCTTTCCGGCTGTGGCCATGACCTCGCAGGCAACGCGGGCAGCGGCGTCCTGCGTAAGACAGGCATCCACCACCGCGTCCGCGATGGTGTCGCAGAGCTTGTCGGGATGTCCCTCGGTGACTGACTCAGCGGTCAGAATGCAGTTATCTTTCATGTTCATGTTTCTCCTTTTTCATCGGTTTCTTATGTGCCTCCGGCTGTTTCGGAACAGAAAGGATCATTTCGTTGCTGTATTTGTCCTTGTACTTTTCGATCTGCTGCTCCGTCAGCGAGGCAAAATCATCCTCTTTAAGACCGGCAACAAAAAATGTGCCGCAGACAATGTCATACGGCACACCGTGATCATCGGTCAGGGCGCGGTTCCACGGCAGGCCCAGCAGCTTGCCCTCGTCATTTGCGATGAGCGCCACTGGGTCATCGAAGGGGTAAACTGCCTGAATGGTGCCGCCTACGAGCTCCTGCATGGCAGAAAGAGTGTGGTCGATCTCCTGCACTTCAGGCATTTCCATGGGGCGCACCACAAGGACTTTCATTTTTTCTGTGCTGATATGGGTTCCTCCTTCCCAAAAGAAAAGCGGCAGCGACAGATTCCTCTGCCGTTGCCGCAAATGGTGATTCTTATTCTTTTTTGGATGCCAGCGTCCGGGTCTTCAGCAGGGCATTCTCCAACGCCCGATGATCTTCATGCTCCGGCCACCATTGGGGGTGCAGGAATCCCAGCGCCGCAGCCGCCCATTCATAATCGGCCCGTTCCAGTGCGCCGCCCAGCAGCCCTTGCCGAAATCTTCGATGCTGCTCCCGCACTGCCGGGTCCACGCTGTCCCGTTCCAGATACAGTTCCAGAAAGCCGCCGATAATAGCGGCTTCCTCCATCGTGTAAAACATATCCGCACCCCTTCCACAAACAGGGGATATTGTAACACAGACCGCGGAAAATGAACACTTCTTTTTCACTCCGACTGTCTGTTGCGCGGATACCGCGCCTGTGATACACTGTGCTTACGAACAAAAATATGAGGAGGCGGCTGTGATGATATGGTTTTGGGAGCTTTCATGGCTGTGGAAGATGCTTGGCGCCTCGTTACTGGTTTCCGCGGTATGCGTCGCCGCGACCGCGCTGATCGGCAAGGCGGCAAAAATCCGCCCCGGCAAAAAGGTTTTCCTGCTCGTTGGGATCTTGGCCTTTGTGATCTCTATTCTGGTGATCTTCTTTCTTGCACAGACGCCGGCGCTGCTCTGAGTTACCGCTCCGGCCCTCTGTTTCGCTCAGGCACTCGCTTTGGCTTGTCGATCCTGCCGCTCCACACCTCGTCAATGGTCCTGCTCCACGCATCCCGAAGGGAGTCCACCGGCAGGCCGTTGGCTTCAAAGCCTCGCTGGATCACGCGGTAATAATATGGGGACGGCAGTGCAGGCTGGCGGCAATACGGCTCTGCCATGATATAGACCATGACGGGGATCTCTGCACCGGCCGCATCTCTAACAGTCACGGTTTCTTTCGTGTAGTGGCGGGGATACCCCTCGTACCGATCCAGAGACTGTTCACAGTTTGGCGTGATCTTCCACACCAGTCCGTAGACAACGCTGCCTTTTTTCGGTGCAACGGTAGCGAAGCCGCTGCCGCGGAAGCGCAGTTCGTAGTTTTCCAGCCTGACCGGTCCCACGATCTCGGCGTCCGGACAGCGCTGCGCCATCTGCTCCAGATCAAGGTTGCTGCCGTAGGCAAAATACAGGTTTTCCTCCACGTCACACCTCCAGCATCGTCAGAGCGCCAAAGCGTTCCAGATGATGGAGCAGGGCTGCCGCCTGTGTCTCCGCATCGCCATCCGGAAGGGGACAGTCCATTCCCGCGGTGCGGATGACATTATTCTGTACAAACCAGATGTAGGTCTCCACATCCGGGAACTCTGTGGGATCAAAGCTGAGATCCCGAAGCTGTTCCATGATCCCGGCTGCGGTCCCTTCGTACACAGTATCTTCAATTTGAATCTTCAAAGGCTTCACCTCTCCATTTCTCTGGATTTTTTCTTCTTTTGATTGACTGTATAGCTGTCCTTATCGAAACGCCACGCCCGATCACCGTCCAGATTTGCCAACAGGTGGTCACGGGTATGCTTGAATTCCTCGCCATTGAGCCCCAGCCGCACCAACCAGACCCGAAAGGTGAACAGTTCATTGTCGCTGTGGGTCTTGCGCATGACCGTGCTGCGCTGGGCGATAGCCTGGGCGGAGATGGCAAGGCACAGATTCACATAGGCGGCGACTTTTCCCGCATGGAGTGTGGAATTGAAACAGCGCCATTCCACCGTCCCCCGGTAAAAGACCGAATGCAGATTCAGCGCGTAATAGCGGGTCCAGTTATAATGGTCTGCGCTGCCGTTATCTCCCTCATACCAGATATTCTCCAGCTGCGTCAGATCCCTTGTCTCATCCGACGAGAGCCTGCGTGCCTGCTTCAGCATGGGTTCCCGCACCTTCTGACACCAGCGGGACGCCCGGCTTTCATTGACCTGCAGCGCTTTGAACAGGATATCCTCCTTGGAGTACATGATGCCGATGAGGTTTTTCAGACTCTGCCGGTTATGATTGGCTGCGTCCACATGGACATGGATGCCGCAGGAGCTGTTGGCCTTGGCTCCTGCGTGGCGTACCTGCCGGACACACTCCTGCAGCTTGGGCAGTTCCGCATAGGTGAGCTTTGGCGTTACCATCTCCACGCGGTATCTGTAGTCACCCGTTGCACGATAGCCGCTGCCGATCTTCTGCTCCCCGTGGATACTGGAGTCACTCATGACCGTCCACTCTTTGCCGTCCCGATCCGTCACACACCATTTATCGTAAGCGCCGCCCACATAGCGGGCGTCCGTTGCAAAATACGCGGCCAGCGCTGTTGCCGCCTGCTCACGGGTGATGCCGGTCATTTCAACTTCCACGCCGAAGCACTGGTCCTTCAGCCCGATCATGCGGCAGCACCGGCTTTCAATTCCGCATCCACCTCCCGAATGCGCCGCGCAATGGCTTCAATGACATGGACGGTGACGCTGTTGCCTGCCTGCTTATAGGCCTGAGCGTCGGACTGGATGGCGAGGATGCGGTCGATCTGCCATTCTTCAAAGCCTTGGAGTCGCAGACACTCGCGGGGCATGAGGCGGCGGATGCGCCCGCCGTTTTCCACGATCCCTTGGATACAGCTGGTTTCCAATGTATGGGCAATATCACGCCCAACGCGCCCGCGGCGGGTGTTGCTACCTGCATAACCGAGATCCACCGTATCGCCGGGTTGAGCCTCCTTGTACCCCTTCTTAGTCGCCTCCTTGATGAGCAGGACACCGGAGCGCTCGCCTTTACGGTTGGACAGTGTGGTCTGTCCATACCGGGCGGTGAGACAGCGGGCAGCGTCCGTTTGCTTTGGATGCCCGCTGCAAAGGTCTACCAGCACAGCGTTTTGTGTTTGGTTCCGGTTGATTCCTCTGAAATCGCTGGCGTTCAGCGGAATTGCTGTATCCCGCTTTCCGACGATCCCATCTTTCCGGTTAAAGCCCACCAGGTATAATCCGGTTTTCCCACCCATACCGCCAGCCCCGGCTGTCTGAGTACAGGCTACTCCGTCTGCGTCATAGACACGGGAGCCTTGCGGCCCTCCGAGGACTTGTACAAGAGCTTTTCCACCTGTGCCGAAGACAGGTAATATTTTCCCGGCGCATCGGGGATCAAGATATCCGATAATGAAAAGCCTTCGCCTTGATTGAGGGACTCCAAAATGTTTGCTGTTAAGCACAGACCACTCGACATGATACCCCAGGTCATCCAGTGCGGAGAGGATGACCGAAAAGGTTTTCCCTTTGTCATGCGATAAAAGTCCGGGAACATTTTCAAGCAGCAGATACGCAGGTCGTTTGGCTTGAGCCAATCGGGCAATCTCAAAGAAGAGAGTTCCTCTGGCGTCGGCAAAGCCCCTCCTGCGGCCAGCGTTAGAAAATGCCTGGCAGGGGAATCCTCCGCAAAGCAGGTCGAAGTCCGGCAGGTCTGCGGGGTCAATTTGGGTTGCGTCCGGATAGTATCGTTCCTCCTTTCCCGGTTCGTAGATTGCTTGGTAGCTGGCATTGGCGTATTTGTCGATCTCGCAGTGTCCTACACACCGGAAACCGCCCGCGCGGGTCAGCCCGGAGCGGAAACCGCCAATGCCGGCGAACATATCAAAATATCGGATCAGGTCATCTCATCTCCTTCCTGCAGGGCAAGCAAAAAGCCGAGGACGCTTTCATCTACATCCCCGGCTCTGCCGCTATCCTGCGCTTCTTCTTTGGTGAGTTGCATTCCCCGCAGTTCCTGTCGGATGGTCTGGCGAACGGCGTCCAGCAGTTCCTGCTGCCCTTTATACTCACAGACCATGCGGCAGACCGCGGCGGTACGCTGTCCTGCGGGGATCTCCGTCAGCTTCTTCCACGCCCTGCGCTGTATGGGCGAGGACATGGAAAAGGACAGATTGATCCGCTTTTTGTTACTGCTCATCGTTCTTTGTGAGCCGCTCTGCCAGCCGCTCATAGCCTTTGGCGTTGAGGGACACATCGTCAAGGATGACTGGGCGGCAAAGGCCGTCTGCGGCGGATACATTCCGCTTCAGCATCGCCGCGCCGCCGCCCAGAAAAACAGCAGGCATGGCGCGGGTATCCAGTCCGCTCTCCGTAATGGCGGAGAGCAGGCGATGGACATAGGCGTCTGCCTGCCGGTCAATAATTTTTCTGGCATCCTCGTTGATATGGACAGCATCGCCGCGCAGCACGCTTTCCATCTGCGCCGCCGTCATAGACAGGCCCAGTGTGCGGCGGATCTGCTCACCGATCTCATCCAGACAGCGGATCATGCCAAGTTCCAGACTGCGGCAGGTCGATGCATTGGGGATACGGTTGTCCAAACGCATCAGATCCACGGTCCAGCCACCGATATCCGCCACGATCACAGAAGGCTCATCCAGCAGGATGCTCTGGGTCAAGACTGCGGCATAGCCCTGCGGGAACAGGGACACCTTGCGGATGGTGATAGAGTAGTCCTGTCCCTCATAGCGGAAACTCACCGTTCTCCCATCCCGGAGCAGATAGTCCCGGAATGCATTTTTCTCCCGTCCAAAGCTGGTGAGAGGCAGTCCGGCCGCCAGATGGATCTCTGCTGCAGGCTCCGCATGACGGAAGGAGAGCTCCTTTGCGATGGCTGCCAGCGTAAGGAGGTAGTAGTCCTCTGTCTGCGTTTTGTTCTTCTGAAGCGCCTGACGCCCGCTGCCCACCACATAGAATTTTCCGCCGTATTCCAGCACGTCCTTCAGCGTATATGGCTCATGCTCATACGCCACCAGACCGGAGGGGAACGAGAAATGGGCCGTTTTCATAGCGGCATAGCCGTGGTCAACACCAATAATCATGGACTCGCTCATCTTGCCTCACCTCCACGGCTGCGTTTCTTCTTATTTGATGTCTGGTGCCGGTCATAGTCCTTTCCGGCATGGATAAGATCCCGAATCTCCTTCAGCTGCAGATTCCAGCGTGTTTGACCGTCCCACTCCGGATGCTTCGCACAGAGCCGGGGCAGATATTTCTTCAGATCCGCGCCCTCTCTGGGAAACTCGATGCCGTCCTTATAGACGATATCCTGTTCCAGCTTCATCAAAAGCGCTTCATATGCGCTCCAATCTGTCTGATCATAGGCGCTTTTCCCGGTGAGCTGCTCGTAGGCATAGTCCCCGACATAGCTCAACTGCTCAAAGCAGCAATCGCCGTAGGGAACGACATCCGCAAGGCTGTCCGGGTCTGCCAACGCGGCAAAATAGACTTCGCGCCCCTGTGCGATGAGCCAGGCGCGAAAATCGATAAAACCGTCATCGCTGCAGCCGTATTCTTTCATGATCCCTGCCGCGTCCCACAAGCCGAACTTGTCCGCGAGATCTTCATAGGCGTGGATGATGTCGTGGAAATTCTGTGCCTGCGTGGGGCCCATAGAAACCAGCCGGTCTTTCAGATAGGCCAGCATGACGTCCATATCCTGCCCGCAGGCGATTTTTGCATCATGGATCAGGTCCCAGAAGGATTCTTTGTTGATCTCTGAGATTGGTTCCTTCACATTCTGTGTCTCCTTCCCAATACGTTTTTTGATGTGCGCTGCTGCACCCGCACAGATCTTCTGATAAAACGCGCGATACTCCGGTGTGGTTTTGTCCACTTCACCGAGAATAGCACGCTCATAGGGTGTGCCGGGGACAATCTCCCAGGTAACGGTCCCAAAGTATGCCGCTTCCAGATACCGCAGCAGCGTGTGTCCGTCTGCCAGCTCAAACATTCCCCGGTTATCCTCATAGGGAAATTCTTCATAGACCTTGAGCCCGGTGACTTCTTCCGCGGCGGCATACAGCGAGAAGCCGTCTGTGTCCAGCGTCGGCGCAAGCTGCGCGTACTGTTCCTCCGGGGACAGCATTTCCTCATGCCGCTCCATCTGACCGCTCCTTTCTTACCCAGCCCGCAAAACGCTCTAAAAAGTGAACGCGACCATGCACCTTCCCGGCAGACACATCCAGCCCATTCATCTGCGCCTGAATGCGGCGCTGGATGGCTTTCAGCTTCTGTGGGTCATTGCAGCAGTCTACGATGACATACTCGCCGCCGCTGGTGGAGAGGATTTCCCGCTTGCCGTTCTCGTCCCGGATGCCGGACAGGAGACGCTGTCCCAGCCGTTTCCGGTAGGCGTCCTGGAGCGCGTCCATATCTCCGCAGACATCATGCTTTTTCAAGATCTCCGCGATCTCACAGGAAGTGATCTTCGTCTCGGCGGACAGCTTTTGCAAAATCTCCGTCTGCGCGTCAGGCGGGATTCCGGTCCGGCTGGGTGCCATTTTCTTCGTTTCCTGCATCGGCACACCTCCAATCCGCGGGCAGGATCTTCTGCTCGATGATATCCGCAATCGTTTGGAACACCTCCGCCAGCTCGCGGGATTCCTTCACGGTATCCCGCATTTCCTCCGGGGTCATCCGCGTCCCGTCCGTCCAGCAGCGGACATTTTCCTCGGACGGTGTCAGCAGGACGGCTTTTTCATACGCTTTGCAGAAAAGCGCCGCGATCTTTCCTTTCCGGTCGATCTCGGCATCCTGCTTTTTCAGTTCTTTTTTCGCTTTTTCGTATTCCAGCGCTTCGGCGGCCGCCTGCTCCCGCTGCTCTTCCGGCAGGTCCTGAAGCTGCCGGGTCAGGTCATAACCCTTGTTGATGGACAGTTCCTTCTTATCCAGAGCCTCCTTGATGACCTCCGGGGCATTCTCATCGATCTGCATGACCTTGCCCATGGTGCGCTCACCCAGACCGACTGCTTCTGCCAGCTCCTTGCGGGTGTCCACAGTATCGGAACTTTCCGGCAATGTTGCCGAAAGGTCTGTGCGTGTCCCTTGGTTTGCCCTGGCTTTTGCCTCGATCTCCGGCTTCAGCTTCAGTGCGATCTTGCCCAGCTCCCACTTTTCCAGATTGCGACGACCTTTCTGGGTATCCAGCGCCCACTGCTTGGCTTCCAGCAGATCCTCGAAGGAGAATACCGCCATCGTATAGGGCAGGCCATGCTTTTCGCACAGTGCCTGACGGTTATGCCCGTCCACGATCACCATGTCCTCATTGACGATAACGGGGGAGTAACAGCCGTTTCGCAGCAGATCCTCTTCCAGAGCGGCAGACTGCTCCGCGCTCAAAGGCGGGAGCAGTTCGGCCATCTCCGGCAGGATCACAGGACTGCGCTCTGCGCTGGTGTATGTGATCCCGGTGTTTTTCATCAGGCGGCGTCCTCACTGGCGGACATATCCTCCACCGCCTGTGCCGCGTCCTCCGCCTTGCGGGGAGACAGGAATTCCACATCGCTGGCTTTGATGAGGAAACCGGGCTGGCGCTGGGGATCGTCCGCAAAGGTGATGGTCTCAAAATCACCGGCAGCCGCCAGCTTACAGCCCTTCCACGCAAACGCCGCGCAGCGCTCGGCCAGAGGGCCGCGCACCTTGATGGAGATAAAATCGGTGAGCTTGTTGCCGTCCTTATCCTTATAGCGGCGATCCGAGGCGATACGCAGGATGGCATAGGGTTTGCCGGTATTCTCGTTCATCTTCAGTTCCACATCGTGGGTCAGATTGCCAATGGCAGTGATTTTCAGCATATTCAGTGCTCCTTTTTTTAATGGTTAGGTTTAGTTAAAAAATGCGGGTGGTCTGCTCTCAGACCACCCGCAGGGGATACGATTTACTTGCTCCAGCTTTCGCTCTCGCCCAGCACGGCGGTGTGAGCGTTGGCAGCCTCCATGACTGCGTAGTACGCCCAATGCTTGCGGCTCACATCCGGGAAGGTGTTTAGCTTGCGAAGATTGTCCGCGATGTAGTCCTCATCCGCTTCGCGTCCCAGCAGTCGGTTGACGATGGTGACGACCTCCGCGCGGTTGATTTCGCGGTCTGCGTGGAACAAGCCGTCCCCGTAGCCGTTGATCCAGCCGTGGAGCGCGGCGTACTTGATGTATTCTGCCGCCCAATAGCCGGAAGAAACATCGTTGAAGCCGCCGAACTGCTCCATGATCTCCGCATCACCGCTGCCGTAAACATCAAAGAAACGGACAGCCATCGTGGTAAACTCAGCACGGGTAATGGCATCGTTGGGGGCAAAGATGGTCTTGCTCTTACCGTAGGTAATGCCGTTGTTGCTCAGATACTTCACATAGCCGCTATACCAGGCATGGGCGGGAATATCCGCAAATTTGGTATTTGCCGCCGTGGAAATAGTGTCACCGTTCTTCTCCGCCAGCAGACGGGCGAAGATGGCGGCGGCTTCACTGCGGGTCATGCTGCGGCTGGGGCCGAAGGTGCCGTCCGTGTAGCCGACGATGTAAACGCCGTGGCGCTCGGTCTGCTCCACTTCGGGGACGGTCAGCTCACCGTTTTTGTCGGTCTTGCCTGCGGCAGACTGGCCGAGATCACCCTTGACCGTAACATTTTTGCCCTGCTGGGGAGCCTTCTTGTGGTCGGTGACAATGACCGTCACCTGATGCTTGGCGTCCAGATCTGTGCCGTCCGGCAGGTTCACTGTGATGTTGCCGGTCTTGCCGATAGAAACATCACTGCCGGAGATGGGGCGCTTCGTGTCCGTGCGGATGACCTTGACGGTCAGCGTCCAGCGGTCGCCGTCCGCGTCCTCATAGCCAGTAGTGACCTTGCCGTCCTCGTTGGTCTTACCGCTGCCGGTGGGGACGGTGATCTGACCTGCCTTGTCGGTCTTGCCGGAGGCGTAGTTGTCATTCTTATCCGTGACAGCGATGCTCATGTCCGGCACAGCGGACTTGTCCTTGACAAGCTGCACGGTCACGGTGGTCTGGTCGGCATAGTCCAGCAGGCGGCTGTTCGGCAGGCGGATGGAGATGCTGTTATCCTTGTGGAGCGCGACAGCGGCGTTTGCCACGGGATTCTTGGTGTCGGTATCCGTGACGGTCACAAGGTAGCCGCCCACAACGGCCTCACCCTTACTGTCCGTGGTGGCGCTGTTGTAGATCTTTTCAATGGGCTGCGTCTCCAACTTTTCACCGCACACAGTACACTCCTTGTGCTTGCTGCCCTCGGAATCGGTGGTCGGCTGCTTGTCAACGATCCAGTCGCTGGGCTTATGACCGACAGGCTCGGTGTAATCGGTCTTGTTTGTATCGCCGCAACGGGTGCAGGTGTTGGTGGTGTAACCCATCTCCGTGCAGGTGGGTGCGGTCACTTCGGACTTGTAATCGTGTCCCAGCGCGTTTTTCAGCACCGCGCCACACTTGGTACAGAGCTGCGGCTGGGTGCAGGTGGCATCATTGCCAGGAACATGACCTGCCGCCTCGTTGCCCTCGATGCGGTGATAGCCGCAGCGGGTGCAGCGGTATTCCATCACGCCCTCGCCGGTGCAGGTGGCGTTGGTGACGAGGGTTCCCTTATCCCAGCTATGGCCCAGGGAGTCCGTATAGTCTGTGACAAAGGAACTGCCGCAGCCATCGCAGCGGTGGATGGTCTTGCCGCCGCCCTCACAGGTCGCGGCGATTACATGGGATTCGTAATTGTGAGGCAGCGCCGCCGTGATGTCCTCAATGTGACGATCCCCACAGACGGAGCACTCGCGGACGGTATAACCGGGGCTGGTACAGGTGGCGGCCACGGTATAGACCTCATAGCTGTGTTCGCCCTTGGGCGTGGCGGTCTGCTTCATCTGTCCGCAGCGGGAGCAGAGCTCCAGCAGCTTGCCATCCGTTTCGCAGGTGGCGTCGCGGATGACGATGCTCTGCCATGCGTGACCGAGTGAGTCCACATAGTCGCGCTTTTCGATTTTGCCGCACTCCATACAGAGGTAGCGGTCATAGCCGAGGGTGGTGCAGCCGGCCTTGGTGCTGTCCAGCAGAATATACTTGTGGTTTTCACCACAGCCCTTGTCGGTGCAGCAATTTCCATTGCAATTCTTGTTCTGGCAGCCGCAGTTGGGATCGCCGCAGCCGCAGGCACAAGAGCCGTCATCCTTGGTGGATTCGTCACGGAGCCAGACTTTTGCCACGCCGTTCTCGGTCATTTCTTTGCCCTTGTAGGTGTAGGTGATCTCGTAGTAGACCATGTACTGACCGGCTTCTGTGTAGTTGGGCGCGGAGGTCATGGTACAGCTATCCGCACTGTTGCCGTAGCGGATAGCGGTGCGGACACCGGCTTCGGAGAGGTCGCTGACTGTGATGGTGTGGGGCTTGCCGTCCACCACGCCGTAATAGTCTGCAATGACTGCCTTTGCCGCCGTGTAGTCATAGCGGGCGTAGTCGCACAGGCTGCATTTCTCTACCGTAGCGAAGCGTCCGTTTGCCGGCTGGGGCAGGACTTCCGTCACCATGCTGTGGCGCTCCAGCTTGCGGCTGACCGTATGATTGGTACCGTAGCAGAATGCGCAGTAGGTGCCGCCCTTGGTGGTGATAGTGTGATAGGTATCGTCCGTGTACTCGTAGGAAACGGTTTCGTCCAGTTCCTGCGTAAATGCGGCGGCACAGTCATACAGCCAGTAGACATTTTTCAGATAGCCGTACTCGCTTTTGCTCATATTGGTGTTGATGCCGCCGCAGGTTTCGCAGACGGCTTTGGTGTAGTGATATCCGGTATAGGTGGCGTCCTTGCCGGGGATGCCGTCCATGGTATCACCCTTACCGACGCCATCCACCATAGTGCCATCTGAATATTTCACATTACGGCTGAGTGCCGGCTGACCATTGCGGGTATATTCGGGAACGCGGAACACCTCAAAAGATGTGGCTTTGCCGCACTCACCGCACTTGAAGGTCTCGCGGGTCACAACACTGTTGGCGTCCAGTTCATTGGTTCGACCGGATGCCTGCATCCAGTGTTCTGCGGGGTCGTGGTAGCTGTTCTGCTGGGCGGCAAAGGCGGTGGGGATCATGCCCACGCACATGACCAGCGTCAGAAGCAGCGCCAGCGCTCTGCGGGAATAATGGTTCTTTTTCAGATTCATAGGTCCTCCTTATATTTTTTGTTTTTTATCCGCGTTGAAAACGATGTCCTTTTGGCTATCGCCCCCTTTCCCGGCTGCAAATCTTTCTTTGCAGATACTCGTTCCAATCCTTGCCGCAGCGCGGTTTCTCCACGGTAACGGCATACCCCTGTAACTGATACTTTTCCTGTAATTGCTGGGCGGCTTTCTGCCCAGGCTCGTCCGCGTCCAGACACAGCGCAATACGGCGGATCTCCGGATGCGCCTGCAAATAGGTCTGCAGTGCGCCGTCATAGAGTCCGCACAGAGCAACGGCGTTGGTTGTGTCTCTGTGGAGCGTGAGGTAACTCATCAGATCGATGGGTGCCTCAAAGACAAGCACCATATCTGAGCACGGATCGTGCGGGAGGGAGAAGCCTGTGCTTTTGTCGCTGCCGGGAGCGTCTCCCTTGAAGCCGGGACCGTTCAGATCATAGGTGCCGCGCAGTCCCGCGTACTTTGCCTGTCCGGATTCATCCCTGCCGACGAAGACGCAGTTATGATGTACCACATCCTCATACAGCAGCCCAGCATTCAGAAATTGCCGGATCACCTGTGCGGCGATGCCTCGCTTACGGAGATAGGCGAAGACCCTGCGGTCATCCGCATTGCGGGGCGGCAGGGAAAACTCCTGTTTCGGACTGATCGGCTTTGGCTGCGGAATGGGCGCGTCTCTGGCTTTCCCATGGAAGGTCAGAAGGTACTCCACCGCTTCCGGAAAGGATTTTCCGCAAAACTGCTGGAGGAAGGTAATGGCATCCCCGCCGGTATTCTGGGAATACCGGAACCAGGTACGCCGGTCCTTGATCCGCAGGCTGTCCATCTCCGCGGTAGTATGGAAGCGTCCCACGCGCTTGACCTGATAGCCGAGGTGGGAGAGCAGCTCCGGCAGGTCCGTTTCTCTGGCGATCTGCATTTCTGTGTCTGTGAAGCGATTTCTGATCTCGCTTGCCATAATGTGTGCCTCCTTTCTGGCGAAACGCAAAAAGCCACCCAGGGCATCCGATATACTCGGATGCCCTGGGTGGCTTTTCCCTAAATCATGTTCTTTTGTTTTGGCTTTAATACGGGCTTACACGGCGTTATCTTCGTTGGGGGTATCCGTGTCCGCTGGAGCGGTCGCGTCGGCCACACGGGGCGCGACAGGGGCCTCAGTGGGGGCGTTCTGCTCTGCGGTGTTCTCAGCGTCCGCTTCGTCCAGCGCCTGCGTGATCAGGTTCAGCACGAAGTCT
>OLGB01001284.1_pt1 | contig 30940 bp, 30 predicted proteins | sample 1605691 | NCBI WGS metagenome assembly OLGB01 (sample SAMEA3888925, study PRJEB22519) | human gut metagenome | biome: human gut; feature: human-associated habitat; material: faeces | place: Denmark | collected 2010 | reverse complement strand
TAGACTCGCTCTTGAGGTGTGCCGGAGCAGCTTCTGACCTCTTTAATGCGGCTTAAAAATTATACCAGAGAAGTTTTGGCTTGTCAAATGATTTTTTGCAGAAAATCTAAGATTTTTGCGGCTTTTCCGCCCGGTCAGTCCAGATGGACGACCGGGCTGCAGATGGACTCCATGCACTGGGCCGTCTCCATGCTGAAATTCCCGCGTCTGGCCAGATCTGCCAGAGAGAGCATGCCGGTCAGATGCCCGTTCTGCGTGACGGGCAGGCGGCGCAGCTGCGCGCGGGACATCAGCCGCGCTGCGCGCGCGGTATCGTCCGAGGCCTCGACGGCCAGGACGCCGGTTGACATAATTTCTCGCACCGGTACAGCCTCTGCGTCCTTCCCCGCTGCGACGCAGCGGAGGACGACGTCCCGGTCGGTCACCATACCGCACAGGCGTCCATCCGGCGTCTGCACCGGCAGAATGCCGAGGTTATACCGGCTCATCAGCCGGGCCGCCACGCTGACCGGCTCCTGCGTGCCGACGCTGATCACGTGCTTTGTCATACAGTCTTTGACTTTCATCGGTTTCCTCCCCTTTACAAAAGCCCCGGCAGCCAACGCTGCCGGGGCTTCGCGTTTATGGAGATTGTAACCGGATCCGGGCGGGATCAAACCACTTATTTGCCCTGCAGCTTGCGGTCGATGGCTTCCGCGGCCTTCTTGCCTGCGCCCATGGCCAGGATGACGGTCGCAGCGCCCGTGACGGCGTCGCCGCCGGCGAAGACGTTCTCGCGGGTGGACATCTCGTTCTCGTCGACGATGATGCCGCCCTTCTTGTTGGTCTCCAGGCCGGGGGTGGTGGAGCGGATCAGCGGGTTCGGGGACGTGCCGAGGGACATGATGACCATGTCGACGTCGAGGACAAATTCGCTGCCCTCCACGGGGATCGGGCGGCGGCGGCCGGACGCGTCAGGCTCGCCGAGCTCCATCTTGATGCACTTCATGCCGCAGACACGGCCATCCTCGCCGCCGATGATCTCGGTCGGGTTGGTGAGGGTCATGAACTCGATGCCCTCTTCCTTGGCATGATGCTGCTCTTCGAGTCTTGCGGGCATTTCGGCCTCGCCGCGGCGGTAGACGATGTACACCTTCTCGGTGCCCATGCGCTTGGCGCAGCGGGCGGCGTCCATGGCGACGTTGCCGCCGCCGACGATCGCGGCCGCCTTGGAGTGCAGGATCGGCGTGTCGCTTTCTTCGAGATAAGCCTTCATGAGGTTGATACGGGTCAGATATTCATTTGCCGAGCAGACGCCCTTGAGCGACTCGCCGGGGATGTGCATGAACATCGGCAGGCCCGCGCCGGAGCCGACGAAGACAGCCTTGAAGCCCATCTCGAACAGATCGTCGATGGACAGGACCTTGCCGATGACCATATCGGTCATGACCTCGACGCCCTGCGCCTTCAGCTTTTCGACCTCGTTGGCGACAATAGCCTTCGGCAGACGGAACTCCGGAATACCGTAGACCAGAACGCCGCCGGCGGTGTGCAGCGCCTCAAACAGGGACACCTGATAGCCCTTCTTGGCAAGCAGAGACGCGCAGGTCAGGCCGGACGGGCCGGAGCCGACGACCGCGACCTTCAGGCCGTTGGACTCGGCCTTCTTCGGCATGGCGTTGACGTTCTCACGGTACCAGTCGGCGACGAAGCGCTCAAGACGGCCGATGGCGACCGGCTCGCCCTTGTTGCCGCGGACACACTTGGACTCGCACTGCGTCTCCTGCGGACATACACGGCCGGACAGGGCAGGCAGCGAGTTGGTATCGGTGATGATCTCATAGGCCTTTTCGAAGTTGCCTTCGGCGACCTCATGGATGAACTCGGGAATATGAATATTGACCGGGCAGCCCTCGACACAGTGCGGCTTCTTGCACTGCAGGCAGCGCTTGGCCTCATTGATGGCCATTTCGGCGGTATAGCCCAGGGTGACTTCCTTGAAATTCTTGTTGCGGACGTTCGGGTCCTGCTCCGGCATCGGAGTCTTGGTAGCCTGCATATTAGCCATGATTGTTCCCTCCCCTTACTTGATGAGTTCTTCGCCCATCTTCTGGATGCGGCAGATATGGGTCTTGCGCTCTTCTGCTTCTCTGTCACGATAGACGCTGTTGCGGCTCATGAGTTCGTCATAATCGACCTTGTGGCCGTCAAAGTCCGGGCCGTCGACGCAGGCGAATTTGACCTCGCCGCCGACCGTGACACGACAGCCGCCGCACATGCCGGTGCCGTCGACCATGATGGGGTTCAGCGAAACAACGGTCTTGACGCCGAAGGGCTCGGTGGTCTTGGAGACGAATTTCATCATCGGGATCGGGCCGATGGCGAGCACTTCGTCATAGTGGATGCCGGACTCGAGCAGCTGCTGCAGCTTGACGGTAACAAAGCCGTGCTCGCCGTAGGAGCCGTCGTCGGTCATGAGATACAGATGGTCGCAGGCCTGCTTGAACTCGTCTTCGAGAATGACGATGTCCTTGTTGCGGAAGCCGACGATGACGTCGGTCTCGACGCCCGCCTCTTTAAAGGCCTTTGCAGACGGATATGCGATCGCGCAGCCGACGCCGCCGCCGACGACACAGACGCGCTTCTTGCCTTCCACGTCCGTCGGCTTGCCGAGCGGACCGACAAAGTCCTGGATATAGTCGCCCTCGTTCAGACTGCCGAGCATCTCGGTGGACAGGCCGACCTTCTGGAAGATGATCGCGACCGTGCCCTTTTCGCGGTCATAGCCGGCGATGGTCAGCGGCACGCGCTCCGACTTCTCATCGACACGGAAAATGATGAACTGGCCGGCCTTCGCCTTGCGGGCGACGAACGGAGCCTCGATCTCCATGTAGGTGACTGCGGAGTTCAGTTCCTTTTTGCACACGATTTTGTACATAGTTGTTCATCCCTTCAAATCATCAGTAATATTCTTGCTTGCTCTGATAATCCAACATTTTTAGTATATCACAGACACGGTTCCTTTGTAAACCAGAAAATCGATAAAAAAATACCGATTCATTCCATGTTCTGAATCAACTTATTCCACTTTTGATATGCCTCATGTGAATTCAGAATGAATTACGATATTGTCGGACACGACCAGATCCCAGGAAAAGCGGCCCGCCAGCTCGGCAGCGGTAGCGGGCGCCGGCTCCGGCTGCAGACCTGCCAGATACGCCAGCTGCCCGAGCAGCTCCTGCGGCGAAAGACGCTGCCGCAGCGCGCCGAGGTCCAGATCCTTTTCCCGCTTGCTCAGCCGCCGCCCGTCCGGCGCAGTCAGGAGCGGCACGTGGTAATAGGCCGGGTGCGCAAAGCCGAGCGTTTCCTGCAGCCAGAGCTGCCGCGGCGTAGAAGACAGCAGATCCCGGCCGCGCACGATCTCGGTGACGCCGCCGTCGGCATCGTCGGTCACGACGGCCAGCTGGTAGGCGTACACGCCGTCGGAGCGGCGGATGATAAAATCACCGCAGTCGCGTGCCAGATCCTCCTGCCACAGGCCCTGCAGGCCGTCGTGCACCGTGATCCGCTCGTCCGGGACCCGCACGCGCCAGGCAGGCGCGCGCGTCTTTACCGCGCGCTGCTCCGGCGTCAGGTCCCGGCAGGTCCCGGCGTAGACGACCGTACCGTCCGACGCGTGCGGCGCGGAGGCCGCGTGCAGCTCCGCCCGGGAGCAGTAGCAGGGATAGACCAGCCCAAGCGCCGCGAGCTTGTCAAACTCCGCGCGGTAGGCCTCCGTCCGGCGCGACTGGGGTGTCTGCTCTGCATCCCAGTCCAGCCCGAGCCAGTCCAGATCGCGCTTGAGCGTCTCGGCGTATTCCGGCCGGCAGCGGTCCGGATCCAGATCCTCGATGCGCAGCAGCATCCGCCCGCCCCGGCTGCGCACCGACAGCCACGCGAGCAGCGCGGAAAAAATGTTTCCCAGGTGCATCCTGCCGCTGGGACTCGGCGCAAAGCGTCCTGTCAGCATGGTGATCTCCTTTCTGTCATGACGAACGGCAGGGTCTCCCCTGCCGTCCGGGCTCAGATCTGATAGATCCGGCTGTATTCCTCATAGTAGCGCGCAAAGGTATCGGATTTCATTTCCTTCACGCTGTTGAGATATTCGTGCGTGTCGAACGAGTCGGACTCGAGCTCGATCATCGCAACGGCGATGTTGGAGCAATGGTCGGCGACACGCTCGTAGTTGGTCAGAAGATCGTTGAAGACGAAGCCCTGGCCGAGCGTACACAGGCCCTTCTGCAGGCGGTCGACATGGTGGAGCTTCAGCTCGTCACAGAGGTTGTCGATCAGCTCCTCGAGCGGCTCAACGCGGGCCGCCAGCTGCAGATCGTTATTGACAAAGGAACGGATGGCCGTGGACAGGATCTCCGTCAGCGCAGCCTCCACGACCTCGAGCTCGTGCGCAGCGGCGTCGGAGAAGGAGAGGTTTTTCTCGTGCAGCTCCTTCGCGCCCTCGGCGATGTTCAGCGCGTGATCGGAGATGCGTTCAAAGTCGGAGAGCGTGTGGAGGAATTTGGAGACCTCGGCGTTCTGCCGGACCGTCATCTCCCGTTCCGTCACCTTGACCAGATACGTACCGAGCTTATCCTCATAGCGGTCGACGGATTTTTCCAGATCCTCGACCAGCTTATAGCGTTCGTCGGAGAAGCCATGCAGCAGGGCAACGGCCTCGACAAAGTTCCGCTTGGCCTCCTCGGCCATGGCGTTGATAGTCAGGCGGCTCTGCTCGATGGCCAGCGCCGGGTGCTGGATGAAGCGTTCTTCGAGCCGGACGGCCTCGGGCTCGACCGGCTTCTGCTGCGGCTTGTCCGGGACGAGAAGGTCGACGACCTTCTCGATCTGGCGCGTGAACGGCAGCAGCGTAACGACCTTGATGAAGCGGAAGACCGTATTGGCAAAAGCGATCGAGACGCTCGTCATGATGCGGTCTGCGAATGGGAAGCGGATGAGCGCGTCAAGACAGTAGTAGATCGCGGCAAAGAAGATCACGCCCGTGACCTCAGCGACCAGATAGACCATGGCCGTGCGCTTGCCGTCGACCGAAGCGCCGATGGCGGAGAGCAGGACCGGCATGGCCGCGCCGATGGCGATGCCCATGATGATCGGCAGCGCGATGGAAAAATCGATGATGCCCGTCGAGGCCAGCGCCTGCAGAATGCCGACGGCCGCGGAGGCCGACTGCAGCACGCAGGTGAAAAGCGTACCGAAAAGGATGCCGAGGAAGGGATTGGAGAACGAGGTCAGGATGCGGATAAAAGTCGGATCCTCGCGCAGCGGCGACACAGCCGCGGACATCGTGGACATGCCGAACATCAGGACCGCGAAGCCCATCAGGATATCGCCGATGTGCTTTTTAGCAGGGTCTTTGCTCGCCATGCGCAGCACGATACCGATCACGGAGATCACGCCTGTGAGCGTCGCCGTCGAAAACAGGTCCATCCAGCCGCCGGTGGAGCCGATATCCGAAAGACAGATGATCCAGCCCGTGATGGACGTGCCAAGAATGGCGCCGAGCACGATGGAGATCGACTGCCGCACCTTCATCATCCCGGAGTTGACGAAGCCGACCACCATGACCGACGTCGCCGAGGACGACTGGATCACGGCCGTCACGCCCGTGCCGAGCAGGAAGCCCTTGACCGGGCTGCCGGTCAGCCGGTATAGAATCAGCTCCAGCTTATTGCCCGCCACCTGCTTCAGTCCGTCGCCCATCAGTGCCATGCCGAACAGGAACAGCGCGATGCCGCTGAACAGAGAGATCACATTCGAAATACCCACGCCTAACATCCTCTCGTTGTATTAATTGTATGTTAAATGCCGAATCTTAAATGTATCGTAGGTTTTATCTTAAATTCATGTTAAATCTTGCTTTTTGTTTACATTTCACGTAAACTTAACAAAAAGAGGCACGACGATTTTACATTCCCATTCTATTGTATGTCCAAAAGGAGTGAAACAGATGATTTATTTACTGGAAGACGACGACTCCATCCGCAAGCTTGTCCTCTACGGGCTGGACAGCCAGGGCTTTCAGGCCAAGGGCTTCGCGCTTCCGTCGGAATTCTGGCGGGCGATGGACGCCGAGATGCCGGAGCTCATTCTGCTCGATATCATGCTGCCGGAGGAGGATGGCCTGTCCATCCTGCGCAAGCTCCGCGCCCGGCCCGCGACCAAGCGGCTGCCTATCATCATGCTGACCGCGAAAAATTCGGAGTATGACCGCGTCATCGGTCTCGACCACGGGGCGGACGATTTTGTTTCCAAGCCCTTCTCCATGCTCGAGCTCATCGCGCGCATCCGCGCGGTCCTGCGCCGGGCAGAGCCCGCACAGGCGAGCGGCGATTTTTCGCTCGGCCTGCTCTTTGTCTCCCCGGACCGCCACGAGGTCAAGGTCGGCGGCAAGGATGTGACGCTGACGAACAAGGAATTTGAACTTCTGTGCCTGCTGCTGCGGAACAAGGGCATCGTCCTCACCCGCGCAACGCTGATGGACCGGGTCTGGGGCTTTGAATCCGAACGCGAGAACCGCACGCTCGACGTGCACATCCGCACGCTGCGCGTCAAGCTCGGCGAGGCCGGCAGCTATATCGAGACCGTGCGCGGCATCGGCTATAAGATCGGAGGCGAAAACGCATGACCGCAAAGATCTTCCGCAACGCATTCCTGATTGGCTTTACCGTTCTGCTCGCGTGCATCCTGCTGTTCTTCTTTATCATGTATTCCAATTATCAGGCGCAGGCATTCGACAATCTGGCGATCGAGGCGGAGCATATCTCCGAGGGCATGCAGATCTGCGGCGGTGAGTCGTATCTTTCCGCCGTGCAGTCCGGCGAGCGCATCACCTGGATCGCGGCAGACGGCTCGGTCCTCTATGACAATATGGCGGACTCCAGCACGATGGAAAACCATCTCCAGCGGCCGGAGGTCGCCGAAGCCTTTGAGACCGGCAGCGGCCGCTCTGACCGGTATTCCTCCACGATCCTGGAGAAAAACAACTATTATGCTCTTCTGCTGAAGGACGGGACGGTCCTGCGTGTGGCGGGAAAGCAGACGAGCCTCGCAGCCATGGCGCTGATGCTGGTGCAGCCGTCTTTGTGGATCGTCGTGCTCGTGCTGGTTTTGTGCGGCCTGCTTGCTATGCGGCTGGCGCGGCAGATCGTCCGGCCCATCAACGCCATCAATCCCGATAATCCGAACGCGACCCCGACCTATCCGGAGCTGCAGCCGCTCATCACCCGCCTGCAGGAGCAGAACCGCACCATCCGCACCCAGCTGAGCGAGCTTTCCACCCGCCAGCGCGAATTTGACGCCATCACGGAGAACATGCGCGAGGGCTTCCTCATCGTCGACAACAAGTGCAGCATCCTTTCGAGCAATCGCAGCGCGCTGCGCCTGCTCGGCATCGATGACGCGCAGAAGCCGGAAAACCTGCATCAGGCAGTCTGTTCCGGCAAGCTGCTCGATCTGGTCGACAACGCGCTCGCCGGTACGCGCGGTGACGAGGAAATCACCGTCGGCGGCGGGACCTGGCAGCTGTTTGCCAACCCGGTCATCACGGCCGGTCATGTGACGGGCGCGATCATCATCTTCATGGACGTGACCGAACGTGAGCAGCGCGAGGCGCTGCGCCGGGAATTCTCGGCCAACGTGTCGCACGAGCTCAAGACGCCGCTGACCTCCATCACGGGCTTTGCCGAGCTGATGAAGGAGGGCATGGTGCCCAAGGAAAAGATGCAGGAGTTCTCCGGCGATATCTATCGCGAGTCCCGGCGGCTGATCGACCTTGTCGACGATATCATCCAGCTGTCGCGGCTGGATGAGGGCACGGCGAACTTCTCCAAATCGCCGGTCGACCTGTACACGCTGTCCGGCCAGGTGATTGAGAGCCTGCGGCCGGTCGCGCAGAAACAGGATATCACGCTGACTCTGTCCGGCCAGCACGCCGTGATCGAAGGTGTTGAGCAGCTGCTGCAGGAGATGGTCTATAATCTCTGCGACAACGCGATCAAGTATAACATTTCCGGCGGCAGCGTCACCGTTTCCGTCTGGCAGAATGGCCAGACCGTCACGCTCTCCGTCGTGGATACCGGCATCGGCATCCCGTATGCCGACCAGAGCCGCGTCTTCGAGCGCTTCTACCGCGTCGACAAGAGCCACTCCAAGGAAGTCGGCGGCACGGGTCTCGGCCTGTCCATCGTCAAGCACGCTGCACAGTACCACGGCGCAAAGCTCGAGCTCAAGAGCGACCCCGGCCGCGGCACAGCCATCGCCGTCAACTTTACTGTCCCGGTATAATAATCTGTTCATTCTGATCGGGCCGCTGCCATGGCAGCGGCCCTTGTTCGTACATTTTCCCGATCCTGACTGATTTCCCCATTTTCCGCTTGCATCGGCGTGGTTTATCCGGTAGAATACCGGTATCTGTTCAATTTGGAGGATATTTATGCACGAACTGACCTCTGCTGCCGTCGCGCTGATGGTCTGCGTGGCCGCCGGCTCGTACCTGGCTGGCTGCTGCAACGGCGCGATCATTACCTCGTTTCTGTTCTACCACGACGATATCCGCAAACACGGCAGCCATAACGCGGGGCTGACCAACTTCTACCGGGTGTACGGCGGCAAGTTTGCCGTCTGCGTCATTCTGATCGACATGCTCAAGGCGTTCGTCGCGGTCAAGCTCGGCTCGATCGTCTTCGGCGAATATCTGGGGCTGCGGCTGGAGGGCGAGTACTTTTCCGCGCTCTTCTGCGTGATCGGGCACATCTTTCCTGCCTTTTATTCATTCAAGGGCGGCAAGGGCATTCTCTGCAGCGGCACGCTTTTGCTGCTGCTCGACTGGCGCATCGCCGCTGTCGGCTGGGGGCTGTTTCTGCTGCTCTGGCTGACGACGAGATATGTCTCGCTCGGCTCTGTGACGGGTGCGTTCAGCTTCCCGGTCACGACGCTGCTCTTTTTCCGCGGCAACTGGACGGTCTTTGCCCTCTCGCTCGCCATCGCGGCGCTGGTCATCTGGGCGCACCGCTCCAACATCGGCCGGCTGCTGCACGGCACGGAATCCCGCTTCCAGTGGCACACCAACGGCCCCGGCCGCAGCTGAGGAATGAGGCCCGCATGATCATTGATTTCCATACCCATACCTTCCCGGACCCGATTGCAGACGCCGCGATCGACCGTCTTTCCCGCCAGGCGAACATCACCGCTTACACCTGCGGCACCGCCGCAGGGCTTCTGCTGGCCGAACGCGCCGCGGGCGTCGACCGCTCGATCATCCTCCCTGTCGCCACAAAGCCGGAGCAGGTCCATCACATCAACGACTATGCCGCCGCGCACAACAAGCACGCGTTCGTCACAAATATGTTCTCCTTCGGCTGCATCCATCCGGATTACGAAGACTGGAAGCAGGAGCTCGACCGCCTCGCCGCGGCCAATATGCGCGGCGTCAAGATCCACCCAGCCTATCAGCAGACCGATTTGGACGACCCCAAATACCTGCGCATTCTTGAGCGCGCCGGTACGCTCGGTCTCATCGTGGTCACGCACGCGGGCTATGACATCGGCTTTCCCGGCTGTGCCTGCTGCACGCCGGAAAAGGCGCGCAGCGCGCTGCGGCAGGTCGGTCCGGTGAAGCTCGTGCTGGCGCACATGGGCGGCTGGCGCTGCTGGGAGCAGGTGCCGGAGCTGCTGGCGGATACGTCTGCCCTGCTCGATACGTCCTTCTCCCTCGGCTCGCTCACCCCGCGGGACGAAGCGCTGCCGCTGGACCGGCAGATGCTTTCCGACGAGGCCTTTGTTTCCCTTGTCCGGGCCTTCGGCGCGGAGCGGATCCTGTTCGGCAGCGACTGCCCCTGGGGAAGCCCGCAGAACGATCTGCAGCACATCCGCCGCCTTCCCCTCACCGACGAAGAAAAAGCCGCCATCCTCGGCGGCAACGCCAAACGCCTCCTCGGCATCTGACTTGACGATCCTCAATTGTTCGCTCGAGAGCAGATCTTTTCCATATACAGCAGGAGCCGCCCAGGATGGGCGGCTCCTGTTTTGTTTCAGCGGATGGTCTCGCTGCTGTTGAGGACGGGGGCGCTGTAGAGGAAGAGGACGTCCTGGGTATCGAAGGTCAGCCAGGTGCCGAGGCGCTCGGGCTGGAGATAGCGGATATCCACGAGCGTAATCTTTGCATAGGCCCCTGCAAGCAGCGGTGTGAGGCTGCTGGCAAACGAGTCGCGGAAGACGACGAGTTCCCGGTCCGTCTTTGCTGCCGGGTTCGTGATGGTCAGGAGCGCTTTGGAGCCGGAGAGGAAGACCGCATACGCGTCCTCCCCTGCCAGCTGCTGCAGATCGTAGACGGGCAGCTCGCTGCCGGTCTCATAGTCATAGACCGTGCAGCCGCGCAGCGTGTCGTTCGTCAGATACCGCAGCGGCTCCGGCTCCAGCGGCAGCGCCGACTGCCCGCAGTAGACGCCGTAGAAGGGCTGATCGGCCGTTATGGTCTCATAGTCCTCCGTCAGCGTCACGCCGAGGGCTTTGGCCAGCGTCCGGGCGACCGGCAGCAGCGCTTCCTGCCGCCAGTGCAGGTCGGTATGGTAATAGCTGTCCAGCGACAGCGCGGGGGTCAGGTCGATCATGGACGCATACGGCATGCTCTGTGCCAGCAGCGCGGAAAGCTCTGCCGGATCATAGGCCGGGTAGCCGTTCTGCCGGGCCAGGAAGGCGTTTTTATCCGGGATGACGGCCGCGTAGACCTTCGCATCGGTCCTGGCCAGATAGCGGTCATAGACGAGCTGGAACCGGTCCGCCGCGTGCTGCACGGAGGCTTCGTCGATGGACGGATCGAGCTTCGCCGCATAGCCGTCGGCCACATAGATGCCGTTGTTGTCCTTTTCCCGCAGCACGTCCAGGAGCGTCACGGCCTTGAGACGCCGGAAGCTGTCCCGCAGCGGGAACTGGTCGAGCGTGTAGGTCTCAAATTTCGTCATGAACTCGCCGCGCAGGACCGATGAGAGCGTCAGCTCCGGCTTCTGCGCGAGCTTCCGACGTTCGCTGACGGAGACGGCGTCATCCGGCTTGCAAAGCCCCCAGATCAGAAACCCGAGCAGGAAGGCAGCCGATAGGCAGACAACGGCGAGGTTTTTTCGTTTTTCCATCGCGGGCCCTCCTAAAACCGGAAATACAGGAACGGATTGAACGAGCCGTCGACCAGAAACGCCGTACACACGGCCAGCAGCAGGCAAAGACCCACCGGCTCCAGCACGGCGAGCACTGCCCGTCCGGCCTGTTTCTGCTGCACGGCTGTGATCAGCCGCCGCGGCAGCGGCGTCGCGCCGACCGCGGCGCTCAGGAGCAGCACCGCGCCGCTTCTGAGCGCGTACAGGCTCTCCTGCCCGGCGAGCGGCAGTCCCCCGCCGCCGAACATCGCGCAGACAGACGCGGCCGCGCTGCGGACGCTGTCCGTGTCAAAGAGCACGAAGCCGAGCGTGACGAACAGCAGCACATAGATGTGGTTGAGCACGCGGAGCTTTTTCAGCCCGCGCAGCAAAAACAGCTTTTCTGCCGTCAGCAGCGCCGCATACAGAAGTCCCCACAGAACGAATGTCCAGTCCGCCCCGTGCCACAGGCCGGTCGCCAGCCAGACGAGAAGAATGTTCAGCAGCTGCCGTCCTTTCCCCTTCCGGTTGCCGCCCAGCGGGATATAGAGATAATCCCGGAACCAGCTGCCAAGGGAAATATGCCACCGCCGCCAGAATTCCGTGATGCTGCCGGCGCAGTAGGGATAGCGGAAGTTTTCCGGGAAGTGAAAGCCGAGGATGAGGCCGAGACCGATGGCCATATCGCTGTAGCCGGAAAAATCGTAATAGATCTGCAGCGTGAACGCGGCCGCGCCCAGCCAGGCATACAGCACCGTCTGCTCCTGCGAGGCGCGGAAGCCGGACACCAGCTCGCCAAGCAGATTGGCAAACAAGATCTTCTTTGCCAGCCCCAGCACGAAGCGCCGCGTCCCGGCCGCCGCGTCCGAAAGCGTGTGGGTACGGCTGCGCAGCTCCGGCGCGATATCGGAATAGCGGACGATCGGTCCGGCGATGAGCTGCGGGAACATGGCGATATACGCTGCCAGATCGATCAGGTTCCGCTGTGCCGGGACCGTCCCGCGGTACACGTCGACGGTATAGCTCAGGATCTGGAAGGTATAGAAGCTGATGCCGACCGGCAGCGCGAGCGAAAGCAGCGGGACAGACAGGCCCGTCAGCGCGTTGAGATTCCGGATCATAAAATCGGCGTACTTGAAATACGCCAGCGTCCCCAGACTCAGCAGCACCGACAGCGCCAGATAAAGCCCGGCCCGCCGCTTTCCGCGGCTTTTTTCGATCAGCAGGCCGAAGACATAGCCCTGCGCGATCGCCGCCAGCATCACGAGCAGATACCGCGGCTCGCCCCAGCCGTAAAACAACAGGCTGGCGAGCAGCAGCACACCGTTTTTCAGCGTTCCCGGCACCAGAAAATAGACGAGCAGAACGCACGGCAGAAAATAAAACAGAAACGGAACGCTTGAAAACAGCATGGCAGCCCCTTACTTCAAAGTTGTTATGCGATCGGGTCGTCAGAGACGATCTGCGTGCCGGGATAGGCAGTCTGCAGCTTGTCGCGGAAGGTATCGACCAGATCCTCTGCGCCGAAGACGGAGATCAGATAGCCGTCCAGGCTGGCGACGACCAGCTTGTCCGGGAAGCCGCACATCCATTGCGTGTTCATCACATAGGTCTTGACCTCTCCGGCTGCCGCGTCCAGCTGGCCGGCATCCTTCAGATGCAGAACGCCGCAGGTGAACGTGTTGCCGTTCATCATGTGGAACAGCGAGGCTGCGTCATCCGCTTCCTCGATCACGGAGGCCGGGAGCGTCAGCAGATATTCGATCTCCGACGGCTTCTCGAGCGAGACCTTGCCGGGCTTGCCGTCAGTCATGTTTTCTTCGGAATAATCGCCGCCCGCAGCCGGGAATTTTTCGTCTTCGGAATAGCTTGCCCAGACAGTATTCAGAATCGTCAGCGCGTCCGGAATGTCAGACGCCGTCTCCTGTCCGCCGCTTTTCGCGGCGCAGGCCGTCAGAGAAACTGCCGTCATCACGGCAAGCAGCATTGCGATCCATTTTTTCATACGTAAGATCCTCCTGGAAAATGTTCTGCGCGGTCATCCGCGCTGTCTTTACAGACGCAGCGCCGCCGCGGCGGTTGCAGCCGATTTGTAAACAGTCTGTAAACGAGCGGCGCACACGCGTTTTGACAGCATAGCACAGTTTCCCCCGTTTGGCAAGCTCTCTTTTTCTTGACACGCGGCCGCCGCCCGGGTATGATGGGTGCATCAAAGTACAAGGAGGCTTTCCATGCGTGACGTACAGCTGGGGCAGGTCTACCGCCATTTCAAGGGGGATTATTATCTGGTGGAGGCGCTTGCCCGTGATTCCGAGACGAACGAGCCCTGCGTGATCTACCGCAAGCTTTACGGCGACGGCGGCCTCTGGGTCCGGCCGCTGGATATGTTTCTGAGCCCGGTCGACCGCGAAAAATACCCGGACGCCGGACAGACCTACCGCTTCGAGCTCCAGACGATCCCCAGCCGGGCTGAGCACTGAGGTACACACCCATCAATACATGCAAAAAAGACGCAGGAATTTGATTCCTGCGTCTTTTTGATCGTGCCATATAGCCGCGAAGGTGCAGCTGCCAATAAAAAAGCCGTCGTGAACCTGTGCAGTTCACGACGACAATGGTGGACCTGAAGAGACTCGAACTCTCGACCTCTCGGATGCGAACCGAACGCTCTCCCGAATGGTTCAGATATATGCACCCAAAATTCTTAGAAAATAGCAAAAATATAGGAATATTGAGAAAACCAAGTGATATGTCCTTTTTTATACAAAGGCACTTTTTCGGCTGCCCCGCAGCAAGGAAAAGTGTCTTTTGTATTACGGTCATAATTTTGAGGATGCAACGCAAACGGCTGGCAAATTAGCTACCCATATTTTATCTCCCAACGTACTTGACATTTTAAGCACAAACGCCTATAATAATGTCATCTTAAACAGGGAGGTGCTCTATGCACGCTGAATGTAGTATGCTTCCATCAGAAATTGCCCAGATTATTGTATCTTGTGTTGAAAACGCAGTAGGTGACGATATTCGTTCAGATATTAGGCGAAATAGGCTTAAAACGACGAATAGTGTCCCGGCGCGGATTTGGGATTTGATGAACACAAATCTGATAGATAGCCTTGAACTCCAAAACTGCACACTTGCTATTGCGCATAGAGGACCGTGGCAAATGCTCGTTATATATGAACGGGCAACACATCATATTATTACACTCATGCGCGAAAAGCGTTTTTCGGAACTGCAAAAGAATCAGCACAAAAGAAAGCAGATGCACTATCTGGATATATTCGCCAAACATTTTAATAAGGATCTTATTTCAGAGCCAGTTCAAACCTCTTTTCTACAAAAAACTTTTACTGATGAGGAGCAACTTGCGGAACTAGTTCGTGCAATACTCAGCGATCTTAACGATGATGTTGAAATTGTGCGAAATCATATTCTTGTCCTCTTTGAGACTGTGGGGTATCAATTAACGCACATTAGAGCGGTCAAAGTTACTTCAAATCTTGAAGTTGCCAATAATTGTGATGAAGACTGGTCCAAGTATATCTCTACAAGCGAAAGTTCGGTTGTGGAAACTATATCTGCGCCTAATGCACCCGAAGATAATCCTAGGAAGGGTCTAGTGCTCAAGACTAAGGCTATTGCTCGAAAGACAAACAACCTGAAAGAAAAAAAGTCTTCCCAAACAGAATTGAAAGAGAGTTAATCCATCTGTAGATTGGAGTCCATGTTATGAAATCCCCTTTTAATGGTGAACGTTTGAAAAAAGCACGACTTTATCGTGGACTGACTGTAGCTGAATTGGCTGCACAAGTCGAATGTCAACGCCAAACGCTCTCAATGTACGAAATATCAAAGAGTCAGCCTGCCGATGTTCATATTGTTGAAAAGATTGCCGGTATTTTAGACTTTCCAGTGAAATTTTTCTACGAAAATTCCGCGCAAGAAGTCTCTAGCACAGTCTATTTTCGTTCTTTGCTGACCACTAACAAGAAATATCGCAATGAGCAAATTATAAAAATAGAGTTTCTGTCACAAATCTACTCTTTACTTCAAGATTATGTGGAATTTCCGCAATTTGAACCATTAGATTTATGTGAAGACACCTCTGCTAATGATGCCGCAAATATTCTTCGAATTAAATGGTGCCTTGGCAATGGTCCACTCGATAATTTAGTTTCGATTGTCGAACAACATGGTATTCTCGTAACTTCATTCAGTACAACTACCGATGATGTAGATGCGTTTAGCAAATTTGTAGAAACGGGTGATAGTCAAACATATCTCATTGCGTATTCTAATAACAAAACATCTGCTGCCCGTATTCACTTCGATATTGCGCATGAGTTAGGGCACATTTTTCTCCATGAATGGAGCGATGATATTGAAGAAATAAGTAAAGAAGAATTTAGAGCGCGTGAGCAGCAAGCAAATGAGTTCGCTGCGGCCTTCCTTATGCCCGAAGAATCGTTCAAAAGAGATGCACAAGCCGGACCTCAAACTCTTACTTATTATAAGCAGTTAAAGAAAAAGTGGAAGGTTTCTATTGCGGCGATGATCCGACGGGCTCAAAAATTAAATGTCATGTCTTTAGACGAATACCAGTTCCTTATAAGACAAATGCAACGGCGTGGGCAGCGAAAGGAAGAACCACTTGATGATACACTACTAACTGCAACCCCTGCCATGCTGAAAACCGCAGTATTGATGCTTTTACAAGAAAACGTGTTTACTCCAAAGGAATTTATGGATGAACTCGCTGATAACTACAATTTGAGTATCAATCCATCAGAAGTAGAGTATTTATTGGATTTGCCGACCGGAACATTAGTTCCTTCAAATGTTATCGATTTCTCCTCTTTACAAATTAAAAGGAGCCGAAACATATAGACATTACACAGATGAAAATATATTTCTAAGAAGCTTATTCTTTCGAGACATTTATGCGTCAAACATAAATGTCTCATTTCTTTGGACGCGCATTTTACCGTAATTTAATTTATCTGTAAGACTATGTATCGCTTAATATCATTTTAACACGGTACGTTGTTATGCTCTCCCAATAAATGATGACTTGAAAAACTTTTTCAATAGTCTTTGGATTCTCCACGCAACTTAATAAATCTTCGTGCCGCCCTCCACCACATTCATTTTTTGCTGCGATGAAAAAAATCATGTAATCTCCATTTTCTCTTCGAAAAGAACCTACAATTCGATTTATCTTTAACCTACTGATCCACTTTGCACGGTTAAATCTCTTTATGAAAGCACTCATTTCAATACGGGATAAATGCGCCAAAAAGCAAACTGTCTTGTATGCTTCGAATGGAGTCGACTTGAATTCATCTGATTTGCATAAAGACTGCAAAAACGCATTATATCTCTTGGCATTTTTCTCAATGCTACTTATGCCGCTTAATCCATATTTCTCTACACTGAAAAACCGACTCAGGCTTTCTTTGCTTTTCGGTTTAACTATACCAATGTGTTTTTCATTAAGGTCTACATACATATCACAATTTGGATAGTTATTATAAAAGGCTTGCCTATATTCCAAATATTCAACTATTTCAATTGGAGACACAATGTTTTTACACATCTCTTGAAAATCCGAATACGAAATGCAATTTATTTTGTTGTTGTCCTGTGTCCTTTCTAAAATCCTCGCATACTCACATATTTTGTGATTATCAAAAATAACTAACGGAATCACTTTTGCCTTGTTGTTAATTGCGATTTCTTGCCCTGCAATATTCTTGAAAGTTGGCAGTTTTCCAGTTCGAATGCATGCTATTGTTTTTTTAACTTGCTGTCGTGCATGTTCACATTTCTTTTCAACCCATCTTTTCTCAGCTTTAGTGTCTTCGGTAATAGCATTCGCATTCCGTGATTTTAATTGAATGGCAATAACAATATCATCTAAGTTTATTATCAGATCAGCCAATTCCAACTCACTACCTCCCTCCGGCGTATAGTGTAGTTTTGCAATTACAAGCTCATCTGTAAAATACTTTTCAGCGAAATTACTCAACAGTTTTTCTGAGTTATTCAATTACCTCACTACTTTCTATTTTTTATTTTTCTTTTAGTATATCACTCACTCTTGAATAAAACAATGCTTTATGCCACGAGGTGAACACATGAGTCAGCTTACCTTCTCATACTTTTACGGCGAAGAATCCGAGCAATTCAGCTACTTCCGGATTCCAAGATTGTTGGTGCGTAGCAAGAAGTTCAAGACACTCTCCACCGAAGCAAAGCTGCTTTATGGCTTGATGCTCGACCGCATGGGGTTATCTGCCAAACACGGCTGGTATGATGAGCTGGGGCGCGTTTACATCTACTACACACTCGACGAGATTCAGACTGATCTCATGTGCGGACACAACAAGGCGGTTCGGCTGCTGGCCGAGCTGGACACTGGCAAGGACGGGTTCGGCTTGATCGAGCGCGTGAAGCAGGGGCAAGGCCGCCCGGCAAAGATTTACGTCAAAAAATTCACCACGACCGATGTACCGGAAACTCCCCTTTCTACGCCTGTTTCAGACTTCCCGGATTCGGAAATTCAGACTTCCCAAAATCAAACTTCCAGCCTTCCGCTTTTGGGAAGTCAAGACTTCCCAAAACAGGAAGCAAGTTATTTAGATAATATCTATCCTGAGTTTAGCTATCCTGATCCATCTATCTATCCGGCGCAAGCGCCGCCAGATGGATACGACCGATTCGATTGCAGAAAGCGTCTCCGCGATATATTGGACTATGATATTCTGGTCACAGAGTACAACGAAGAATCCGTCAAATCCATCATCGAGCTGCTGACTGATACGCTCTGCACGGCAAAGCCCAGCGTTCGTATCGGTGGCGAGGAAATTCCCATTGCTGCCGTTCGAGAACGGCTTGGCCAGCTTGACCGTTTCCATATCACCTATGTGCTGGACTGTATGCAGAGAACCAGCACACCCATTCGTAACATCCGCGCATATCTGCTTGCCGCTTTGTATCAGGCGCCGACCACAATAGATTCTTACTATCGCGCCGCCGTCCGAGCGGATTGCGGCCGGTAAATCTGCGCGTTGTTTTTGCGTCCCAACTTGGGGCGCATTTTTTATACCCATTTTTTCGATGAAGGAGGAATACAATGCCCGAAGAAAAAGCAACCCTTAGCAAACAGCCAGCGCCGGAAAAGAAACCTGACGCTGCAAAGCTGCCAAACGCACCGCCCAAAACAGAGAAACCGCCGGATAAAAACGACGGCATAAAGCCCGCTTCTGCGGCTGAACCCCAAAAACCGGAGGATAAGTCCGGCACACCGCCGCCCGCAGAAGTCAAAAAAGCAGATGCGTCCGGCAAGGACAGCCGCAAGGACACTGTTCCGACAGGTGATGTGAAAAAGCCCGAAGCGTCGGTCAAGTCACCGCCCGCACCCGCCGAAGCGAAAAAGCCGGATACACCAGCGAATATCCCCGGCAAGGTCAGTAGCAAGGACACCGCTTCTGTGAGCGGCGCAGAAAAGCCCGATATGACAACCAAGCCGCCGGAGAAACCCGCTGCAAAGGTCATTCCTGAAGATAGCTCCAAAAAGCCAGACGGAAAAACCGACGCGGCCATCCCACCAGCAGCGACCGAAGCGAAAAAGCCGGATGCACCAGCGAATATCCCCGGCAAGGTCAGTGGCAAGGATACCGCTTCTGTGAGCGGCGCAGAAAAGCCCGGCGCGGCAGCCAAGCCGTTGGAGAAACCTGCTGCAAAGGTCATTCCTGAAGATAGCTCCAAAAAGCCAGAAGGAAAAAACGGTGCGACTATCCCGCCAGCAGCGACCGAAGCGAGAAAGCCGGACGCACCAACGGATATTTCCGGCAAGGTCAGCGGCAATGATACCGCTCCTGTGAGCGGTGCAGAAAAGTCCGGCGCAGCAGTCAAGCCGCCCGCAAAGGCTGCCGACGAGAAAAAGCTGCCGCTGAATAAGCCAGTGCCGCCGCCTGCGCAGAAAACAGAACCGTCCGCAAAAATTATGCTGGGCGGAAAGCTGCATGACCCCATCACGCCGCCGAAAGCCGCAGACCCGCCGAAAGGTCTTGGTGAGCAGAAGGGTGTGCGCGTGACGCAGATTTTCGAGGACCGTCTGGATTACCCGGATGAAAAAGCACTGAACAGTCTGCCTATTCCGAAGGAGGGCGAAGGCTTTTCAATGCGCCTGCATCCGGCCTATTTCTATCAGTTCCTCGATCATCCGTTTTCGGTTAACCGCGAGGTCAAGGACTACATCGAACTGTACGAATCCATCCGCGACAACGGCATCAATGAACCGGTCAAAGCAAGGCCGCGCGAGAAAGGCGGCTTGGAACTGATCTCCGGCCACCGCCGACACGACATTGCAAGTCGCCTGAATTATCCTGTGCCGGTCATTATCGCGCAGGTGGACGACGATACTGCGCGTGTTGAAGTCGTTGACGGCAATCTGCACCGCATGGACATTCCAACGTCCGAGCTTGCCCGCGCCGCGAAAATGAAGATGGAAGCCCTTGCACGAAAAGCCGGACGGCGCAGCAAAATGGAGCAGCTTACAAGCCCGGAACCGAAGAAGCGCACCGACCAGATTGTTGCGGAGGATATGGGTATCAGCCGCAATCAGGTCAACCGGCTTGTCAAAATCAATGACCTTGTTCCAGAACTGAAACAGCAGGTGGATGATAAAAAGCTGCCGTTCAACACTGCGGTCGAGCTTGCTTATCTGAAGCCGGATGAGCAAACGAAGGTCGTTGACGTTATGAAGAAAGAACAGATCGTTCCCTCCATGGCGCAGGCCACCGCACTAAAGGAGGCCAGCCGCCATGCGGACACGATGCAGAAAAACCTGCCCTCTCTGGCCCCCGCGCACAAGGTCGATGAGAACAAGATCACGTCCATTATCAAGCCGAAGAAAGCCCCGGAATTGAAGGTCACATTTACCGGCGCGGAACTGAAGGACTTCTTTCCTGGCGAAATGCCGAGTGTCGCAGAAGTCAAGCGCGTAGTTTTCGATGCACTGAAAATCCGGGAGGAAGCCTATAAGCGTCAAGCAAAACGGCAGGCCGCAAAGGACGCGATCAAATCGCCCGAACACTGATATGCACCACAGAGCATTACTGCACCGTCTGGTGGTGCCGCCCTGACAAATTTACTTTTAGGAGGATTCTCTATGAATTACCATCCAAAGCACACGGCCAACTCGCGCACGCCCGTCTGGATCGGCGCTGGCGTTCTCGCCGCCGTTGCCATCGGCGCGATCATTTTCATCATCGTTACGCTCCGCTCTCCCATGACAAAGGAAGAAGCCCGCGCCAAAGCCGGAATCGTTTATGATTCGTCTGCCACTGAGGGCGGCTGGGATAACCTTTCGCCGGAGGAGATCGAAGCACGTCTGAACGAAAAAGTAGCCGAGGGCATGATTAACATTTCGGCCAACACCGCCCCCATCTTTGAAGATGGAGCATCGGAGGGAAATTTGATGCTGGTCAATGAGAGCATCAATAACTATCCGCAAAAGGTTCAAATTGTCCGCAATGATACGGGCGAACAGATTTATGAATCCGGTGCGATTGCCGTCGGCAGCAAAATCGAGCGTGCGAAGCTGGATGTTGTTCTTCCCGTTGGTACATACGAGTGTACCGCATATTTTCACAACTTGGACCCCGAAACCGGCGATATTATCGGCACGGCTGGGGCAATTATCACAATCACAATTCAACACTAATTTTAATCAAAGGAGTCATTACAATGAAGAACACTAAGAAAATCGTATCTCTCATTCTCGCTATCTGCATGATCGCATCCCTCGCCATTTCTGCTTCTGCTGCAAACACCGTTGACGCTTCGGGCGGCACGGGTACATCCAGCGTTACCCTGTCCTCCACTGCGGATGGCAGCATCGGCGGCGATCCCGCTGCCACCAAGATGTCCGTGACCGTCCCCACTGTTCTGCCCATTGCAGTCGGCACGGATGGCACAGTTTCCACCGCTACCGATGCAAAGATCGTTAATAACAGCTTCGGCGCGGTCAAGGTCAACAGCGTTTCCATCGAAGCTGCACAGGGTTGGAGTCTTGCGGCGTTTGGCGATAAATCCACCCTCGCGCACGAAAAGGTCAACTCCAACAAGTTTGGTTTCCAGATTTCGCTCGGCAACGGCGAAAAGAAGCTGACCGACAACAAGAACGCCAGCAAGCAGACGCTTCTGGACAGCGCCGTGGAGGGCTGCTTCATGTCCGGCATGGGCGACACCTCCGCAAACTCCATCGGGATTAGCTATGACGCCATCGTGACGCCGGTTTCCGAGGCGGTCACGAACACCGCAATCGCAAGCGTCCTGTTCATCATCGCTTGGGATGCGGTCTGATTGCAATTCATTCAAGGGGAACGTCAAAAGCGTTCCCCTTAAATTCTAACAGGAGGTATTCAACGTGAAGAAAAAACGAATCCTCGCAATGTTGCTTGCCGTTACGTCGTGCCTGTCGCTGGCCGTCAGCGCGTCGGCGGCAAACACGGTCAACCGCAAAGCCACAGATTTCCGCGATTTCGATAAATCCGCATGGTACGCAGAAGCGGTCAGCGCCGCCGTGGACAACGGCTTGCTGTATGGCAAGAGCGCGACCATCATCGACCCAAACGGCGATATGACTCGTGCGGAGATGGCGGCGATCATCAACCGCTCGTTCGGCTGCTACGTGAAAGCCGACATTTCCAAGTACAAGGACGTTTCCAAAGACAAATGGTATTTTGAAGATGTGGCCATGGCGGTGCAAATGGGAACATACAACGGCAGATCGAACACGGCAATGGCCCCGGATGCGCCCATCACGCGGCAGGAGGCAATGACCGTTGTGGCGAGAGCACTGGAGCTGGACTATGACGCATACGCAAAAACGGATCTGTCCGCGTTTTCTGACCGCAGCGAGATTTCCAACTGGGCGCTGCCCTATGTGCGTGCAATGGTCGGTGCAGACTACATTCATGGTCGCGGTAAGATTCTTGCGCCGCTGGACAACATCACGCGCGCGGAATTTGCGCAGATTTTCCATAACATCATTGGCACTTACATTGTGTCCAAGGGAACCTACGACAAGGACATCAAAGGCAGCGTTCTGATTCGCACCGACGATGTAACGTTCAAGAATATGACCGTGGACGGCGACCTCATCATCGGCTGCGGTGCGGCAGACGGAAAGATCACGCTGGATAATGTAACCATCAAGGGCAGATTGCTTGTCTGGGGCGGCGGCGTTCAGGCCGTGTACTGTAACAACGGCACAAGTACACCGGAAGTGATTGCAGCCAGAGTCGATGATGCAGTAAAAATCATTTTTGACCGCGACAGTACGCTAGCCGTCATCGACACCATCAAAGCCAGAATTACCGAGCGCGCGAAGCAGAACAAAGAAACCGAAATCATCTTTTACGATGTCAGCGGACTGCGTGAAGCGCAAAAGCAGCTCAACGCCATCGTCGCGGACAATCAGATTGATCTTACTGCTCCTGCTCATCTATATGCTCTGGTCGGAGAACAATCCGTAAAGGCTGAGTTCGTCAACAACAGCAAATCGGATACCTACAAAATTGAGATTCGCCGCAACAAGGACAATTCTCTCATTGTGGAAGCCTTTGAGCTTGCCGCTGGCAAGAGCATTTCAACGCTCACACTGCTTGAAACAGCTGAGTTCGGCAACGTGGATTGTACGGTCACAATTACTTCTTACCGTGACGGCAAGCAGATCGGCTCCTTGCAGACAGAGCTCGTTTTGCACACAGCATATTTGTGGCCGAAGGAGGTGCAGTGATATGGTGAAGACCTATCAGAAAGCGGCGGCGCTGCTTCTGGCGCTGGCGCTCATTTTCGCGCTTCCTGTGCCTGCGTCGGCAGCGGAAACGACCGAGGCGCGCGTGCCGGTGACGCTCACCGTGGTCAATACGGTTTCTCCGATTTCGTGTACGGTTCCGGCTTGCCTGCCTGTGTCGCTGGTAGATGGCTACGTCGTTTGTGCAAATAACGCCGCTATTACAAATACTGGTAAGACTGGCGCAATTAAAGTCACAAAGGTGGACGTGCAGGCAGGCACGTTTGAAATCGGCAATTTTGACGATTTTACGGCAAGCAAGAACAGCATCGCACTTAGCATCAATGGTTGTAGCACGAAAGGTGCGGGCAGTCTGACGCTTGTGGACGGTGCGTTCCCGGCGATTGCCGCCGAGAAAAATCTCGCCATCCGCTACAAGGCAAAGGTTTCCGCGAGTGAAGCTGTCACGAACATCAACGCGGCGACCGTGATCTTCACGATTGCCGCCGTGAGTGAAAAGGAGGCTGCATGATGAAGAATTTCAAGAAATTTACTGCATTTGTGCTGGCTCTTTGTATGCTGTTTTCGCTGTCCGTCGCGGCATTTGCCGCCGAAGCGGACGAACACACGATCTATGACAGCGCGCCCGACGAAGAAACCGTGGTTTCCAGCGAAGCCGCCACCTCTGGCACGATCCAGAACAGCGGCATCCGCTGGTCGCTGGATGAAAAGGGCTGGCTGACCATCTCCGGCAGCGGCGAAGCGCCGGTGTTCCAAAGCGCAGACGATCAGCCGTGGTCGGCCGTCCGCGATCAGATCACCGAGGTCTGGTTTGAGGACGTGGAAACGCTGACCATCCCAGATCTGGCATACTGGTTTGAGGGCTGCGTCAACCTGACCACCGCCGAACTGCCGCTCGCGCCGGTCATTGGCCGCCATGCGTTCTATAACTGCCCGAAACTCTCTACACTGACCATGTACTACGGCGAAACGGTTCTGAACAGCATCGGCGAGGATGCGTTCTGGCGCGAAGCCGATTCCGGCGACACGCTCTATATCGGCTACATCATTGGCTACCCGGATTCTTCTGTACCTTTCCACGATTATGACTGGACGGCATCCAATCGAAGCAACCGATATTTCCACGATCTTTACGGTGTGTATCAGAACGCAGATGCCGCCACCGCAGGCGGCATCAAGAAAGCGCCTGCGCAAGTTTCCACCCGTGCGTCCACCGGCATTGTCGGCACCTGCCCAAGCTGTAAGCAGTATTCTTTGCAGGGGACCTACGTTTCCACGACGCATACATCCAGAGGGCATCAGGAGTATTATGAGTGCTACAAGTGCCATTATGTTCAGAATTTAGGGACTTATGTGTATAAAGATCATGGTTCCGGCTCGTATGGTTCTTGGACTTGCCCGGATTGTGGCAGCCACACATGGGTTCTGGACTATGAAAATGATGCCACTTGCACGCGAAACGGCTACCGGGAATATAGCTGCGATTGCGGCCAGAGCAAGCGCGAAACCATCTACGCAGCCGGTCACAGCTATTCCTATGGAAGCTGGGAGCAGTATTCTACATCGCAGCACCGGCGCGAAGCCTATTGCCGGAACTGCGGCGATTCGGATTACGAATATGCCAGTCACAGCATGAGCTACGGATCATGGAGCAATTCTTCTTCCAGTCAGCACAGCCGAACGGCATCCTGCCGCACCTGCGGATACAGCACTACGGATTACGGTAATCATAGCTATTCTACCGGTTCGTGGAACAAGTACAGTGATACACAGCATAGACGCTCGAAAACCTGCTCCGGCTGCGGAGCATCCACCTACGACTATGCTGACCATTCGTATAGCTACGGTTCGTGGGTGTCGGACAGCGAAACGCAGCACAAGCGTACCAAAACGTGCTCGGCCTGCGGCGATTCCGGCTATGAATACGCTGACCACACTGACGCAAACGGCGACGGCAAGTGCGACGATTGCGGCGCAACTATTTCCTTGACCGTCACATGGGACGCAGGCAGCAACGGCGGCACCATCGACGGCAAGGCCAGCTTTTCCGAAACCGTGAAGCTGAACAGCAAGCCGACCGCGCCGGGCAGCGTTCCCGTCAAGACCGGCTACACTTTCAAGGGTTGGTTTACGGCCAAGACGGGCGGCAGCCTTTACAGTACGGTCACGATCACCAGCAGCACGACATTTTACGCGCAGTTTGAAGCGAACAAGTACGCTGTGACGTGGAATTTAGGCACGGGTCAAAGCGAAACGACCGAACAGACCTACGGTGAAAAGCTGGTGCTGCCTACCGAGCCGACGCGCAAAAATGCAGAATTTTTAGGCTGGTTTACGGAGAAAGACGGCGGCACGGAGATCGATTCCAATACCACCTACACAACGGATGGTGAAACGACTTATTATGCGCATTGGGAAATCACGGAGATCTTCTCGGTTACGGTTCCGGTTGTTCTTCCGTTGACGGTTGATGAAAACGGCGAGGTACACACGGGCAGTGCAGAGATCATCAACGGTTCTACCGGTGATGTAATCGTATCCAGCGTTTCGATCTCTACCAAAAATGGTTGGCAGCTCGTCCCGTTTAACACCGACATGGCGCATGAAAAGGTTGATGCCCAGCTTCTCGGCTTTAAGATTAACGGCGCACAGACTACAAAAAACGGCAACGCGGAAACGTTTGCACTGTCTGCTCCGTGGGAAATCGCAGAGAACGGCAGACTGCCCATTGTCTATGATGCTGTCGTGTCGGCAGTTTCACAGCCGGTCACGGAGCAGGATGTGCTGAGCGTTGTGTTCGTTCTGGAATGGGGCGGTGAATAAGCGTATGGATGAAGAAAAAGCCACAGAGCAAATGACCGTGCTTGTCGTGGAGCCGGGGTACGCGCCCTATGAAAAGACAATTCCGCATGACGTTCATGCCATGCAGGAGATTGTCGGCGGCCTGATTACTGCTATTTATCCGTATGAGGAACCGGTCGGCATTGTTGCAAACGATGAAGGACTTCTTCTGGGGATGGATTTCAACCGTAGCGTCGAGGGCGGCTATGGTGGTCTGGTGGGTCCTTTTTTCGTGTGCGGTTTGACGGAGGACAGCTTTTGTTCGCTCCCTCCCGACCAGATGGAACGCTTTAAGAAGAAATTTCATAAGGCTGAGATTCTGGTAGGCTTTTGCGGAAATGAACCAGTCACATTGAAGGTCGAGCCGAAGCAGAAAAACGCGACGCCCGAAAAGCAGCGCAAACCACCGTCGCAGGAGCGTTGAAATGGGGTTTGAACTGACCGGTGCAACACCGGACGAACGTCTCAAAGAACTGACCGAAAAACTGGAACAGGGTGTCAGCGAGATTTTTACCAGTGGGCGCTACGCGGAATATCTGTCTGCCATGTCAAAATTTCACACATACAGTTTCGGCAACGTCATGCTCATTCTCATGCAAAACCCGGCTGCATCCTGTGTGGCCGGGTTTCACGCATGGAAGAAGAATTTTGATCGCACAGTCAAGACCGGTGAGCATGGCCTGAAAATCCTTGCGCCCTGTCCATATCGGCGGTTCGTCGAACAGGATAAGTTGGACAAAGACGGCAAACCTGTGCTTGATGCGACGGGCAAGCCGCTCCGGGAGCGGACACTGGTGCAGCTTATGAGATTCCGTATTGTCACCGTCTTTGACATTTCACAGACCGAGGGCAAGGAGCTTCCCAGCATTGGTGTATCGGAGTTGAGTGGAAATATTGACCGGTTTGAGGAACTGGCGAACGCGATCACAAGCGTCTCGCCGGTTCCCATTTTGTATAAAGCGCCGCATGGAGCAGCAAAAGGCTGTTTCAACCATGTCACGGAAGAAATTTTGGTACGCCCCGGCATGAGCCAGAAGCAGACGGTCAAAACCATGCTGCATGAAATCAGCCACGCCACACTCCACCGGCGCAAGAAAAACGAACCGCCGTCCAAAGATCAGCATACGCGCGAGGTCGAAGCCGAAAGTGTGGCGTATGTCGTTTGCCAGCATTTTGGGATTGATACGTCGGATTATTCGTTCGGCTACGTCGCCGGGTGGAGCAAGGGCAAGGAACTGGATGAGCTGAAAGCGTCACTTGATACCATCCGTTCCTGCGCCGCCGGTTTGATTGACGCCATCGCAGAAAAATGTCCATCCTTGCAGCCTAAAAAAGAATCAATGCAATCATTTCCAGAACGTTAGGAGGAAACAGCTTGAATACGATCAACGCAAGCATTACCCCAATGCGGGTTTGCCGGATTTTCGGCGTCCCTGCATTGTTTACGCCCTACCGCGTCAGCAGCGCGACTGTCCACTGGGGACTGTATCAGTACGATTTACAGGCGCTTCTGAACAACCCCAGCGAGGTATTTGTCCTTGCAGATCACGCCGAGGATTTTTTCTACGGCACGATCCTGACCGCGCAGGAAATTGACCTGCCCCGCAGAAGCCGCATCGTGCCGGACGGCGCGTTCACGATGGAAACAAGATACTGCCGCCCGGCGGAGTTTGAACAGGAATATGGCGCAGCGTAACAATTATCAGCCGGACATCCTTTCCTATCTGGCAGAGGTTGTGAAGCAAAACACCCGCGCATACGCCGCTGACTTTGATTACGATGCAAAGCGGCTTTGGGACAGCGCACAGGAAACGGATATGGAGCATCGTTCTTTTCTCTGGATGAGCCGTCCGTGTGGAACATGGTGCGTGTTGGAACGCGAGGTTTTTCTCGACGATACGAACGCAAACTGCATCTGGACGCATTACGCAGACTGCCCGGAGGGGATTCTGGCGTACCGCATCGTGGTCGAGGGCATCCGGGATGGCAAGCTGGCAGGCAAGGTCATTCCCATTGACTATGCAAAGCAGGTTCGGCGCGTCATGCAATCCGCGCTGCCTATTGTGAAAATTCAGTACCGAGATAAGAATGGTTCTTTCTGTGAGAACAGCTATCACGCCTTTATGAACAGCACCCTACCCTACGAGGATGGGATTCATGACATCCGCTATGTGCCGGAAAGCGAAGCGGAATTGCAGCACATTTTAATGCTGGAGCATCGGATGGAACAGAAAACGAAACGCTCTTGCCGGACGAAATCTACTGCGCCGCAGCGATAACGGGCAGCGTTGCCTTTGGCAGCGCTGCTTTAGCAAGTACGGCATTTGTGCCACAAACGCCACTTGTTAGGGTGTACCCTAAAACCCCGCGACGAATTGCGTCCCAACTTGGGACGCAATAACTATGATTATAAGGAAGGAGCACGTTATGCGGACACGCCGCAATTCTGTTGGTCTGTGGCTCAGCGATGCAGAGCTGACACATCTGAGACAGCAATGTCAGATTACCGGTCTGAATATCAACACCTATCTCCGCAAACTTATCATGGGCGAACATCTCTGTCCGCGCCCGCCTGACGCATACGCCGCACTCCTGCGTGAGTTGTCGGCCATTGGAAACAATATTAACCAGATCGCGCACTGGACAAATGGAAAAGGCTATGCGACGCAAGCAGAAATCCACGAAGCGGTCAGCCTGGTAAAGCAGGCATACCGTAGGATTCTGGACACGCTCTGATGGCCTATGACAAAATCATTACCATCCGTGCACGGCTGGATGACTGTCTGCGCTATATTCAGGACGGCGATAAAACCGCGCTCTCCCGTGCGCTGGATTACATTGAGGATTCCAACAAAACTGCGTTGGGTGATGAAGTGATTTTGCAGAGCGCGATCAACTGCACAGTAGAAAATTGCTATCTGGATATGCAGCGCACGAAAGAGCGGTTTGGAAAACCAGGCGGCGTTGTCGGCTATCATCTTGTCCATTCCTACGCGCCGGGTGAGGTCACGCCGGAACAGGCACACGAAGCGGGAGTGGAATTTGCACGCCGTCTGCTCGGTGACAAATATGAAGCCGTCATTTGCACCCATATCAACAAGGAACACCTGCACTGCCATATTGTATTCAACTCTGTTTCATTCGTGGATGGAGTGAAATATCGCAATGCGTTCAAAGATTACTTTGAAGATATTCGCGGCATTTCCAATGAGGTCAGCCGTAAGTACGGATTCTCTGTCATTCAGCCGGAGGGCAGCGGTCAGCACTATGCAGAATGGAACGCCGAGCGCAGCGGCAAGACGACAATCCGCGATCTTATCCGGCAGGACTTGGATGCGGCTATCGCCGCCAGCTTCACGTTTGCGTCGCTGCTGGACATTCTCAGGAAACGCGGATATACCGTCAAATACAGCTCCAACGTCAAGCATACCGCCGTCAAGCCGCCCGGTGGAGCGCGGTTTCTCCGGCTGGACAGTCTGGGCGAGAATTACACTGAGGAAGCTATCTTGCAGCGATTGCGCAGGCAGCGCGGCGTGACCGCTGCCATGCCGCCGGAACAAAGTGAATCCAAACGCTATACCATCCGCAAGCGCCCGCGCCGCTATCCACCTGTCAAGCGCGGCAGTTTCCGGGCATTGTATCTCTACTATCTGTATCTGCTATCTCCACGAAAGAAGCGCCCACAAAAGGTTCCGTTTGAAACACGGGCAGAGATTCGCCGCGCGAAGCAGTACCGACAACAATTCATGCTGCTGCAAAAATACCATGTGGACACAAAACCGGAACTGGAAATGCTGTCGGATGCACTTTCAAATGAAATGCAGATTTTAGTGGATCGGCGTAAGGAATTATACGCATTGCGCCGGGAGCAGCCGTCTGAGCAGCTTGACGCAGACATTGACAGTCTGACCGCGCAGCTCAGGCCCCTGCGCCGGGAACTGCGATTGTGCGGAAAAATCGCAGAATATGCACCGCGGATGTTAAAGCAGATACGGGAAAGCAATTCGACACCATCAACAGAAAATCATGCGCCGGACAAGGCGCGAGAAAGGAGGCTCAGCCTATGGAGGTAAGCGGCGAAGCTGCTGACCTTGTAATGAAGGAAGGCGTTCAAATCTCGGAAGAAGCGATCAAGCTGCTGGCGCGGGGAGCAAAGAATCTCGCGGCACTTCTGTATGCGCTGGCAAAGGACCAGAAAAAACTCTACGGCATGGTCGGGATGAACCGACTGCTCAGTGAACAGCGGCCCATCGAAGTCCTGCCATTGCGCACGGAGGATTTTGATGATTTCAAGCAGCGCGCTAAAAAGGTTGGCTTGTTGTTCTCGGCTATCGTGGACAAAAAGAGCGATGCACCGTACATCGAAATTTTAACGAACATCGATCATCTGTCGCAGGCAAATTATATCTTAGAGCAGATGGGATACCAGCCGAAGCAGTTGGAGGACGCGCAGCCAAAAAAAGAGCAGACCCCTGCCCGACCAGAACCATCCTTGCAAAAGCAAAGGAGTGGCTTGACGCAGGGGACGACTTCGATCAATAGTGAAGAAAAACAGCCCGTTCGCGGTCGGCTGGCAGCGTTACGCGCCGCCGCAGAGCGGACGCGGCCAGAACCCCAGCGCGAGCTGGAACATATCAGATAGTAAGGAGTGTGAACATCATCGCAAACTTAGCAGATTTAGTCAATGAGAAGAACCAGAGCAGCGAACTCTGGCAGGCACAGCGGCAGGCCGACCGGGAAAATACAAACGCCATGCAGGACGCAGGTATCATCCAGATTACCAGTGATCCGGACGCCTACTTGCGGTATTTGAATTGTCAGGCCGACAATCCGAGTTATAGCGCGGGCAATGTCGCGCTCGTCATGGTACAGGATCAGGGCGCGACCGTTTTCGGAACGAAAGACCGTTGGAAAAGTCTGATGCGCAGCGTATCCCCAGCCGAGGAAAAGAACGGCGTCAAAATCTTCACCCGTTCGTCGTTCGGAAAGGGTTACACCCTGACGGACGTTTACGACGTGCGGCAGACCACTGGCCGTGACTTAAAGCACACAGCATTGCAGCCGGACAGCAAGGAAATGACGGAAGCCCTCAAAACGCTCCTGAATT
>OLGB01001283.1_pt1 | contig 30949 bp, 30 predicted proteins | sample 1605691 | NCBI WGS metagenome assembly OLGB01 (sample SAMEA3888925, study PRJEB22519) | human gut metagenome | biome: human gut; feature: human-associated habitat; material: faeces | place: Denmark | collected 2010 | reverse complement strand
TCCCACATTTCTTTCTTCGCAGAAAGAAATGTGGCCGCCGGAGGCCGCCTCCCCGTCAGGGGAAAATCGACTCGCCGCCGCAGCGGCGAACCCCCACCCGATCCTATAAAAAGGAGACCCACCCATGCTCCGTATCGACCAACTGCGCCTGCACCCCGGCCAGCAGGAGACGCTCCTGCGCGCCCGGTGCGCCAAGCTGCTCCGCGTGGCTCCGGCGGATATCACCGCCTGTACCGTTCTGCGAAAGGCCATTGACGCCCGCGAAGACCTGACCCTTGTCTACACGGTGTCCGTCTCTGTAAAAAACGAGGCCCAGGTCCTGCGCCGCTGCCGCGATAAGCGCGTATCTGTTTATAAACAGGAAGTGTACTTCCTACCGCCGCCGGTGACGGCCCCGGCGGTCCGGCCCATCGTGGTGGGCGCGGGACCGGCGGGCCTGTTCGCCGCCCTGGTGCTGGCCCGCTGCGGCGCACGCCCTATTCTATTGGAGCGCGGCCGGCCGGTAGAACACCGTCAGGCGGACGTTGAGCGCTTCTGGTCCGGCGGCCCGCTGGACCCGGACAGCAATGTCCAGTTTGGCGAGGGCGGCGCCGGCGCCTTTTCCGACGGCAAGCTGAACACCGGCACGAAGGACCTGCGCCACCGCTTCATTCTGGAGACGCTGGTCCGCTGCGGCGCACCGGATACCATTTTGACCGATGCCAAGCCCCATGTGGGCACCGACAAGCTCCACATCGCCCTGCAGGCCCTGCGGCAGGAGCTGGAGGCGGCCGGGGCGGACATACGCTTCAACGCCCGGCTGGAGCATATACGGATACAGGACGGCGCGGTCAGCGCCGTCACCGTCTGCCAGAACGGGCAGACCTATGACCTGCCCGCCCGCCATGTGGTCCTGGCCCTGGGCCACAGTGCCCGTGACACCTTTGAAATGCTGTATCAGGCGGGGCTTGCCATGGTGCCCAAGCCCTTTGCCATGGGTGTCCGCATCGAGCACCGCCAGTCGGCCATCGATGCCGCCCAGTACCGTTCTCTGGCGGGCCACCCGGCCCTGCCCCCCAGCACCTACAAGCTGTCCTGCCACCTGCCCAACGGCCGCAGCGCCTTCAGCTTCTGCGTCTGCCCCGGCGGCCAGGTGGTGGCCGCCGCCTCCGAGCCGGGGCGCACCGTCACCAACGGCATGAGCGTCTATGCCCGTGACGGGGAGAACATCAACGGCGCGCTGCTGGTGAATGTCACACCGGCGGACTTCCCCTCGGACCATCCCCTGGCGGGCATCGCCCTCCAGCGGCAGCTGGAGACGGCGGCCTACGCCCTCACCGGCGGCTATGCCGCCCCCTGCCAGCGGGTGGCGGACTTTCTGACAGGCCGTCCCTCCGCCGGACCGGGGACCGTGCGCTCCAGCTACCGCCCCGGCGTGGTCTATACCGACCTGCGCCGCTGCCTGCCGGATTTTATCAGCGAGACGCTGGCCCTGGCCCTGCCGGTCCTGGGCCGTCAGCTCCGGGGCTACGATGACCCGGACGCCCTGCTCACCGGCGTGGAGACGCGCTCGTCCTCCCCGGTGCGCCTGGTGCGTGACGCGCACTATGAAGCCAATATACGCGGCATATTCCCCTGCGGCGAGGGGGCCGGCTATGCCGGCGGCATCCTCTCCGCTGCCGCCGACGGAATGCGCTGCGCGGAAAAACTCCTGGAGGTATATACAACATGAGAAAGATCGCCATCTACGACAGCTTCACCGAGCCCAAGCACCGCCGGCTCATCGACGAGACAGCGGCCCGCGCCGGCTTCACCGTGGACTACTACGCGGCCCCCGCCGCCGTCCCCGCGGACAAGCGGGGTGACTATGAGGTCATCTACGGTATGCCCAAGCCCGGTGAATTAAAGGACTTCGTGAACCTCAAGTGGTTCTGCGGCAGCTTTGCCGGAGTGGACGCCTATCTGGACGACAACCTGTATCCCTCTCCTGAGGTCATGCTGTCCAACTCCTCCGGCGCCTACGGTGTCACCATCGCCGAGCACATGGTCATGGTCACGCTGATGCTCCTGCGCCACGCCCCCGTCTACTGCGCCGACCAGGCCGCCGGCCGCTGGGGCCGGGTGCTTCCCATGCGCTCCATTATGGGCAGCACCATCACCGTCGTCGGCACCGGCGATATCGGCACCGAGTTTGCCCGCCGCGCCAAGGCCATGGGTGCTGCCGCCGTCCGCGGTGTCCGCCGCACCAAAAAGGCCGCCGACCCCGCCTTTGACGAGATCCATACCAACGACGAGCTGGACGCCCTCCTGCCGGATACGGATATCCTGGCCCTGGCCCTGCCCGCCACCGGCGAGACGAAGGGGTTTCTCTCCGCGGCGCGCCTCGCCCTGCTGCCGAAGACCGCCTATGTGGTCAACGTGGGCCGCGGCAGCGCCATCGACCAGGCCGCCCTTCTGGACGCCCTGAACCACGACCGTCTCGCCGGCGCGGCTCTGGATGTGTTTGAGCAGGAGCCTATCCCCGTCGGCGACCCGGCCTGGACGGCGAAGAACCTGCTCATCACCCCCCACATCTCCGGTCAGATGAGCCTGGGCTACACCCGCGATCGAAACGTGCAGCTTTTCTGTGAGGACCTGGAGCGCTACGGTCGGGGTGAGAAGCCCCTGCGTCTGGTGGACCGCCGGATCGGCTATTGAGCAGTCCCCATGTGCGCCCCCTGTGCAGGGGGCGCACACGAAGATGATCGTCCGGGCCTTCGTTTTTGGCCCCGAAAAGGGGGGCTGGAAGGAAGAGAAAAAGAACCTGACCCAACAGCGCATAAAAGGTGCATGAAAAGTCCGTGAGGAGCGCATAAAAAGTATAAAGAAAATATAGAAAAGGTACAGACATTGTATCATATACTGCCAAAGAAATTTGCTGTGCCGGGAGGTGAAAAGCATGGGAGAGCGCATCATACTGCACTGTGATCTGAACAGCTTTTACGCCTCTGTGGAGCTGCTGGACAAGCCCGCTTTGTGGGAGGTCCCGGTGGCCGTCTGCGGCGACCCAAGGACCCGCCACGGCATCATCCTGGCCAAGAACGAACCCGCCAAAAAGTACGGAATACAAACGGCTGAGACGGTCTGGCAGGCCAAAAAGAAGTGCCCCGGCCTCGTGCTTCTGCCGCCCCATCACGACCTGTATAAAATGTGGTCCGTCCGCGTCAACGACATCTATGAGCGCTTCACCGACCTGATCGAGCCCTTTGGCATCGACGAGAGCTGGCTGGATGTCACCGGCAGTCTCCACCTCTTCGGCGGCGACGCGGAAAAACTGGCCAATAAAATTCGAAAAGCAGTCAAAAATGAGACCGGATTAACAATTTCTGTGGGTGTTTCATTCAATAAAGTGTTTGCGAAACTGGGCAGCGATATGAAAAAACCGGACGCCACAACGGTTATTCCTACTGATGGGTGGCAGAATATCGTTTGGCCGCAGCCGCTGGGCAACCTGCTGTATGCCGGCCGGGCCGCCACCCAGACCCTGAAAAAATACGGCGTAGAGACCATCGGCCAACTGGCAGCCTGTGACCCCGCCATGCCCGAGCAGCTGCTGGGAAAGATGGGCCGCCAGCTGTGGGAATACGCCAACGGTCTTGACAAAAGTCCCGTCAAGCCCCGCCACGCCGCCGATCCGGTCAAGTCCGTGGGCAACGGCACTACCTTCCCCGATGACCTGGTGCGCTGGGAACAGATCTGCGCCGGCTTGATGCCTCTGTGCGACAGTGTGGCCGCCCGCCTGCGCCGCCACGGCCTGTATGCCGGCGGCGTCAGCGTGACGCTGAAAGACGTATCGTTCAAAACATTCAGCCGCCAGACCCGCTTGGACGCGCCTACCCATCTGGTCCGGGATATTTACCGTGCGGCTGCGGACCTGGCCCGGCAGCTGTGGAAGCCGCCTGCCCGCCTTCGCTCCATGACCGTAACGGCGCTGTACGTCACCGAGACGTGCAGCACTTTCCAACAGTTGGATCTGCTGGACAGTACCGCTCAGGCCTGCGGTCAGCGGCAGGAGCAGCTGGAGGAGGCCGTGGACGCTATCCGCCAAAAATACGGCAGGACGGCCATTGCCTTCGGCAATGGCGAGGAGGGTGAGGCCCTTCCGGAGGAGGAACTGTAACACGGACGACGCTGCCGTCCGTGTTCTTTTTGTATAGGGACATTCCCATAGGGCATAGGGTGTTGTGAAAGGAGCGATGCGTATGCTGTCTGCTGCACTGTTGCTGCTGTGCAACAGCCTGTTTTTGTCCCTGCACCTGACCGGTAGCGCCGGGTCATTCCCCAAGCCCCTGTCTGCTGCCCGGGAGAGGGAGTGCCTGGAGCGCTGTGCCGCCGGAGATTTGGAGGCCCGGAATATACTGGTGGAGCACAATCTGCGCCTGGTGGCCCACATCATCAAGAAGTATTACACGCAGTCCACTGACCAGGAGGACCTGATCTCCATCGGAACGATCGGGCTTATCAAGGCGGTCAATACCTTCCGCCCTGACAAGGGAATCAAGCTGGCCACCTACGCCGCTCGTTGTATAGAAAATGAGATACTCATGTACTTCCGGGGACAGAAAAAATTGCAGGGGGAGGTGTCGCTGAACGAGGCGCTGGACACGGGGCCGGAGGGTGACGCATTGTATTTGGGCGATGTGGTGGGAGAAGAGGACACCATGCTGGAGGAACTGCAAAGCAAGGAGGACCGCCGTCTGCTGCATCAGCTGTTGGCCCGGGAGCTGACCCCTCGGGAGGCGGATGTCCTGCGGCGGCGCTACGGCCTGGACGGCCATTTGCCCCAGACACAGCGGCAGGTGGCGCTCCATTACGGTATCAGCCGCAGCTATGTGTCCCGCATTGAAAAAAAGGCGCTGCACAAGCTGGAGGAGGCCCTGCGGGATCGGAGATAAAAGGCATCTTAACAACACCTTAACGGCTGTGGCGGAAGGCTGTGCAGGTTGCATGAGGAAACATTCGCGCGGCGATAGAAATTCTCGCAACTGCATATTGTTTTCCATAATGAATTTGTTATAATGGTAACAAAAGACTGGGGGTTTCGGAGGAAAAGTGTACCTATGAGAAACTTTAAATGCTCCATCGCGGATATGCGTAAGCAGGTGTTTGCCGAGGTGGCGCGGCTGGCCTATGAGGGCGGAGACTACCGCCGCATGGAAAAGCTGCCCTACAAGATCGTTCCCGGTGAGGTGGGCAACCAACGGGAGTCCATCTTTCTGGAACGGGCTATCGTAGGCGAGCGCATACGGCTGGCTATGGGCCTGCCCCTGCGGCCGGTAGCGGAGCACAGCCTGCTCAGCGACGGGGTGGAGGAGAGTGCCATCGCGGAGAAGTACTACGATCCTCCGCTGGTGAACATCATAAAGTACGCCTGTAACGGCTGCACGCCCACCCACTATGAGGTCACGAACGCCTGCCAGGGCTGTCTGGCCCGCCATTGCCAGAATGCCTGCCATAAGGGGGCCGTTGCTATCGAACGCGGACAGGCGCATATCGACCAGGATAAGTGCATCAAGTGCGGCAAATGCCGGGATGCCTGCTCTTACCACGCCATCATCAAGTTTACCCGGCCTTGCCAGGAGGCCTGCGGCATGAATGCCATTGGCCAGGATGAGTACGGCCACGCCAAGATCGACTATGACAAGTGCGTCAACTGCGGTATGTGCCTGGTGAATTGCCCCTTCGGAGCGATCGTGGATAAGGGACAGCTGTTCCAACTGATCCACGCCATCCGTCGGGGCGACGAGGTGGTGGCGGTGATCGCGCCGGCCTTCTGGGGCCAGTTCGGAGACAATGTAACGCCGGGGCAGATCAAGGCCGCTATGCAGCAGCTGGGGTTCGCCGCGCTGGAGGAGGTGGCCGTGGGCGCCGATCTGTGCGCGGTGGAGGAAGCCGAGGAGTTTTTGCGTATGGTGCCGGAGAAGCAGCCATTTATGGCGACCTCCTGTTGTCCGGCATGGTCTGTGATGGCCAAAAAGGAGTTCCCCGGCTTTGCGCCGTATATCTCCATGACCATGACGCCTATGGTGCTGACAGCGCGGCTGCAGAAGCGCCGGCGTCCCGGGTGCCGCGTCGTCTTTATCGGTCCCTGCGCCGCCAAAAAGCTGGAGGCCAGCCGCCGCAGTGTCCGCAGTGATGTGGATTTTGTCATCACCTTCGAGGAGCTGAGGGGAATGTTTGAGGCCAAGGGAATCGATTTCAGCCAGATCCCCGATCTGCCCTCCCACTATGAGGCCAGTGCCCCCGGCGTAGGCTTTGCCGCCGGCGGCGGCGTGGCCAAGGCGGTGGAGGAGGTGATCCACCGCCTGCACCCGGAGGTGGCGGTCAAGACCGCCGCCGCGGAGGGGCTGAACGAGTGCCGGCGGATGCTGCGTATCGCCCGGACGGGCAAGTATGACGGCTATCTGCTGGAGGGCATGGCCTGCCCCGGCGGGTGTATTGCCGGTGCCGGCACTGTGCAGCCGCCGGAGAAATCCCGCCGTGCACTGGAGAAGTATAAGGCGGCGGTATCTATCAGTAACCCGATGGACTCCCAGTATCTGGAGGGGACCCGCCTTCTGTACGAAAACGAGGCGGACTGGGACCGCGTGGGTCGGCATTGACGAATTTGGTGTACAGAAAGAACGAAAGCGCTCCAGATGGGGCGCTTTCGCCCGTTGTGACGAAGATGGCGGCGGCAGCAGACGTGTTCCGCCGCGCTTCGACCGTATGCGGTGTTATAATGGCAGACAGCAGAGTGCCTACCGCCAGCCGGGCGGCGGAGAAATGGGGGTATAACAACGGAAATGGAACGGTATAAGCGTGAGCACAGGCGCTATATCCTGCGCCGCATGGTGTATGAGCTGTTCGGCGTTGGCGGTGAGAACGGTGGACGTCCCATATCTGCGGCGGCCGCGGCGAAGCCGGTATCCGGGGGAGATGCGAGATCCGGCGCGGAGACAACGGCGGGCGGCGCGGGCAGCCGCTGAGTACATAGGAAAACGAGCGCCGTCCGACAGGACGGCGCTCGCTGCTTATGTCTCCGGTTCTATGTAGTCCGGCTGCTCCAGTGTTTCCTCCGGCGTCATATCCTCCGCCGGGGTGGGGGTGGGGAGCTGCGGCGCGTTGGGGGCACGGTCTCCCAGGGCAATGGCGTAATAGTCATAGGTCACCAGCAGTTCCGCGTAGTAGTATTGCAGGGACACACGGTCGTTGATGGCGTTGACATAGCCCTCCGGCACCGTGACGCCGGGGTTGGCGGTGAAGGTGCGGGTAGAGGACTCATACACGCCGGCGGCGGTGGCCCAGCTGTTGCCGGCAGCAGTGGGCAAGATCACCAGCGGGATACTGCCGTAGGCATCGGCGGGGTCGTAGTCCTGATCCAGTACGTCCCGGCCGGACAGCAGACGGGAGTCATATTCCAGTCCGAACAGATTGCTCAGCGTGGGCACGATGTCCACGGCACTGCACGGTTCGGATACGGTAACAGCTTCCTCCATGCCGCCGCACCAGAGGATCAGCGCATTGCGGTAGCGGGAGGTGTCACGCTCCGAGTCTGTAAAGCCCCGCAGCTCGTTGTAATAGTCCGTGTCTGTCTCTGACAGCAGGTAGGGGTAGTGGTCGGCGGCCAGGCAGATGACGGTGTCGCCGGCAATACCGGCCTGCTCCAGCGCGTTTACCAGGTAGGTCAGTGCGTTCTCCAGCTCCAGGTTGGCGGCCACATAGGCCTGGACCTGGGGGGAGGCGTTGGGATAGGCGGCCTGAGCCTTGGCACGGTTTTTGGCGGCCATGGCGTGGCCCCATCCGTAGCCGCCGTGGCCGCTGACGGTCATGTAGTAGGTATGGAAGGGTGTGCCGTTCTGTACATAGGCGTCAATATACTGCGTGATGGTGTTCTGAATCATCTCCAGATCGGAGTAGGGCCAGCTGCCGTCCTCGGTCAGCTGCAGACCGTTGCCCTGACCTTGATAGTCGTAACCAAGGTTGGGATGGGTTTTGTCCCGGCGGTAGTAGTTGTAGATATTGTTGTGGTAGGCGGCGGTGGTGTAGCCCAGAGCCCGGAACTGATTGCCCAGGGCAAAGGGCATACTGTTGTTGGCTGTGGCGTAGAAGCTGACATTGCCGTTGACCCACGTGGGGAGCAGACCGGTCATCACCGCGTACTCGCCGCCGGTGGTAGATTGGCCCCAGCCGGGCTGATAGAAATTGTCGAACACGAAGCCCTCGTGGGTCAGACGGTAGAGGGTAGGCGTCAGCTCCTCACTGATGAACCAGGGAGAAAAGGACTCGGCGGTGAAAAGAATGAGGTTCTTGCCCTGGAACATACCGGTGTACGCGTTCTGCTTGGAGGGCGTCAGCGAGCCGAAGTAGTCGGACATACGGGCCACGGTGCTGCTGGAGGCGTTCTCTGCCAGGGCGGCAAAATCGATGTTCATGGTATTTTCGCCGTAGACCACCGGCGTTGTGACAACAGGGGTGTTATCCGGTACATCTGCGTTCGTGCCAGTGTCCGGCAGCCGGGGACTGGGGTGCCCGAAAATGGCGTAGGTGATCTCCAGACGGACACTGGCGTTGAGCCCGAAGTGGGTCACGCCGGTGTCGGTGGTGAAGTTGTAGGTGTAGGCGTCGTGATAGGTGCCCCAGCGGGCCAGGCCGCTGCCGATGCCGCCGAACAGCAGGCATACGACCAGCAGGAACAGCAGGGACCAGCGGCCCATGCGCTGCTCGGTGACGATGCGCCGGCGCAGCAGAATGCACAGTGCCAGCGGAACAAAGGCCAGCAGGATAAAGGGCAGGCGGGGCAGCACGACATCCGGCAGGACCGTGTCGCCGAAACCGCCCACTACATCGCTGGCCATGTTGCCGATGAACGCCAGGGCGAAGTAGGACTTGAAGTAACTGCGGCAGCAGTACTCCACGCACACCAGCACCGTCCACAGGGCGGTGGCGGCGATAGAGACGATGGTAGCCGCCTGGCGGTGACGGAACAGATTGATGAGCAGACTCCAGGACAGTCCTGCGCCCAGTGCGAACAGCACCACCAGCACAAGCGTCCCGGTAAAGAAGGTGCTCTGCCTGTCGAAGGCCCGCAGCAGCAGCTCGTGGTACAGCAGCGCCGCCGGGAAAAATACCCAGTTCAGCGGGCCGCGGGGCAGAGAACTGGTGTCCAGGCGGGAGGTGGCGGTATGTTTTTTTCTATCTCTCTCGTTCATACAACGTATACGTCCTTTAATGGAGCCCGAGGGGCGCCGTGGTAAGTGTTATGGTAACACAACGCGCCGTGGATTGCAACCGGCCCGGAGTGCATTTCAGGTCCGCAGAGCAGCGTTTGCGGCAAAAAGCCCTCCTCACGGAGGGCTTTTTCATTCATCGGTTCTGCAAATAGCGCTGTAAGGCATTGCTCTTGTCCAGCCGCCACAGCAGCAGGCCGCCCAAGCCATAGCAGGCCACGGCCTCGCCCAGGCCCACGGTCAGGGCATTGAAGGCGTAGGTGGGCCAGAAAGCAGCGGAGGTACCCGCTTGCTCATAGGCCAGGACAAGGCCGATAAGCACGGTGTTGGCGATCACCGGCGGCAGAGGGGCCAGCCACTTCTTTTGGCACCGGGCGGTCAGCAGGGCGGCCAGCAGTGTGGCGGCGGAGCCGACCACGATGTCCAGCACGCCGTAGGGACTGAGCAGATTGGCGATCAGGCAGCCCACGCCCAGGCCCCATGCCGTCTCCGGCAGGAAGAAGGGCAGGACGCACAGCGCCTCGGAAAAGCGGCACTGGATAGGACCGTAGGTGATGCCGAAAATAGAGCCGAAATAGCTGAGAACGGCGTAGGCGGCGGCGGTCAGCGCCGCGAGGGTCAGTTGCTTGGTGTGTAGCTTCACGGGGTCGTTTCCTCCTGTTCCAACACATACCAGTCGCCCTCCAGCGCGAAGCCGGAGGCCACCATGGCATTTTTCAGCAGGTCCGTATTGCCGGAGGGATGGGTGTCCGCATCGGCAATGGCTACCTGCACCGCATCATCCGCACGGGCCAGGACCTCCAGCGTACAGCCCTGCTGCTCCAGCAGCGCGGCCGCATGGTCCAGAGCGCTGTCCATCGGGTCAAAGGGTTGGTCGTGTGCGGAGTTATTCTTTTGTGCCTGCTCGGTGTCTCCGCCGGTGCCGTCAGACGGCGCGGCGCCATCTGGCACATCGCTGCGGTTTCCACCGTAGTAGCTGCTGACCATGTCGTTGTCGGCATTCGTATCGGCGGTGGCGGCGTCATCTGCAGCGTGATCGGTCCGGCCGGCGCGGCCTTGCAGCGCCAGGGGAAACGCCGCGCCCACGATGACCAGACATGCGGCGGCGGTCAGCAACCATTTCTTATAATTGCGTTTGGGATTGGAGGCGGCGCTGCCGCCCTGGGGCGTTCTCTCCACCTGTGCCATAATGCGGTCCGTCAGGTCGGAGGGCGGCAGGGCGTCGCTCGCCAGCGCTTCGCGAAGCAGTTTGTCCATCGGGTCAAAGGGCTGCTGTGTCACGGCTGCTCCCTCCTTTCACTGATCTCTGTCTGTAAGACGGCCCCACCGTCAAAAAGGTTCCCGCTGCCATCCAGCAATTCCCGCAGCCGCATCTTGGCCCGGCTGATGCGGGACTTCACGGTGCCCTCACTGATCTCCAGCGCCGCGGCGATCTCGGCATAGTCCAGCTCCTGCATATACCGCAGCAGCAGGACCTGCCGGTGCTCCTCTGACAGCCGGGACAGCGCACGGCGGACGGCCTGCTGTGCTTCCGCCTGCTCTGCCTGGTCCTGCGGGCCGGGGCCGTCATCCGGCAGCTCCAGCTCGGTGACATCATCCATGCCCCGATGGCGCTTCTCCCGGCGGAGCCAGTCGATGGCGGCGTTGGTGGTCAGGCGGTAGAGCCATGTGGAGAAGCGGCAGGTACCGCGGAACTCCGGAAGTGCCCGCCATGCGGCGAGAAACGCCTCCTGGGTCACGTCGTCTGCCGCCGCTTCGCCGCACATCCGCAGGGCCAGACGGTACACCTGCGTCTGATAGGCCTCCACCAGCAGGCGAAAAGCCTCGCTGTCGCCCTGCTGGGCGCGGCGCAGGATGTCCTGTTCATTGTTCATCGCAGATCCCTCCTGACACCCGCCGCCACCCGGTACAGTTCCTCCAGTGTGGTCAGGCGGACGATTTGTTCTTTGTAGTAATTGGCGTGGCTCACGCCCTTGAGATACCAGCACAGCTGCTTGCGGGCCTCCAGCAGGGCGATGTGCTCGCCCTTGTCCGCAACGGCCAGTTCGATCTGCCGTACAGCGGTGTCCCAGCGCTTCGCCAGCGGCGGCAGGGGAGGAATGGGACGGCCCTCCAGCGCTGCCTGGGCCTGTTGAAACAGCCATGGGTTGCCGAAACAACCCCGGCCGATCATGGCCATGTCCGCGCCGGTGAACTGTAAAATGCGGACGGCGTCCTCTGCCGAAAAGATGTCGCCGTTGGCGATGACCGGCACGGATACCGCTTCCTTCACCTGGCGGATGGTGGTCCAGTCAGCCTGACCGCTGTACATTTGGGTGCGGGTGCGGCCGTGGACGGCAATGGCACTGATGCCTGCCTGCTCCAGCATTTTCGCCAGCTCCACCGCGTTGATGCTGCCCTTGTCCCAGCCCCGGCGCATTTTCACCGTCACGGGTACGGGGCTGGCCTTGACCACCGCCTCGGCCAGTCGGGCAGCCTTCTCCGGATCCTTCATCAGGGCAGAGCCGTCGCCGTTGGCCACTACCTTGCCCACCGGGCAGCCCATGTTGATGTCGATAATATCTGCGCCGGATATCTCGGCGGCGATGACGGCGGCTTCAGCCATGCAGGGGATATCGCTGCCGAAGATCTGGGCAGCGGCGGGCTTTTCATTGGGGGCCAGCTTCAAAAGGCCCCGGCTTTTCTTGTCCTGATAGCACAGAGCCTTGGCACTGACCAGCTCCGTGCAGCTCATGCCGGCGCCCAGCTCACGGCAGATCTGGCGAAAGGCCAGATCCGTAACGCCGGCCATGGGTGCCAGGTACAGCTTGGAGTGTATTTCTACATTTCCGATATACATGAAGGGCTCCTTTGTGTGTACTGCGTTTCTGCCGGATATTGTACCACAGAAATTTGCTATTGACAATCGGAATTAACTGTGTATACTGTTCATATACAGTTTGCACAAGGAGGCCTCTTATGCAGCTATACATCGACAACCGCAGCGGCGCGCCCATCTATGACCAGATATACAGCCAGATCAAGGATGCCATATTGTCCGGACAGGTGGCCGAGGGCGAGGCGCTGCCCAGCATACGGGCGCTGGCCAAGGATCTGCGTATCAGCGTCATTACCACCAAGCGGGCCTATGACGAGCTGGAAAACGAGGGATTCATCTACACCTTGCCCGGCAAGGGCTGCTTCGTGGCAGAGCGCAGCACGGAACTGCTGCGGGAGGAGAATTTGAAGAAGATAGAGGGCCATATGCAGGAGATCCGCCGCTTGGCGTCCGCCTGCCGGCTGACAGAGAATGAATTGGACGAGATGTGGCGCTTGCAGAAGGAGGAAGCAGAATGAATGCATTGGAGATACGCGGCCTGACGAAGCGGCGGGGTGATTTTGCCTTACAGGGGCTTGACCTGACGCTGCCCGCGGGGTGCATCATGGGGCTGATCGGCGAGAACGGCGCGGGCAAATCCACCACCATACGGCTGATCCTGAACGCTCTCAGCCGGGACGGGGGCACCGTCGCCGTTTACGGCAAGGACAACCGGGCGCTGACCCCGTTGGAGCGGGAGGACATCGGCGCGGTGCTGGACGAGGTAGGGCTGCCGGAGTACATGACCGCCCGGCAGATCGGCTGCATGATGGCAGGCATTTTCACCTGCTGGCAGCCGGAGGTGTACAGAGACTATCTGCGGCGGCTGGCGCTGCCGGAGGATAAGCCCTTCAGGGATTTCTCCCGCGGTATGAAGATGAAGCAGGGGTTGGCTGTGGCGCTGAGCCATCAGCCGAAGCTTCTGCTGCTGGACGAGGCCACCAGCGGCCTTGACCCTGTGGTGCGAGACGAGATATTGACCATCTTTGCAGACTTTACCCGGGATGAGGAGCACGCCGTGCTGCTCTCCAGTCACATCGTCAGCGATTTGGAGAAGATCTGCGACTACATCGCGTTTCTGCACAAAGGGCGGCTGCTGCTGTGCGAGGAGAAGGATCGGCTGACGGAGGAATACGGAATCCTGCGTGGTACCACGGAGGGCATCGAGCCGGCGGCGGTATGCGGACAGCGCGCCACACCCTACGGTACGGAGTATCTGGTGCGGCGCAGCGCCGTTCCCGCCGGTGTACCGCTGGGGCAGGTGAATATTGAGGATCTGTTCGTGTTCATGGCAAAGGAGGCGTAAGATGAAGGGGCTGTTTTATAAGGAAGCGCGGAGCCTGTGGCACTTCGGCAAGACGTATCTGCTGATGCTGGTGATTTTTCTGGGGCTTGCCCTGTACCAGTCCACGGACAGCAACGGGGGCGCGGTGTGGATGCTGTATCCCGTATTCTTCGCCGGGACGCTGCCGGCGTCGCTGATCGGCGACGATGAAAAGAGCGGCTGGTTCTCCTGCTGCGATACGCTGCCCGTGACCCGGCGGCAGATCGTGACGGTCAAGTACATCACCTGCCTTGTCACGGCGGCGGCAGTCTGCCTGCTGGCGGTGCCGGCGGTGCTGCTGCGGCACGATACCGCGGCGGCCATGCCGTTTCTGGCGATGATGGCTCCGGTGGGACTGATCGCCCCCTCGGTCATGCTGCCCACCACCTACAAGCTGGGCGCCACCAAGGGGCGCGTGGTGTATATCGTCATGCTGATGGTCGTGGCGGGGGTCTGTGCGCTGCTGGTAAACCTATCCAAGGAGTCCGGCGCGCCGGCCACGCTGTCTCCGCTGGCGACTATGGCCATCTCGCTGGCTGTGTTTATCGGCAGCTGGGCGCTGTCCGTGAAGTGGTTCAAGGCCCGGGAGCTGTAAATAGAGCAGAGGGCGGCGATTACCCGCCGCCCTCTGAAAAAATTGCAGGAAAAACAGGAAATGGGTGTTGACATTCTGCGCGGTACTTGCTATAATAAGCAAGCTTGAGTTCCAAGACGAAAGCGCACATGGCCAAGTAGTTCAGTTGGTTAGAACGCCAGCCTGTCACGCTGGAGGTCGAGGGTTCGAGCCCCTTCTTGGTCGCCATATATGCTGCTGTAGCTCAGTAGGTAGAGCGCATCCTTGGTAAGGATGAGGTCGGCGGTTCGAATCCGCCCAGCAGCTCCAAAAAGCACCTGAAATCCAATGGTTTCAGGTGTTTTCTTTTGCTTTTTGCAACTTTTTAAACGAATGCGGTTTTGCGGATTTTCGTTGACCACATAAAATACCACAGACAGAACGAAGCGGAGTCCCCGACATGGCATCGGGAACTCCGCGTTTCTTCTTTATGTGATTCATGCCGGGGCTTGGGGCTGCTGCCTCTGGGCGGCAATTTCGGCTTTCATTTGGACGATCAGTTCTGCCAGTTTCTGTTCGCATTCTTGCTCGCTGTGGGCGTAGACATTTCGTGCGAGGCGGCATCCATTGGGGAGCCGAGGGGAGTACCGTCCTTCCCACAGGTTTTCGTTGATCTGGCTGACGCAGCCGGTGCCGGGTTTACGGCGCTGACCTTTGTAGGGGCGGAAGGTGGATGGAGCCGGTTTCCTTGGCGCCGTGTCTATATCCTGGCTGATTTCTGATTTGGCGATCCCTCGGTCGATTTTTGCCGCTGCGGTTTTGCGCATCTCATCTGTGACATGAGCGTAAACATTCAGAGTTGTTGCGGTGGAGACATGACCGATAATGGTGGAGAGAGTCTTGATGTCCATGCCGTGTTCCAGAGATGCGGTGGCGAAAGTGTGTCGCAGATCATGAAACCTGACGTGCTTGCAGTCTGCCCGTTCCAGTATGGTGGTCAGCCGCTTGCGGACAGCAGCGGGATCTCTGGGCAAGTCATTGTCCAGCGGGGAGGGGAACATCCATACAGAGTTTATTTCGGTTTTGTAGTCTCTCAGCACCATCAGAACAGGGGGCGGGAGGATGACGCTCCGGTTGGACGCCTTTGTTTTCGGCTCGGACACTGCCAATTCTCCCTTGACCCGGTGTACCTGCCGCTTTACCTGAAGTTCTCCGGTGTTGAAGTTTAGGTCATCCCATTGGAGGGCGCAGATCTCACCACGGCGCAGGCCGGTGGACAGTTCCAGCAGGAGCAGTTCAAAGTAGCCGTCCTCTTTGGCCTGGATAAGCAGCCGTTGGATCTCCTCTGGGGAGAGAACCTGCATCTCTCTGGCCTTGGCAGAGGGGAGACGGCAGAAGTCGGATGGATTTTTGGGGATGATCTTCTCAGAGACTGCCTTGTCCAGCGCCGCGTGGAAGGTGGTGTGGATGCCGCGGACAGTTTGGCCGGAAAGTCCTTCGCCATACTGTTCCTGCCGGAGCAGACGGCCATTTTGTTTAAGCCCGGTATAGAACTGCTGGATATCTCCGGTGGTAAGTTTGTTCAGTGGAATGGGGCCCAAGTTTGGGATGATGTGCTGATAGATCCGCCGTTCATAGGACATCTGGGTGTTGGGGCGAATATTTGGCTTTTTGTAGGTCTGATACCAAAAGTCCAGCCATTGGGCGACTGTCATGGTCTGCCGGGGTGGTTGCGGCTCAAATCCTTTTTGTGCGGCAATCAAACTTTTGAGTTTTTTCTCACATTCGGCCTTTGTTTTTGCCAGCACATTTTTAGTTTTGGGCAGTCCGTTGTCATCGTAGCCGATGACAACGCGGCCCTCCCAGCGGCCATCGCTTCTTAGACGGACGGTGCCGCTGCCATGTTTTCTCTGCTTTGCCAAGGATTCATCTCCTCTCCAAGGTAGTCGGTCAGGAAACCGCCCACGATCTCAGCGGCCCGCTTCTGCATACCTCCGGTGGTGTGCGTGTAGGTGTCCAGCGTGAAGCTGGCCTTCGTGTGGCCAAGGATACCGGCCAGTGTCTTGGCATCCACACCGGAGGATAGGGCATGGGTGGCGAAGGTGTGGCGTAGATCGTGAAAGCGGATGTCCGGCAGTCCAGTTTCTTTCAGTAGTGCTTTCAGGCGGTTGTATGCTGTGCCGGGGGCGATAGGCTGCTCTGGATCAAAGGGATTAGGGAATATCCATTGGGACGGCGCTGTTTTCTTTCGCTCCCGCAGGAGTTGTGCCGTGCTGGGCGGCAGGACGATCTTCCGTGTTCCCGCATAGGTCTTGGTGTCGCCTGTGGTGAGCGGCTTGCCTTTTTCTTTGTGGAGGGTGCGCCGCACATGGAGCGTTTCCTGTTTCGTATCGAAATCCTCCCACCGCAGTGCACAGATCTCGCCCCGGCGCAGACCTGTGGTCACCGCGGTGTAGAAGAAATCATGCCAGAACGCATCCTTTTCAATGACTTTCATAAAAGCATCCAGTTGTGCTTCGGTGAGGATCTTCATGGGTGCGCCGTCAAACTTGGGCGGGTCAACTTCTGCGGCGGGATTGTTGGGGATCAGATTCTGCTCCATAGCCGTTTTCAGAGCGTGGTGCAGGGTGGTGTGGATGCCGTGAACCGTTCTTGCGGAAAGGCCGGGGGATTGTCCATCTCTGGGATGTACCCGCCCGGTTTCCTGCAAGGTGCGGTAGAGCGACCGCAGGTCGACGGCAGTGATTTTTGAGAGAGTTTTGTTTCCGAGATAGGGTTTGACATGGAGTTCCAGAGAGCGGCGATAGCCGTTCAGAGTGGTGGGACGAAGCGTGGCGGCCATGTACTCGTCCAGCCATTTGCCCAGCCAGACAGAGAGGGCCATATTGCTTTCTTCAGTCAGGTCTACGCCTTTATAGGCTTCGGTGAGCTGCCGCAGTTTGGCGGACAGTTCCTTTTGCGTGGGCGCGGAGATGTACCGAAAGATGGAGTCACCGTTGCTTTTGTGTCCCACCACGATACGGCCCTCCCAGCGGCCATCCTCCCGCTTGCGCACCATGCCGTCACCGGACGGTCTTCGTTTTGCCATGGATTTTCACCTCCAATCGAATTTTGTTTTTGATCATGCGTCTGTATCGTCCTTATCATGGACCTGCGCTTTGCGGCAGGCCCGTTCCTCTTCCTCTCTGGCGAAGGAGTACACCGGTTCCTCTGCCAGTTCTCTGTGAATTCCGCAGGCGAGGCGGTAGCCACAGATGAAGCTGTGGAGGGTTGCGAGGCCCCGCAGGCTGTCCTCCATATCCACCAGCCGAAGCAGGAGTTTCCGGTCATCCTTCGCCAGCCGGGAAGAGAGCTCTTTGTGAGTCCGGTCGACTTCATCGGACAGGTCCTGTATCGATCGGGGCTTGGTTTCGAACTGCCTTTGCAGTGCTTTCATGTAATCGTACATACTGCTTACCCCGCCTGCGGGAAGCGGTGCGGCTCTGCCACACACTGGTACAGGACCGCTCCGCAGTTACCGCAGATTAGGAATTTGATGCGGTTGCCCAGCAGACCGTTCCGCTTGAAGGTCACCAGCGCATCGCTCTGCCAGCCGACCCGGATATCTTTGCCGCCGCAGTACTGAAACTGCCTGACCGGAAGTTGATTCATCATAGTCGCTTCCTCCGTTTCTGTATTTTTGCAAACACACAATACCGGAAGAGCAGATGAATAGCCAATGAAAGAAGTGTCTGCTGCGAAAATTCTACGAAACCAACAATGCGGACGATTTGGGTTTTGCTCTGAGAATATTTTTATTGACTTCAGCAGCCCAAAATATGACGGTGCCGCGCGGGTCTTACATAGACATGGTTGGCCCTTTGTACTCCTCGTACACATTGCCTTTCAGACCGTGGGCTTCACGCTTTTCCTGAAGCTGCTCCAACCGTTTGCGGTCAATTTGGATGCCGCCGGGGTTGGACTGCGGCAAGGAGTTCTCCTGGAAGATACTGCCCATGTGGTGGAGCAGACGGGTGACGCCCAGGAACACATTGGGAGGTCTGCCACTGTTCTGCTGTTGGAGAAGCGATTCGGCATAGGCATTACCCTGCACAGCGGATTTGGTTAACCAGTGGATGCCCATCGTTTTGTCGTACTCCACGCCCTGGCCCATGAGGTACAGCTTGCCCAGCATATACTGCGCATACTGATTTCCGTCCTGCGCCGCGCGGTCAAACCATTTTGCTGCTGCGGCGAGATTTTGCGCTACATTTTTTCCTCTGTAGTACTCCTTACCCAGACGGTAGGCGGCATAGCTGTTTCCACTTTGTGCAGCGGTTTTCAACCAGCGCATCCCTTGCTCAGGGTCACGCACCTCTACATCATCGGAGAGCAGCAATTTTCCGAGGGCGTACTGCGCATAGCTGTGTCCCTGCTCCGCCGCCTGCTGAAACCAGTACCGGGCATTAGTTGAGTTCGGTGTCAGCAGAGGACCATCCCGCCACAGCTTGCCCATGAGATACTGCGCGTGCTTGTCGCCGCTCCCGGCCAGTGCTTTCAGCTCAGAGACAGCGTCGCTGCGCTCCTCCAGAGTCAGGGTGTCATCACGGATGACGTCCCGCAGGTCCCAGTAGTCATAGGAGGCGTTGCGAAACTCCTCCGGTTCGCCCTCATGCTCCACGCCCTTGTCCTCAAAGAACAATTTGCACTGCCGGATATTTTCTGCTTCTTTTATCACAGCGTTTTTGATGGACCGGAATTCTTTCTGCTGTGACAGGGGCACACGCTTTAGTTCTTTGTCGTGGTAGTACGCATCCACCTTGCCCTGAAGGATCTGCCACTGCTCATAGCATTTGCGCACACTGGGAAGCCGCTCCATCTCATCCACGATCCTGTCCACCAGTTTCTTCTGCGGCTTCGGAAGATACCCGTAGGACTTCTTGCCCTTCACAGTTTCAAGCTGCAGAGCCAGTTCCAACATGAGCCACTCCGCATCTGGATGATTGCAGATGCCTTCCTTCATGGATCGCACCATTTCCAGCATCGCCTTCCGTGCTTCGCGCACCAGTTCATCACGGGACACCGACTTCTGCTCATAGAGATGGAGCATCTCGTTCTGGAAGATGTGGTTGGTGAGCGTGGATTTGATTTGGCGGATACCATCTTTGGAGAGATATGCTTGTCCTGGTTTTGCAGACCACGCCATCATATGCACGTGGGGATGTTCGCCCTCGTCATGGAAGGCGGCATACCAACGGAAGTCGTTGGAGGGTATCTTCATCGCTGCGGTGATGTCGTTGCGGTGAGCGCGGAGCAGATCCCGCCATACGGCGGCGTTGTCGAAGCCCAACCTTGCGGCATCTTTACGTTTGAGGGAGATGATGTGGGTCCAGACGTTTCCGGCGTAGTTCTCCAACTCGTTCATCGCTGCATCCAAATCGATCCCATCGCTGTCTCCGAACAGACCGTGTTCACCCAGACGTTCCGCGCGGGGACGGGTGGCGATGTACTTCATGTACCGTTCCGACTGCATCACCGAATCCCAATTGGATTCGAGAGCCAGCGTGATGAACGCAGAGGCGTTGGCCTTGGTGGGCTTGTCCATGTAGTCGCCGTACTCATACAATTCTTTGACCTCTGGGAAATCCTTCACCAGTTTTGTGATGAGCTGCTCTTGCTTTCGTGTGGGGGGACGGTCATCCGGGATGATTTCCACCCGCTCACGGGTAGCGATGTACTTGAGGTAACCGGACGCACCGCCAGTACTCTTGATGTAGGGACTCTTGAGGATCAGCTTTGCCATTCGTCATCATCCCAATCCGTAGTTTCATCCCACAGCTGCGCACGCTTTTCCAGAGAGACGCGGCCATTGGTGGACTTCACATTTTTCACGCTCTGCGCACGGCGGCGTTTTAGATCGTCACGGTCGATCTGCATGGTATCCGCAATGATACCCATCAGCATGTCCAGTTCCACCGCATGGTTGAAGGACAGCGAGGAGAGATTTTTCTCCAGGATTTTAAGCCGTCCGTCCATAGCGGATGAGATCGCTCCGGGGAGCATGTCATTGCGGTTGGCGGAGAGCCAGTCCGCGTAGAAGCTGACGGCCTTGTCGATGAACTCATTCATACTGCGGCAGTTATCCGCTTCGTACCACTGCTCAATCTTCTGCCTGGTTTCCGGCTCCGGCCGGTAGGTCAGGCGGTCTTTGTTTTCGCTCACAAATATCACTCCAATCTTCGTTAATGTCATATTAGATGCCGCTGGAAAGCCTGTGACCATCGGCGGTTTGGGGAAAGCAGACGCCAATCGTGAACAAATGCTCTGAAACAGACGCCAGAACACATGCACCTAAGAGGTGTCGCAAAACCCCCGTAAACTGCCCGCACTGCGGGCAGTTGTGGTTGCCCATAACGCCGGAAGTGGCGCCAGGGCTTTATCCCGCTTTTCCTTTCGTCCTCGCAACCTCGTCCAAAAGGGGGCAAAACCGTCCCAACCCCCTCGTTGGGGCTGGGACTCCACCCAGCCCCGAAGGGGCGCACACAGCGGCACACAGGGGCAAACACGGGGTGCTCATGCGCTTTGCCCATCGCCCGCCGGGATGAACTCGATGCCCAGTTTCTCAGCTTTCGCCTTCGCTTTCTGCTGCATAGTAGCGAGCTCTGCTTTTTCAAATTGCCGGTCGTAGTATGCCTGCGTGATCTCATGCATTGAGACGAGGGTGTAGAGCAGGTTGCCGTTTTTCTTGATGCCGTTCTTTGTGATGATTTTAGTATGCTCCGTGATGATGAGACCACGTTCCTCCAGCAGACGCACATACTTGGCAACGGTGTTACGGGAAAGGTGTAGTCTCTTGGCGATGGTCGCCTCGCTCGGATGACACTGATCTGTCTTCCTGTCCGCGCTGCGCAGCAGATAGAGGTACACTGCTACCGCACTGGCAGGCAGATCCATGTCCAGCAGGATGTTCGGAACCGGGAAGCAGTTTTTCACGTGTTCCCAGCCAACGGGAGGTTTTGTTTTTCTCATGCGCGCGCACCGCCCTTCGTGTGCTCCTCCACCCACTGGATGAACTTTTCTTTCGGAACCACCATGCGGCTGCCGACGCGCAGTGTTGGAAAATTCTTTTCGTGCATCAACTCGTATGCACTGGATGGTGCAATGCCCAAAGTCTTTGCCACGGTATCTGAGTTGAGGAACAGCGGCAGTTCATCGTAGCTTTTGTAGACAGATGATTTCATTTTTGATTTTCCTTTCTTTTCTGTTTTGATTTTGATTGGCCGCACACCGTACACCTTCCTGCCCCAGACTTTCTGCGGCGTTGTCCCGTGTCGGCACGCTCCCCTTTGCGGATCTTGGCGCTGCTTCCCTCACGGTGTATGCACTCCGGCTGCGGGTATTCAGTTGTCGAGGTGTCATGAAACTTTTCGCTTTCGCTGTGTTCACCTTTATGTTAGAATAATTTCAAGGCGGCTTACATCAGGAAGTGATCTTTGAGGAGGTATCGGCATGGCTTCGGAATTGTACTTGATGGAGGTGGGCGATGGACGTTATTCCACCCTGCTTTGTGATGACAGGTCAATCACGCAGATGACCGCGCTGACTCCCGCGGAGACCTTGATCGCCTTTTCTGAACTGGACTATACGGACTACCGCAAGGCGGTGCGGTGGCTGCGGAACGAGCATCCTCTGTTTGAGGAGCGGATCGACATTCCTGTGAGCGACTTAGAGGACTTTGCCGCAGAGGCCATTTTGCTGACTCCGGATCTGTGTGAGATTGATCCTGTGAGCGGATTTGTTGTGACGGACATTCTGCACCGGACTTTGCAGGCAGAGGATGACGGCACGGCGATGTTTCTGCTGGTTGCTGGACAGGAGATCCTGCGGGTGATGGAAGAACCCCTCCGTGTACAGAACTACCTTCGGAATATCATGGAGGTCGCATTTGACAGCACAGCAGGAATGACGCCGGCGGAGCAGTATGAAAAGCTGCGGGCGACTTACGCCGACATCGCGCGGATCTGCGATCCGGCGAAGCTGCCGCAGTTGGAAAAACCACGGTCGTTCCAGCTTCGCAGTCTGATGGAACTGCGGATGCTGGTGCTGGCGCTTTACTTCGAGCAGGACAATCAGCGGGTCTGCCGATGTGACTACTGCTGGGGCTATTTCATCCCAAAAACGAAAAAGGCCACCCGGTACTGTGACCGGGTGACCGATGGGCAGAGCTGCAAACAGCGTGGCGCGAATCTGGCAAGGCTGGATAAGACTTCAGAGGACGAAGCACTCCTGATTTGTAAAAAGCTGCGGGACAGAATGTATTCCCGCCTGCTCCGCTGGCAGGACGCGGCACCCTCTGAACGTTCCAATCTGATACCCATGGACTACGAGCAGTACGACCAGTGGAGCGAGAACGCTCGGCTGGCACGGGAGGAATATGTTCAGGGGAAATTGACCGCAGAGGAATTCCTGCGAAAGATCGACACCACCCATGAGCTGACGAGCTACGAGGTGGACAAGATCGACCTGCCCGATGAGCCGAGCAGGTGGCAGCAGCTTGTTGCAAAGGACTTTACTTTTGACCCGGAGCGGTATTATCCGGAATCTTATGCGCATCTGAACCTGAACGATGAGGGGCCCCAGTGGAAGATCTTTTCGGCAGAGGAGCTGCGCCGCCGTGACCAACAGGGACACCAGAGTTTGAAAGAGAAATACGGGAAATGAAAAATACTCGAGGCAGGTTAAGATAACCAGCCTCGAGTGCTTTTTATTGTCTTCAGCAGCGCAGAATATTGCACTGCTACTTTGAGTTAAGATTGTCCATGCGGAAAAGGGAGTTATGGCTGTTGCTACCAATAGAATAATCGTACTTTGTTTTTGTGGGTTCTGAGGAAACGGGGGAGCCGTATTTCGGGGCGACTGCACTCAGCGGCTTGGTAAACGCTACGCTATTTACTTTTGGTATACCGTGACTTTGGAATAGCACGAATGTTCGTCCCTCGCAAGGGAGTATTTCTGCGTTTTAGAACTATTTTCTCAAAACGAGGATTGAATGTGCAATATATTTATTGCTTTTCGCAACAAAAGGGCGTATACTGGAATCGGCAATTTGACCAAGCGGGATAGTTGCCAAAAGAAGTTAATTTGTTATAATTGATGGAAAGAGTACAGTGGAAAAGGAGAACGACCATGGCGGATATAAAGAGAAAACAGGAACGCGATGAGCTGCACCGTGCGATTTGGAATATCGCAGATGAGCTGCGCGGTAGCGTAGACGGCTGGGACTTCAAGAGCTATGTTCTTGGCACCATGTTTTATCGCTACATCTCTGAAAATCTGGCTTCCTACATAAATGCCGGGGAAATAGATGCCGGTGACAAAGATTTCGATTATGCCAAGCTGCCCGACAGCGTGGCGGAGGAGATTCGGGATGAAATGATAAACTCGAAGGGGTTTTTTATACTGCCCTCCGAGCTGTTCTGTAATGTCCGTCAGCGGGCTGCACAGGATGAAAACCTCAACGAAACGCTGGAAAAGGTCTTTACCCATATTGAAGAATCTGCCAAGGGGTCTTTCTCCGAGGCCAGTTTTGCGGGTCTGTTCGATGATTTCGATGTAAACAGCAACAAGCTGGGCGCGACTGTCGCCAAGCGCAACGAGAAGCTCTGCAAGCTGCTCAACGGCATCGGCGAAATGAAGCTGGGCGAGTTCAAGGACAACCAGATAGACGCCTTTGGCGACGCCTACGAGTTCCTGATGACCATGTACGCCTCCAACGCCGGCAAGAGCGGCGGCGAGTTCTACACACCCAGCGAGGTGTCCGAGCTGCTGGTGCGGCTGGGTACGGTGGGCAAGACGCAGGTGAATAAGGTCTACGACCCTGCCTGCGGCTCCGGCTCCCTGCTGCTGAAGGCCACCAAGATTCTGGGGCCGGAGGGAGTCCGTATCGGCTACTACGGGCAGGAAATCAACATCACCACCTATAACCTGTGCCGCATCAATATGTTCCTGCATGATGTGGGCTACGATAAGTTTGACATCGCCTGCGATGACACGCTGACCAATCCGCTGCACTGGGACGATGAGCCCTTTGAACTCATCGTGTCCAATCCGCCCTATTCCATCAAGTGGGCCGGGGACGAAAACGCCCTGCTTATTGACGACCCCCGTTTTTCGCCTGCCGGTGTGCTGGCACCCAAGAGCAAGGCCGACCTTGCCTTTGTGATGCACTCGCTGTCGTGGCTCGCCAACAACGGAACGGCCTCCATTGTTTGTTTTCCCGGCATTATGTACCGTGGCGGTGCGGAGCAGAAAATCCGCAAATATCTCATCGACAACAACTTTGTGGACTGCGTTATCCAGCTTCCCGGCAACCTGTTTTTCGGAACCTCCATCGCCACCTGTATCATGGTGCTGAAAAAGAATAAGCCTGACAATTCGACGCTGTTTATTGACGCCTCCAAGGAGTGCATCAAGGTCACGAACAACAACAAGCTGACGGCGGAGAACATCAGCCACATCGTGGACTATTTCACAGCCCGTGAGGATGTTCCCCACATCTGCCACCGCGCCGCCTATGAGGAAATCAAGGAGCAGGCGTATAACCTCTCCGTCAGCACCTATGTGGAGCCGGAGGACACCCGCGAGGTCATTGACATCGTGAAGCTGAACGCGGAAATCGAGGAAATCGTGGCGCGGGAGAATGTCCTGCGGGCGGAGATTCAGAAGATTATTGGGGAGATTGAGGGGTAACGCATGGCGAAGATAGAGAAGGGACATCCGCTACCCTCGCATACAAAACTCAAGTATGATGAATGCCATGCAAAAATCCTCTTGGAAAAATTTTTTCCGGAGGTATATAACGACTTGCAAATCTCAGATAGACCTGATTTGAGAGATGTAGCCAATAGTGTCGGCGTTGAAGTTACTTCTGCAATTCCGCAGGGAGAACAAGAGGCTCTTGCTATTGCCTGTACGATTCCGTATCTCAGCAAAAAGGAACGAAAAAGGAAAATCACCTATCTGAAGGCAAAGGGCTACGACTACGGTAAGTATGTAATGCCTCATCCGCCAAGGGGATATGCGTGGACTGGTTCGGATTACCCGGATATAGAAATAACTTTTTGCAAGGACTTCCTTTCTGCGGTAAAAGCAAAGATAAAAAAACTCAATAGCGGCAAGTATGCGCCATTGTCGAGGTACGATTTGCTTGTATTATCTGAAATAGATATAGAGGATTGGATGCCGGAAAAATTGCTGGAAAAGCTCATTTCGTATAAGACGGAAGAACTGAACTACTCATATATTTATCTGTTGGCATTAAATGGGTTATTTCGCTTCGATATAATCTCACGAGAGTGGTGCGTCAGGGGAACTCAAGCCGATATGTTCGGTTTGTCGTGGATGGCACGCCAAATGGTAGAGGATGGTGAAACAGATGACAAAACTCAATGAATTGATACAGCAGCTTTGCCCTGATGGGGTGGAGTATAAAAAATTGAAAAATGCTGTTTCCATTGAACGAGGAAAGCGAGTTGTGAAAAGCCAGCTTTCTCAAATAAATGGGTTTCCCGTTTATCAAAACAGCCTTATTCCGCTGGGCTATCACACTGAATGTAACTATCCGGCTAATACAACATTCATTATTATGGCGGGAGCTGCTGGCGAGATTGGATATAGTAAAGAATCGTTTTGGGCGGCTGATGATTGTTTTTCCGTAGTTTGCCCCGAAGAAGTCTCTAATCGCTACATTTATCATATCCTGCTACACAAACAAGAGGTTCTAAGGTCAAAAGTACGGAAAGCCAGCATTCCGAGGTTATCAAGAAATGCTTTGGACGAGATAATTGTTCCCCTCCCGCCCATTGAAGTCCAGCGTGAAATTGTCCGCATACTGGACAATTTCACCGAGCTTACCGCCGAGCTTACCGCCGAGCTTACCGCCCGTAAGAAGCAGTATGAGTATTATCGGGATAAACTGCTGGCGCTTGATGTCTTCAGGGGGAGGGCAAGTAAATGCAATGTACGGACTTTTCGGATTGATGAACTGTGCAATATAAGTCGTGGGAAAGTAATTTCCAAGGATTATATCAAAGAACATCCCGGGCATTATCCCGTTTATTCTTCGCAAACCGAAAATGATGGTGTCCTTGGTTGTATATCGGAATATGCTTATGATGGTGAATTTATTACATGGACAACTGATGGAGCAAATGCAGGAACTGTATTTTTTCGTAATGGGAAATTCAGTATTACGAATGTTTGTGGACTGCTTTCACCTAAAAATGGCGATTTGAATTTGCGCTATTTGTACTATGTCCTTTCTAAGGATGCGAGACAGTATGTAAACAAGGGCATGGGAAACGCAAAACTTATGAGTAATGTAATGGGGGGAATAAAAATTGCCGTTCCTCCACTGAGCATACAGAACCGTATTGCAAATGTCCTCGACAACTTCGATGCCATCTGCTCTGACTTGAACATGGGATTGCCTGCTGAAATCGAAGCGCGCCAGAAGCAATACGAATACTATCGGGACAAGCTGCTGACATTTAAGGAGGCAAAAGCATGAGTGTTTCTTTTCATGAAATTGAGAATTGTTGGAATTATTACTTGAGCATCGAAGAAGATTTGAACGAAACATCTCGTTACATCGAACCAACTGGGCAGGAAAATGTGTATTCATTTGAGTTTCAGAAGGTCATCATGCTCTGCGGCGCCGAAATTGAAAGCGTATTCAAATTGATTTGTAGCGCGGTGGATGAAAACCATTCATGCGGTAATATCAGCGAATACAAGAAGATAATTTTAAGGGCGTTCCCCAAAATAGGCGAAACACGGGTTATCGTACCTCGATGGGGTGGGAAGAATATATTTCCATTTGGGCGGTGGACGGAGGGGCCTCTTGAATGGTGGTCTGCCTATACCGAAGTAAAGCATAATAGGATTTCAAAGTTTTCAAATGCGACATACAAGAACGCCGTGTATTGCCTCGCCGCACTATATGTTTTGATTTTATACTTATATAGAATCAACGGCTACGATTGTAAAGGTGATGATTCAAGATACTTTTGTAGCGACTACTATCCCATTCCCTTTTATGCACAAAGGCCAAGCGAACTACCGGATTTTTGTGATGTTGAAAGTGAGGAAGCAATGTCATGAGCCAATATAACATCATCGCGTCTACCACCGAGAGCACCGTGGTGGCGGAATATACGCCGGGTACGCGGCGTTCGGACGGTTATCAGAGCGAGGCACAACTGGAAAAGGAGTTTATCCGCCTGCTGTGTGAGGTAGGCTATACTTACCTGCCCATCCATACCGAGGCAGACCTTGTCGCCAACCTCCGCACGCAGTTGGAAAAGCTGAACAACTACCAGTTTACCGATGGTGAATGGGAACGGTTCTTCCAGCAGAGCATCGCCAACGCCAACGAGGGCATCAAGGAAAAGACCCGCCGGATACAGGATGGCGACACGGCGCAGGCGTTCAAACGGGATTCCGGCGAGTCGAAGAACATTCGGCTGCTGGATAAGAAATGCATCCACAACAACACGCTGCAGGTCATCAACCAATATACCGTCTCTCAGGCGGAGGGCGCGGCGCACGACAACCGCTACGATGTGACCATCCTCGTCAACGGGCTGCCCCTCGTCCATGTGGAGCTGAAGCGGCGGGGCGTGGCTATCCGCGAGGCGTTCAACCAAATCAACCGCTATAAGCGCGACAGCTTTTGGGCGGGCAGCGGGCTTTTTGACTATGTGCAGATATTCGTTATCTCCAACGGAACGAATACGAAATATTATTCCAACACCACCCGCTTGGGGCATATTAAGGATTTCAACGCCGCTGCGGTACTGGGCTATGCCGATGAGGAGGTAAACCGCTTCTTCGGAAAAGCACTTTTTGCCGTAGGCGAGGACTGGGGCATGGACGAGCTGCTGCCCATCGTGATGGAGGTCGGCGAAAAGAACCTCCAGTGCATGGCGCTGCTGGACAAGGCCAACACCGAGAGCTATGGCACACCCACGCCCGTGACCGTTCCGCTGACGGTGGAGAAGGGGCCGTTCATCGTCATCACCGGCCATGATCTCCACGACCTGAAGCTGCTGCTGGAGCAGACGGCGGGCAAGGGCGTGAATATCTACACGCACGGCGAAATGCTGCCAGCCCACGGCTATCCGGAGCTGAAGAAATACCCACACCTCAAGGGCAACTTCGGCACGGCGTGGCAGAACCAGCAGAAGGAGTTTGCCGACATCCCCGCGCCGGTGCTGTTCACCACAAACTGCCTGATGCCTCCACGGGCGAGCTACGCCGACCGTGTGTTCACCACGGCGGTGGTATCCTATCCCGAAATCACCCACATCGGTGAGGACAAGGATTTCACCCCTGTCATCGAAAAGGCACTGGCGCTGGGTGGCTACAACGAGGACAAGCCATTCACCGGCATCAACGGCGGCGGCACGGTCATGACCGGCTTTGGCCACGGCGCGGTGCTGAGCGTGGCGGAGCAGGTGATTGGTGCGGTAAAAAGCGGCGCCGTCCGACACTTTTTCCTGGTGGGCGGCTGTGACGGAGCCCGTCCCGGACGGAACTACTATACTGAGTTTGTCAAGCAGACGCCTGCCGACACTGTGGTGCTGACGCTGGCCTGCGGCAAATTCCGCTTCAACGACCTGGAGCTTGGGACCATCGGCGGGCTGCCGCGGCTGATGGATGTAGGACAGTGCAACGATGCCTACGGGGCTGTCAAAATCGCGCTGGCCTTGGCGGAGGCGTTCGGCTGTGGGGTCAACGACCTGCCTCTGTCTCTGGTGCTTTCGTGGTATGAGCAGAAGGCGGTGTGTATCCTGCTGACGCTGCTGCATCTGGGCATCAAGAATATTCGCCTTGGCCCCACCCTGCCGGCGTTCCTCTCGCCGAATGTACTGAACTATCTCGTGGAAAACTTTCATATTGCCCCGGTCACCACGCCGGAGGAGGATCTGAAGGTGCTGCTGAAGCGCTGACAAACCATAATGCGGCTGCGGAGAGGAACATCTCCGCAGCCGCCCTTTATTGAAAGCACTCATGAGCGTTTGCTTTTTGGTTCTTTGCTTCGATACTCCTATACGCCGCCGACTCCAGATAATACTTCTCATGTCAGAACACCCGGAGAAGTGAAGAAAACTGCTTGCTTCAACAACCCAGCATCTGTATCTTAACATAAGATTTATGGCTCGGTGCTATAATAACCTCAGCAAACCGGGCAATCGCCAAAGAAAGGATAGATTAGGACTATGAGATCACGACGGGATGGCATTTTTATTTTATGTATTGTGCTTATTGCCGCCATACTTGCAGGCTGCGGCGCGGCCGAGCAGCGACCGGCATTGGATAGGATCGAGTACACGAACCTGAACGACAGCGGATCAAGGGAACTTTTGAAGGAGCTGCTCTCCGACACAGGCGTGTCGGACGGGCGTATTCAGAGCTTTTTCCGCCGTGTGGACCGCTTTAATGACAGCGTGAAGCAGGAATGGCTTACGGATGGCTTTGAGGAAGCGGAGCTGCTATATACGAAATATGACCCTTACGCAATGCAGGACGAATGGACGGCGAAGAACGGGACGTTTCCGGGCTATAACTGCCGGATCACCGCCATGAGCCTGTTTGGGGACTTCCTCTCCGTGAGCGCGGACTCTCAAATCAATACCGGTGAAGATGTGCTGTTTGTGGACGAGGAAACGCTGAAAGCAGATCCCGATGCGCTGGGCGGAAGCAGCCTTGCAGATTTCCAAGCACTGTATTCCTCCATGAAGGCGGAGGATACCACGGAGATCAAGCGTCATGTGCAAACCGTACAAGAGGAATGGGCATCCCGCGGCGTTGCCTTTCGGGAGAATGAACGGATCCGCCTCATCACGGTATTCTTCCACGATAAGCCGACCGAGGAGGAATCTCTGCTGTTTGTCGGGCATGTTGGCGTACTTTTGACGGCGGAGGACGGGACGCTGTACTTTGTAGAAAAGGTCGCCTTTCAGGAGCCGTACCGGATGCTGCGCTTTGCGGACCGAACGGCGCTGAGCGATTATCTTATGGGGAAATATGACACCTCATGGGGACAGAATACGGCGAGCCCCTTTATCATGGAGAACGACGAGCTTATGGACGGCTGGCGTCCAAACCCGGATAGCGGAAGCTCCGTGCTCGACTAAGGACTGCGCGTTGCTGCCAATATAAGAAATCCCCGACTCCGATCGGGGATTTCTTATATTATCCTCCGCTGAAGCTGTGGAGAAAACCAGATAAAGCGCATCAACGCTGCAAAGTGACTTCAAATCATAGAATGTTAATTTGCATTGCTTGCCGCAACGGCGATGTTCCTGCTAAAATATGCGTGAAATCTTTAGAGAAAGCTGTCATTTTTAGTTTGCTTCTTTATCATATACAAGCATTGGCGTTCAGCTTTTCAAATTTCACGTAGGCTACGGCAAAGGCACAGACCTGCCGTGTGCAGCCGAGGGCGTTGTCCTTGGGATAGAGATGTGGTTATTTCTCTCTAAAGAGCGAAACAGAGTTTAATAAAATCGATATTCCTACACATACCCCCAGAGCCTTGCTCATGGTTGGCATGATATCCATCAAGCCTCCCCAATCTTCATTTAGCACACGCATCGCTCCGTCTGAATAAAAGGAACATACGGTCAATGCAGTGAAAGAAATAGCTCCGAATCTAAACCATTTTTCATTTTACTTTTAAAAGAGCAAATCAAATTAAATCCTGTAAAAATGATCGCAGAAATTCCTAAAAACAGCCACATATATTGTCTCCTTAAATTCTCTTACCCTGCACCCCTATGAGGCAAGGCTCGCAATCGTGTTGCCTGCGGACATGAACTGCCGATGAGAGGATCGTTCGCAGCCCCTTTACCGATTCTCCGCCAGATATTCCTCCGCATAGTGGACGGCTACCGCGCCGTCCGATACGGCGGTGACCACCTGCCGCAGCGCCTTGGTGCGCACGT
>OLGB01001279.1_pt1 | contig 31076 bp, 30 predicted proteins | sample 1605691 | NCBI WGS metagenome assembly OLGB01 (sample SAMEA3888925, study PRJEB22519) | human gut metagenome | biome: human gut; feature: human-associated habitat; material: faeces | place: Denmark | collected 2010 | reverse complement strand
GCTGCGCAAAGTCCCAACGAAAATTTGCGAATAATACGAAGTATTATTTTGTTTCAGTTTTTAGAGAATCCCTGTAAAAATTATGGGATCTATAGTTGATTTTCTCTAAAAAAATAATTGACAGCTTTTTTTGCTTATGGTAAAATGATAATGGCTTTTATGCAATTTTTCTATAAAAATTCAGAGTTTTACTCGTTTTATACTAAAAAACAATTAAAAACTATACAAAAAATCGAGTATGATCTCGAATATATGGATCATGCGATGATTTTTTGTCTATAGTTTTATTGGTTTTTGGTATCATATATTAATAAGGAGAACTTAAATGTTCAAAAAAAGAACGCACCGCTCATTTTTTGCGAGCTTGATGCTGATGGCTTTATGCTGTCTGACGTTCGTCGGCTGCTCTTCCAAGGCCGACAATGAGCTGCCGAAGCTTGTTATCGGCTGCGATAACTACCGCCCGTACAACTACACCGACGAAGACGGCAAACCTGCAGGAATGGACGTTGACCTTGCAAAAGAGGCTTGCCGCCGCATGGGCTACGAACCCGTTTTTGAACAGATAGAATGGAACAGGCGTGATGTTCTCCTTGCGAGCGGAAAGATCGACTGCCTTTGGAGCTGTTTTTCAATGGACGGTCAGGAGGATCGCTATGCGTGGGTAGGGCCTTATATGTACAGCCGTCAGATCGTTGCCGTTCTGTACGACAGTCCGATAAAACATCTGAGCGACCTTGAGGGAAAAAGCGTCGCTGTCAGAGTTGGTTCAAAGGCGGAAACCACCTTTCTCGAACACACGGAAACGGGCGTTCCGCAGGTGCAGAATGTATATTGTCTGAACAATTTGAATGACGTTATCACGGCTTTGCGCAATGATTATGTCGATGCCTGCGCAGGTTACGCTGCCGCTGTAAGAGAACAGCTTCGCAATGCAGGTGTTGAGTATCGCTTCCTCGATGAAGACCTTGCCCGCGCAAAGCTTGGAGTCGCTTTTTCAAAAGGCAGCGATGAGGAACTTCGCAATAAGCTTTCGGACGCTTTGGACGAAATGCTTGCCGACGGCACGACTGCGCGTATCCTGCAAGCATACGGCGTTGATACCGACAAAGTTCTCGGAGGTGAAGAAAATGAGTAAACCTCACCCCAAAAAGGTCTTCCGGTTCACGATATATAAAGCTGTAATTTTCGGCTTGATACTTCTTCTGCTCACGGCAGCGCTCACAGGATACAAGACCGCTATCGAAACGACCGCCATTGCCAAAAACACAATGGACACGCTCAAACAGCAGTGTTCAAGCTTCAATAAGCTCGTTGACTCCGACCGAACAAAGGGCCTTTTCCGTCTGACCGACCTGCTCCGAGATTTCAGCAACCACTTGGCCGATGAACCGGCTCTCGCCGATGATACCATGCTCGAACAGTATGTTGACAGCCTGCGTATAAGCGGCGTTACCCTGCTCGACAGTGAACTGCATACTCAGGCTTCGGGCCATACACGGCGATTCAGCGACCCCGACTGGCAAAAAAACGACATCGACAGCCGTTTTGCCGATATTATCACCTACCCTGCAAAAATTTTCGCCGAAAGAACAGAAGTGAACGGTGAATACTATGATGTCTGCGCTGTTGCACGAAAAGACGAGCCAGGCATCATAATCGGATATTACAAACAGCCGTCGGGACTTATCTCCGACACGGAAAATGACCTTGAAAGTCTGCTCACGGGTCTTAACCTTGAACAAAACGGTCACTATGCTATCATCGAAGACGGCAACGTAAGGGCAACGAGTGTGCAGTCAATGAAAGACAAACAGGTTTCGGACGATGATGTTTTGCAGCAGCTTTCCCATATTGAACAGAACGGAAAACTTCACCTTATAAAAGCGAGCGGAAAGCACTACTGGGGTTATCGTTCCTCATACGAGGGTTACATAATCTGCATATATTACCCGTTCGCAGCGGTATTCTCAGATTCGCTGTCTGCTTCTGCGCTTTTTGCGGCGGTTTATTTCTTCTTCTGTGTTCTCTATTTTGCTCTGCGAAACCGTACACTTTATGAAAATCAGGAAAAGCTCAAAGAAAGCAACAGCAGGCTGACGGAAACCGTTCAGATGCTCAGATCACTGGAAACTATCTATTTCAGCCTTTTCTATGTTGACCTTTCGTCGAACAGTTATAACACCATTTATATTGCCCCCTGGCTTGAAAAGGCTATCCCTCAGAGCGGCGTTTATACAACGCTCAAAAACACATTCCTCAACACTATGGTCGTGCCTGCATACCGCGAAGATATCGACCGCAGAATGTCCGGAGACTTTATCCGTAAAACGCTTTGCAAGGAAAATATCACCGATGTTCGCAAAAGCTTTTATACCGACTATCAAGCACTGCGCGGCGGCGAGATAAAATGGTGCAGAGTCAGCGTTACTGTCGTTGATTTTGATGATTCGGGAACACCAATGCATATCCTCGCACTTCTTCAGGACGTTGACCGCGAAAAGACCAAGGAAGCCGATTATCAGGCACAGATACTCAAAGAAGCGCACGAAGCCAAAGTCGCAAACCTCGCAAAGACGGAATTTCTCCGCCGCATCAGCCACGATATACGAACACCTATCAACGGCATCAAGGGCTATATCGATATGGCGGAAAGTCATACCGATGACCCCGAGATACAGGCTCACTGCCATAAAAATATCTCCGCCGTGCTTCACACCCTGCTTGAACTTGTGAACAGCATCCTCGATATGAGCAAGCTCGAAAGTGATGAGGTGGTATTGGAAGAAACACCTTTCAATCTCACGGAACTCCTCGACGAGATAAACACCGTTCTTGAACCTCAGACAGCTTCAAAGAACATCGAATATGAGATCATGCGGAAGGATTCACTCCCCGTCAGCCACCTTATCGGCAGTCCCCGTTACCTGAGCCAGATACTCCTCAATCTTGCGAGCAACGCTATAAAATACGGCAGAGCCGGCGGATATCTTCGCCTTAATACCCGTCTTATTTCAAACACCGAGCAGGAAGCTGTTTATGAATTCACCTGCGAGGACAATGGCATCGGTATGAGTGAGGAATTCCAAAAGCACCTGTTTGAACCTTTCACGCAGGAGGCTCAGAACGCCAGAACTAAGTACGAGGGCGTAGGACTTGGACTTTCTATCGTCAAAAAGCTTGTTGACGCGCTCGGCGGCACTATCACCTGTCACTCCGAAAAGGATATCGGCACAACTTTCCGCGTTCAGCTTACTTTCCGCATAGATAAAGACTATAAAGCGTCCGAAAAAGCCGCCGAAAAGAGCAACCACACGGCATTGGAAGGCAAAAATGTGCTTCTTGCCGAAGATAACGAGCTGAATATGGAGATCGCGGAATTTCTTCTCACCGACCGCGGCGCAAAGGTCACCAAAGCATGGAACGGAGAAGAAGCCGTGAACACCTTTGCCGCGTCCGAAACAGGCTTTTTCGACATCATCTTTATGGATATAATGATGCCCGTAAAGGACGGACTTACAGCGACCCGTGAGATACGTTCGCTTGACCGCGAAGACGCAAAAACCGTGCCTATCACGGCAATGTCCGCCAATGCTTTCACAGATGATATCAGGCGAAGTCTTGATGCGGGAATGAACGCACATATCTCCAAGCCTATCGATGAAGCCAAACTGACAGCAACGGCTGAACTGCTTTTCAATGAGCGAAGCAAGGCTGTTTTATCGTAAGTACGAAGCTGCCGCTAAACTTAAATTTTATGAGATACCGACCCACAAAGTCGGTATCTTTTTTATATGCAGAAATGCCTTTAAAGCATTCCAAAGAATACAAAAAGAGTATTGGACTTTTCAGATCTGCGGATATATAATAGAACCAACGAAATAAACTGCTTCCGCAAAGTGCCGAAAGGAGATGCCTTATACTAAACACCATTTAAAATTTGGAAAAAATCAAGCCGACAATCTCGAATATATAGGATTTCGGCGCAGATTTTTTCCTGTATTTTATTGGTGTTTAGTATTATGCCTATGACCGATGCCGAACGGTTCGGAGAATGCCTTGATGATATCGGCTGCTGCGAAAGCGAAAAAGCGGAGCTTATACACTGCCGATGCAATGATGATATCCAAGGCACGATACGTCTGCTCCGAAAGCGCAGGCAAACTCTCCTTGATGCGATACACAAGGAAGAAAAACAGATAAGCTGCCTTGACTGCCTTGTGTTCAAGCTCAATGAACAGCTTGAACAGCAGCTTGACGAAAACAAAGGAAAGTGATATTATGACAAAAGAAAAGCTTTTTTCAAAAAGAGTATTGAGCGTCCTGACAGCACTTTTCACCGCCGCAGCTTTATCCTCCTGCGCAAGCACCGATACTGCCGTCAGCGAGAGCGAAACGCAGACTTCGCAGGTAATTGACAGCGAAGCCGCTCAGCCGACCGAAACAGAAGCAGAAAGCACATCGGAAACCGAAGCCGAACCTGCGGAAGCTTCCGACGAAAGCAAGACAGCTGTTGTATATTTCTCCGCAACGGGAACTACTGCCGAGATAGCAAAAATGATCGCAGACGAAACTAACGGCGACCTTTTCGAGATTGTCCCCGAAATGCCCTACACTGATGACGACCTCAACTACAACAATGACGACTGCCGTGCAAACATCGAGCAGAATGATGATTCCGCGCGTCCTGCCATTGCGAACGACCTTTCCGCTGTCAGCGATTACGATGTCGTTTTCCTCGGACACCCTATCTGGTGGGGAACGAACCCGAGAATTATCCAAACTTTCCTCGAAAGCTATGACCTTTCGGGCGCAAAGGTCTACACGTTCTGCACCTCGGGGGGAAGCGGCATTGAAACGAGCATCAGCGAACTGCAAAACCTTTACCCCGAAGCAAACATCATCAGCGGAAAAAAGCTCAACGATGCGACAGCCGATGATATCCGCGAATGGGTGGAAAGTTTGAAACAGTAAGTTCAATATTGTAATGGCTTTTCAAAAAAATTGGGAGGTTTTTTTATGAAAGTTCTTATAATAAACGGCAGTCCGAGAGTTGGCGGAAACACCGCTCTCGCCGTGAACGAAATGACGAAGGTATTTGCCGGGGAGGGCATTGAAGCTGATGTTATGCAGATCGGCGCTAAGGATATCCGTGGCTGTATCGCCTGCGGAAAATGCTCCGAGCTTGGAAAGTGCATCTTCGATGATGAAGTTAACGAGGCGGCGAAAAAGTTTGAAGAAGCGGACGGTCTTGTTATCGCAAGCCCCGTTTACTATGCTTCGGCGAACGGAACGATCATTTCATTCCTCGACAGACTTTTCTACAGTTCAAATTTCGATATGTCGATGAAAGTCGGCGCAAGCGTTGTATGCGCACGAAGAGGCGGCTGTTCGGCAACCTTTGACGAGCTGAACAAATACTTCACTATCTCGAATATGCCGATAGCTTCGAGCCAGTACTGGAACTCTATCCACGGCAGAGCAAAGGGCGAAGCAGACCTTGACGAAGAAGGCAAACAGACGATGCGCACCCTCGCGCGGAATATGTCTTTCCTTATGAAGTCGATCGCACTCGGCAAAGAAAAATTCGGTCTGCCGAAAAAGGAAGACCGCGTTGCGACTAATTTTATTCGCTGAAAATTATACAATATAAAAGGACGGGTTTTATATGAGCAAAAAGGTCGTAGTTATCTCAACGAGCCTGCGCGGAAACAGCAACTCCGAACAGCTCGCGCGCTCCTTTGCAAAGGGCGCAGAGGACGCAGGAAACAGCGTTGAATTTATCTCACTCAAAGGCAAAAATATAGGCTTTTGTATCGGCTGCCTTGCCTGCCAGAGCAAAGGCGAATGTGTCATAAAGGACAATGCGCTCGCTATCGAGCAGGCAGTTCTCAATGCTGACGTTGTAGCATTTTCCACGCCGATATATTATTACGAAATGTCGGGACAGATGAAAACTCTCCTCGACAGAATGAATTCGCTCTATCCGAAAGATTACCGCTTCAGAGATGTTTATATGCTCTCGGTCGCAGCCGAGGACGAAGACTATACTCCGAAGCGCGCCGAAAGCGGATTGCAGGGTTGGATAGACTGCTTTGAAAAGGCGGAACTCAAGGGAACGCTTTTCGTCGGCGGAATGAACGACCCCAACGATATAAACGGAAACGAAAAATTAAACAAAGCTCATGAAATGGGTAAAAGAGTATGAAAAAAATAACACAAACAGCAGGCAGAGATCAGCTCGGAGGTTTTGCTCCCGACTTCGCACACTACAATGACGATGTTCTTTTCGGCGAAAACTGGAACAACACGGACATCGACCTCAAAACAAGATGCATCGTGACGATGGTTGCGCTCATGTCCTCGGGCATCACCGACAACTCGCTCGTTTACCACCTCAAAAACGCAAAAGCAAACGGCGTTACAAAGGCAGAAGCAGCCGCTATAATCACACACACTGCTTTCTACGTTGGCTGGCCAAAGGGTTGGGCAGTTTTCAAGCTTGCAATGGACGTATGGAACGATGAAGCCGCTGACGACAGTGCAAAAGCCGCTCACGAAGCTTCAATGATGTTCCCTATCGGCGAACCGAACACAGGCTTCGCAAAATATTTCATCGGTCAGAGCTACCTCGCTCCGATATCGACTTCGCAGGTCAGCATTTTCAACGTAACATTTGAACCGAAGTGCCGCAACAACTGGCATATCCACCACGCTGACAAAGGCGGCGGACAGATACTTATCTGCGCAGGCGGCAGAGGCTACTATCAGGAATGGGGCAAAGAACCCGTTGAGATGCACCCCGGCGACTGCATCAATATCCCCGCAGGCGTAAAGCATTGGCACGGCGCAGCTCCCGACAGCTGGTTCTCGCACCTTGCAGTTGAAGTTTCGGGCGAAAACTGCTCGAACGAGTGGTGCGAACCCGTTGACGATGAGCAGTACAGCAAGCTAAGGAAACGCTGATTAATACGTTTTTGCCATTTTTCAAAATGTTTATGTCAAATTGACATTAAAGACGTAAACTCGTACATTTCTCAAAATGGCAAAACGAACGCTTCGCTTTAATCAGCTTTTTCCTAAAGTAAAAATTTCTAAAAATATAATGGAGGTAATCATTATGAGCAAAGCATTGGTTGCATTTTTCAGCGCAAGCGGCGTTACAGCAAAGCTTGCAAAAAATCTGGCATCTGCCGCAGGCGCAGACCTTTTTGAGATCAAGCCTGAAACACCATACACAAGCGCAGACCTCGACTGGACCAACAAAAAGAGCCGCAGCAGCGTCGAAATGAGCGATAAGTCCTCCCGCCCTGCCGTTTCGGGCAAGGTCGAGAATATCGAACAGTACGATACTATCTTCATAGGCTTCCCTATCTGGTGGTACGTTGCACCGACTATCATCAATACATTTCTCGAACAGTATGACCTCAGCGACAAAAAGATAGTTCCTTTCGCAACCTCTGGCGGAAGCGGAATGGGCGGCACGAACAAGGATCTCGCTCCCTCCTGCAAGGGCGCAGAACTCGTTGAGGGCAAGCGTTTCCCTGCAAGCGCAAGCACTGACGAACTGAAAAAATGGGCAGAAAAGTACATATAAACTGCTTCACCTCTCTCATATAAAAAATGCGCAAGGCTAAGGAAACGCTTCGCTTTAATCAGCTTTTTCCTAAATTTCGTAGGGGCGGATTCTATATCCGCCCTTTTTCATTTACTGTTTTTCTGCACAGTGAAGAATTTTCTTGCATTTTTTCATAACCTATGCTATAATATTCTCAGAAAAATGCCGCTTACGGAAAAGCGGCACTTTACACAAGCCAAAGTTAGCATTAACTAACTAAAACGGAGGATAATATGGAAAAGATACACTTTGACCCCGATAAGGACGGTTTTTACGGCGCTTACTGGAAATGCCCTACCCCGACCGACTGCGCAATTATTGCAATGATAGGCGACGATCCCGAGGATTATCTCGCAAAGACAATGGTAAAGTGGCTTCACGAACTTGACCTGAATGTTATGTCAATGTCACCTGCGAAGAAAGACTACGGACATCACAACTATCCGCTCGAAAGAATAGAAAATGCGATAAAGAAGCTCAAATCGTTCGGCAATAAGAAAATAAGCATCGTAGGTGCATCGACAACGGGAACTCTTGCGCTCACGGCTGCTTCGTATTTCCACGATATCACGCTGACGATAGGTCTGACCCCGAGCGACTTCGTTTGGCAGGGATTTATGCAGGGCAAAAAGGACGGCTGCAAGGAGTGGCCAATCGAGGGCGAGTCGCTTTTCACCTACAAGGGCGAGCCTCTCCCCTATATGCCGTTCGTTTATCAGCACCCACAATACTGGCAGGTCATCGCAGGTGAATCAAAGCGCACGGGCGATATGGTCAACTCACTAAAGCTTTTCGATGATTCGGAGAAGGCTCACCCTATCACCGAGGACGAATTCATAAAGGTCGAAAACATCAAGGGCAAGCTTCTGCTCATCGGCGGTGAGGACGACGTTCTCTGGGACACGGCAAAATATATCCGCAGAATGGAAAAGCGCCTTGCCGAAAGACCGCACTCCTGCGATGTTGAGGTGGCTGTTTATCCTCACGCTACGCACTATGTTTTCCCCGAAAGCCTGCTGAAAAAGATGTTTCCCGTAGGCTCGGGTCTTTTCCTCAAAATGGCGTTCAAAGCCGCCAAACAGTACCCCGAGGAGTGCAGGCAGGCACGAATAGACATTGAACGCAGAATTGTATCTTCTATAAACGAATGGAGGGATTCTTAAATGAAATATGCAGGTATGCCCATGGGAATGTGGACGCTCTTTTCAGGCTCGTTCACAAAAAATCTCATCGATATTTTCGGTATTGACAAAGCAGCCGCAAATGAAGTCAGGCAAAAAGCCAAGCCGAAGTACAGGGAGATAATTTCCGAACTTCCCGAGTTTGAAAAAGCCGACCGCTTCAAAATGAATCTTGTCAACTGCGCTTTGCTCTGTGCGTTCATTCTCAATATGCCTCAGCGTCCCGACATTGAAAGGCTGACGGAATATTACAAGCGTTCGATGATGACTTCGCTTATGAAAAAATTCTGCCGAAAGAGCGGAAAGAAAAAGTTCACTGAAAAAGACCTTGACGGTATGCGCAAAACAGCCAAGCTCAAAGCCGCTGACCGCAACCCGTTTTCATGGAATATGGACTTATTTGAATATCCCGACGGCAGCGGCTACGAGGCAAGATTTTACAAGTGCGGAATATGCGAGCTTACAAAAAAGCTTGGAATTTACGACCTCACCCCTGCGATGTGCAGGCTCGACTACACTATGAGCGAGGCCGGCGAAACGACTGATTTTGTCCGTGAATACACTCTTGCAGAGGGCGGGCCTTACTGCGACTGCGGCTACAAAAAGAAAAAATGATCCTTACTCGTACTATCTAACCGCAGATTTAAACAACAGTTAGTATATATACAATAGATTATACTTTAAGTAAATCAATATAATATACCATTTATAAAATAAAACTGATATTATACTTAATGTAAATAAAAATACTATAACCGCACCGCAGGGGCAACGTTCCTGCGGTGCGGTTTTTTTGAAAAAATTTTTTAAAACCTCTTGACAAAAGTCCGAAAAAGGACTATAATGTGTATGTGTCCGTTTTCGGACTGTATATTTGAAGGATAAGGAGAGCTTCGCTTTGCCGTAGATAACGATCTCGCTTTCCTTATATAAAAATACAAAGGTGTGAATATATGAACATAGAAGAATATATAAAACAGCTCGATGAGCAGATGAAAGGCTACGATTCTATCTACCACGATGCCGCCGTGAAGTACGGACTTTCCGATACATCGATGTGGATACTGTACCTCGTTTCGGACGATTCCGAAAGCTACACACAGCAGGACTTGTGCCGCCGATGCTATTTTCCGAAGCAGACCATAAACACGGCTCTCAACAGCCTTATCAAGAACGGTCACGCTCGGCTTGAACCTATCTCCGGAACGCGCAACAGCAAGCGGATAATCCTCACCGAGAGCGGAAAAGCTCTTGCCTCAGAAACGACCGACAAACTGAAAAAAGCCGAAAACACAGCTTACCGCCGCTTCACCGATGAGGAACTCAGCTTTTATCTCGATATGTCTGCTCGGCTCAACGACTATCTCCGTGAAGAAGCGGAAAAATTATTTTTAAAGGAAGATACAAATGACAAAACCTATACAGCTTTCAGACCACTTTAATTTCAGGCGGCTGTTCAGATTCACCCTGCCGTCCATTGCGAGTATGATATTCGCTTCGATATACGGCATCGTTGACGGATTTTTCGTTTCAAACTATGTCGGAAAAATTCCGTTTGCAGGACTTAACATTATTATGCCGTTCATTATGATGCTCGGAGCAGTCGGCAATATGATAGGTCTTGGCGGCTCAGCGCTCATCGGAAAAACGCTCGGCGAGGGCGACCGTGAAAAGGCCAACAGCCTGTTTTCGTTCTTCACCTACTTTATGGCAGGAGCAGGAGTTGTGCTTGCGATATTGGGAAACATTTTCCTGCCTCAGATAGCCGTGCTTCTCCGTGCGGAGGGCGAAGTTCTCAAATATGCCGTTCTTTACGGACGTATCTGCCTTGTCGGACTGATATTCCTCTCGCTCCAGTATGCTTTGCATGGATTTCTTATCACAGCCGAAAGACCGCACGTTGGATTTTTCGTTACGGTTGCCGCAGGCGTAACAAATATGGTTCTCGACGCACTTTTCATCGTTGTTTTCAAGTGGGGACTCGCAGGTGCGGCGCTCGCAACGGTCATCGGTCAGTTCATCGGTGCGATCGTCCCGATAATAATGTTCGCAAGCCCTAAAAACGACTGGATATTAAAACTCGGCAAAACAAAATTCGACGGACGCTCGCTTTTAAAAGCCTGCACAAACGGCTCTTCCGAGTTTCTCTCCAACGTTTCGATGTCCGTTGTCGGTATGCTTTACAACAGCCAGCTTTTGAAATATGCAGGCAACGACGGCGTTGTCGCATACGGCGTTCTGATGTATGTAAATATGATATTCATTGCCGTTTTCTTCGGCTTCACGGTCGGAATCTCGCCGATAATGAGCTTTAATTACGGCGCAGGAAACACAACGGAGCTGAAAAGCCTTTTCAAGAAATGCTCGGTCATAATCGGTGCGGCATCGCTCACAATGCTTTTCGCCGCCGAACTCCTCGCAAGGCCGCTCGCAATGATATTCACAAGCTATGATGCACAACTGCTTGAACTGACTATACACGCATTTTCGATATATTCCGTATCGTTCCTTTTCTGCGGAATAGGCATCTTCGGCTCGGCACTCTTCACTGCGATGAACAACGGACTTATCTCCGCGCTCATCTCGTTCATACGAACGGTAATACTCCAAGCCGCATTCGTGTTCATACTTCCACTTTTCTGGAAAATAGACGGTATATGGTGGTCGGCTGTCTTTGCCGAGGGCATCGCGGCATCATTGAGTATCATTTTCATTATTGCTTACAGAAAAAAATATCAGTATATGTAATACTAATTTTTAATCAAAGTGTAGACAAAAAATCGGCGCAAAACCCATATATGTGAGCTTTTGCTTGATTTTTTGTACACTTTCAGTTTAAAAATTAGTATAATAAAAGCCGAGGAGCGTTTCAATTTCGCCCTCGGCTGTTTTTATCCCATTCGCTTTCCGCTTCATCAAGCTTGCTTTGCAAAGTCTTTTCAAGAACAATAAATGCAGGAATGAAACTGTCGCGAATAAGAAGTATCATTTCGTCAATTTCGTCCTCGTCATATATGCGGACCGAGGTGTTGCGCTTTTTCAGCATAAGAAGCCATACCGCGGAATCGTCAACAAAACCAAGCTTGTAACCAAGCTGTAAAACCTCTCTCGGAGAACCCGTTTCAGCACCCTCCGCGCCGTGTATCTTCAGAACTTACTGCAGGGCTTTCCAAGCAAGTTCAAACGTCCGCTCAAACTGGCAAACAACACCCATTTGATATATCTCATTATCATACGCGAACTTAAAATCGGCATTTTTCAATACTTTAAGGCAGTTTGAAAAATTGTCAAGCCTACTCATAACAATACTCACTTTCCCCCATTATCCCCATCTTTTTTCTTATGGGAAAAATGTATCTCGGGCATGGCGAGGTTGTCATAAAATATCCCCGATGTATTTTCATCATCGTTAAGCTTTTCTTCTTCATCGTTGGTATGTATTTCGGGAACGGCGAGGTTCTCCGAAGCGAATGTAAGGTGAGTTTTCTTCTTATTCTTTTTAAACATAAGACCGACCCCTTTTCCTGAAGGCTTTTACAATAGATTTATAAAGAACGTTACGCAAAGGCTGTTGAGGAAATCAGCGAACATTGAGCCTATTATCGGCACAAGGATATATGCTTTTACCGACGGTGCGAATTTTTCCGTGAGCACCTGCATATTCGCCATTGCATTCGGCGTTGCGCCCATTCCGAAGCCGCATGTTCCCGAGGCAAGAACTGCCGCATCATAGTTTCTTCCCATAACATTATACACGACGAAATATGTGAACAACCCCATAAACACCACCTGCACGAGCAGAAGCACAACGAGCGGAAGTGCAAGTTCCGCAAGCTGCCAGAGCTTCAGCGTTATCATCGCGATGCCGAGGAACATCGAAAGGCAGATACCGCCGATGTCGTTTATTTCGCCGATATGGATATCGAATTTTCCCGTAAATTCGCTTATGTTTCGCATCACGGCGGCGATTATCATTGCGCCGATATATATCGGGAACGTCATTCCCGTTTTGGACAAGAGCCACGAAACCACCGTTCCCAGTCCCATTGCTATTGCGATCTGATACGCCGCAGGGGCGTACATACTTACCGAACGGTGCTTCTTCTCTTCTTCCTCAACGAGCGGAGTTTCATCCTCAGCGACAGCGGTTTTGAGTAGATCGTGCTTTACTATGAGCCTGCGTCCGAGAGGGCCGCCCATAAGTGAGCCTGCAACAAGTCCGAATGTTGCCGCTGCGGTGCAGAGCGTAGTAGCGCCGCTCACTCCGAGGTCTTCAAGGACAGGACCGAACGCGCCCGATGTTCCGTGTCCGCCGACCATTGGTATCGAACCCGTGCAAAGTCCTATCAGTGGGTCAAGTCCCATTAGCTTTGCAACGCCTATCGCGATGAAATTCTGTCCGAGGATAAGCGTTATAACACACACGAGGAAGATAACAAGGCTAATTCCGCCGCTTTTGAGTATGCGAAGATTCGCCTGAAATCCCACCGATGTGAAGAAAATGACCATACATACCGTTTTCAGCGTTTCGTCAAAATCGAATTCGACAACTCCCGTCATATACAATCCGAGCGAGAGCAGGGCGAACAACATTCCGCCGATAACCGGCGAGGGTATGCAGAAATGTTCGAGAAGCTTTATCTTCTGCTTCAAAAATCCTCCGAGGAACAGAACGCCGACCGCAACGGCGAGCGTCTGATACATATCAAGATGCAATGTGTACATACGCCCTCCTTAGTCCTGTGCAGCGCTCGGGCGGTCTATCTCCGCCTTGTCTGCATTCTTGTTTACCGTGACACCCTGCTCTTCATAAAAGCCTGCCGCGCCGCTGTGGAAAGGTATAGAGATGCCGCTGACGGCAAAATCAACATCAAATTCCGATGCGCTCGTTGCATAATGAAGCTCCGAGCTGTGGTCGAAAAGTATTCTCACAAGCTGTTCGGCTGTGTCGTCCGAAATTCTGCCCGAAGCCACAAGGACAGCCTTTACGCCGACCGTTCGCACTTCCTCCGTCTGACCCGCATAGGTGTTCGCAGGGATAGTGCAGACGGTGTAGTCCGAGTCGCCGTCCGTCATTCTGTCGATGATCTTTTCATCGAGGGAAACAATGCGTATCGCTGTTTCCTTTGCAAGCTCCGTCACAGCCGTGGTCGGCAGACCTGCCGTGACAAAGAAAGCGTCTATCGTGCCGTTTTCGAGAGCCGCCGCAGAGTCGGAGAACGAGAGGTTCTCTTTCTTGACCGAACCATTCACAAGTCCGCCCAGCTGCATTATAAGCTCAGCATCTTTCAGCGTTCCCGATTCTTCTTCACCAACCGAAACAGTCTTTCCGTAAAGGTCGGAAACGGTGTAAATATCGGAATCCGCTCTTACGATGAGCTGACATTCTTCCGTGTACAAAGCCGCAAGCGCGCGAATACTTCTGCAAGGCATCTCGGCGAAGCTGTTCTCACCGTTGTAAGCCTCCGTGAGCATATCACTCTGCACAACGGCAATATCGAGAAAGCCCTGCTGAATGAGCCGCAGATTAGCCGCCGAACCTGCCGTAGCCTTTACCTCGACCGACAGCTTTTCGTTTTCCGCGCCGATAAGCTGAGCATAAGCACTGCCGTAAGCGTAATAGTTTCCGCCGATGCCGCCCGTTCCGAACGCGAGCTTGTCCGCACTTCGGCAGGAACACATCAGCAAAGCGCAGACCACCGAAAGCAGTATGCACATCAGCTTTTTTATATTCTTCATCAAAACTTACCTCTCCTTTGTCAGCGGATATCTTCGGATGACTGCACAGTTCTTCCCGATAAACAGAAAAACTGTTTTCCGTTTTTCACAAGCACATCTGTAAAAAACTCACAGTCGGAATGGTAATCTCCGCTGTAAATATCCGCCTTTGAGCGAACTCCGTGCCACTTGTCCGACTTGACGCTTATCCCACCCGACGGAACAAGCCATTCAGCCAAGCCTTGACGGTATAATTCTGCGGCATATTCGGGCTGTTCGGGGTGTGAGCCGTCCGGAAGAAAATTGCATCAGCTTTCTGCGGCTCGTCCGATACAAAAATGTAATCGGAAATATCGGTAATGATACGGTTTGTCATAGTTTTTCTCCATTCAGTATTTTCTTTATTTCGTCCAAGTTTTCCGCAAAGTAAATGCCCTCCTGCCGTTCCTCGGAGGAAAGTCCGCTTTCTGTCATACGGTTCAGAAGTTCTTTCAGGTTGTTGTAATATCCGTTCAAGTTGTAAAGAATACACGGTGCGGAAAGCTGCTTGAGCGACACCTTTGACATTATCTCGGATATCTCTTCGAGCGTTCCCGTGCCGCCGGGGAATGCGATGAAAGCGTCGCCAAGCCCTATCATCTTCGCCTTTCGCTCAGACATATCTTTAGTGATTATGAGCTTTGTAACGCGGTCGTATTCAAAGCCTGCATCGATGAAAAACTGCGGCTCTACGCCCGTAACCGTTCCGCCTGCGTCAAGAACGCTCTCCGCCAATATTCCCATAAGTCCCGATTTTGAGCCGCCGTAAACGAGCGAGTTTCCGCTTTCACCTATCCATTTTCCAAGCTCTCTTGCGGCGCCGGCAAATGACGGGTCATTGCCCTCACTCGCGCCAAGATATACAGTTATGTTCATAGCTTTTCTACTCCGACTTTCTCTCAAATTCCGTTCCGAAATGCTCGGCGGTGATGCCTTTGACGATGAATTTCTGCGTCATAAGTGCGTGAGCAATGGCGTACCGGCCGTCCGCTTCACACGCCGCATCGGTGTCAATTATAAGGAAACGCTGATTAATACATTTTTGCCATTTTTCAAAATGTTTATGTCAAATTGACATTAAAGGCGTAAACTCGTACATTTCTCAAAATGGCAAAACGAACGCTTCGCTTTAATCAGCTTTTTCCCAGTATCATATAACCGTCTTTGTGCTGTTTCAGAAGTCCGATAAAGCCAACAACTTTCTCTCCGTCAAAAGCCGCGTAGGTGATATAGCTGTCGCTGCCGATATCACGTGCGACCTGCCGCCGCCTTTCGATGTCCCAGTCCTCGGTGTATGGCATATCAACAAGCACATATTCGCCGTTTATCCTGCGCCAGACCCTTTTTACCCCATGTTTTCTCGAATAATCGTCCAATGAATGTTCGTCAAAGTTCTTTTCTGTCAGCAATTCAATTCTTATCAATATTTTTTCTCCTTTTCAAAGTGATGTATGGGTTTGTTTCTGTTCAAAATATTTTTTTGCTTTTTCATACGCATCACACCTTTCAAAGAGAATTGAGTTTTTCTGATTTTTACATTATATCATATTCGCAAAAAATTGTAAACCATTGCTTTCTGAATTATTGACATTTTAAAAAAATCATTGTATAATAAAGTCGCAAAAACTGTTTTTCGTATTTTTATTTGCATTATTTTTACAGAAAAATATTCGGAGGTAACATTTTTTATGACTATCACGAAAAAAATCAGTATAATGGCTGCCGCTTGTACCACCATTGCTTCAATAGCTGTCGGTACACTCGCCAATTTCAATGCAAACAGTGCCTTGACCGAGGACAACAACAAGATAATGGTCACTGCCGAGAGCAGCATCAGCTCCGACATCAACGCATATCTGAGCAAGATCGAGCAGTCGGTCGATACTCTTGCGGAAGCTGCAATGTCCGACCTTGACGACTTCAATGCATTTCAGACAAGCAGTGCTTATGTCAATGAATACACCGACAATATCGAACAGCTTCTTTTAAGCTCCGCAAGCAATACTGACGGCGCAATATGCGCTTACATAAGATACAACCCCGATTTCACCGAGCCGACCTCGGGTCTGTTTATGACACGAAACAGCACCGAAGAAGCTTTCCAGAGCGTTACCCCGACCGATTTCAGCACCTTTGACAAGACCGATATCGCGCACGTCGGCTGGTACTATACTCCCGTCAACAACGGCAAACCTACTTGGATGAACCCTTACCTTAACGAAAATGTCGGAATTTATATGATCTCCTACGTTGTTCCGCTTTTCCATAACAACGTCAATGTCGGCATTATCGGTATGGATATCGACTTCACAATGGTAGAAAACCTTGCCGAAAGCAATACATCTTATAACACTGCAATGCCTATCATCGCAGACGGCAGCAATAATGTTATGTACGGCAAGGATATGGAATTCGGCACAAGCCTTGAAAATTATTCCGCTTCGCTCACCGATAAACTTACGGAAGCCTCTGTCTCCGATCCGATCGTATGCAAAATAAACGGTATTGACAGAGATGTTGTTTTCAGCACTCTCGACAATGGAATGAAATTTATTTACACCGTTGAATCCTCCGAGCTTTCGCAGCAGACTGTCCACATGGTAATTATGATGCTCATCGCAATAGTATTCGTTGCAGCCATTACAGCCGCAGTTGCTGTCTTCGTATCCGTAAAAATGACACGTTCGCTCCGCGATATCAACCGCGCCGCTCAGAGAGTTGCCGCAGGCGAGCTGGACGTTACCGTTAAAGCTGCCTCAAAGGACGATATTGGCATTCTTGCGAACAGCATCAGTCAGACTACCGACCAGCTCAAAAATTATTCGGGATATATCAGCGAGCTTTCCGATGTCCTCAATAAAATTGCAGACGGCAACCTCGATATAAGCCTTACAATGGAATATAAGGGCGAGTTTGAAAAGCTCAAAAACGCACTTGAAAATATCACAGCTTCACTCAACTCCACCCTCGTCAATATCAACGATGCCGCAGATCAGGTTTCGGGCAGCGCAGATCAGGTTTCCAGCGGCGCTCAGGCTCTTGCTCAGGGCTCGACCGAGCAGGCAGGCGCTATTGAACAGCTCGTTGCAACTATCGATGAAATGTCCGACCAGATAAAGACCAACGCCGAGCAGGCTGAACAGGTCAGCACAAGTATGGATAAGATCGGCGGGGAAGCAAACCTCAGCAACGAGCGTATGAACACTATGCTCGATGCTATGAAGGATATCACCGACAATACCGACCGCATCAGCGCTATCATCAAAACTATCGAAGATATCGCATTCCAGACAAATATCCTCGCCCTCAACGCCGCAGTAGAAGCTGCCCGTGCAGGTGAGGCAGGCAAGGGCTTCGCAGTCGTAGCCGACGAGGTAAGAAACCTCGCATCACGCTCCGCCGAAGCATCGCAGAATACCTCCGCTCTTATCAGCAGAACAATGGAAGCCGTAGAAAACGGCTCGCAGATAGCAAACCAGACCGCAGAATCGCTCCATACAGTCGTAACGAATATCGGCGAGATAATCACATCTATCGACGATATCGCGAACAGTTCGCGCGACCAGTCCGAAGCTATCACCCGTGTAAATACCTCGGTTGAACAGCTCTCCGTGGTAACACAGAATAACTCCGCATCTTCCGAGGAAAGCGCAGCCGCCGCAGAGGAACTCGCAGGTCAGGCAAATACATTGAAACAGCTCACGGGAAAATTCACTTTGAAAGAATAAACAATAACACAAAAAGCTGCAATTACACAAAGAATCAAAATTTACGTCCACGCTTTTTAAAGGGTGGTGGGTGTCCAGAGGCGGGGAACCCCCGCAGGTATGTCGTTTTAGCTTTTGTCCGAACCGTAAGTTTGCGGCTCGGTACCCTAACTTCGCAGAGGGAAGTCCACTGGGCGAAGCCCTTGGTCGCCGTCCGCAGACGGCGAAATACCCTAAACTAACAGCGAAAAGCTTGTTGCAATAGCGTAACCACTAACAAATCTAAAGGCGCAATTCACATCAAAAAGGTAAAACGAAATATGAGGAATCATTTTCGGAAACCTAAAAAATGTGAATTGCGCTATTCTTTTTATACAAAACAACTGTCCTCGGCGAAAAATGCGCAGAGCGAAGCGATAAGCATTTTTCGCAGACATAATATGAGTGGCTGTGAAATTTGAATAGGGAAACAACAATTTGGGGTGTGAAAACGCCCTCGCTTTGCTCGTTGTTTTCACGTTCATATCCCATAGCTGGCTCATATTGCGTTAAAACGAAAATACACTCACTTCGTTCGTATATTTTCGCTTTAAGGATAGTTTATTTGAAGAAAACAGAATAGGCGCAATTCACATTTATAGGTTTCCGAAAATGATCTCTCATATTTCGTTTTCCTTTTTTGATGTGAATTGCGCTTTTTTAGCTGTCAGTGATTACGCTTTTGCGGCAAGATTTATGCTTGTTTGTTTAGGGTGTTTCGCTCTCTGCGGAGAGCGACCAAGGGCTTCGCCCTCTGGACACCCACCACCTTTGAAAAGGTGGACGAAACTTTTGCTTGGCTTCGCATCGTCTGACAGATGTTTTTTATCATACCGTAAATTTGCCCATAAGCTCGTTGAGGAGTGATGCTTGGCTGGAAAGCTCTTCTGCGGAAGCGGCGCTTTCCTCTGCTGTTGCGGAGTTCGTCTGGACAACGCCCGAGATCTGCTCAATGCTCGTTGAGATATGGTCGATGACTTCGGACTGGCTGTCGCTTGCGTCTGCAATATTGATAACGAGAGCTTCGACCTTTTCGGTAAGCTCGGCAACTTCAAGCATAGATTTTGCGGTTTCGGAGGTGATCTCCGTGCCGTTCTTGACAGCTTCGACGGTTTTTGCGATAAGAGCTTCCGTGCCGCCTGCGGCTTCTGCGGATTTTGAAGCGAGGTTGCGGACTTCATCGGCAACGACAGCGAATCCCTTTCCTGCTTCGCCTGCTCTTGCGGCTTCGACAGCGGCGTTGAGCGCAAGGATATTCGTCTGGAATGCGATATCTTCGATAGTTTTGATGATATTGCTTATCTGCTGCGAAGTTTCGTCGATGTTGTTCATTGCTTCGGTAAGGCGGGTCATATCGCTGTTTGCGGTTTCAACGGAATTTGCAGTTGTGCGTACAAGTTCTCTTGCCTTATCGCAGTTATCGGAGTTGGCTGAGGTCTGCTCGGAGATATCGTGGATACGCTGGGAGAGAGTTTCGATCTCGGCTGCCTGCTCGGTAGCGCCCTGCGAGAGAGCCTGTGCGCCTGCGGAAACCTGATCCGAACCCGAAGAGACCTGCTCTGCGGCAGTTGTGATCTGACCCATTGTGGTGCGGAGATCATCCTTGATAAGGTCAAGGTTGCGGAGAAGCTGCGAATAATCACCTATGTAAAGGTTGCTGCCGATCTCTGTATCAACGGCAAGGTCGCCGTTTGCCATATTTTCAAGTATTCTTACGATATCACGGATAATGCTGCTGAGGCTGTTGACAACGGTTTCCGTAGCGTTGGCAAGGAGCTGTGTTTCATCGTTGGACTTTACTCTCGGCACATCGGAAGAAATATCGCCCTCGGAAAGAAGAAGTATTCTATCTGTGCATTTTTTGATAGGATCGCCGATCTTTTTGCCGATGATAGCAGCCAAAATTCCCGATACAACAGCAACGGCGGCGAGGATAATAACGCAGATAACAATGGTGGTTTCTGCGCTTTTCAAATGTTCGGAAACAGGGCCGCATACAGCGAGCATCCAGTCGTTGGAATTCGGGACAGAAGCATAGCCGACAAACATTTTTGTGCCGAATACATCAGTTTGGCAGGCTGATGTTTCTTTAGATGCCATTTTCTGAGCAAGCTCTGCGGCAGTTCCGCCGAGTTCGTTGAAGTTTATTGTTTTCTTTACATTTTCGGTGTCATTGTCTGCGATAAGAACACTGTCCTTTGAGAGAATGAAAGCAGAACCCTCTTTGCCGTAGGTGATAGAGCGCACAATGTCATTGAGGAACTCTTCGTCGGGGACAACGTAAACACAGCCGATAGGTGTTCCGTCGGCAATTCCGTCTTTCCAAAGCGGAGCGGCAACGATTATCGTGATCTTGCCCGTTTTCTTTGAGGTGAGCGGGTCGGAGATCATTTTTCTTCCGTCCATAGCAGCTTGGAAATAGGCTCTGTCGGAATAATCGTTTCCGTCGATGCCCATACCATTCGAGTATATGTAATTACAGCGCTGAAGACCATACTGCTCAGCTCTTTTATTGAGGATATCGTTCTTCTGCGCTTCGGTCGAGTTCGGGTCGCACAAAATTTCGTTTACACCGAGGTCGGCAGCGAGGTTGGAATAGGCTGTCATTTCCCATGAAGCTCTTTCCGCAGCAACTTCAGCAACTTCCAACACGGCATCAGTCGCGTTATTGACAGAAAGTGTGAAGATCGAAACAGCAGCTGCAGCGGTGAGTATCAGCATACCGAGTCCCGAGATCAGGATAGTGAAAATTGTAATTTTCTTCTTTAATGTTACTGTTTTTTTTGCCATGGTTTTTGTTCCTCCGCATAAGTATTATACTTATAATTATTATATACCATTGCTTTTTTTAGTCAATGGTTTGAAAAGGTATATATGAAAAATTCGTTAAAATCTAAAATTAATCAATGCAAAATTTGTCTAAAATGTCGATTTTTTGTTAACAGGCGAATTGATCAATATAACAGAAAAAAGCAGACGAAATTTATCGTCTGCTTTTATCATTAAAAACATTTTAAAAAAGAAAAGAGGTAAAAAATAGGAAAGATTAATTACTGTATATATTGTACAACAAAAATATACAAAAATCAATGTTTTATTTATACAGCTTTTATTGTAATAATTTTACATTGCAATAATTTTTGCAGTAAAAATCAGAAAATGAGCCTGAAAGCCGCGTCCGAAGCATCGGACGGCATACGCAGATCGCCGCGCGGTGAGAGCGTTACGCTGCCGACTTTCGGCGCATCGGGCAGGCAGGAGCGCTTGAACTGCTGTGTAAAGAAGCGGCGCATAAAAATTTTGAGCCATTTTTTAATAGTATCATCGTCAAATTTTCCGTTAAAGGCAGCCTGCGCAAGACGGAATATCTTTTCGGGCGAAAATGTGCAGCGCACGAAGTAGTAAAGGAAGAAATCGTGAAGCTCATAAGGTCCGACGATATCCTCGGTCTTCTGCGAAATTTCGCCATCGGTAGGAGGGAGAAGCTCGGGCGAAACGGGAGTATCGAGAACATCGGCAAGGACAGCGGCAAGCTCCCTATCGGCGGTAGTGTTCATTTCATAAGCGGTGAGGTGACGGACGAGCGTCTTGGGGACGGAAGCATTCACGCCGTACATCGACATATGGTCGCCGTTGTAGGTCGCCCAGCCGAGAGCAAGCTCGGAAAGGTCGCCCGTGCCGATAACGATGCCGTTCTGCTTGTTGGCGATATCCATAAGCACCTGAGTGCGCTCACGAGCCTGACCGTTTTCGTATGTGACATCGTGAACGTCCTCGCTCTGTCCGATATCGGCGAAGTGCTGACGGACAGCGGCGGAAATATTCACTTCGATAAGCGTTGCGCCGTATGCTTCGGCAAGCTTGCAGGCGTTGCTCTTGGTGCGCTTTGTCGTGCCGAAACAAGGCATTGTCACGGCTGTGATGCCATTGCGGTCAAGTCCGAGCATATCGAACGCGTGGACTGTGACGATGAGCGCGAGTGTGCTGTCCAATCCGCCCGAAAGTCCGATAACGGCGTTCTTGCAGCCGATATGGCGAAGTCGTGTCATAAGTCCCGTTGCCTGCATTGTAAGGATATCCTCGCAGCGCGATTCGAGGTCAGTCTTGTCGCTCGGAACGAACGGCATAGGCTCGTATTTTCTTGTGAGGGTGATGTCACGCTGAGTAAGCTCGAACTTCACACGGCGGTAGTCCTGCTTTGCAAACTGCGGGAAAGTGTTCATTCTGCGGCGTTCGCTGTCGATTCGCTGAATGTCTATTTCGGAATAGGATATGCCGGTGGTGAATTTCTTGCTCTCCGCGATAAGAGTTCCGTTGTCGCATATAAGATTGTGCCCGCTGAAGACCATATCCTGTGTCGATTCGCCAAGTCCTGCGTCGGCGTAGATATAGCCGCAGACAAGACGTGCCGACTGGGACTTTACAAGCTGACGGCGGTATTCGCTCTTGCCGATGACCTCGTCCGAAGCGGAAAGATTGCAGATAACAGTAGCGCCTGCCGCTGCAAGGTCGCAGGAGGGCGGTTCGGCTACCCACAAGTCTTCGCATATCTCTGCGGAAAAGACAAGTCCCTCGATATTGCTCTCAAAAAGGAGCTGTCCAATAGGAGCATTGTCAAGGCTTTCAACATTTCCGTAAACGCCTTCGCCCGAAGCAAAGTGACGTGCTTCGTAAAATTCGCTGTAGTTCGGGATATTTATCTTCGGGACAAGACCGAGTATCTTGCCGCCTTTAACGGCTGCGGCGCAGTTGTAAAGCTTTCCGCCGAACGAAACGGGAAGTCCGACAAAAATGAGCATATCAAGGTCGGAGGTTTCCTCTGCGATAGAGAGGAGAGCCAGCTTTGCGCTGTCGAGCAGCGTTTTGTGCAGGAAAAGGTCGCCGCAGGTGTAACCCGTTATGCAAAGCTCGGGAAAAACAGCGGCGCAGACGTTCTTTTCAGCAGCTTGTCTTGCGAGCGTGATGATCTGCTCGGCGTTGTAATTGCAGTCTGCGACTTTTATATCGGGTGTGATGGCGGCGCATCGGATAAAACCGTCTTTCATATTATTTTGCTCCTTATTTTACAGAATAAAAAACGCCGAGCTGTATCGGTCGGCGTTTTGTCAGCCTTGATCTGACCTATAAAAATATTATAACTCAAATTTCGGAAAAAATAAAGGGGGTTTTGTTATTTTAGTTTGAGGTCGTAACAAAATATGAAACAGCACTTGACATTTTTGCTTAAAAGCCTTACAATAAAGATACAAAGAGGGCATACCGATAGACGGTCGCTCCCAAAATATTTAGCGAAAAAGTAGCCGCCAAGATTGAGAGACTGGGCGGTTACTTCTTTTTATTGCTATTTTGCATGATCTGTATAACAGCGCAAATAAGTAGACCAAGAGTAAGTACCTCGATAACACCCATAGCAACGCCCCCTTTCAGGGAGCAAAAAGCAAAGCCAATCAATACGTTACAGCCGTTTTTCAAAATGTCCTCAAAAGAGGATACTCATACATTTTGAAAAACGGCGAAACGAACGCTCCGCTTTGATCGGCTTTGCTTAATTGACCGCCTACCGTTTCTGGTATGCCTATAAATGTATTTTACCATTTATGATATGTTTTGTCAATTATTTGGAATAAATACACTTGCTTGTTGTTTGATTTATAAAAAAAGAACAGGCGCAATTCACATAATGTCTAAACTGTGAATTGCGCCTGTTTTATTTGTTGGTATTATACGGTATTCGTAATGTGTTTCGCCCTTTTAGTCCTTATGATTCTTCATATACTCGAGGTTCTTGGAGATAAGCTCATATCTCTGCTTTACGCAGTCTACGGAGCGAAGCGGGTCGGACGGGGTATTAAATGTATAGTCCATGAGCTTTTCAACTGTTGTTGAAGCAACGTGTACTCTTGTATCGGAAGATGCATAGTAGATATAGACATCGCCGTTTTCGCGAACGATAGCACCGTTTGTGAATACTACGTTTGAAACGTCGCCTACGCGCTCTTCACCGTGGGGAGCGATGAAAAGTCCCGATGGTGATGCGATGAGCTTGGAAGGGTCATTGAGGTCGGTCGCAAATACGTAGATAACATAGCGAAGTCCTGCGGCTGTATTTCTTACGCCGTGGGCAATATGTATCCAGCCCTTTGGTGTCTTTATAGGAACTGCGCCTGCGCCGTTCTTTACCTCTGTGATAGTGTGGTAAACTCTTGGGGAGATAACGGTTTCCTCTGTGCAGATCTCAGCGTTGGTGATATCCTTTGCAAGTCCGAAGCAAACGCCGCCGCCCGAGCCTGTCTGGATAAAGTCATCCTGCGGACGTGTATAGAATGCATACATTCCGTTCACGAATTCGGGGTGGAGGACAACGTTTCTCTGTTGTGGGGACTTTGATTTAAGGTTGGGAAGTCTTTCCCAAGTTTTGAGGTCCTTTGTGCGGACGATGCCTGCCTGTGCAACTGCTGCGGAGAGGTCGTTGGACGATGTATCCTTGCTCTCGGAGCAGAAAACACCGTAGATATAGCCGTCCTCATGCTTGGTCAGACGCATATCATAAACGTTGGTTTCCTCGGGATTGGTATCGGGGAGAAGAACAGGGTAGTCCCAGAAGCGGAAGCCGTCAACGGGGCTGTCGCTCTCTGCAACTGCGAAGAATGACTTTCTGTCGTTGCCCTCTACTCTTGCGACAAGGTAGAACTTGCCGTTGAGCTCAATAGCGCCCGAGTTGAGGACGGCGTTGATGCCAAGGCGTTCCATAAAGAACGGGTTCGTTTCGGGGTCAAGGTCATATCTCCAGATAACGGGGGCGTGATCGGCTGTGAGAACGGGGTACTTATAGCGGTCATAAGCGCCGCCCATATAATCGGTCTTTTCGTTTTTGCGGCTGATGAGCTTTTCGTAAGCGTCAAAAACCTTTGCTTTTCTTTCGTTGAATTCGGACATTGGCAAAACTTCCTTTCTAAGCGATATTGCTTTGATTTTATTCTATCATAACAAAATCACTTCTTCAAGAGAAATTTAGATTTTTTCGTTGACTTTTTCGTGTTTTTGTATTACAATATAGAGTAAATGCAGAGAATTACGCCCTTTAAACGTTTACACGAAAAATTTTCGCACCCCCGTATCTCTTAAACGTTTTATTGTGCAGTTTAAACAACTACCTCTGCGCTATTCTTAATGATAAAGGGACGGTTGAAGATGATGAAAAGAATTCTGTCGGTATTGCTTTCTCTTATGACCTGCGTTATGCTCCTTGCCGGCTGCGGAAACGATGAAGCCGTGGAAGATTCGGCATACAGCGGCATTTTGACAAAAATAAAACTCGGTATGCCCCTTACGAAGATAGTTTCGATGCAGCCCGACGGGGTGGAGCTTTACTGGGACGATGATACTACTATCTGGAGCATTAATCCCGATACAGACCTTAATGCTGAGGTTTCGGCGCTTGTGCCTGAGGAAGATCAGTATTACTACTCCGATGATTCGATCATTACATATAATTTCAAGACGAAAAAGGGCGACGATGAGATCTATCTCAAAGGCTACAGTGAGGAAGTCCACTGTCTGCTTGACAGAACAGCCGCTCAGGATTATTTCGACAAAAAGACAGCCGAGCTTGTCAGCAAGCACTGCGTTGACGAGGGTTCTGTTGCAGGCGGAACGCTTGTCGGCACGGAAGATATCGATATGGAGCTCGTTTACAGCCAGAAGATATCCGCAAGCAGCTATGACCTCGTGTTCTCGATGACACTCACCTACGATACGGTCAACGATGTTGCAGGTTACTATGCTACCGAGTTCAAGATCGAGCTTACCGAAAAGGACGTAAAGGGTGAAGTTGCTATTTCGACACCCGAAACAAAGTGATCCCAACGCATAATAATTGTAATAAACGGCGGTGCAGGGGACTGTGCCGCTGTTTTTGAAAGGACGAAAATGTTATGAAGAATATGCCCGCAGTAAAACTGGGAATCGCGGCTGTGAGCCGTGACTGTTTCCCGAAATCCCTCTCCGCTTCAAGAAGAAGCAATGTTGTCAAGGCTTGCAAGGAGAAGAACATCGACATTTACGAATGCCCCGTAACTGTTGAGAATGAAAATGATATGCTCTGCGCCCTTGACGACCTCAAAAAAGCAGGTGTCAACGCACTTGTGGTTTATCTCGGAAACTTCGGACCTGAAACGGCTGAAACTCTCCTTGCAAAGAAGTTCGGTCTGCCCGTTATGTTCACTGCGGCAGCAGAAGAATTCGGCGACAACCTCGTTGACGGCAGAGGCGATGCTTTCTGCGGTATGCTCAACGCAAGCTACAACCTCGGACTTCGCAATGTCAAGGCTTACATACCCGAATATCCCGTCGGAAACCCTTACGAAGTTGCGGATATGATCGCTGACTTTATCCCCGTTGCAAGAACTGTGCTTGGTCTTGCGAGCCTTAAAGTCATCACATTCGGACCTCGCCCTCAGGACTTCCTTGCCTGCAACGCACCTATCGCAAGACTTTACGACCTCGGCGTTGAAATTGAAGAAAACTCCGAGCTCGACCTTTTTGCCGCTTTCAACGAACACGCAGGCGATGCGCGCATTGACGGCGTTGTAAAGGAAATGGAAAGAGAGCTTGGCGCAGGCAACAAGATGCCCGGAATTCTGCCGAAGCTTGCGCAGTTTGAGATAACCCTCCTCGACTGGGCAGAGGCTCACAAGGGTTCAAGAGAATATGTCGTATTCGCAAACAAGTGCTGGCCTGCATTCCAGACCCAGTTCGGCTTTGTGCCATGCTATGTCAACAGCCGCCTTACCGCAAAGGGTATCCCTTGTGCCTGCGAGGTTGACATCTACGGCGCAGTGAGTGAATTTATCGGTCAGTGCGTTTCGGACGATGTTGTAACTCTTCTCGACATCAACAACACTGTTCCCGCAGACCTTTACAATGACGAGATAAAGGGCAGATTTGACTACTCCCTCACAGATACGTTTATGGGATTCCACTGCGGAAACACAGCCGCAGAAAAGCTTTCCTCAAAGGAAATGAAGTACCAGCTCATTATGCACCGCGGACTTGAACCCGACAAAGAACCAGATATCACAAGAGGTACTCTCGAAGGCGATATCGCTCCGTCCGAGATCACGTTCTTCCGCCTCCAGAGCAACGCTGATGCAGAGCTTAAAGCGTATGTTGCAGAGGGTGAGATACTCCCCGTTGCAACGCGTTCATTCGGCGGCATAGGAATTTTCGCAATAAAAGAAATGGGCAGATTCTACCGCCACGTTCTCATCGAGGGCAGATTCCCTCACCACGGCGCAGTTACGTTCGCGCACAACGGAAAGGCACTCTTTAACGTTTTCCGTTACCTCGGAGTGCAGAGCGTTGGCTTCAATCAGCCTAAGGGTATGCTTTACAAAACGGAAAATCCGTTTGCATAAAAATTTTCAGAAAAGCCGATCATTGCTGCAAAAAAGCGTTTTGATCGGCGTTTTCCGCTTATTATATTGGGCATTTCGCTCTGTCAATTTTATACCAAGCAAGCACATAGGATAAGTCTGTATTAACTCTGTGCTTGCTGAATAAGGAAAAGAAAATGAATACGGTAAAAATCGAACCTATCAGCCGTGCGGAAGCGCTGAGATACCTCGCCGCAGGAGGAAGTACGCCCGATGAAAATCTCACCGCGCTTATGGATAACTGCGAAAAAAAGCTTCTTACGGCGGCGCACGGAAAATTTACGTTCCGAGTTTTTGATATTGAAAATATGACCGAAGACGAAGTCGCTTTAGCCGATTCGGAGCTTGTGCTTTCGGGAAAAGACATAAGCCGCCACCTTGCGTCCTGCGAAAAGGCTGTACTGCTCGCGGCAACTATCGGTGGAGATGTGGACAGGCTTATCCGAACCGAGCAGGTTTCCGATATGGCTTCGGCTGTTGTAATTGACGCAATGGCAGGCTGTGCTATCGAGCAGGTCTGCAACAAGGCGGAAGAAGTCATAAGGAAAAGCTTCCCCGAAATGAATATGACGTGGAGATTTTCCCCGGGCTACGGCGATATGCCGATAGACTGCCAGAAAAAGTTTGTCGATGCCGTGAACGCTTCCCGCGAAATTGGCTTGAACGTCAGCGAAAGCTTCATAATGATACCGAGAAAGTCCGTAACGGCGGTGATAGGACTGTCGAAAGAACCGATAGAGAAAAAAAGGCGAGGCTGCGCCGTCTGCTCAATGAGAGATCGCTGCACCTACCGCAAAAATGGAAGCAGGTGTACATATTGAATAAAAAAGAACGCTTTTATAAGCTTTTGGAAGAAAATGAGTTCGTATTTCTTGACGGCGGCATGGGAACTATGCTGCAAAAGAGCGGACTTAAAACGGGCGAAGTCCCCGAGCTTCTGAACCTCAACCAGCCCGAGCTTATAACCTCGGTGCATAAGGCTTATGTTGACGCAGGTTCGCAGATAGTTTATGCGAATACTTTCGGCGCGAACTCATATAAAATGGCTGAAACGGGAAAGACCGTTGACGAGCTTATCTCAGCGGCTATAAAAAACGCGCGCAAAGCCGCAGAGGACAAGGCTCTCGTTGCGCTCGATGTAGGACCTATCGGTCAGCTCCTTGAACCGACAGGAACTCTTAAATTTGAAGAGGCATACGACTACTTCAAGGAGGAAATGCTCGCAGGAAAGGACGCAGATGTTGTCGTTATCGAAACGATGACCGACCTTTACGAAGCAAAGGCAGCACTTCTCGCCGCAAAGGAAAATACAGACCTCCCCGTTATTGTGACAATGACATTCGAGCAGAATCTTCGCACATTTACGGGCTGCTCGGTCGGCGCAATGGCTCTCACGCTTGAAGGCTTGGGTGCAGACGCTATCGGCGTGAACTGCTCGCTCGGCCCCCGTGAATTTGCCCCCGTTATCGAGGAGCTTTCCAAGTGGACAAAGCTTCCGATAGTTGCAAAGCCGAACGCAGGACTTCCAAACCCCGTAACGAATGAATATGATGTTACCCCCGAGGAATTCGCCGAGAGTGCCGCAAAGCTTGTCAATTATGGTATAAAGCTTACGGGCGGCTGCTGCGGAACAAACCCCGACTATATCCGTGCGCTCAAAAAGGCGCTTTCTCCGCTCAAATATGAGAAAAACACGCCGATGTGCGAAGCCGCTGTCTGCTCCGCCGAAAAGGTCGTTGTTATAAACCAGCCGAGAATCATCGGCGAGCGCATCAACCCAACGGGCAAAAAGCTTTTCAAAGAAGCTCTCCGCAAGGGCGATATCGACTATATCCTCGGTCAGGCAATCGAGCAGTCGCAGGCAGGCGCAGAGATACTCGATGTAAACGTTGGCTTGCCCGAGATCGATGAAAAGGCAATGATGGTACGTACTGTAAAGGCTCTTCAGGGCGTTACCGACCTGCCGTTACAGATCGACTCGACCATTCCCGAAGTTATCGAAGCCGCACTCCGCGTTTACAACGGCAAGGCTATCGTCAACTCCGTAAACGGCGAAGCCGGTTCAATGGAGAAAATTCTCCCCATTGTAAAAAAATACGGCGCGGCAGTTGTGGGACTTACCCTTGACGAAGAGGGAATCCCCAAAACCGCCGAAAAGCGTTTTGAAATAGCCGAACGCATTATGAACAAGGCAATTGAAATGGGTATCTCAAAGGAGAATATCTTTATCGACTGTCTGACACTTACCGCTTCGGCAGAGCAGGCTAATGTTATGAAAACGGTCGAAGCTTTGCATAGGGTAAAAACAGAGCTCGGACTTAAGACTGTGCTTGGCGTTTCAAATATCTCGTTCGGTCTGCCGAACCGTGAGCTTATCAACTGCAACTTCCTGCAGATGTGCCTTACGAACGGACTTGACCTGCCGATAATGAATCCGAATGTTGCATCAATGACGGGCGCAGTTCGCGCATACCGACTTCTCACCGCAATAGACGTGAACTCGGTCGAGTTCATCGCGGCTTATGCAGGCGAAAAGACACCGCCAAGTCCCATTCCGAAAGCCGCAGGCGGCGAAACGCACGACCTTATGTATTGCGTGAAGAACGGACTTAAAGCCGAGGGTGCAAAAGTCACGGAAGAGCTTCTCCAAACGACAAACTCAATGGAGATCGTTGATAATATCCTCATTCCTGCGCTTGACAAGATAGGCGAGGACTTTGAAAAGGGCATAATCTTCCTGCCACAGCTCATAATGTCCGCAGGCGTTGCGCAGGCGGCGTTTGAAGTTATCCGAAACAATATGATAATGAACAACTCCGCTCCCGTTGTAAAGGGAAAGGTCGTTTTGGCGACCGTAAAGGGCGATATCCACGATATCGGAAAGAACATTGTAAAAGTTCTGCTCGAAAACTACGGTTATGAGGTAATTGACCTTGGACGTGACGTTGATTATCAGGCTGTTGTTGATGCGGCTATCGAAAACAAGGTAAAGCTTGTCGGACTTTCGGCACTTATGACAACAACGCTCTGCTCAATGGAAGCAACGGTAAAGCTTCTCCGTGAGCAGTACCCCGACTGCAAGGTAGTAGTCGGCGGCGCGGTACTCACGCCCGAATATGCCAAGAGCATCGGTGCGGATTTCTATGCCAAGGACGCAAAGGAAACCGTTGATGTGGCTAAGAGGATATACGGATAAATTTTAAATGCGGAATTATTAAAATTCGGAATTATTGCGTTACGTCAATTTGCACCATAACATAAAACCTATTTTCGTAGGGGCGGATTCTAAGGAAACGCTGATTAATACTAAACACCAATAAAATACAGGAAAAAATCTGCG